>Ga0065721_10004344_pt1 | contig 58134 bp, 52 predicted proteins | sample Mesricmetagenome_FD_59108 | JGI IMG/M metagenome (GOLD analysis project Ga0065721, IMG submission 59108) | Mesophilic microbial community from rice straw/compost enrichment Sample: eDNA_1 v2 (version 2) | ecosystem: Engineered > Solid waste > Grass > Composting > Bioreactor | place: USA: Davis... | reverse complement strand
CGCCCTTACGGGGAAGAACGCCGACGTTGTCCCGACTTCGGAAACCGTTACCGTCAAAGTTACCTCTTCGGGAGGAGTTGTCGGCTCCTCGGCATCGGTCTCGAACGTAACGGACTGAACCGAAGATTCCTTGCCGGACGCGCTGCGTTCGAAGGCGTAGAGCACGTAGGACGTATCCGAGGTCAATCCCGAGATGTCAAGGCTCGAGTCGATTCCGCCGCTAAGAGGCGCGGAACCGTACCTGACGGCACCTGTCCCCGCTTCGATCGCGGCCGGCGTCGGTTGAGCGGCACCAGCAGGAAGAACCGCGTAATATACCGTTCCCGTGACGCTGCCTTTCACCGCGAATGCAGCCGTCGTTTCGCCGATTGCTTCTTCCACGGCATTCACCGTCAGAACCGGAGCAGGCTCAACCGGCGGCGTTACCGGCGGAGTAGACGTGATCGGCGCGGAGGAAGTCGAGCCCGCCGGAGGAGTCGTTACCGTCACCGGAATCGGCTTGGATTCGTCGTTCTTTACATCGTTACCGTAAACGGTTTTCAGACCTTCGACCTTAATGTCCGGAGTCTTCGACGTGTCGATCGTGAAGCCGTCGTGCAGCTTGATGATGAGCGTCTTCTTGTCTTCGGAGAGCGTAAAGCTATCCTTCTTCGGGTCGAGCGCCACTCCGTTGATCTTGATCTTGGACAGGTCGATCGACTTCTCGTCTATGCCCGTGCTCAGTTCAAGCTTAAGAGTATTCCCTTCGGCGAAGTCCGCGCCCGTGACGCTCAGCGGTTTCGATAATTCTAGCGTTCGAGCCGTCTCAAATGAACCCGTTACGAGCAAATCCCGCGTTGCATTGCTTTGCCCAGCGAATCCGGAGCTCCCGCTATTCAACAATTTAAGCTCAAGCGCCAGCGCGACGTAACCTTTCGCCCAATCGGAGACGGTATTGTCGGAGACCCCCGGTGTCGAACTGGCATCGGCCTCCTTGCCCAGAACCCGAACGAGGAAGGTCGCAAGCTGCTCCTTCGTGACGGTACCCGCGGGGTTAAAGGTCCCGCTGCCAACCCCGTCCGTAATGCCGGCCGCTTTGAGCGCCTCGATGTAGGGCAGGGCATACCCGCTTGCCGGGTCGTCTGCCTTTACGTCGTTGAAGCTCGAAGTCTTCAAATCGTCGTCTACTTTCAGCCCCATGATCAATGCCGCGACCTTAGCGAACTGCGCGCGGTTCATCTCGTCACTGACCCCGAATTGGGTGTCGGAGATGCCGTTGAAGATGCCCGCTTCGATTAATGCGTCGAACTTCGCTTTCGTTGCCGCGTCCAAATTCTGCAGATCCGTGAAATCCGCCGACGTTTTCGCCGAAATCGGATCGACTCCGAGCGTCGGGACGGATCCCAGTCCCAGCGCAAGCGCCGCAGACCAGATAATGGCTTGCTTTTTCAAACTTCCATCCTCCTTCTACTATATTTTTCCAGTAAATTCACTCAAAAAAAAACGACACTTCGGGTTGCTCAAACAGCGTCGTTTTTTTCCTATTGATATATATCGGACAAAAACCCCCGTATTGTGAGCCTTTAGTCCCCTCCATAAAAAAAGAAGGGAGCGCGGCCCGTTCGACGGGCTAGCCCCCTTCTACATCCTACCCTCTCGACATCGGCGGGTGCCTTCGGCCGTAGCCTGCCCCGCTTCTTGCGTCCTCTCCGAGCTCTCCCGCGAATTCGGTGCCGGCTTGAATCGCCAGCGCCTCCCTGCGATCGATAGGTTCGCCCTCGCGCATCGATCTCTGAAGCTTCGCTTCTTTGGCGGATTGCCTCACTGCTGTCGACTTCCTTTCCATCCCAAGGGATCGACATGTAGTGTTGCCAACCTGGCGAAGCTTCAACCGTCACTCCGGGCTGTCCAAAATCAGCGTTACCGGCCCGTCGTTTACGAGCGCGACGTCCATCATGGCTCCGAACACGCCGGTCGCGACCTCGAAGCCCTTCTCGCGAAGGAGTCCGTTAAAGCGGTCATACAGCTCCGAAGCGATCTCCGGCTTCGCCGCGCCCAAGAAGTTCGGGCGTCTGCCCTTCCGGCAATCGCCGTATAGGGTGAACTGGGAAACCGATAGAATCGCTCCCCGGACTTCCTCTACGGACAGGTTCATTTTCCCCGCGTCATCCTCGAAAATCCGCAAGCCGGCCACCTTGTCCGCCATCCAGGCCAGCTCCTTGTCCCCGTCGCCCGGCGCGATACCGACCAGAAGCAGAAGCCCCTTGCCGATCTCGCCCACGATCTTCCCTTCGACGCGAACGCTCGCTTCCGTTACTCGCTGCAATACGACTCTCACTTTAACGCCAACCTCCGGCCTTCCGTCATTCTTATGAAGCTACTGCATCATCCGCTGCACGGAGAAAATGTCCTTGACCCGCTTGATCTTCTCCACGACGGTGTGCAAATGATCTTTGTTGCGGATCAGGATCGTCAGATGCATGATGGCGACCTTGTTGCGGTCCGAACGTCCGGAGACGGCCGCCATGTTGGTCTTGCTCTCCGAGACCGCCTGCAGCACCTCGTTCAAGAGCCCACGGCGGTCGTGTCCGAGCACCTCGATCTCGACGCTGTAGTTCGCCTCGACCGACTCTTCCCACGCGACCTCGATCACGCGGGCGGCCTCTTCTCCTTCCGCCGCTTGCGGCAGATTCGGACAGTCCGTCCGGTGAACGGACACGCCTCTTCCGCGAGTGATATAGCCGACGATATCGTCTCCGGGTACCGGATTGCAGCATCTCGCGAACCGAACGAGCAGGTTCTCGACCCCTTTGACGACAACGCCGCTCACCGGACGGTTCTTGCGCACGGCCGCAACGGGCTTGGCTTCCTTCATGACCTCGTTCGTGAGCTGGATCTGCTGCGCCTCTTCCGCTTCCCGGCGCATTTTCTCCGTCAGCTTGGTGCAGATCTGGGCGGCCGTAATGCCGCCGAAGCCGATCGCGGACATCATGTCCTCGATATCGTTAAACGTGAACTTGCGGGCGGCCTCCAGCAGCTTCTCGTCCGTCATGAATTCCGACGGTTCGAGACCGATGCGCTTCAGCTCGCGCTCGAGCGATTCCCAGCCCTTCTCGACGTTCTCCTCGCGCTTCTCCTTCTTGAACCACTGCCGGATCTTGCTGCGGGCATGCGAGGATTGCGCGATCTTGAGCCAATCCTGGCTCGGGCCGTAAGAGTGCTTGGAGGTCAGAATCTCGACGATGTCGCCGGTCTTCAGCTTATGATCAAGCGGCACGATGCGGCCGTTGACCTTCGCCCCGATCGTACGGTTGCCGACCTCCGTATGGACACGATAAGCGAAGTCGAGCGGAACCGAGCCTGCCGGCAGCTCGAACACCTCGCCCTTGGGCGTGAAGACGAAGACGAGATCGGTGAAGAAATCCATCTTGAGCGATTCCATGAACTCGGCCGCGTCCCGGGTCTCCTGCTGCAGCTCGATGATCTCGCGGAACCAGTTCATTTTGTCCCCGAAGGACCCTTGAACGACCCCTTGTTCCTTGCCTTCCTTGTAAGCCCAGTGGGCCGCGATCCCGTACTCGCTCGTCCTATGCATCTCCCACGTGCGGATCTGCACCTCCGTCGGTTCTCCCGTAGGCCCGACGACGGTCGTATGAAGCGATTGGTACATGTTCGCCTTGGGCATGGCGATGTAATCCTTGAAGCGCCCAGGCATCGGCTTCCATAACGTATGAATAATGCCTAAAGTCGCATAACAATCCTTCACGTTATCGACCAGAATGCGAATCGCGAGCAGATCGTAGATTTCATTGAACTGCTTGTTGCGGGTGGTCATCTTCTTGAAGACGCTGTAAATATGCTTGGGACGGCCGGAGATATCGCCTTGAATGCCCATCTCCTCGAGCTTCTCCCGAATCTTGTTGATCAGATCCGAGATGTACTGCTCTCTCTCCGTCCTCTTCTTCTTCATTAGATTGGCGATGCGATAGTATTGCTGAGGATTGAGGAACCGGAGGGCGATATCCTCCATCTCCCACTTAATCGCGCTGATCCCGAGCCGATGGGCGATCGGACAGTAGATCTCCATCGTCTCGTGCGCAATGCGTCGCTGGCTTTCCTCGGATTGATACTTCAACGTGCGCATATTGTGCAGCCGATCGGCCAATTTGATGAGGATGACGCGGATGTCGTTCGCCATCGCGACGAACATCTTCCGGTAATTCTCGTTCTGCTGCTCTTCCTTGGAGCGGAATTGAATCTTCTCCAGCTTGGTCAGGCCGTCTACGAGACCGGCGATCGTCTCTCCGAAGTGCTCCTTCAAATCTTCGACCGTAACCTTCGTATCCTCGACGACATCGTGTAGCAGCGCTGCGATCACCGTTACGACATCCATCTGCATGTTGACCAGGATTTCGGCAACGGCGACCGGGTGTAGAATATAGGGTTCTCCGGATTTGCGCAGTTGTCCCCGATGAGCCTCGTCCGCGTATTCGAACGCTTCTCTCACCCGCTGCAAATCCTGGTCTTTCATATAGGTTGAAGCTTTCTCGAGCAGTTGCTCCATGCCCATTGCTAGTTCCTTTCCGCAGGCGTGAGGCGCCGCCAGTGTACCATGAAGTTATTCCTTACATTATGCCTCTTGGCGGCAGGAATCGTCAACCGACGCCCGGTAAATGCGTCCTATTCCCCTCTACTCGGAGAGCATCTCGCGCGATATGTTCGACCGCGCCGTGGAGGAAGGCTCCACCGTCGGCAATTCGAACCAGAAGCTCGTGCCTTCGCCCAAACGGCTCGCTACCGTCGCGTGGGTTCCGTGTTTTTCCAGCACGTGCTGAACGATCGACAGTCCGAGTCCGCTGCCGGAATGGGCCGAGCGGGCCTTGTCCGACTTGTAGAACCGTTGCCATACCTTGCCCAGGTTGGACTCGGCGATGCCGACGCCGTGGTCGTGAACGCCGATGACCGCCGTTTGGCCTTTTCTCTCGATCGAGACCTCGACCGACTTGCCGTTCGGGGAAAACTGGATCGCGTTCAGCAGCAGATTCGACAGAACCTGGTCAATTCGATGGGGGTCGGCTCTCACCCATACGTCCTCTTGATCGCCGATCAGCTCGAAAGAGAGATTCCGCCGGGTAAAATCCGGATCGAGAGCCGCAAGCAACCGACGAATCCATTCCGTGATGTTGTAATCCGCCGGATGGATCTCCATCCGTCCCGCTTCCATGCGCGCCACCTCGAGCAGGTCGTTGACGAGCCGATTCATGCGCCGGGTTTGCTCGCGAATTAGGCCGAGATAGACGCCGCTCCGTTCCGGAGGGATAGCCCCGTCGATCATCGCTTCCGCGTATCCGCTAATCGAGGTTAACGGCGAGCGAAGATCGTGGGATACGTTCGCCAGGAACTCGCGCCGCATCTTGTCGAGACTGGCCAGCTCCTCCGACATATGATTGAGAGAATCGGCCAGCTCCCCGAGCTCGTCCCTCGGCTTCGTCTGCAGCCTGATGTCGAACCGTCCCTTGGCGATCATGCGCGCCGCCTCGCTCATCTTGCGGATTCGGGACGACAGCCTGCCGGAGACGATGGCCACGATGATAAACCCGACTACGAAGGCGGTGATCATGACGGAACGGAACGTGCCGTTAAAAAAGAATAGAGGACGGGGTTCGACCGTCGTGCGGATAACGAGGTACGTGGCGTCCATGTCCTCCGTGCCGTTGATGAGCGCCGCGGAGAGCCTCGAACGGGATTCCGCTTGAGAGGGGACATTCAGGAAAGGCGACCCTTGGCCGAGAGCCTCCAGCGCCGCGTTCTTATCCTCCTCCGCCAGCTCCTGAGTCGTTTGAAAGCCGGTCTGCAGAAGGATCCGCCCTTGGCGGTCGAGAACGAACAGCGTCCGGTTCATCGGACCCGAAGCCATGCGAAGCGCGGAGCGCATCATGCCCGGGTCCCAATTCTCCCGGTAAGAGCTTCTTACGAGAGCCGCCGCGACTTCCAGCTGATCCTTCTCGAATCGAACGTTCCGGTCGTTCAGCTCGGTGCGGACGAACCATGAGGAGAAGAGCGACGTGGAGGCGAAGGAAATCACCAGAACGGCAAAAAAGGCGAGCAGCAGCTTAGCGGTGATGCCATTCCACCGTATCATGCTCCGCTCACCTCGAACTTATAGCCGACTCCCCGTATCGTGTCGATCCGGTAATGCTCCGTCGATCCGATTTTCTCCCGAATGCGTTTGATATGAACGTCAACCGTTCGCGGGTCTCCTTCGAAATCGTAGCCCCAAACCCGATCCAGCAGCTGTTCGCGCGTCAGCACCCGGTTCGGCATGGAGGCCAGGGTGTGAAGCAGCTCCATCTCCTTCGGCGGCAGCGTCATCTCCGTGCTTCCGCATTGGACGATGTAGCGGTCCAGATCGATCACGAGGTCCGCGTAACGAATCGGATCCCGGGCGAATCCCGGCTTCAGCCTGCGCATCACCGCTTTGATTCTGGCCAGCAGCTCCTTCGGATCGAACGGCTTGACCAAGTAGTCGTCCGCACCTAGCTCGAAGCCCTTAAGCTTGTCGTAGCTCTCGCCCTTGCCCGTCAGGATGATGATCGGCGTGGATCGCCGGCTTCGAATCTGCTTGCATACGGCGAACCCGTCAAGTCCGGGCAGCATCAGATCCAGGATGACGAGATCCGGCGTCTCGGAGAGAAAGAGCTCGATGCCTTCCTCTCCGTTCGCCGCGACCTCGAAGCCGAAGCCTTCCCTCTTGAGATACAGTCCGATTAGTTCGCTTATATAAGGGTCGTCTTCGATGATGAGAATGTTCGCGATAGCCATATCGGGCTGCACTCCTCGGTCGTTGTTTATTGTCTCAGAGCGTCTACCGGATTCAATCTCGATGCCCGTCTAGCCGGCAGGAATCCGAACAACACGCCTACTCCCATTGAGAATATTAGCGCCAATACCATAATATCAACCGACGGCGACGCCGGCGAGTCCATCAGCTTGCCGGCCAAGTCGGAGCCGCTGGCGCCGACGATGACCCCGATGAGCCCTCCAAGGCCTCCTATCATCGCCGCTTCGACCAGGAACTGGAACAGAATGTCCCTCTGCTTCGCTCCAAGAGACTTGCGAATGCCGATCTCCCGCGTCCGTTCGGACACCGAGGTGAGCATCATGTTCATGATCCCGATTCCGCCGACCAGCAGCGAGATCGCCGATACGTAAGTAAGCATCGTGGACATGGACGTGGACACTTCCGTGATCGTCTCCAGCAGATCCGCTTGGTTGAACACCGTGTACGCATCCTCGTCGTTGCGGAAAAACGACTGAAGATTGAACTCGAGCATCGTCTGGACGAAGTCGACCTTATCGCTGCTCTCCGCCTGCACGTAGATCGTGCGGATCGCATCCGTCTTAAGAGCCACGCGAGCGGTTTCGATCGGGATGATGACGACGTTGTCGCTGGACCCGTTCGTGGTAGAACCCTTGGATTCCAGAACTCCTATGATTTTGTAGGAGCTGCCGTTTAAGCTGATTTTCTGCCCGACCGGATCGCTGATGGACAGTTCGCTGGCCACTTCCGAGCCGATGACGGCGACCTTCTGGGAGAAGGCTCCGTCTATATCCTTGATAAAGCGGCCCTGGGCCACCGCATAATCGCGGACGTCGGCGAACGAAGCCGTCGTGGCTTGGACGGAGGCGCTGTACGTCGTGGTGCTGTACTTGGCGGTCACGTTCCCGGAGATGACCGGAGCATACGCTTCGACTCCGTCGATGTCCGTCAGCGTCTGCGCGTCCTCCAGCGTAATGCTCGTCACCGCGCCGCGCCCGACGACGTTCGCCGTAAGCAAGTTCGTTCCGAGTCCTTGCATCTGGCTCTTGACCTGCTCGGCCGTTCCGTTCCCGATTGCCACCATGATCGTGACCGAAGCGATCCCGATCATGATCCCCAGCACCGTGAGTAAAGTTCTCATCTTCTGAGAGCTTACGCTGTGCCACGCCATCTTGACACCTTGGGACAACTTCACGATGCTTCATTCCTTTCTTCCGTCAATTTCCCGTCTTGTATGCGGACGACGCGCTTCGCTTGCGCGGCAACGTTCGGATCGTGCGTGATGATGACGATCGTGTTGCCTTCCGCGTTGAGATCCTTCAGAAGCTGCATGACGTCGCGGCTTGTCTTGCTGTCGAGCGCTCCCGTCGGTTCGTCCGCGAGCAGAAGCGGGGGAACCCCCGCCAATGCCCGCGCGATCGCGACGCGCTGCTGCTGGCCCCCGGACAGCTGGTTCGGGACGTGGAACATTTTCTCTCCGAGGCCGACTTTCGTTAAAGCTTCCTTCGCTCTCGCCCGGCGCTCGCCGGACGACAACCCCCGATACACGAGCGGCAGCTCGACGTTGTCGATGGCCTTCAGCTTGGGCAGCAGGTGAAAGCTCTGGAAAATAAAGCCGATCTTCGTATTCCGAATGGTCGCCAGCTTCCTCTCGCTCAGCTCCTCGACTTCCTTCCCGTCCAGGAAGTACTTGCCGCTCGAAGGTTGGTCCAAACAGCCCAGCACGTTCATCAAGGTCGACTTCCCGGAGCCGGACGGTCCGATGATCGCCAGGAAATCGCCGTAATTCACCGTTAGATTGATGCCGTCCAACGCGTTAAAGGTTTCGCCCGCCAGCGTATACTGCTTGAATATGTTCTCAAGCCGGATTAGAGGAGCCTGCCCGTTGTTGCTCATTAACGCCCGCCTCCTCCGCCGAAGCTCGCGCGGGTCGTGCCGCCGCCTCCTCCGCCGCCCGAGAAACCGCCAGCGCCTCCTCCGGGGAATCCGCCGCCCGTGCTGCCGAATCCGCCCATTCCACCCATGCCGCCCATCATGCCGCCCATTTGGGTCGTTGTCGACGAAGTGTTGACTACGACAGGGATAAGAACGGTATCGCCTTCGCTGAGTCCGGTGAGAACCTCGACCTGGGAATCCGTCGTGATGCCGACGGTGATCTCTTGCATCTTGAACTCGCCGTTCGATTGGTTCATCATAGCAGCCATGCCGCCTTGACGTCCGCCGCTCTGACCTCCGAAACCTCCCTGGCCGCGCGTTCCGCTTTGACCGCTTTGACCTCCTTGAGGCGCATCGTTCGACGTCGCACCGTCCACGGGCGCCCCGCTCGGCATTGCTCCGTCCGCGGGCGCTCCGCTCGGCATTGCTCCATCCGCGGGCGCTCCGCTCGGCGCCGCTCCGTCGCCTTCGGATGACGTTCCGCTTCCCGCGCTCGTCGTACCGCCCGAGGAGCTGCTCGTACCGTCGTTAGGAACTCGTACGAAGTACCTGCCTCCCATCGACTCGACCGCGTCTACCGGAACGATCAGCGCGTCCGTCTTCTGTTCGATGATGACCGTGACGTCGGCGGACATGCCCGGCAGCACGTTCTCGATTTCGTTCAGAGAGACGATGACGGGGAACGTCGCTACCCCGTTCGACGAGGTGCCGTCCTTGGAGATCTCCGTCACCGTTCCGGTAATCTCTTGCCCGTCTAGCGCTTCGATCGACACGTCCGCCTCTTGCCCAACCTTAAGCTTGGTAATGTCCAGCTCGTCTGCCGAGATGGTCACTTCCAGCTTGTCGTAGTTGACCAGCGTAAAGGCGGCCAACCGCGCTTGCACTTCGTCGCCGGCCTTAATGTCCACGTTCGTTACCGTGCCGTCGATCGGAGCCACGATCGGATCCGGGGCTTTGGCCTTCTCCTCGTAATCCTGAATTTCCAGCTGCGTCTGTTCGATGTTCAGTTGAGCCGACTTGATGCTCATCTCCGCGGAAGCGATCTCCTCCTCGGTTCCTCCCGAGATCTTAAGATTCTTCCACTTCGTCTGCGCCTGCTCCAGCGTCATTTGCTGCTGTTGCAGGCTGAGCTTCGCTTTATTCAGGGATAGGGTAACGTCCTCTCCCTCGAAGGTCGCCAGCACGTCCCCTTTCTTGACGACGTCTCCTTCTTCGACGTTGACCGCGCTTACCGTACCCGCCTCGGCGACAATCGCATCCTCCGTCTCGCTGACGGCAACCGATCCCGATCCGGACACGCCTTGGGTGATCGTTCCCTTGGTTACGCGAGATTGCTGGAAAGTCTGTGCCGCAGCCACCGCGTCGTCCTTCGTAAAGTACCAGTAACCTGCGCCTCCGGCAGCTCCAAGAACGCAAACGATGACTACCCAAGTAATTATTTTCTTAATGCGCTTCTTCTTCATCCCGCGAAAGCCTCCCAAATTCAGATCCTTCTATGTAGAAAATATTAACTGAATACTATCACTCCTAAATGAACGGACGATGAATTCCACCTTAAGCTCAGATGAAAACTCTGGCAGGCATTTCCGGAGCGCGAAAAACCGCATGGGAACGGCGTTTTTACGGGAGGGCAACCGAGTTTGGGAGTAGAACGAAACGGGCTGGGGGCAGTTCGATAAAGGAGAAAATGGATCTTCCTCTGAAATAATCCGGTTAAATGAAAGCCACATACTAGTTGTAAAAAGACGCCTTAGCTCTGACTGGGCATATCAACTTGATCAGGTTAAAGGTGCGAGATGGAATTAGGACTCAGGGGGAAAAGCGAGCGGAGGGAGATGTTGTTTGGCAGTAGGTTTGGGAAACGCGAGGCGATGTTCCGGATTTCAGTTGAGTAGCCACGACTCATCTTTCGCACGTAAGACGCAACCCGAGTTCCAGTTGAGTAGTCATGACTCATCTTTCGCTCGCAAGACGCGACCCGAGCTCCAGTTGGGTAGCCACGACTCATCTTTCGCACGTAAGACGCAACCCGAGCTCCAGTTGGGTAGCCACGACTCATCTTTCGCACATAAGACGCGACCCGAGCTCCAATTGAGTAGCCACGACTCAACTGAAATTCTCAAACGTGGATCCGGTCCTCGGCGCAACAAAAAGACCCGATCTCTCGGCCAACAAACCGTTGCACCGAGAGATCGGGTCATCGCATACCGCTGTCTCAATACTGAACGAGGGAGCGGCAATCGATGCCGGCCAGCTTCTCGCGGCCGGCCAGATAGCCGAGCTCGATCAGGAAGGCAGCGCCGACGATCTCGCCGCCGAGCTGGCGGATCAGTTGGGTTGCCGTCGCGATCGTGCCGCCCGTCGCGAGCAGGTCGTCCGCGATAAGGACGCGTTGGCCCGGCGCGATAGAGTCCTTGTGGACGGCCAGCTTATCCTTGCCGTACTCGAGGTCGTAGGAGGCTTCTACCGTCTCGCCGGGAAGCTTGCCGCTCTTGCGGATCGGAACGAAGCCGACGCCGAGAGCCAGCGCGAGAGGAGCGCCGATGACGAAGCCGCGAGCCTCGGGCCCGGCAACGACGTCGATCTGAAGATCCTTCACGAGTTCTTTGATCGAGTCGATCGCCGCTTGATAAGCCTTGCCGTCCTTTAGCAAGGTGGTAATGTCTTTAAACCGAATCCCAGGCTGCGGGAAATCGGGAATCACCCGAATGTAATCCTTGAAGTTCATTCTTCTTAAGACTCCTTCCAGATCGGATCATGAATAGAATTATACACTTCGCGCGGATGAATGGCTATGCTTGCCCTATGCCAACCAATGCCTAGCTCTTGCCTAACTCTTGCCTTGCTCTTGCCTATCCCTGCAGCAGCCATTTCTTGAGCTCTTGAATCGGCTTATGCGCTAACGCCGACAGCTCGGCCTGCTCCTTCGCCCGGCGGTAGCGTTCCGACAAATCAAGCTCCTTGCGAGGAGGCGACGCGACGCAGGCGAAGGTGGACCGGTTCATCGTGAGAAAACCTAGCTCGAGAAACACTTCCTGCATCATCCGGACGGTAGCGAGCGGCCATCCCGTCGATTCGGATACCCGCCTTAAGAATCCGTCCGGGGCGTCGATCCAGCTCTCTTGCTTGCGGAACATCGTATAAACCTGCCCGAATTGCGCGCGCTCCGGGAAAGCTCTCCCTTGCTCAGCCCCGGCAGTATCCCCCGCGAAAAGAACGATTTCCTCTAATTTGTCGCGATATCGGGCGATCATCCGCTTAAGGCCGTCGGCCTGGTCCATCGAATCGGGCAGCCCGGCGAGAACGAGAGTCCACCCGGCCTGGGCATCCGCCGACGCCTTTTCCGCCGCCGGGGCTTCATATTGATCCAACTGCGGCAGCAGCGGCCCTTCCTGCTTTTCCGTCAGAGTCGTATACGCCGCAAGATAAGCTCCCGCGCCGACAAGCCGTTCCAGCTCGCTAAGCTCCGCGCGGGGAGGACACAGAACGAGCAGCCTCCGCCCTTCCTCTTCGAGCAGCTTGCCGACGTTGGCGAGGAGCGGTTCCCCGCGATGATCGCGCACGGCGGGCTTGCTTTTCTTAAAGTCCTGCAGCATGAACTGCACCCGGCGGCTGCCGTTCCATTCGTTGACGGCGAGTTCGCCGAGCAGATCCATGTCGGCACCCGAGCGGAGCAGCGGCAGCGATTCCGCCATTCCGAAGCCGACCGCCTCCAGGCGGCGACCCTTCTCGACCGCGACCAGACGAACGTGGTTGCCTTCCTTGCCAAGCGCGCGGGTGTCGGCGACGGACACTTCCCTTAACACGATCCGGGGAGTCGGGTTGCCGTTGCCGAACGGCTCCAAGCTCTTGAGACCTTCCGCCGCCTCCAGGGTGAGCTCGCCTATCGAACAGACCAGATCCGCTTTTTTGCTCGGAATCCAATCCTCGGCCGATATTCTCTCCTTGGCCAACCGGGATAGCCTAACTCCGAGCTCCTCCACATTCTGACGGATCAATGTCATTCCGGCAGCCGCTTCGTGGCCTCCGAAATGATCCAACAAATCCGCGCATTCGGTTAACGCATCGTAGAGATTAAAGCCTTCGATCGAACGGGCGGAGCCTTTGCACTTGCCGGTTGCGGGGTCGTGCGCGAGAATGATGACCGGCCGGTAATAGCGCTCCACCAGCTTCGAGGCCACGAGTCCCGCGATCCCGGCGTTCCAGCCGTCGCCCGCAAGCACGATGGCCTCCGGCATTCGTCCGTCCCCCTCCGCAATCTGCGCCTGCCAAAGCTCCTCCGCTTGAACGACCGTTTCCTCTACGAGCTGTTGGCGCTCCTTGTTCAGTTCGTCCAAGTTCTCGCTTAGCTCTCTCGCTTCCGCTTCGTCCTCCGTCACCAGAAGCCGAACGGCCCCGTCCGCCCGTTCGAGCCTGCCTCCCGCGTTCAGCCGGGGAGCGAGTCCGAACGCGATTCTTCCGCTGGTCAGCTTGGAGAATTCCGTTCCGCTCGCCTCGGCGAGCGCCCGGATTCCCGGAGAAGGATGGTTGACCATGCGGCTTAATCCCAGTCTGACAAGGGAGCGGTTCTCTCCGGTGAGAGGCATGAGATCGGCCACGGTGCCGATCGCCGCGACATCCGCGAACGCGGGCTCAATCTTGCCGAGCATCGCATGCGCCAGCTTAAAAGCGACTCCCGCTCCCGACAGCCCTTTGAACGGATATCGGCAATCCTCCTGCTTCGGGTTTACCAGCGCGATAGCTGCCTCGGGCAACTCAGCCGGAGGCTCGTGGTGATCCGTCACGACCACGTCGATGCCTCGTTCCCGGGCATAGGCGATTTGTTCCGCCGCGCTGATCCCGTTGTCCACCGTAACGATCAGCCGGATGCCGGCTTCCGCCGCGAGATCGATCGCTTTCATATTCAAGCCATAGCCTTCCAGGCTGCGATGCGGGATGTATGTATCGAAGACTCCGTCAAGCCGCTTCAGAAGCCTAATCATCAGAGCGGTCGAGGTTACCCCGTCCGCGTCGTAATCCCCGTACACGCGAATCCGCTCCCGATCCTTCAGCGCCCTTCGGATCCGTTCCGTCGCGATCTCCATGTCCTTCATCAAGAACGGATCATGGAACTGCTCCTCGCCGGCGTTCAGCAACAACCGCGCCTCTTCCGGAGTACGGTATCCGCGCGACACGAGCAGCCGGGCAATGAGCGGCGGAAGCTTAAGAGCCGAAGCCAGCTCCGCCGCCTCTCGTTCGTCGGCTTCTTTCAACAGCCAACGATAGGATTTTCTCATGCCGAACTTCTCCTCCTTCCTCGTTGCCATGCCTATCCGCCAAGCGGTTTAGACAAGTTCAGCTCCGCCCGAACCGAGGCTCTCCGCAGAGAATTCGAATCTCTTCCCTGCGGATCAAGCCGTCGATTCGGCGGAGCTGTCCCGCTTCCTCATTATTGCACGAAGGCTCCCAGTTCCTCTTCCTGATGATTGGACTTATAGGGATATCCGGGATCAAAAGGCTGAACGTGAACGTTCGCATCTGTAATATGCAAGAATCTCTTGGTAAGCTGCCTTCTCACCCGATGGGCGATATCCTGGCCTTCGAAGACGGTAATTCTCGGATTCACGCGGATCGTGAGATCGACGATGACGTAATGGCCGAGCTCTCTCGCCTTCAGGCCGTCGACCGCGACGACTCCGTCTACTCTCTGAACCGCTTCGAGCAGGGTTTGCGCGTCGACCTCGTCCAGGGTGTCGGCATCCGCGGAACGGATGACCCCGTGCACGAGCTGATAGCCCGACTTCATGACGAACACTCCGATAACGATTCCCGCAGCCGGATCGAGGAAATACAGCGATGGGACATCGAAAATGTCGCCGGTCATCGCCCCGACCGTTCCGACCAGGGCCGTCAAGGAAGCGAAGATGTCCGAACGGCTCTCCCCGCGGGAGGAATCCGCCCTCATTCCGAGTCCCGATTCGTACTTTCTTCGATAGCGTACGAGTCCTTCCCGCACGACGATTCCGAAAATAATGACAGCCACCGCGCTCCAGCCCGGCGCCTCCTCTACTCCCCTGATCATTCGGCGAAGGGAGGAGATGGCGATCTCTATTCCTCCGACTAGAAGCAGCGCCGAGAACACGATTCCGGCGACCGCTTCGGGAGGCAATTTGCGTTTATCCAGATGAGCCCGAGGAGCATGACCGACTCTCCTCATCTCCAGGTATGCAGTCGTTGCCGCTGCCGTATCGGCAGCCGAATGGCAGGCATCGGCGAGCAGCGCCTTGCTGCCCGTAATCCATCCGGCCCCTCCCTTGAGGATGGAGAGCCCCAGCAGTCCTAATGCGGACATGCCGGCCCCGTGCTCCGCGCCAGCGAACCGACTCTGAGACATATCGAGCCCTCCCCTGATCTTGCTATATTACGTATTCGTGGACCCTTACGACGCGTTCTGCGGCTTCGCCGATTTGTGAGGCTTCGCTTTGCGGCGAAGCAAGTGCCAGAGCGGGCTGGCGATAAAGATCGAAGATGCCGCGCCGATAAGCAAGCCCAGGATCATCGCGAGCGAGAACATCTTCAGCGCTTCGCTTCCGAAGGCGAACAGGCAGATGGCCGCGAACGCGACGGTAATGACCGTATTGATCGAACGGGTCAGCGTCTGGCTGATGCTCGTGTTGACGACTTCCGTCAGATCGGCGTCCGTCTTCAGCTTCGCGAAACGAAGGTTCTCCCGAATCCGGTCGAAGATAACGACGGTGTCGTTGATCGAATACCCGATAATCGTGAGGATCGCCAGAATGAACGGCAGATTGACCTCAAGACGGAAGAAGGAAAAGATCGATATGACCATGAACGCGACGAACAGAAGGGAGATGACCGCCGAGATCGCGAAGCGCCATTCGAAGCGAATCGCCACATAGATGACGATGCCGACGCTCGCGATCAGGATGCCGTACAAGGCATTGAGCTCCTGTTCTTTAGCGATCTCTACGTCTACGATATTAATCTCGAAGGAAGCCGATTCATCGAATTTCGATTTGAAATCGGCATCGAGCTTCTTCTGCTGCGCTTCCGTAAGCGCTTCTTCGAAGCGAATCGAGATGCGCTCCTCGCCGGAGGTGAACGTATACTTGCCGAAGTCCTCGGAGTTCAGGAACTCTTCCACCTTGGCCTTCTCGACAGGCTTGCTCACCGAGATGTCCACCGAGGAACCGGATTTGAAGTCTATTCCGTAGTTCATTCCGAATACGGATATGGAAACGATCCCTGCCAGGACAAGAATGATCGCGGCAATGAACACCGGCCGGGCCGCTTTGACGAAGTTGAAGTTCTGCCACTTATAGCGCACGGATCTCACTCTCCTTTACGCCATAATACGAAGGCTTGTTGAATCGGCCGCTCTTCACGATGAGCTGCAGCAGGAACCGCGTCAGGAAGAGGTTGGTCACGATGTTGATGATGATCGAAGCCAGATGCACGACGGCGAAGCCTTTGACCGTGCCTTGACCGATAAAGTACAGAACGGCGCCGACGATGATGTTCGTGATGTGCGCGTCGATGACCGTGCGGAAGCTGTTCTTATTCCCCGAACGAAGAGCGGACGAAACGCTCTTGCCGTTGCGAATCTCGTCCTTGATACGCTCCGCCGTAATGATGTTCGTGTCGACGGCGATCCCGATCCCGAGAATGAAGGCCGCGATGCCCGGCAGCGTCAGCGTAGCGTTCATCATCCAGAACACCGCGAGCAGCAGCCAGACGAACACGAGGAGACAGATACAAGCGATAAAGCCCGGAAGACGGTAGAAAACGAGCATGAACAAAAGAATGACGATGGAGGCGACGATGCCGGCAAGCGCGGTTTCCTCAAGCGACTTCTGGCCCAGCGTAGCTCCTACGCTCTGCGAGTACTTCTCCGTCAAGCTAAGCGGAAGCGCGCCTAGATTGATAACGTCGGCCAGCTCTTTGGCTTCCGCGATCGTGCGTTGGCCGGAGATCGTGGCGTTCCCGTCCGTCAGCGGCTGTTGAACGACAGGGTCGGACAGCATTTCGTCGTCCAGGTAGATCGCAAGGTTCTGACCGACGAGACGAGTCGTGATTTCCCCGAATTTCTCCTTGTCCTTCACCTTGATCGAGATCAGCGGGTTGTTCAAATTATCGTAAACGACTTCGGCCGCGCCTTCGACGAAGTCGCTGCCGAGCAGCTCGACCTTGCAGTATCCGGCATCGGCCGCGCAGCCGCTCGCGCTGCGGAACTCCAGCTCGGCCGGCTTCTTCATCATCTCGCGAACGGTCGCCTCGTCGGACACCCCCGCGATCTTGATGCGGATGCGGTTCTCTCCTTCCGTCGTGACTTCCGGCTCGGAGACGCCCGTCTTGTTGGCGCGGTCCTCCAAGCTCTTCGCGGTCTCAATCAGAGATTCCTTGGAGACGGGTCCGCTGCCCGTGAGCGGTTGCGCCTCGTACAGAATCTCGAAGCCGCCCTTCAGGTCGAGCCCCAGCTTTGTCGAATTGAGCAATCCGGGGCTTGTCCATATCATTGCCCCGAACGCCACAACGACGACAAGCACGAAAGTGAGCAGTCGTTTCATTATGCGTTGCGATCCCCTTTCAATTCTCAATGTTCCTATTATACCTACGCGCCAAAAAGGAAGTCAATTTGTCGAAAAGCGAGCAGCCTCTGCCAATATAAAGAAGGCAGCCAAGCGGCTGAATCGCCCGGCTGCCTTGCTTTTCGAAGAATGCTCCTTAACGCTTCTCTCCGCGATATAAACTTAAAGTGATGAAGTTCATATATTGATTGACCTTAAGGGACATGATATCGTTCACGACGGCATGCAGCGCCGGCGTCCCCGATTTGTAATATCTGTCGCTGACGCATTCCCAGATGTCTTGTCCCGTGACCTGCTCGTAGCCGATCATCCGAAACTCCTCCGCCTTATCCATGCAGAGCTGCTCGATCATCCGGTTCTTCTCCGCTTCGCTAAGCACGTCGTCCCGTACCTCTTCTACTTCGCGATCCTCCATGCGCAAGCCTCCTCGTCTTACCGTTTACCCCAAACATCGTCACTAGTTAACTTCGATGCCCGTGCTCCGAAATCCTCCCTCGAAGCCTAAAATCTAATTCGGACAACTCCAGTCATGAAGAAGGTCCGATGAAGCATAAGCATGTACTAATACTCGGCCGTGAGAAGGGGTTGCCATGTCCAAACGCAAGCAATCGTTCATTCAAGGAGCCATGATCCTGCTGGCGGCCGGCTTGCTGAATCGGCTGCTCGGCTTCGTGCCGCGGATTGCGCTTCCTCGCATTATCGGCGCCGAAGGAGTAGGGCTCATTCAGCTCGTCTATCCCTTCATGATCGTTATCCTGACGATCATTACCGGCGGGATTCCGCTAGCTGTCGCTAAACTGGTCGCGGAAGCCGATTCTCGCGGACAAGTCGGGAGAATCAAGCGCATTCTCCGGACGGCGATGGGGCTGTCTCTCGGGGCCAGCCTCGCCACCGCAGCCGCTTGCCTGGCTATGGCCGATTGGATATCTACGACGATCATGACCGATTCCCGGGTCGGAACCGCCTTCGTTACGATGATTCCGGCCCTTCCGCTCGTCGCGGTCTCTTCCGTATGGAGAGGCTACTTTCAAGGCAAGCAGAACATGATTCCGACCGCGATGTCCCAAACGACGGAGTCTCTCGTCCGAATCGTGCTCACCCTGCTGCTGACCTCTCTGCTGCTTCCATGGGGACTTCACGCCGCGGCTGCCGGAGCGATGGCCGGGCTCGTCATGGGGGAGCTGGCCGGTCTGCTTATCCTGTGGAGACAGCTGAGGATCGACTCCCGAAGCCAATCGTCCAAGGCGGAGGGGGAGGCAGGTCCCCCTGACGCTTCTTCGCCGGACGAAGAGCGCGCCATGCCTCGTCATTTGTTAGGAATCGCGCTTCCGGTAACGGGCAGCAAGCTGATCGGTTCCCTCTCCTATCTGCTCGAATCCATCCTCACGGCCAAAAGCCTGGTCGCGGCCGGAATCGCCGTCTCCGTCGCCACTTCCTTGTACGGCGCGCTTCAGGGCATGGTCATTCCGCTGCTCATGCTGCCCGGTGCGCTTACCTACTCCCTTGCCGTCTCCCTGGTGCCGGCATTGTCCGACGCCGCCGCCCAAGGGGATTGGCCGGGCATCCAGAAGCGGCTGCACCAATCGTTGAGACTCGCGGTCGTGACGGCCGCCCCATTCATCATCCTCATGTCCTTGCTTGCCGGCCCGATCTGCTCGCTCCTGTACGGGGACGATTCCATGGCCGGGATGCTGAGATGGCTGGCGCCGGTTGCCGTATTCGTCTATATGCAAGCTCCTTTGCAAGCGGCGCTGCAGGCGCTGAACCGTCCTGGCACCGCTCTCGTCAACACCTTCGTCGGTGCGCTGGTCAAGCTTTTTCTCATCGTTCAGTTAGCCAGCCGTCCGGACCTCGGCATTCAAGGAGCCATCATCGCGGTGGCCGTCAACATGGTCTTGGTTACCCTTCTCCACTGGTTTAGCGTCGCCAGGCTTACCGGCTTTCGGCTGATGCCGACCGATTTCCTGAAGGTAGCTCTCGCGATGATCGTCACCGGAGCCTGCGCTATGGCGATTTGGAATTGGGAAACTCTATCCAACGACGCGCTGCGGCTAGTCGCCGCCTCGTTCGCCGCCGTTGTCGTTTATGTCCTTCTGCTCGTCTGGCTTAAGCTGATCGATCGCTTGGATGTCGCAAGAATCCCCGTGCTTCGCCGCTTATTCCGGTAAATGCCTTGGTATTATTTTTTCTTATTGACGTAAAGCTTGCCATGCTGGTCGACGCTGCAGAAATAGACGTTTTTAAAGCTTCGTATCCCTCTCTGCCGAAGTTCGTTTTTGAGCCAGAAACGGGTTTTGCCTAGCTTCTCCAGATTGTCGTCCTGTACTTCTCCGTCCATGATAAGGGCGACCGGCAGCGGCTCGAATCGGAACTTCGCCTTTGAGGAAGCGCCGGCGGAAGCAGGAGGAGAGTCCGCGGAGGTCATCTTTTCCCGGGAAATGACGGACAGCTTGCCGATTTCCCTTTTGCCCATGATGCGAATCACCAGAAACACGAAGACGTACATCAACGCCGTGCGAAGCAATATGGACGTCAGCTCCAAGTCCCGATCCCTCCGGTTCTGTGAAGGTTATTGCCCAGGCGCCTGTTATTGTCACCTTGCGTCATGACGCTCATTCAAGCGGATGCCGTGGAAAAAATGGCAGTTGCGCGGACGTTCGGCAAGCTTCTTGTACTAGCTTTCCGCCCGAGGCCATAGGCTGATACAAACCTACTTGTTAAAGGAGCGTGTCTCATGAAGTCCATTCCTCAAGTATCCGGCTTTCGCATCGCTTCACCGATCGTATCCGGGATCCTATGGGCCATCATCTGGCTGGCGGCCGGAACCTTGCTCGTGTCCTTGCTGCTCTATAGCTCATCCATGAACGAGAACGAGATCGTCCCGTGGGTTTTCGGCGTGCACGGGTTCGCTTCCTTCTGCGGAGGATTCGTGTCCGCCCGGCGATCCGGAAGAAGGGGCTGGTACATCGGCCTCGCCACCGGTCTCCTCTATGCGCTGATCGTGCTGCTCTCAAGCTATCTGGCCAACGATATCGGCTGGACCTCGAGAATTCTCTCCATGCTTGGGATTTGCTGCGCGGCGGGCGCGTTCGGAGGAATGTTGGGAGTGAATACGGGATCGGCAGGGAAACGCAGGTAATAGGGCTTCGCGTTTTTTCTCCCATTTATGTTATACTATGGTCCGTATTTCCAAGCGGATTGCGGGGGAGAAACCTTGGTTCTGTTTCATTCCATGATGACCATATCGCTCTACACGGCCGGACTCGTCTCGCTTCTCCTTTGGTTCGGGACAGGCCGACAGCCGCTGGCGGTCGCCGGCGTATTCATGCGGACGTTATTCTCCTCCTGGCCGCGATTTCTGTTTTTTATTTCTTTGCTCGCCATTCTGCTGCTCAACAAGTTCGAGCTTAAGCTCGAAGCGCTGTTTCCGGTTACCTACGACCTGACCTCCGCGCTGACAGGTTGGGAAGGCAGCTGGCAAGCCGCGCTGCAGTCCGCGGTTGCCGCGGATGGGTTAACCGCTTTCTGCTCTATCTTCTACCTGGTCGTGTTCCAGGCCGTCATGATAGCTTCCATCGCCATTTATACGTATCAAGGCAATCTTAAACTTTACTACGCCTTCTGCGTTTCTTTGCTATTGAATTACTTTATCGCGTTGCCGTTTTTCCTATTCGTCCCGGTCGACGAAGCCTGGTCGGTATCTCCTAGCATCCGATTTCTGATGCTGGACGTATTCCCCAGATTCGAGACCGAATATCGGCACCTGTCGGGTCTCGACAACTGCGTCCCGAGCCTTCACACCTCCATCTCGGTAACCATGGCGCTGCTCGCGGCCAGGTCGGGCAATCGGAGATGGGCGGTTTTTGCCGGGTTCAGCGCCGCCGTCATTCTGTTCTCCATTTTCTATCTCGGAATCCATTGGTTCACGGATATGGCTCTGGGCTTGTGCCTCGCCGCCGTCAGCGTCTTCATTGGCATAAAAATTGGAGAATGGGCGGACCGAGTCTCCGGCGTCAAGGCCGACAGCGCCAAGTCCAAGGTTCAGAGCAGGCCGGTCCGTGCGTCTCGCTCCACAAGTTCTTAAAGCTTAGCCACTGGCTGATAATGCTTAAGAATTGCTTGTAACGATTGCTGACACGACAAAGCCCCTCCCGGTCGCTTCGAGAGCGCATACCAGGAAGGGCTTTTGGCTGTGTTTGCCGAAGTAACGATCTTAGGATTCGGCGCTTGCTTCCGCCTTCTCCGCCTTGGTTTCAGCTTTCGCATCCGCCTTGGTCTCGGATTTGGTTTCGGCTTTAGCCGAAGCCGGAGATGCTTCCACCACGTTGTTGATCGCCGAGCGATCGAACGTCAGCTTGGTGACGTCGTTCACCTTCAGGACGACCGTGTCGTCCGTAATCTCGGCGATCGTTCCGTGAAGGCCGCCGATCGTCGTGATCTTGTCGCCTTTCTTCAAGGCGCGCAGCATCGCGTTGCGAGCTTTCGTCTTCTTCTGTTGCGGACGAATCAGCAGGAAGTAGAAGATGACGAACATAAGCACGAATGGTAATAAAGTTGCCATCTAATGTCCCCTCCTCTCTTTACTTAGAAACCGCTCTCGTTGTTAGCCATCCCATATTTCTCGAAAAACTCGTCTCGGAAATCCCGCAGCCTGTCCTGCCGAATCGCTTCCCTGACTTGCTCCATAAGATGAACGAGGAAGTGCAAGTTATGAATGGTCGTCAAGCGAAGGCCGAACATCTCATCCGCGCGAATCAAGTGGCGAATGTAAGCCCGGGAGTAATTGCGGCAAGCGTAACAGGAGCATTCCGGGTCCAACGGACTGAAGTCGCTTACGTACTTGGCGTTCTTCACGACCAATCTGCCTTGGCTGGTCATCGCCGTTCCGTTCCGGGCGATTCTCGTCGGGAGGACGCAATCGAACATGTCGATTCCTCTCATGCTCCCCTCCACCAGGCAATCCGGCGAGCCGACTCCCATCAGATATCGGGGTTTATGGGTCGGGAGCAAAGGTACGGTCTCCTCCAGCATCTCATACATGAGATGCTTAGGCTCGCCAACGCTCAGTCCTCCCATAGCATAACCTGGGAAATCTAGCGAAGTCAAATCAATGGCGCTCTGCTTGCGCAAATCGGCATGCATCCCCCCCTGAACGATGCCGAATAGGCCTTGATCATGAGGACGCTTATGTGCTTTGAGGCAGCGTTCCGCCCAGCGGCTCGTTCTCTCGGTCGATTGCTTCACGTATTCGTAAGTCGCCGGATACGGCGGACACTCGTCGAACGCCATCATGATGTCCGAGCCGAGCGAGTTCTGAACCTCCATCGCAACCTCCGGAGAGAGGAACAGCTTGTCCCCGTTCAGGTGGGAACGGAAATGGACGCCTTCCTCGGTAATCTTCCGGTTCTCGCTTAAGGAGAATACTTGGAAGCCGCCGCTGTCGGTCAGGATCGAGCGATCCCAGTTCATCATTCGGTGCAGGCCGCCCGCTTCCCGGACGAGCTCGTGGCCCGGCCTCAGAAACAGGTGGTAAGTGTTGCTAAGGATAATGTGGGCGTTAAGGTCCTTGAGCTCCTCCGGACTAATGCCCTTGACGGTCGCTTGCGTTCCCACCGGCATAAAAGTCGGGGTCTCGATAACCCCGTGAGGGGTATGGACCCGTCCCAGCCTCGCTCCCGTCTGGGCGCAAGATTTGATCAATTCGTATCTTATGGCTGACATGATTGCTATAGCCTCCTGGCATCTTCGGGTTGGGACTAAACGATAAACATGGCGTCGCCGAAGCTGAAGAAGCGATACTCCCGCTCGACCGCCTCGCGATAAGCATTCAGCACGGCTTCCCTCCCCGCCAAAGCGCTGACCAACATGACAAGCGTCGACTTGGGCAGGTGGAAGTTGGTGAGCAGAGCGTCGACCATGCGGAAATCATACCCCGGGTAGATAAAAATGTCCGTCCATCCGCTGCATTCGGAGACGGGGCCTCCTTCGAAGCGCTGTCCGATCGTCTCGAGCGTTCTGGCCGAGGTGGTGCCGACCGCCACGATCCGTCCTCCCTCGGCTTTCGTCCGGTTCAGCAGCTCGGCGCTCTCCGCGCTGACCGAGTACCACTCGGAATGCATCTCGTGCTCGTCGATATTCTCGACCGAGACCGGACGGAACGTCCCGAGTCCGACATGCAGCGTAATCCGGCAAAGCCGAACGCCGGCTTCTTCGAGCTCTTGCAAGAACGCCTCCGTAAAATGGAGCCCTGCGGTCGGAGCGGCCGCGGAGCCCTCGTGCTTGGCATAGACGGTCTGATAACGTTCGCGATCCTCCAGCCTTTCCTTGATATAAGGAGGAAGCGGCATCGTGCCCAGCTTGTCGAGAAGCTCGTTAAAGATGCCTTGATACCGGAAGCGGATATGCCTGGCCCCCATGTCGCCTTCCGCCTCGACCACCGCCGTCAGCAAGGGCTCTCCGGTCGCTTCGTCCGATCCGAAATTCAGCACGCTGCCTACCCGAATTTTTTTGCCCGGCCGTACGAGCACTTCCCAAGCATCGCCTTCGAGTCTCTTCAATAGAAGAAGCTCGACCTTGGCCCCGGTGTCGGCCTTAACGCCGTACAGCCTAGCGGGCAGCACGCGGGTATCGTTCAAGACGAGAGTATCGCCCGCCTTCAAATATTGCTTCAAATCGGTAAACGAGCGGTGTTCCGTCTCCCCCGTATTCTTATGCAGAACAAGTAGCCTGGAGGAAGTTCGGTCCGCTAGCGGAGTCTGCGCGATAAGGCGCTCCGGAAGTTCGAAATCAAAGTCGCTTACATTCATCAATTGCCATCCTTCTCGATCGTAACGTCCTTATAGTAGTATTTCAGAATAGATTGGTAGTCATACCCTTGATCGGCCAAAGCTTTGGCTCCCCATTGAGACATGCCGAGCCCGTGGCCGTAGCCCTGCCCGCTGATGATAAAGCTCGGTTCCGGCGTTACGGAACGCAGCTTGCCGTCCGCTCCCATCACGGTGAGATTGCCCGAGACGGAGCCGACTCCATTCGCTCCTTGAACCTGAAGACCGGATGAAGAAGTCTTCTCGGTCGTTTGCCCGTTCGATTGAATCAAGGAGATCCGTCCGGTCTCCTCGATCTTGAACAACGTGCTCTTGATCCCGCCGAGCGCTCCGCGAAGATTGTCGGGATACCCGACGTCCACGACCTTGCCGTTCGCTTTGATCTCGATCGCGCGTCCGGACGGCCCCGTCTGGGACACCTCAAGCGTCCTTAACGGTCCTTCGATGGCCGTCTTGGCCCGCTTATTGATCGCCGTAAGCAGCTCGTCCGGGGTCATCGGCGCTTCAATCCAGCTGTAGACCGTATACTCGGGCACGATCTCCAGCGTAACGACCTTGTCTCCCTTGTTCAGCTTGGCTACGGGCTCGACATTCGTTAGAATTTGCGGGCTGGAACGAACGGCGACTCCGTCGCCGGTGACTTCGAACAGTTTGATTCCCGCCTCGTTCTCCGCTCCGCTGTCGCGAAGCAGGTCGCTTCTTATGTATCCGGTCGTCCCGTTCTCCAGTAGGACCCGGTGCCAGTTCAGCTTGCCTTCCTGGGGACCCGAATCGGGACTTACGACCGCGCTGGCCAAGTAATTCGTGACATTCCCCCAGATTTCCGTGGCGTTATCCGCCGTAATCCCGCCGGCGTTCGAGGAGAAAACCGCGGAGATCGCCTTCCCGCCGTAGGTAAGGATCTCGCCTTCCGTCGCCTTGACGGCCGCGATCGATTGGGCGCTCTCTCCCTTGATTCCGGAATAAACCTGACTTAGGGTCGTGTCCACGACGTTGGCGATCTGGAAGCCTACTCCCAAAGACAAGGAATAAGTGCGGGCCGCCACCGCCTGGGCCTTCTGGGCTTCGGCCGGCCAAGAGGAGTAAATCTCGGAGCCGACGACCGAGTACAAATACTGTTCGAGATCCACTTCGTTCACGACGGCCAGGTTGTTGTTCAGGACGCTGATCTCGATGTTCCCCCGGTAGGTCTGCTTGCTGCGCTCCACCACTTGGATGCCCGCGTCCCCGGACGGATTCGCCGTAATGGCGGTTCCCGCAGCCGTGCCGACGGAATACAGGTTAACGGGCTTGTTCTGTGCTCCGTTAACCGTCATGTCGTTACGAAGGACGACGTACGCGCTGGCGGCGTCCGGAATCTTCGAAGTAACGCCCTCGGCAGCAGCCTTGAGCTGAATCGCGCTTAAAGCGGTCGCATCGGAGGCTTGTCCGATTCGGACGTAATATGCCGCCTTGCCGCCGGCGACTTTGTAAGCCAAGAAGGCGTCGAGTCCGGCGTTGCCGAGCTTGGTTACCGCTTCCGACGCGGCGGCTTCGCTGTCGTAGGGCCCCGACTCCACGGCCATCGGCCCCAGGACCGATGCGGGGGTCAAGGTTTGGGCTCCCAACGTATAGGCGGCCGTATTCCACTTGGCCAGAGCGGACGAAGCGGCGGAGGCGCTTGCGTAATTGCCTTCCGTTACTTGATACACCGCCTTGCCGTTCTTCATCAGCATCGTAACGTAGACCGCGTTCGAGGAGCTCTGAATCTTCTTCAGCACGGAGATCGCCGTCGTTAAGTCGGCTGTCTCCAGCACTTTCGCTTTATAGCCGTCTACGGCAAAACGAATCGTCTGGCCGCCGGCGATCTTCGCGACGGCCGTTCCGCCCATCATGAGCTGCATGCCGGATTCGGATACGAGAGTAGCGGCAGGGGTCGTCGACTTGTATCGGCTGCCAAGGTCCGCGAATAGGGCGACGCGGATGTTGTCCGGTACCGTTACCGCGTTCGCGAAGGCTCCGGTAGAACCGAGCGCGACGGCGGCGAGAAGCGTGCTCAGCATGGCCGTTCTGCCGATCGAGTGTCTGTGCCGGTGTTTCATGATGGTTTACCTCCGCCTTTCGTTTTCGATTGTGGAAGCGAACATACCCCGTCCGCGCAAGAGTCGTTCTTCCCGAACAGGCGGTAGCGATTGCGTGCTACCAGCTTGTAAATCAGCCGACTGATTCCCCGGAAGCCCGGCCATTCGCCGATCGCCCCGATCCACCTCAGAGAACGGACGTTGCGAAGCAGCCTCATTACGCCCTCCGAGCCGGAATAGAGGCGTCCGGAAGAATCGATCACATGCATCTGAGCCATCAGCTGCTCCGCCGGTACGTTCGTAAGGGCAGGCAGCGCGCGATATTCGCCGCGCTGATAAGCCTGGATCGAAACCCATTCTACCGGCTCTTGGGAATCCAGCTTCCGCAGCTTATCCATCGTAGCCAGGCAAAGATTGCATTGACCGTCGTAAAGAGCGATTAAGGAAGAGGACGAGACGCTTCCGCTCGCGTTTGTCGCGTCTAACCGCTTGCCGCTCATGACGGCTCCGGAATCGGCAGCCCTAGATGGCGATACGCGGCCGTCGTGACAACGCGGCCTCTAGGCGTTCGCTGAAGGAAGCCGATCTGCAGAAGATAAGGCTCGTAGACGTCCTCGATCGTCTGGCTCTCTTCGCCGATGGAAGCCGCGATCGTATCGACGCCGACGGGACCGCCTTTGTATCGCAAAATCATGGCTTGGAGCATTTTGTGATCGATCGCGTCGAGCCCCATCGGATCGACCTGGATCCGCTCCAGCGCTTCCTGCGCCAATTGCTCGGTGATCATGCCGTCGCCTCGAACCTGCGCGTAATCGCGAACCCGCTTCAGCAAGCGGTTGGCGATCCGCGGAGTGCCCCGCGACCTGCGGGCGATCTCGCGCGAGGCCTCTCCGATGATGCCCACGTCCAGCAGATCCGCCGTCCGCGAGACGATAAAGCTGAGCTCGTCTTCGGTATAGAACTCCAGCCGGCTGACGACGCCGAAGCGGTCTCTCAGCGGGGCGGACAGCAGCCCGGCGCGCGTCGTCGCGCCGATCAGCGTAAACTTCGGCAGGTCGAGCCGAACCGAGCGCGCGCTCGGGCCTTTGCCGATGATGAAGTCGAGGGCGAAGTCTTCCATCGCGGGATAGAGCACCTCTTCGACCGTCCGATGCAGGCGATGGATCTCGTCGATGAACAGAACGTCGTTCTCCTGCAGGTTCGTCAAGATCGCCGCAAGGTCTCCCGGCCGCTCGATCGCGGGTCCGCTCGTCGTCCGAATGCTGACGCCAAGCTCGTTGGCGATAATGTTGGACAGCGTCGTCTTGCCCAGTCCCGGAGGGCCGTACAGGAGCACGTGATCCAACGCCTCGTTGCGCATCTTGGCCGCTTCTATGTAGATTTTCAAATTGTCCTTGACCTGTGCCTGACCGATATATTCCGCCAGGTACCGCGGACGAAGACTGAACTCCGCCGCCTGGTCTTCCATCATCAGGTTCGCCGTTACGATCCGGTCCTCCATCGCTCCCCCGCCTTTCCCATAATGCCGTTAGACGCTTGACGAACTTATCCTTGGAAAAGTTGCTGCAGCGCCTTCTTCATCAATACGTCGGTCGTCTCGGTGCCGCTTAAGCTGCCCTTCATCGCGTTCCAGGCCTTATCCAGCTCGACTTCGCGATAGCCTAGCCCGAAGAGAGCTTCCTTGGCTCCCGCCCATGCCTCGTTCGTCTCCGATGTCGCCGGGGCGGCATCCATCGAGAGCTGAAGCGTCGTTGCCGCCGCCCAGCGATCGTCGACGACTCCCAGCTTGTCCTTCAGATCCAGCACCATCCGCTGGGCCGTCTTCTTGCCGATGCCCGGCAGCTTCGTCAGGAAAGTCAGGTTCTCCGACTGGATCGCCGCCGCGACGACCTCCGGCTTGCCTCCCGCCAGCACGCCCAGCGCAACCCGAGGGCCGATGCCGGATACGTCCAGAAGCTTGCGGAACATCGCTTGCTCCTCGCGGGTCGCGAAGCCGAACAGCTGAATCGCGTCTTCCCGGACGTGATGGTGGATATACAGCACGACCGGCTCTTCCGATCTTGCGAAAAGATACGGATTAGGCGTGAATACGCGGTAACCGACATCGCGCACGTCGACCACGACGTATTCGGTGTCCAGGTGAACTACCTTGCCTCTTAGAAAATCGATCACTTCGGAGTCACTCCGTTCACTCTATCATTCAATACGATGGAATGGGCATGGCAGATCGCGACGGCCAGAGCATCCGCCACGTCGTCCGGCTTCGGAACGGCGGACAGCTTCAGCAGCCTCTTCACCATCTCTTGCACTTGCTTCTTCTCGGCGCCGCCGTACCCGACGACCGATTGCTTGACCTGCATCGGCGTGTATTCGCCGACCGGTATGTTCCGCTGCGCCGCCGCCAGTAGAAACACGCCTCTCGCTTGGCCGACGCTGAAGGCGTTCGTTACGTTTTTATTGAAAAAAAGCTTCTCCACCGCGATCGTCTCCGGCCGATACCGGTCCAGCAGCTGGCAGGACGCCTCGTAAATCTGCACCAAGCGCTGCTCGGTCGGCGTTCTCGCTTCCGTCTGGATGCAGCCGTATTGAACGGGCACGATCCGGTGACCGATCTTGTCCACGAACCCGAAGCCCATGATCGCGATGCCGGGGTCAATTCCTAGCACCCTCATTGAAGGAATCCCCGCTCTCTTATCTTGAAGTTATAAACTTGATTATAGCAAATGTACGCTAGAATGAGAACAAATAGACGAACATCCTTTCGGATCCTCTCGTCGGGCAGAAAAAAAGACTGCCCCCGGCCGTTTGCCACGTGAGCAGTCTGATAGAGTATCGTGTGGTATTTAAGTGAGACGATGTACTTGCACGTAATTGCCGACCTGATCGACGATTCGAATCGTCGCCGCGGCGGTCTTCACCGTTCCGTTGCTGTAGCGAACGGTGAAGACGAACGTATAGAGGCCTTCTTCCAGTTCGCTGAGAGGACGTCCCGCTTCCTCGCTTCCGAGAAGGCCCGACCAATTCACCGGCGAGGTCGGATTTAGAGGCTTAAGACTCATCCCGAGAGTCTCGCTGGCTGCGGCCGTAACCTCGACCGGCTTCGTCGCCGAGCTTCCCGTGTCGGTCGTTACGGCATCCAGAACGAATGCTTCCCCGGCCCAGAACCAGTTGGCCGGCCTTGGAGATGTCGGATTCTTCTCGTTGTAGGCGAGGCGATTCGCTTCCCATTCCTCCGTATGCCGCACGTAACCCGCAATCCCTAGAGGAAGTACCACTATGGCATGGGTTGCCGTAACCGCCGGCGCCTTGCGGTCGCTCACGGTCATCGTAACGGTCCAACTGCCGACTTCGCTGAACTTCTGCGAGGGTCCGGTTGTCGGATAAGGAGAATTCAAGACGTAGGAATAGCTTCTTACGGACCCTGTCGGCGACGTGATCTTGTAGCTGACGTCCAGCGTATCGTCGTCGGGATCCGATACCAACGAGCTCAAATACACCGTATCTCCCTCGTACGCGGGAATCGGACTCCAGCTGAAGTCGCCGGTCGGCGGCTTGTTCGTGATGATAACGAAATACTTCGGAGCGCTCCACTCGCTCCAATCATAACCGTCGAAGACGCGGACCATCACATAGAAGTTTACTTCTTCCGCGATATCGCTCGACGGAATCCATGACTTCGAGCTCGAACTGATTTCGCCCGATTCCATATACGAGTATCCGCCATATTTATAGATCCTTACCTGATACTTCGTCTGCAAATCCGCGTCCGCGTCCGAATACGTCCATTGGAACGTCGGTCTTACCGTTTCGAAGACGGTCGGGTTCGTGGAATCCGTACTCGCCGGCACGGTGACGTTCGCCGCGGGCTTGCGGTTGACGATCGTCAGGCTGCCGGCGGCCTCATCCGTGAGTCCATAGCTGTTCGTAACGATCTGCCGAATGGTAAACTGCCCAACGGTGTTGAACGTCTTCGTCCAGGACGTTCTCGACGTGCTCGCGAGCGATTCCCCCGAAAGCGCCGCCTTTATGAAGTATTGATGAGGCAGCATCGTCCGGTCGCCATCCTGCGGGTCGCTAGCCGTCGAGTCGATTGTTACCGGCACTCCGCGATACGTTAAGATAGGGTTGGTCGTAAAACCTGCTTTGGGCGGCTGCACTTGCGTAGCCGCTTCAACGTCGAATTCCCATCTTGCCCACTCTTCTCCCCAAGCCCCATACTCGTCTTGAACCTGCAGCTCAAGAACGTAATGCCCGCTCGTGGTTACCTTCGTCGGCGGCTTATCGATGTACTGATAAGCGGTCGAGTTCGGGACAAGCATTCGCCAACGCTTCGTAAAGATCCCGCGGGTCGATTGATAATCAAGCCCCGTTGCTTCCGTCGAATAGGCACCGGTCGATGGATTGTATCGGTCCGGATCGTAAGAATAGTCTGTTACCGTTACTTTCCCGCTGCTATCCGCGTTTCCGGCAAAGGTCGGAATCGGCCTGCGGTGAACCCGGATCGTGCCGTTCACTTCGTTCGACTCCTGGCGATAGCTATCGAATGCCATATCCGGATAGAGATGGTCCGGATTCGGATCGTCTCGCGTTTTAAACCGGAACGGATACTCTCCGGGGAGACTGAAGCTCGTCACCGGCGTTGAATACGATTTCCCCGCGCCGCTCCAGGTTCCCAGCGAATTCAGGAACACGTTCGGATTATGCGAATAGATCCAGGCTTCGCCGGCCGTGATCCGCTTGTCCTCTTCCGGATCGGCGAACGTCACGTCGTACGTCAGAGGCTCATTCACCAGCACCACGCCGTGGATTTTACCTATCGACGCCGTACTTACCGGCTGCGTCGAGACGTTGAAGAACGAGACGCCCGGTTGCCCGCGGCTGATCACGCCATACTTGCCGCTCGTCCAGCCCGTATCCGGGATTGTCGCTTGCTTCAGCCGGTTTACATAAAGCGCGAAGCCGGTTCCTTCCGGAACGAACTTTAGCGTATACGTTTGGCCGGAGACGATCGGATAAGCCTTCGAGAAGACAACCGATATCGCGCCGCCGACGGTCTTCTTCACCTTCAGCTGGCCATCCTCGAATTCCGCGCTGTAGTAATTGTCCTTGTCCTGCGCGAGATACAGATAACCGGCACCTGCCGCGGATGCGTTGGTCGGCTTCAGATTGCCTTCCAGGCTGTGTCCTTCGTTTATCTTGCTTCCGAGCCAGAGGTCGCTCGACGGCGTGCCGATGTCGTAGGCTTTCGGATATGTCAGCCCGCCCGTTGCGCTGAGCTTGTACACGTTGGCGGTATAGTAATAATAATTCGTGTTGGAGAATTGCGCGTATATCAAATACTCTTGATCTCCAATTGGAACAACCGTATACGGAAAAATGGCGTGTCCTACTCCATTACGATCCGTGATCCACCATGCCGCAGCTCCCGATCCGGACGTTCCGCTCAGAAAGACGCCGGAGAACGTTTGATTGCTCACGACGGTATAGGTCTTGGGGTCAAATACGACGATCTGCAGGTTGCCATCCGTATAGTTCCCCCACCAAGCATCACCCTCCCCCCAGTAATGGAAGAAGGTAACAAGCCCATCGGAGCCGACAAGAATTTTAAACGTACGCTGTCCCTTATCGTTGTAATAACTGCTTGCGTTCGGCGAGTTAAGCTTCAATAGCTTCCTGTATTCGCCGTTAGGCGTCAAAGCAATGGCATAAACGCCGTCTACTGTCGGTTGAGAGGTCCAGATATTCCCGATCTTGTCAACCGTATAGATCGCGTCCGTCCTCTCCGTTTTATAGACTTGATCGTACGAGTTCCCTCCATAGTAAACCTTGTAGCTCGAATCGGTCTGCAACTCTGTGGGGTAATCCCATATTTTGAGAAGCTTCCCTGCGGAATTGTGGATCGTGATCTTCGGTCCGCCGACGTAGTAGCTCGGGCGGCTAATGGAATAGTAGTTTCGATTGTCGTCTACCCCGACAAGCATATAAGCGAGCGGTCCGCTTGACGGTTGCTCGAATGCTGCCAGCTCTATGCCGTTTGGGTCGAAGATAATCGTGTTCCCGGTGTCAAACGATCCGGCTGTATTCACGTAAATGTTGTTGCTGCTCTGGGAGTAGTATTGCTGTAGAAAATAATGAGTATGATAGTAGCCTGTATGATAACCGGTCAAGCTGCCCAGATCGTAGGATACTCGGCTGTATCCGGCCGCCCCCGGAATCTCGGTTACCTTATCCCGAATAAAATACTCTGCAAGAGTTTGCGGTACCGCATATCCGATTATCCCCTTGTCATCCGCATAAAGACTATTGACGTGCGCGTACTCGTTGGGGTTATAGTAGTCCCTCACGATCCCCATCAAAACGTTAGCTTTAATGATCGCCCCATTATTTCGGTCGACGACCGTCGTCACCACGTTTCTGGCATTCCGGAGATAAGCGGTTATATACAAGCGTTCTCCTTTAATCATCACGTTGTAGTAATAAACGCTATCGACTTGGGGATACACTTGGCTTGCAATCGGCTGCATATTCCGGTTGTAAATGGTCAACGTGATCTGCGGATAGCCTGCGTATTCGCCATTGCTCGCCAGATTATAAATATATTTCTCGTCCGCATATATTTTCGTGTAGCCATCTATCGTTCCGAGATGCGTAATCTGGGCCGTATTTTGGATGCTCGCGTATAGAGTACGGTCCACAAAATCTTCCCCGTAGTAATTATCCGCCACGCCCCATTGCTCGTTGAACATGCCCAGGTTCGTCTTATAGTTCTTCGTCGATAATGTTTCCTGGTTGTACACCCATCCGTACTTATCGCCGATCGAACCGTTCGTGAGGGAAGCAACCGTGCCGGTGTTATAAAGCGTGGACATCGGCAAAAGGGTACGATCGGACGTATCCGTTTGGTCGGAGGAAGTGACGACATCGATCGTCGGCGCGAGATTATTCACGATTAGCGTTCGCTCGCTCTCCGGCTGAGCGTCCGTGCTCGCGCAAGATCCATACGTCTCGCAAGCGGTCTCCCGAAACAGATATTTGCCGACGCGATCCGGCTTGAATACGTATGCCGAAGCTTCGCCTTCCTGCACCTTTACCCAGCTGTCATCGCTAAAGCCGTTGTTAGCCGCATCGTACTTCCTCTCGAAGGTATGCTTGCCAATGGTGTCTCCGTCTGTGCTGTACGCATTGCTCTGCACCCGAACGTTCCCTAGCCGAGTTTCTTCCGGAGGAACTGCGATCGTCGTCACCGGCGGTTGATCCGGAACGACCTCGATCGTGTGGCGGGCTTCCTCCGACCAAACATTCGAACTATTCTTAACATTCAGAATAATTGTTCGTGTTCCTGGCGTATCAAACTTTATGTCATAGATCGGCCCTTCCTGTGCAACCGCATGATCCCAAGTGTACATGACAATGTCTTTGCCTTGCCAGTCAAAGGATTGCGAACCGTCTATCGGATACGGCAACGGCTGGCCAACCTTCACCTTCGTCGGGCCTGTAATGACCGCGACAGGTCCGGACGGCATCGGTGGTTCAGACGGCTCCGGCTCCGGTTCAGGCTCTCCAGTCGCCGGCGGCGGCGTTGATCCAGGCTTGAAGATTACGGTCGAACAGATTGCTAAACTTGTCTCCTTGCGAGTACCATTCGCAAAGACAATAACCGCGCGTTGCTCGAATTTGGCCGTGTAGGTGTCCCCCGTGACCTTCGATGCCTTTGTCGTATAGGTGAACGTTGCTGTCGCCTTCGTTTTGTCACCGCTAGGCGTGACCGTTATCGTTTGCTGCTGCCCGCCTTCTGCGTCATGTCCATTGATAATCCATTTCGAGATCGAGCTGCTGGAGACTCCGGTGATCGCCGCATTGACGGTGACGTTCGTCGTCACGTCTTTGTCCTTGAATTCGACGGTGCTCGGGTTACAGGAGCAGCTCGCGTTTGGCGTTCCGTTCTCGGTTGCCAGCTTGATGGTGATCGTCTTATCAGCCTGGCTCGAAACGTAGCTACCGAACGCGAATAGAGTTCCCTTACCGGTTAGTGTCTTCGTCATCGAAGTGGTTCCGTTGAAGTCGCTTCGATTGACGGTGATGGAGGACTTGACTACTGCCTTATCATCTCGCTTGACTTCGTTCCCAGCGCCGTTATTAGAAAACTGTGCTACGATCTTATCGATGTAATCTTTGGAATTGAAGTAGTCTTTATAAACGGCACTCGTTTCTATGGTAACCGGAATGGTTATTGAATCCTGACCAACTGGAATTGTGTACTCGGAGCTATCGGTCCAGATCGTCGTCGTTACTGCCTTATCGCAACCAAATGCCGGTACGAAAAACGTTGCGTACCATTCTTTTCCGTTGGTCTGCCGATGTTTCATTTGTACTGATCCCTGCGCGCAAAGGGTGGGCTTTGCCATGACCTTCGCATAATCTTTGCCGCCTTTACTTGCAACGGTGAAGTTTGGCGAACTTACACCGTTGCCGGTCAGAGTGCTGTACAGTAGTTGATTCTCCTGGGCGTTGGACATATTTCCCCATGACGACGTGCCGCCAACGTTGATCCAATTTCGATCTTCTAGGTTGCCGCCGGCGTCATCGTCATTAGGGAAACAGCTATTTGTGACAGGGCTGTTATTGACATCGTATCCTAGATAGCGCTGATAGGATCCAACAGCACAAGCTCCTTGCGCGACTTCTCTTTTACCCCATTCTCCATGCGGGGAGCCATATACAATTAGGCCATAAAGATTGTAGGTGGCCATCGACGCATCATATTTATTAAAGGCTGATTTAGTTGGAACTCCAATCCCAACTAAGTACGCAAAAAATTCTGCTTGGCTATTAAATTTGCCTGTAGCCGCGTCTGCAGAAGTCTTCTTAGCTTCCATTGGCCATCCACTAAGTAGAATTAGAACTGAAAGCAGAATGAGAACGGACTTTTTAAACTGCCTTAACGCCATATGAATCTTCACTCCTTAGTGGAGAAACTGAAAGTTAGCAGTTTGACGCCCGATCCGTCTAGATCAACCTGCACATTACCGAATGTCTTCGAAGTTTTAACTGTTCTTAGTTTTTCGAAGTCAACCATTGCCGAATTGTAGTAGCTCATGATCCAGTTATACATACTGATTCCCATGGAATCCCCATATAATGCGACTAGCGCAACGCGAAGCTTATTCTCAATTTTTACATTCCGGCCACTTTCTTCGTTCCAAAATAGACGGTTAACAATTAACTGCATCGTAACTTTCTTACTTGCGAAGCTAAAAAAGTACGTCTTCTCAGGAAACGAAAACCGGAAATAGTAGTTGTCATTATCCACGGCCCGCGATTGCTGGGCATAAGCAATCGCCAACGATGCAGGCGTCCCATTCGAAGTCTCCGGCCAGTAATGCGCGCTCGTATATTGCTCGTCGCCCGCCAGATACTTCACCATCTGGTAAGCTTTCTTGCTTAGATTCGGCGTGATCTTCTCACTTAAGGCGTAGCCCTTATACGGCCCCTTCGGTCCGTCCCAAAGGGAGTCCTCCATTGTCAGCTTGCCGTCCTTCGCGTCGAAGTAGTGATAGGAAACATGCGCGGGCATCGAGTATTCATAACCCCATCCTGTCTTCGCGCTCTCTTCCTCGAGCACCGCATCGCTGATCAAGTTCCAGATATGAGCCGTACTATTCGCCCCATCCCACACCACGCGGCGGCCAAGCGCTTCGCTGACGAACCGCAGCGGCACGTAGGCTCGACTATTCTTCAGAACCGGCTTAGTGCCCAAGTCCTTCTCCACTCCGTTTACAGTAGCCTTCTGCGAGCCGAGAACGAGCTGAATGTCGAGATCATCCGACTTGATCGCCACCGAGCCTGCCGCTTCTTGATAATCCACGGTTGTCCCCAGCTTCTCGCTGACGAACCGAAGCGGAACGAGGACCCGCTTCTGAGAATCGGCGAATGGCTTAGCATCCGTAAAGGACAGATTGATTCCGTCTAACGCAACCGATATGCCGCTGGCTGCCGCAGCCTTCGTATTTGAGTTTGCGGGAGTTACCGTTAGAGCAACAACCGTAACCAATAGCAGAACGAGCAACTTTTTCATATCCCTTATCCCCCTGATTGATAGTGTATTAGTCCTTGAAATGGTTCTTATCAACAGCAAAAAAAAAGAAAGCACACGCGACGTAGTAACGATCGTCTGCGGGTTCTTCCTCGCGGTAATGCTTATGGCGTGGCAACGGGCTCGTAGCCATCTTGTATGTATATATCTCATTATAGTTAATGCTTCCATTTTTCGTCAACTGTCTGTCGAAAAAAGGAAGAGACCGTCAGTTAGACGGCCTCATGACATCCTTGGCGGGCTCCTTCGCGAAATCGCTGAAGCTGGAGAGCACGTGGTTATAGTCGTCCCGGTCGTTGATCCGGATTCCATCCGCCAGCTCGCGCAGCTTTTCCTTGGACATGCTGCTCTCGAGCGATTTGATATCCAACTGGAAAAACGTCCTCATAATCTTCTCCTTGCGGGGAGGTCCGTCGAACAGGGACAGGTTGCCGTCCCGGTCCAGCGAGATATAGGCGGATTTGCGGCACTCCGGCGACAAGTCGTCCACTCTCTCTTCGACCCGGACCGTACCGGATGCGTCCATCGTCGGCATCCAATCGCGATGAGACTTGATCAGATTCATCGTCTCCAGCGTGGAGTGACGTCCCAGCATTCTCGTCTCCTCGCCGCACAAGTACTCCCGATGGAGCACGAGGACGACATCCGAATTCCAGCCGGACAGCTTGTCCAGCACGATCCCCCTCTGCGAGCTTTCCGGCTCGTAGGAGACGGGGAGGTTTTCCTCTGCGGGAGGAGTGGATTCGACCGCCATGGAGGCTGGCCGAAGATATTCGTTCATGAGATGGCCGGACACCCACGTACCGGCAAGGACGGCTGCGGCAACGACTCCCGCCCATATGCCTAATGTCCAAACCGGACGCCGAGTGCGCTTGAGACGCTTCTTGATTCCCTTGATGCGTAATCCAAACACCGGAATCCCCTTCTTTGCTTTTTTCCTATTGTTGCCCAGGGATTCCGGCATTATGCTTCTTTCCTTACCAATTCACCCAAGGAAGACTTTGCTTACGTTTCGAAGCTTTCGGGCGCGGGGAGCTTTTGGCCTTCACTTTGGCTTTGGCCGCCGGCTTCTTGGACGGTTCGGACGCTTTTGCGTTAACTTTCACTTCCGGTGCAGCTTCCTGCGTTTCATCCCTGATCGGACCGACCGTCCCGACAGGACCGATCGGCGTTCCCAATGGAGGAATGGATGGGATCGGCGGAATCGGACCGAAGTCCGACACTCCTCCCGCGTACGGATTTGTTCCCGGGTAATCCGGGTAGCCGTAGCCGGGCATGCTGTCCATCAGCGGCGTAGCGGCCAAAGGCGAGACGTCGGCAGCCGGAGAAACGGATGTAAAAGGAACGGCATTCATTCCCGGATAAACCGGCGAGCCCCCTGGCACTCCGTAATGGCTAGTCGTCGGAAAAGCCTGCGGAGCGAACGATGCGGGAGAGACGGCGGTCGGAGCGAACGTCCCCGGATAAGGGGCTCCCGGATTGGCATACGGAGCGATTCCTGCAGGGCTTATGGAGGTTCCCGCTCCCGGCCATTGCGGAGTCGATCCCGAACAACCGCATGGCTGATAGGTTGCCGGAGCGAAGGCCGTCGGGGAGAACGAAGCCGGGCTTACGACGGAAGCCGGTTGATAGACGGGAGTTCCGGATCCGGCTGCTGGAGAGACGAACGGCGTTGCGGCGCCCGGAAAAAAACTGCTGTAAGGCATGATCTCCTGCGAACCGGTCCACCCATGGCCTTTGGTCGAAGCGTAAGTACCGGCGAACGCCTCCGTCGGGAAATTCAGCGGTACCGCGCCGATTCCGGGAATAGGCGGATACCCTTGCTCGTGGCCGAGTCCGCCATAGCCAGAACCATAGCTAGAGCTTGAACCATAGCTAGAGCCATAACCAGCGCCAATATCGGCGACGTGTCCTCCGCCATATTCATGGCCATGTGCTTTTCCGTAGCCTTCATGACCATGTCCGTACCCTTCGTGGCCATAGCTTTCTTTGCCGTATCCTTCGTGACCGTAGCTTACATGACCGACGTTGCCGTACCCTTCGTGCCCATGCTTTTCCTTGCCATAGCCTTCATGTCCATACCCTTCGTGCCCGTGCTTTTCCTTGCCATAGCCTTCATGTCCATACCCTTCGTGACCGTGCTTTTCCTTGCCATAGCTTTCATGTCCATAACTTTCATGACCGTAACCTTCGTGACCGTGAATTTCTTTGCCGTAACTCACATGGCCATAATGACCATATTCATGGCCTTTGCCGTATTCGACAGCCGCCTCATGCTTGTGCTCGTGTTCCGGGTAGGGCTCCATTGCCATAGGTGCAATCGCTTCGACCGGAGGAATCGGATATTGTTTAAAAAGGTCCGCGGAACCGTGCTCCGCATGCACCGGCCCGTAATGATGATGGTGGTGGTGAGTCTCTTGATACACCGGCTGAGGCACCGGATACGGTGCGGGAGCCGGTACGACCGGCGCCGGCTCGGGGGCCGGAGCAACGGGAGTTTCCAGCACGGGAGGAACGGGCTGCGGAAGCGGCATCACGCCCGTATTCTTTTTATAATCGTGACCCGGCATTTCTTCCGTACCCGGCATCACGCCCGTATTCGCTTTGCCTCCGGGCCACCAATTCCCTTGGGAGGCGCCCGTTGACGGAACGGGGGTTGCGACGACTCCCGAACCGCCGCCTTCCCCGGAGGCACCTACCTTCGGAATATTAACGACCTCTCCGGTCAGAAGCACGTTCGGGTTTTTGAGTTGGGGGTTGGCTTTGATCATCGTGTCCAGCGGGATCCCCCACGCCTTGGAGAGCTTCCATAACGTGTCTCCTTGCGATACGGTATGCTGGTGCATGATTTCATAGGCCGGCTTGGCTGGCATCGGAATCTTGACTTTCATTCCGACGTCGATAACATCCGGATTGGCGATATCCGGATTCGCCTGAAGCAGCTCCTCCGTGGTTACTCCATACTTTTGGGCGATGCCATGCAAGCTATCGCCTTTTTTGACCATATGGATTTTCAAGCCGTTCCCTCCTGATCGGGTGTAGATTCGCATGCGGGCGAATGTCCCGCCCGCACAATCCATACATCCTATGCAGCAAGTAGGCATTTGACATCCTCCCGCCAAAAAATCTGCGATCCCAAAAAAAGATCTCCCAATAGCCCTTAGGCCATTGCGGAGATCTTTTTAATCTTCGGCTCGGAATTATCTTTCGTAACTAAAGCTCGGGTAGGAGCCCAGCACCCGTACCTGGCAGCCGATCGCTTCGATCTCGGCGATCGCCGCCGGAAGCAGAACGGAATCCATCGACATCAGGATATCGATGAAGAAGTAGTACACGCCGAGCTTCTTCTTCGTCGGCCTGGACTCGATCTTGGAGAGGTTGATCCGCCTCCAGGCGAAAGCGGACAGCACCTGATGCAGCGCTCCCGGATAATCGTCCGGCAGCGTGACGAGGATGCTCGTCTTGAATTCCATCGCGGACGGGTTTACGTATTCCTTGTTGCCCACGAGAAGAAACCGAGTGTAGTTGTTATCGTGGTCGGTAACGCCTTCCTGCAGCACGTCCAGCTTGTAATCCGCAGCCGCCGTTCTCGTTCCGATGGCGGCCCAGCCTTGGCCGGGATTCTCGGAGACGGTTCGGATCGCCTCGGAGGTGCTGCTGAGCGTCTCCAGTTCGGCATTAGGGAGCGTCGCTCTCAGGAACTCGTAGCACTGTGCCATCGCGACCGGGTGGCTTAGCACCTTCTTGATCTTCTCCGGACGCCAGCCTTCGCCATCTTCTCCGGATAGCTCGCTTCGCAAGCCTACCAGGTTCTGCACGGCAGGGTATACCCATTCCGCGCGGATGGGCAGATTCACCTCGTGAACGAGCCAATCCGTGTGGAGGCTGACGGAGCCGTCGATCGTATTCTCGATCGGAATGACGCTCCAGTCCGCGTCCCCCCTCTCCGTCGCGCGGAACACGTCGGAGATGAGCTTATAGTAAGCGTGGTTCACTTCCCGATCGCGGAAAAAGTACTGGGCGGCTTCATCGGAGAACGAGCCTCTGGGAAGGCTGGCTACTCTAGGCGCGCCGCTCATCGTACAACCTCCGCCGCCGCGGGAACGGGCAGAAGCTCCGACAGCTCCAGTTCAAACTTGGGATCGTCGGAATGGAGAACGATCGCTTCGGGACCGTGCGGCCACGGGAGGAGCCACCGGGTGGTTACCGAGATTCCTTCGGCCGCCATCGCGTCCGTCACGAAGCGCACCATCTCCTCGCGGTCGGAGGAGCCGGAATCCGCGAGCAGCAGCAGCGTAGGACCGGCGCCGGACAGCACCGCTCCCAGGGCGCCATGATCGGCCGCGTCCCTCAGGATCGCGTCCATCCCGGGGACCAGCGAAGCCCGATACGGCTGATGAAGCTTGTCTCTCATCGCATGGCGAAGCAGATCCAACCGTCCCGTCGCCAGAGCCGCCGTCAGCAGCGAGCTGTGGCTGACGTTGAATACCGCGTCCTTCAGCGACAGCTGCTGCGGCAGAATCGTTCTCGCTTTCTTCGTCGAGAGCTCGAATTCCGGAATGACGACAAGCGCTTCGAGCGCCTCGGGGGGATTCAGTCGAACCGCCTCCGCCCTTGTTCCGTCCCATGCGGCGGCGATGATGCCGCCGAACAACGAAGCTCCCACGTTATCCGGATGGTTCTCCTCCGCGGTCGCCATCTGGAACAGCTCGTCTACCGTAAACGGGGAGCCGATCAGCTCGTTAGCGGCGAACAGAGCCCCGACGATGGCCGATGCGCTGCTGCCTAAGCCTCGGGTCAAAGGAATGTCGCTGCGCAGCGTAATATGCAGCTCGGGCAGCTTCACGCCGGCCCGGGCGAATACCTCCTGCGCGACGACGTAGACCAGGTTGGTTTTGTCGGTAGCGACTCCTTCCACCTGATCGCCCAGCAGGGTAACGGTCGTGCCTTCTTCCGGAGTAGAGGGGCGAAGATCCACCCAGGAGAATAAAGATAATGCCATTCCGAGCGAGTCGAAGCCCGGGCCGAGATTGGCGGTGCTTGCCGGAACCCGGACGACGACGCGATCCTTTACGGTCCGGACTCCTTGCGTTTGGTGCTGTTCTAGTTTCATTTTGCTACCTCTTCATCCTGGATGTAGGAATATGAAAACTCGTTCGCGGACGGCCGAGAATCGATCAGCCTTCCACCCGATAGACGCTCTTGATCGTCCGAATCGCCGACAGCTTCCCGAACTCGGCCAGCACTTGATTAAGCGCGGCCTTGGAAGCGTTGTGGGTCGTGATGATAAGCTCGGCCCCGTATTGGTCCGGCGTCGCCGGCTGCATCACCGACTCGATGCTCATCTCCACTCGTGAGAACACGTTCGCGATTTGAGCGAGCACGCCGGCCCGGTCTTCCACGTGAAGCAGGAGGAAGTACTTGGAGGCGATCTGCTCGTCGCTCTTCAGCTTCTTCTCCTTGTAGGCCAGCGAGGCTTGGCGCCCGTTGACTCCGAGCTTCGAGTTCTTGACGACGGCCACAAGGTCCGCCACGACGGACGTCGCGGTCGGCATCTCGCCGGCTCCGGGACCGTAGAACATCGTCTCCCCTACCGCTTCCCCATAGACATATACCGCGTTGAAAACCCCGTTCACCGAAGCGATCGGATGGCTCTTTTTGACCATGGTGGGCTGCACGCTTACGCTGATATAATCGTCCTGTCTCTCCGCGATGCCGAGCAGCTTCACCTCGTAGCCCAGTCGCTTCGCATATTGGATGTCCTCTTGCGTAACGGAGCTGATGCCCTTCACGTCGACATCCTCGAGCGCGACGTTCGAGCGGAAGCCGAGCGTGGACAAAATCGTCATTTTGCGGGCGGCGTCCAGCCCCTCCACGTCCGAGGTCGGGTCGGCTTCGGCATACCCAAGCGCTTGAGCTTCCTTAAGCACGTCTGCGTAAGCGACGCCTTCCTGGCTCATCTTGGTCAGAATGTAGTTGGTCGTTCCGTTAACGATCCCCATGATCTTCGTGATCCGGTCGGAGGAGAAGCCTTCGATCAGCGTTCGGATGATCGGGATGCCGCCGGCAACGCTTGCCTCGTACAGAACGTCGCAGCCCTTCTCGCTCGCCTTCGCAAGAATCTCTTGGCCGTGCAGCGCCATCAAGTCCTTGTTCGCCGTTACGATATGCTTGCCGCGTTCGAGCGCCTCCAGAATGTATTCCTTGGTCGACGCGATGCCGCCCATGACTTCGACGATAATATCGATCTCCGGATCGCGGACGATCTCCCACGGATCCTCCGTCAGCTTGGCGGAATCGACGAAGATGCTTCTCGACTTGGAACGATCCTTGACCAGGATTTTCGATATGGCGATAGGCGAGCCGACTTGGCTTTGCAAGTCCTCTTGGTGCCCTTCCACGATGCGGACGACACCCGTTCCGACCGTGCCTAATCCAAGCAAACCTACTTTAACGGGTTTCATCTCGGTAGCTCCTCCTCTTGCTGCTGCAAGTTCCATTAGACTCAATGGATTTATTTCTTTCGGAATTGATCCGTTGCTTTACGATCGTTCGTTCTCCGTTTACGGTTAGCTTCGGCCCACGATATGAGCCCGCTTCACTCCGTCGATCGCCTTCAACTGCCCGACCAGATCCGCCAGCGGTCCCGACAAACCGGAGATGTCGAGAGACACGACGACGTTCGCCAAACCTTGAAGCGGAATCGACTGGGAGATCGTAAGAACGTTCCCTTCGCTTGACGCCAGCATCCCGAGTACCTTGGACAGCACTCCTGACCGATGCTCCAGATCCATGGACAGCGTAGCCATGCGTTCGCGGGAAGCTTGCTCAAGAGGATAGACGCCATCCTTGTACTTGTAGAAGGCGCTTCTGCTTAGTCCGACCCTCTCCGCCGCCTCGTGCACGGTAGCTGCTTCGCCTCTTCGCAGCAGCTCCTTCGCTTGCTCCGTCTTCAGAATTCCTTCCGGCAGCAAATCTTCACGGACGACGTAATATTGCTCTGCCATATTCCGTCCTCCCAGGAAAGACGAATGTATGTATATAGTGGACATTATATCGAATGCGCGGCTTCGCGGCAATAGGTAAACCGCTTATTTGGATTTCCGGTTGATATAATATCCGAGCGAATAGCAATAGAACCAACCGGAGGGTCCCGATTGGTTCATAAAAAACAAGCCGTTGACGATTCTTGCTTCAAAAATTCATTCAGCCCTTACGCTCCCTCGCCGAGCCTTACCGGTCCTCGTACAGGTAAGCGTCCGAGCCGCCCTCGAAGAACTCGAATTCGAAGTCGCCGATTCGAATCGTGTCCCCGTCCTTCGCGCCTCTCTTGCGCAGCTCGGCGTCGACGCCCGCGTTGCGCAGGATGCGGCCGAAGCGCATGACCGCTTCGTAGGAAGCGAATTGCGTCCGTTTGAGCAGCTTCTCGATCGAATCGCTCTCGACGACGTACACCTCGTTGTCGCGCGAGATGGCGAACTCGTAGTTCTCCGGCTTCTCGTCGAACTTGTAGACGATGCCTTCCGCTTCCTTGGCCAGTCTGGCCTCCTCCGCGGCGACCTCTGCCGGATCGGGCAGCGTCTCGAGCAGGTCGGCCACCCGGTAGAGCAGCTCCGGGATGCCCTTGCGGGTCAGAGAGGAGATCGGCATGATCTCCATGTCCGGACGCTCGGCGGATACCTTCTCCCTGAACGCGGCGAGATTCTCTTCCGACTCCGGCATGTCCATCTTGTTGGCCGCAACGATCTGCGGGCGTTCGGCCAGCTTCGCGTTGTACAGCTTGAGCTCATCGTTGATCTTGACCCAATCGTCGTACGGATCGCGGCCTTCCATGCCGGACATGTCCACCACGTGCACGATGATTCTCGTGCGCTCCACGTGGCGAAGGAACTCGTGTCCGAGGCCGATGCCGGTATGCGCTCCTTCGATCAGACCCGGCAAGTCCGCCATGACGAAGCTGCGCTCGTCCGACACTTGAACGACTCCCAGGTTCGGGGTGATCGTCGTGAAGTGATACGCGCCGATCTTCGGCTGGGCGCCGGATACGACGGAGAGCAACGTCGATTTGCCGACGCTCGGGAAGCCGACGAGGCCGACGTCCGCCATGACTTTCAGCTCGAGCGTAACCCAGCGCTCCTGTCCTTCCTCGCCGTTCTCGGCGATAGCCGGGGCGGTGTTCGCCGGGCTCTTGAACCGAGTGTTGCCGCGTCCGCCGCGTCCGCCCTTGGCGATGACGACCTCCTGGTCGTGCTTCGTCAGGTCGGCCAGCATCTCGCCGGTATCGTCGTCATAAACGATCGTTCCCGGCGGCACGCGTACGATCAAATCCTCCGCGTTCGCGCCGTGCTGCGTTTTGTTCTTCCCTTTGACCCCGCGCGGGGCCTTGAAGTGCTTCTGGTAGCGGAAGTCCATCAGCGTGCGGAGCCCTTCGTCGACGCGGAAGACCACATCGCCGCCCTTGCCTCCGTCGCCCCCTGCGGGACCGCCTTCCGGAACGTACAGCTCCCGACGGAACGCCACGAGGCCGTCGCCCCCGTCTCCGCCTTTTACGAATATCTTCGCTTTATCTACAAACATGCTTTTTTCACTCCGTTTTGCAAGCAAGAACGCCAGGGGCATTCTTGGCCGTATATGAAGCTTTGCTTAGGGTGTCTAGAAACCGATAAAGGTAAAATTCAAGTGAAGCTAACCGTTCTGGATGACCAAGTTAACCGGCTTGCTCCTTTAGAGGGAACGCGACGATCATCCGCCGCGAAGCGCCGGCCGGTTCGGAATCCGGCAGCCGGTCCTCCTCCGATAATCGCCCGACACCCTTCAGCGCCCGCTCCAACCCGAAGGAAAGGCTGTCTCTTGCGGCGATCATGCCGTTATATTTCATCTCCAACAGGATGTCGCTCTCGGTGCTGCGGAAAAAAAGCTGAAGCACGTTCTCTTCCCCCGCCGCGGAGAGCTTCGATTGTTCGCGAACGGCGTCCACGAGACCGATGACCGCATCGGCGAAGGCGGACCTGTCCGGTCCCCCCGTCAAATCGAAGTCCTCCTCGATCTCCACCTCAAGCTTCATCGTGTTGCATGTCGTTCGAAAGGACAGCAAATATGTAATAAGCTTGGAAGTGCCGAGGCGAGACATTCGGCTGTCGTTCGCCATATGCCTCTTTATTCTCTCCACAACCTCGATCGCTTTATCGGGTTTGTTCAGCTTGAGATAGCCGTACAAAATTTGGATCTCGTTCATCCAGTCGTGACGGTGGTGCTTCAGCGTATCGATCGTAAGGTTCCGCATCGCTTCGATCGCGTGCTCTCTCCCGCGGCGGGCATCCCTTTGTTCCGACGCGACGACCGCGCTCGCGGCCGCCACGGTCCATGCGGCGAACAGGACGAGAGGCCAAACCGCGTCCGCCCAGAACGCGATCGCTAAAGCGGGCAATATTAAGGAAAGTGCGGCTCCGACCGTCCGGACGATTAATCTTCTAGACATTGCGCGACTACTCCGTTTCGTCATTGGCTGAATCAACAAACCGCGATAGACATCCTTCAGCTCATGCGCATCTCAAGACTGCTTTGTGCCTAGTATACCATGGAGCTGCCTTTTGCCATATGGCTAATCTCGGGGCCCCATCATGCAAGAAACCCCGGCCACTTGCGAGGCCGGGGTTCTAAGGCGGCAGTCGATTAGACTTCCAGGGCAGCCGCTACAGGCGCCATTTCAACCGGGTATACGCTCACTTTCTTGCGATCGCGTCCCCAACGTTCGAACTTGACTACGCCTTCGACAAGTGCGAACAGCGTGTCGTCCTTGCCGATTCCGACGTTGTTGCCCGGGTGGATCTTCGTTCCGCGTTGGCGAACGAGGATCGAGCCTGCGGTAACCGCTTGGCCGTCCGCGCGCTTGGCGCCGAGGCGTTGAGAGCGGGAATCGCGTCCGTTCTTCGTCGAGCCTACGCCCTTCTTGGAAGCGAACAACTGAAGATTCAGTTTCAACATGAGTGTCAACCTCCTTCTTTGGCTAATGTATGCTTTATCTTCACGTGCTTGCCGTATTGTTCCTCTATGGATTCAAGCCCGACGATCATGCCTTCCAGCAGCAGCTGAACCTGATCGTTCCGGTAAGCTTCTTCGCACTCGGGCGCGTTCGCCGACAGCCAGCCGGACTTCATCTCCGCTTCCGGAACGAGTCCCGTCAGCTTCTCGATAGCGTTGACGGCACCGACCGTGATAGCCGATACGCCCGCGCATACGATGTCCTTGCCCGGATTGTCGTACTTAGCATGCCCCGTAACGGAGAATCGCTTGATCCGGTCGTCCCTTCCACGATAGATCGTGATCGTCACCATAAGGCACCTGCTTACGCCTTGATGCTCTCGATCGTCACTTTCGTGTACGGTTGACGATGACCTTGCTTCTTGCGCTCGTTCTTCTTAGGCTTATACTTGAAGACGATGATCTTCTCGCCCTTAACGTGCTTCTCGACCTTAGCCGTAACGGATGCGCCGGCTACGAGCGGAGCGCCGGTTACGAAGCCCTTGTCGCTGGATACAGCCAGAACCTTGTCGAACGTCACGCTGTCGCCTTCGTTCGCGCTCAGCTTCTCGATGAAGAGAACGTCGCCGGCTTGAACCTTGTACTGCTTGCCGCCAGTTTCGATAATTGCGTACATGTGTGCACCTCCCCATATCTAAGACTCGCCTCTACAGGTGCCGATCGAATCGACCCAAAGCCGATCGCAATCGGTCTTCCCGACCTGCTCAAGAGCGGTTGTAGCATGCCGTAACTGCTAAGCACTTTGCACGCACTATAAGATAATAACACATGACGGGAAGATAAACAACCTATTTAGCAAGCCGCCGTTTAGCGACGAATTGTTTGCGGCGAGCCTCCGTCTTTTATCTTTTCAGCGGAAAACATTAAAAACCCGCTGCCGAAGCAACGGGTTTCTGCTTTATTAAACCTTACTGCATCAATCGCGAAAAGACGACAAGCCTTTTCTCGTGCTCCTTGCGTTTCCGATCGTACTTGCCCGTGCAAGTAATCAAATTAAGCCTTGATTCGTCGGTATGGCCGAATATCCGGTCCAGGGGGGCTTCGGCCGTCTTGAACGACTCGACCGAAGTTACCTTATAGACCAAATATTGTCCCTTGCCGTTAGTCAACAGAATCGGATCCCCCGGCTTTAGCTTCTTAAGAGGATAGAAAATCGCCGGACCGGTATAGTTGTCTACGTGTCCCGCCATCAAAGCGGTCCCCGGAAGTCCCGGCTTTACGCCCGGCGACAGGATTCCGGCCCGTACGGTCGATTCCGGCACTTCCATTTGTCCGTTGTCCGACACTCCGACCGGATCGACCGGAGCGTCGATACGAACCGATGGAATAAGCAACCTGTTAGGGGTGAAATAGAGTCGGGCCGTCTTCCCTTCGGGAGGCTTTGGAGCTCCCTTGGACGACCCTTCCGCTTCCTTAAGTCGACGAGGACCTGGAGATTCGCCCGTTGCGGACGGCGCCGGGCTCTCCGTCGTCTCCGGGCTCCTTGTCTCTTGCCTCGTCGTCTCCTGCCTCATCGTCTCCGGCTTCGCCGAATCAAACTTCTGCAGGGATTCCGAAGTCTCTTTCCTCTCCTCGACAGGCCCGGTCGAATCCGAACCGCAGCCGGTCACCGTCATCGAAGCCGCAATTAAAGCGAAGAAGAGAATGAACGACTTCATTCCTCATCATCCTTTAAGTTTGGACGGAGCGTTATTTCTCTTCCTCCGCGCCGCGAATCGTACTTATTCGCTTACGCCGCCGTAGCCTGTTTTGGGAAGAGCTTTAGGCGTGATTGCCTTGGCCTTGAACTTGCTTTTGCCAAGAATTTTGCCTTTCTCGGCGCTCTTGGCTTTAAGCTTATGCTTGTGAGCGCTCTTCGCATGCAGCTTATGGGTACTCTTGGCATGCATCTTGTGCTTGGTCTCGCTCTTGGCATGAATCTTGTGGTGCTCGGCAGGCGCGGCGGACGCCGTGGCGGAAGCGGCAGTGAGCAGCAAACATCCGGACAGAACGGCAATGGCGACTTTCTTCAAGCGAAATTCCTCCCTTGATGGCTGTTTGGGGTTGACCCATGCCTTAGGATGGACTTTTCGCCCGCGCTCATTCCAGTAATCCGTTGGCGATTAAGCCAAACGCGACTAAGCGTTATTGCCGTATTTAGCCAAATCGACCTTGCGACGGCAGCAGCGAAACTAGTCGGGGAAACTAACGGATATAAATCTTCCCGCGTCCCTTGCAAGCCGCGCAAGTCTCGTATAGATAGCTTTCCACGTTCGCCCGGGCTTTTTTGCGGGTAATCTCCAGCAGTCCGAGCCGGGTCCAGCCGAGCACCTGGCACTTGGTCCGGTCGCGCTTCATCGTGCCTTCGAGCTGCTGCACGACGAGCTGCCGGTGCTCTTCCGTCTCCATATCGATAAAATCGACGATAATAATGCCGCCGACGTCTCGCAGCCGCAGAAGCCTCGCAATCTCTTCCGCGGCCTCCATATTGGTGCGGAAGACCGTCTCCTCCAGATCGAAGTTGCCGGTATATTTGCCCGTGTTCACGTCGATCACCGTAAGGGCTTCCGTCTGGTCCCACACCAGATAGCCGCCGCTGTTCAGCCAGATCCTCGGCTTGAAGGCATTGTCCAACTGTTCGTTGATTCCCATTTTGTCATATAAAGGCGGGGATTCCTTATAGAGGCGAACCCGCTCCGCGAGCGACGGGGCCGTCTGTCTTAAATAAGCGGTCGCTTCCCGGAAAGCATTCTCGTCGTCGACGACCAGCTCTTCCGTATCCGGAGTGAAGACATCCCTAACGATTCTCTGGACAAGCCCGAAGTCCCGATGGAGCTCCGCCGGCGCGCTCAGCCGCGCGGCGCGCGATTGGATATCGTTCCATACTCCCCGCAGAGCCTTCAAATCCTCAAGCAGCGCCTCCGGGCTCTCGCCCTCCGCGTTCGTCCGCAGGATGACGCCTTCCCCAGGTTCGCGCAGCTGCTCGGCCAGTCCTTTCAGCCGGTTGCGCTCCGGCTCGTGTTCGATCTTCTTTGAAACGCCCACATAATCCGCTTGAGGCATATAGACGAGCCAGCGGCCCGGCAACGAGTAATGCGTGGTCACCCTCGCTCCCTTGCCGCCCAGCGGCTCCTTCATGACTTGAACGATATATTCCTCTCCGGGCTTCAGCAGCTCCGTGATGGAAGGCTTCTCCTTGGGCTGCTTGTCCAGATGAGGATGAAGAGCGTCATCCACGTAGAGGAACGCATTCTTCGGCAAGCCGATATCGACGAAAGCCGCCTGCATGCCGGGCAGCACATTCACGATGCGGCCTACGTACAAATTGCCGACGATCGACGTTCCTTCCGATTTCTCCAGGCTGAACTCCGTCAGTCGACCGTCTTCCATAAGCGCCGAATGGGTTGCGTTGCGCGTGCAATGGACGAACAGCTGCTTCATGCCTACCTCCCGAGCCTCGACTTTTCTCCATTTTACATGAAAAATCGCAAATCCGCATGTCCGTTTGTCAGAGTATGGAGAAATCGGTCGACCAGCTGATCTTCCGGAACCACTTTCTGAACTTTCCCCTGCTTGATGACGTAAACGAGATGATACCGTTCCTTCATCAGAAGCTTGACCACGTCGGATGGCTGGCGCTGTTCCGCGACGACGATCGGCTGGGCCAGCGTTCCGCGGTCGATGCGTCCTTCCGAACGGCGTGCCCGGTGCACGAGAAAACGCAAGAAGACGAAAGGAACGTTCTTCCTATAAGTCCAATTCGAGGCGCATAGGAACAGGCCGACGGCGAGCGCGTTCATCTGCAGAACGCCGCCTTGGAGAAGGGGAACGAAGGAATAGAGGACAACCGCCGCGCTGAAAAAAAGACTGAGACGGGAGCTCCACAAGAGGACTCGGTGATACGGAATCCGCAGGCTCATCCAGGCTTGAACGAGCTTCCCCCCGTCCAGCGGCATGATCGGAAGCAGATTAAAGAGGAGGATAAGCGCGTTGGCTTTGATGAAGTCAAGCGACCAAGCCGTATCCACCCAGCCAAGCAAGCCTGCCAGCCAAGCGGCGACAGCGAGCCAGGCGTTCTGCGCCGGGCCCGCAATCGCCACGAGAGCCTCCTCCTTCGCGGGAACCGTTCCCGCTTCCTCCACTTCGAGAACGCCGCCGAAGGGCAACAGCTTGACCTCCCGGATCGTCCAACCGAACCGAAGCGCCATCGCCAAGTGTCCGAGCTCATGAAGCAGGACGATCCCGAACAGCGTAACCACGCCCAGCCACTCCCCCATCGCCAGCGCCAGCAGCATAAGCAGGACGAACAAGGGATGCAGCTTAAAGGCGATTCCTCGCCACTTAATCAAACGGAATCACTTCCGTTGGATCCAAAAATTTTCCGTCCCGCTTAAGAGCGAAGTAGAATCCCCCTTCTTCATCCTCGCCTGCCGCCAAAGCTGCCGCTTCTCCGAGCTTCGCCCCCGTTTCCACCCAATCGTTCGCCTTGACGACGACATTGTCCACGTTGCCGTACACCGAAACGACCCGGTTCGGATGCTGGATCTGAATCGTCGCGATCCCTTGCTCATCGAGCGTTACCTGCGTTACCCTTCCGGTATGCACGGCTTTGACCGGACTCCCGGCGGGCGCGGACATTCGAATGCCCGTGCCATCCTGCTCGAAAGGTTGAACGATCGTCCCGGTTAGCGGCAGCGCGATTTCTTCCCGATTCCAATCCGCGCTTACGGCTTCCGTATTGTCCGGCCGATTCAGCAGCTCCAGGAAAGCCGGCGTGCTGCCGAACGTTCGTTCATACCATTCCTGAACGGCGACGTAATCCATGTCCCGGGTGATCGCTTGAACGGTCCACGCCTTCGCCTGCCCGCTGCCGGGCAGCTCGAACCGGAACCAGGCCCAAGCCGCCCCAAGCAGCAGCAAGGCAATCGCCGCACGCATCATAAAACCGCGAATAAAGCGGCTCCATCCCCCATCATGAGGCGGTTCCGCCGGACCTTCCCGCCAATCGGAGCCGCCTCTTGAGAGATTCGGAAAATCGCTTAAGCTCTTTATCGATCCCATTCCCGCCGGAATCGAATCCTCATTCCCGATCGGCTTCCGGTTGGAAAACTGCATGCGCTGCCGTTCCTTCCACCACTTCTCGGGATCCTGTTCCGCGAATGAATCCCTAGGCTCTCTTGCCGCGGCGGGTAGCCGGCGTTGAACTTCCGGGGAGTCGGCGGAATCGAGCCACCGGTTCAGGGCCGTCAAGCTGCCCTCTTGCGACGCGGCTTCCGAATCGGAATTCGCGTTTAATCGGGCCCCTTGGCTCGGAACCAAATTCGAAGACGTCTTGATCCTTTCGATCCTCTCTTCCGGGAGCTCCTCGTTCGAATAAGCTCCGCGCTCGGGCGATTCTATCGTCTCCGGCTCCGAACGCCGGCTCTCCGGGCGAACCCCCGTCAGCTGCATGATCCGGTTCCTTCTTCTCTCGCGGATATTATCCCGTACCTGCATCCCCCGTTCCTCCCTTGTCCCGCTTCTTAGTAAAACGATATGGCAAGTCCATCGCATTTAGAAGCGCGGGGAACGGCGATAAAGCAAAGAGCCGCCCCTTGCCGGGACGGCTCGATCGTTACGTATCCATCGTGTACTTCTCTTGATGGGCTCGAATGCTGAAGATTAGACCGATCGACAGCATATTCAGAATCAGCGAGGTGCCTCCATAACTGATGAACGGCAAGGTGATCCCCGTTATCGGCATGAGGCCGATCATCATTCCGATGTTCTGGAAGATTTGGAACACCAGCATGGAGGCTATCCCGATGATAATGAAAGATCCTCTCAGATCGTAACATTGATACGCGATTATTATCATTCGGTAGATGAAAATAAAGTAGAGGAGAAGCAGGACCGCCGCACCCTGGAAGCCGAATTCCTCCCCGACGACGACGAAGATGGAGTCGGAGTACGGATACGGGATGAACTTGCGGTTTTTCGACTCGCCTTGCATGTAACCGTCCCCGGACAGCCCGCCGGAGCCGATCGCGATCTTGGCGTTCTCGGATTGACGCCGTTCGTCGTCGGAGGCCTGGTCCGGATGGATGTACGTATTGATCCGTTGGTACCAGTGACCCTTCCCTTGATCCGTGAGATAAGTCTTGATCTCATCGTTGAAGGAATTAAACAAGGTGACGAACAGCACCAGCCCGCCGACGACGGCTCCGAGTCCGATGACGACGTACGTGTAGCGGATATTGCCGATCCATAGCATCCCAAGCACGATGAAGATATAGATCATCGCGTTGCCGAGGTCCGGCTGAATCATGACGAGGGCGAAAGGAACGAACGCGACGACCGCGATCGCCATCACGTCCGTCCGCATGCGTAAGGGATCCCCTTGCCGCCTGCCGAGAACCGCCGCGACGGCCATGATCAGGAACAGCTTCATGATCTCGGCCGGCTGGATGGTCAGCCGCGTCCCTGGGATCGCGAACCAGCTTCGCGCCCCATTGACCTCCGGAGCGAAGAAGTACACGGCGATCAGCGATCCGATTCCGATCACATACCAGATGAACCAGCCTTTGAGCAGGAGTCTATAGTCGACGAGAGTCATCAGGAAAAGGACAACGAAGCCAATCCCATAAAACATCATTGTCTGTATATCTAAACCCACATAGCTCGAGTTGTGCGTCGCGCTCCGGACCACCAACGTACTGATAACCATGAACCCGCACAGGATCAGCATCATGAGCCAATCTATTTTTTTAATTCGGTTCAGCAAGCTTTCTCATCCCATTCTAAGAAACTTCTTGACCCGCCCTAACACCCCTGTCTTCTCTTCTAGCGGCATAAGAGGAACCGTCTCTCCCAATATTCGTCGCGCAACGTTGCGGTAAGCGATCGCGGCGCGCGAATTCGGATTCATCACGGTCGGCTCTCCGTGATTCGCGGCCCGGATCACGAGCTCGTCGTCGGGAATGATGCCGACCAGATCGATGGCCAGCACCTGGCAAATATCGTCGATCTCCAGCATATCCCCGCTTCTCATCATGTTCGGACGAATCCGGTTGATGATCAGCTTGGGAGACTTGATTCCCCGTTTGTCCAGAATTCCGATGACGCGATCCGCGTCCCGAACGGCGGCGTTCTCCGGAGTCGTAACGACGATCGCTTGGTCCGCTCCCGCCACCGCGTTGGCGAAGCCTTGCTCGATCCCGGCCGGGCAATCGATGATGACGTAATCGAAGTCCGGCTTCAGCTCTTCGACGATCTTGCTGACTTGCTCGGGGGTAATATCGTTCTTGTCCTTCGTCTGCGCGGCCGGAAGCATGTACAGCTCCTCGAACCTCTTGTCCTTCACGAGCGCTTGAGGAAGACGGCAACGACCCTCCGCGACGTCGATCAGATCGTACACGATCCGATTCTCGAGTCCCATGACGACGTCCAGGTTACGCAGACCGATGTCGGTATCGACCATGCACACTTTTTTGCCCAGCAACGCCAACGCGGTCCCCAGATTGGCCGACGTGGTCGTCTTGCCGACCCCGCCTTTGCCGGACGTAACGACAATCGCTTCTCCCATCGCTCTACACTCCTTTAAATAGCATGGCTTCCTTGCGGTAATGATGCAAGTGAGTCAATTTATCGATCTCCATGGTTCCGTTCCTTAAATACGCGTACTCCATCCAAGGCTCGGCGGACGCCCATTCCTCCGGAGGCCTGCTGATCACCTCGGCGATTCGCAGCTGCGTCGGAGTCATCAGGGAGGCCGCGATGATCGAGGAATCGTTCCCTTCGCACCCTGCGTGAGCCATTCCTCTCAGCGCGCCCATCACGTAGATGTCGCCCGTGCAGAGGATGCTTCCTCCCGGATTCACGTCGCCGATAAACAGCAGGTGGCCATCGTGCCGAACCACTTGACCGGAACGAACGATTCCGGTCATCGTTTGCAGGCTTGGCGGTTCCACGGCCGGTTCGTTCGCCTCCAGGTCGCTCTCGATGCTCTGCACGAGAAAGTTCCCCTGCCGGCGAATGGCGCCTCTGATCTTCTCCTTGTCCTCTTCGTCCAGGTTCCTTGAACCGAGCTTAACGAAGACGTGAACCATCGGGCCGGTCAATTGCTGTTCATGCTTATCCAGCTTGGCGTGCAATTCATCAAGCAGCGACATGAAATCGCATTGATCGTCCAACAGAAAGATAAGGCCTTCTTTGGTACCTTTGATCGTAATGGCCGATTTGACGCTCACGTCCGTCCGCCCCTCCCTACAATTACAACAATTCTGTCCGAAGCCCCGGGACTCCTCCCGGCGCAAGCGAGAACCGGATCGTCAAGTCGCCGATTTCTCTTCGCCGGAGCCGGGCTTCGTCAGCTTACGGCGGGCTGGCAGATAGAGCAGCAGAGCGATCGCCACGTGAAGCAGCATGGTCGGAACGATCTGCCAATAGAGGGCGAAGAGATACGAATCTCCCGTCAATTTGAACAGCTGATAGACGAAGTACACGATCGAATCCATGATCAGGCTTCCCAGCCCGATGGCGAGAAGCATAAAGCTGAGCAGGTGGCTCTTCCTCTCGCCTACAAGACCGATTAAATAGCCGATAAGAGCCAGCGAGAACCCGTAGGTGCCTAACAATTCACCATAGAAGAGAATATCCTCCAGCAAGCCGAAGCCGAGCCCGAAGAAGAAGGCTTTATATCTTCCTCCTAACAAGGCGACGAACACCGTCATCACGAAAGGCAGGTGAGGGAGAAGCCTATCGCTCCAGCCCGAGGGGATCAGCCAGGGCAGAATGGAGGTCTGCACAAGCAGCAAAAGCAGGGTTATCAGAATCGTCCGGTTCATTCTCATGGTCAAGGCGCATCCACATCTGAAGTCACCACGACGAACACCTCGTTCAGATGATCGAACTTGGCTGCGGGCTCGATCGTGGCCGTATGAGTGAGACCGAAGTCTCCTACTTGATTGCTGATGACGGTTCCGATAATCAGGCCTTTAGGCAATACGTTGCCCAATCCGGAGGTCACGATCAAATCTCCCTCGACGACTTGATCGTTCTCGTCGATCTTGCTCATCTGAAGAACCTTGTTCTCCTTGTCGTAATCGACGATGCCGAACGATTGATCCTCTCTCCCGAGAACGGTCGCCGCGATCGAGATCGCGTCTGCCGAAGAGGAGTCCAGCTCCGAGATCGGCGTGACCGTCGAAGTGAATTCCGACACCGTGCTGACCAGCCCGACAAGGCCGTCCACCGTCGTTACCGCCATTTTCGGCTTGATGCCGTCATTGGAACCGAGATTGATCTTGATCGTCTTGTCGTACGGGTTGGAGCTGCTTGCGATCACTTGGGCGATCAAATAACGATAATCGTATAATTGCTTCTGTCTCTCGGTAAAATGAAGCTCATCCTGAAGTCTCTTATTCTCGTTCTCGATCATGTTGTAACGTATCTTGTCTTGGGTATAACGGGCAACCGTCTGGCGAAGCTGTTCGTTCTCCTCATACACGTCGGAAAGCCGGCCGAGGTCGCGGAAAAAATCCGACACCGCCCCGACCGGCCGGTACAACGCTTCTTGAACGGTTCCGACAGCATCGTTGACGAAGCGCTCAGGCCAAGTCAACCCGGTACGTCCATATGAGAACCCCAGCAAGGAGACGAACAAAATGAGCCCGATCATAAGAATGAACAGCCTTTTGTTGCGCATGATCTTAAAAATAATCAGTCACCTGCTTTCCCTGCCGCCGGGCTCCTATCCGTTCTTATTTCCGTTTGCGATTAACGTTTGCGGGAAGAAGAGTTGCCTTTGCTCTTGAAGAGATGAATATTCTCGAGCGCCCTGCCCGTTCCGATCGCGACGCAATCCAGCGGATTCTCCGCGACGATGACCGGCATTCCCGTCTCGCGGGAGAGCATCTTGTCCAGGTTGCGCAGGAGCGCCCCGCCGCCGGTCAGCACGATGCCGCGGTCCATGATATCCGCCGAGAGCTCCGGAGGACACTTTTCGAGCGTCACCTTCACCGCTTCCACGATCGCGTTGACCGTATCGGACAACGCTTCCGTGATCTCGTCCGAGGTGATCGCCAGCGTCTTCGGAAGCCCCGTCACGAGATCGCGGCCGCGAATCTCGATGGATTCGACCTTGTCGAGCGGAAGCGCCGAACCGATCTCCATCTTGAGCTGTTCGCTCGTTCTCTCGCCGATCATCAGATTATACAGCCGCTTGATGTACTGCATGATCGATTCGTCCATCTCGTCTCCGGCCACCCGGATCGAACGGCTCGTGACGATGCCGCCGAGGGAGATGACGGCGACTTCCGTCGTGCCGCCCCCGATATCGACGACCATGCTGCCCGTCGGCTCCCATACCGGGAGATCGGCTCCGATCGCCGCCGCGAACGGCTCCTCGATCGTATACGCTTCTCTGGCGCCGGCTTGCTTGGTGGCGTCTTCGACCGCGCGCTTCTCGACGGCGGTGATTCCGGACGGAACGCACACCATGACGTTCGGATGGCGCGGCGGGAAGGAGCGCTCCTTCTGTGCTCTGCGAATAAAATATTTGATCATCGTAGCCGTCGTATCGAAGTCGGCGATGACGCCGTCCTTCATCGGGCGAATGGCGCGAATGTTGCCGGGCGTGCGCCCGATCATCTTCTTCGCGGCTTCTCCCACGGCTTCGATTTTCTTCGTATCGGTACGCAGGGCAACCACGGACGGCTCCCTCACTGCGATTCCTTTGCCTTTAACGTAAACTAGCGTGTTGGCCGTTCCCAAATCAATTCCTAAATCTCGCGTAAATCCACCAAACATATGCTGCTACCTCCTGTTGGGACAATCCTTCTTATTATATTACAAGCATCCGCTTTCCTTCAAACTAATATATCGATTGTCACCGATTACCAGGTGGTCCAACAGCTCGATTCCGAGCAGCTGCCCCGCCTCCGCCAGCCGCTTCGTGATTTGGACGTCCTCGGGACTCGGAGTCGGGTCTCCGCTCGGATGGTTATGGGCGCAGAGAATGGAGGCGCTGCTTCGCCGGATCGCCGCCCGGAATACCTCGCGAGGATGGACGACGGAAGCGCTAAGGCTGCCGATCGAAAGAGTCTGCCGGCCGATCACTTGATTCTTCGTGTTCAGGAACAAGCAGACGAAGTGCTCCTCGCGGTAATGCCTCAGATCTTCCATCAGAAGGTCCGCCGCATCCTGCGGTCTCGCAATCCGGGGCATCTCCGGCAGACGGGAACGGGCCACTCGCCTTCCGAGCTCGATCGACGCCTGCAGCTGCAGCGCCTTGGCCGGTCCGATGCCGCGAATGTGGGTCAGCTCGTCCCAGCTTCGCTCGGCAAACCTCCGCAGCCCTCCGCAATCGTTCAGAATCCGCTGGGCCAGATGGACGGCAGATTCGCTGCGGGTTCCCGTCCTGAGCAGAATGGCGAGCAGTTCCGCATGGCTAAGCGATTCGGAACCGTTGCGCATCATCCTCTCGCGGGGGCGCTCTTCTTCCGGCAGCTCGCTTAACGTATAAACTCTTTGTTCCATCCTTCTTCCTCTTCTCGGCTATCCGCGTCGGCCGCGGGAGTCGTCTCAAGGTCATCGGGTCGGGTCGTTAAGGCAAAGCGATTCCGAAGGGCTCCAGCATCTCGGCCACAAGCGAGACGGGCAGTCCCATAACGCTGTAGAAGTCGCCGTCGATGCCTTCGACGAGCAAGGCTCCGCCGCCTTGAATGCCGTACGCCCCGGCTTTGTCCATGGGCTCTCCCGTCTCCACGTACCGGCGTATCTGCTCGGCCGTCAGCGGCCGCATGCGAACCTTCGTGACGTTATGCCGGGTCACGGC
>Ga0065721_10048943_pt1 | contig 58141 bp, 45 predicted proteins | sample Mesricmetagenome_FD_59108 | JGI IMG/M metagenome (GOLD analysis project Ga0065721, IMG submission 59108) | Mesophilic microbial community from rice straw/compost enrichment Sample: eDNA_1 v2 (version 2) | ecosystem: Engineered > Solid waste > Grass > Composting > Bioreactor | place: USA: Davis... | reverse complement strand
GATTGGTTTGCGGCGGCCGCCGTTCCCGCCACTGAGTCAGATCAGTACTGCAATCTAGAGATTCGCGACGGTCGCGTAACCGCCTTGCGCGACAAGGAATGCGTGGAGGGCTCCCAATTCAGTGCATTTGTTGGGCTGTGCCACATTCAGAACTTCGAGAAGTTTTGGCAGGGAATGTCAGAGGAGGGCTTGATCAAGGGAGAAAGCCAGATATCGAAGGGAATCACGGCGCTGATTAACGAACTCCGTCCGATAGCATCGAAAGTGACCTGGTCTGACGTGGGCACCATCGAAAAGTACAAGCACGTCGCCAGTAGACACGAGAGTTTCGATTTCAGCAAAGTCAACGAATTCCTCTATATCGTCGGTGAAAAAGTCATCAAGATGTTCGTGGACCCCAGTGTTACCGAAAAGCGCGTACAAAAAGCACGCCTATCTCCAGAAGTGTTTCCAGCCGTCATTGATCATCGAGGCCAGTTCTACTCGTACGCCATGAAGCCTGGCAAGACGCTTTACGAGGACATCAATGCAGAGAAGTTCTCAGCGCTATTATCGTTTCTTGATGAGAAACTTTGGAAACCGAAAGAAGTATCGCGAGCCAAGATGAGAGAAGCTTGCCGGAGGTTCTACTACGAAAAGACGATGCAGCGCCTAGCCAATTATCATGAGAAATATGATCAGATAGATGCCTCGTCCGTCGTGAATGGCGTGAGGATTGGAACCACCGCGAGTCTCCTGGAACATGTACCTTGGAGCTTGGTTTTCGATGGCGAGCCGGCGTTCGTGCACGGAGATCTGCAGTTCGACAATATAATATTCCATGCTGGGTGTCGCGAGTTCACGTTGCTTGACTGGCGGCAGGATTTTGGCGGGCACGTCGAGTTCGGCGATCTGTACTACGATCTTGCGAAGCTCTACGGCGGGATTCTGCTCAACTACAGCAGGATCAAGGAGAATGACTTCCGCTACTACGAAAAGGCTGGAGAGATTCGATACGAGCTCCCACGAACCGATACGGGGTACGTCAGAAAACTCGAGGAGTTCATCCGTGCCAGGAATTTCAATTTGCACAAGGTTCGCATCCTCGTAGGTTTGATCTATCTTAATATGTCCCCTCTGCATCATTTTCCGTTCGACAAGATGCTCTACTCGTTGTCGAGGCTCACGCTGTTCAATGAGCTCGGCGTGAAGAGTTCAGCATGATCGACAACAAGACCAAGCTCTACATGTCGGTCGCGAGTCGCCCGGGAAACTTCGGCGCCTCGATTTTCAACGAGTTGTTCAGGCGGCGTAAGATCAACGCGATCTATGTCCCTCGCACGGCAAAAATGGCGGACGAAGTCGTCGCTGCGATCCGAACGTTTGATGTCTGCGGCTGCGCCGTGTCGTCACCCCTCAAGGGAAAGATGGTCCACTATGTCGATGAGCTTGACCCAGTGGCCAAGGAAGCTGCATCGATCAACACGATCATCAATCGCCAGGGTCGATTACACGGGTTTAACACTGATGTGTATGGTGTGCAGATGGCCTTGAGAGAGTGTGGTTTGAAGTCGGCGTTGGTCTACGGGTCGGGTGCTGTGATCACGTCTGTGATTGCGGCACTCAAGAAGATTGAATTCACAGAAATATCTTTGATCGCACGCCGACAATCTCACGCAGATGCCATCGCTGCGGAGCACTGCGTTAGATCAGGAAGAATGGACTGCGATCTGTTCATCAATGCGACGCCAGCAAGCCTGGATTCGGCGAACAAGGAGCCCTTCGAACTTTCGAGGAAGGCGAAGGCGGTGTTTGACCTAGTTGTATCACCGACGGATACGCCGCTGATCTCCGAGGCAAAGTCCGCCAATATCCGAACGATGACAGGCATCGAGATGTCGAAATGGCAGCTGCAGAGGCAGTTCGAGCTCTATACAGGCATCACAGCCGACATCGAGGAGATCGATTCGATTATCGGGAGTGCCTATCGATGAAGTCGCCATTGGTTTTCATTCTGGACGTTGATGGTGTGCTGACTGACGGGAGGTTCTATTACACCCAAGAGGGAAAGGTGATGAAGGCTTTCGGGCCTGATGATAACGACGCGATCTCTCTGCTTCGTCCGCATATCGAAGTGCGCTTCGTTAGCGGTGACCGAAAGGGCTTCGCGATCTCGACGAAGCGTGTGGTCGATGACATGAAGGGAACGCTTGATCTGGTCAGCACGATAAGGCGAGTGGATTGGATCAAGGAGAGATGGCCGCTGGACCAGGTAATCTACATGGGCGACGGAATTTTCGATCATTATGTGTTCAAAATGGTCGGTTACTCGATTGCACCCGCCAACGCTGACGAGTATGCAAAGAGTGTGGCGAGCTTTGTGACGAAAAGATCGGGCGGGGAACGTGCCGTCGCAGACGCGGCATTGCATATTCTTGAGAAATTCTTTGTGGCCTATGACCCGGCTCGGCTGCCTCAAACGACCGTCAAGATTAGCGGAGAATGGGCGGTATGAATAAGCTCTCAAAGTTTGCCAGCGACCGTCGTTGTACGCTCCTGGGCGTCGGTCCAGTCAGTAAGAACTGCGTGGATGCGGCTATAGAGCTGTCAAACGAATACTCTGTTCCGCTGATGCTCATCGCCAGTCGCCGTCAGATCGAGATGGCGAAGCTTGGCGGGGGTTACGTCAACAATTGGAGCACTGAGGCATTCGCAAAATACGTCATCGATCAGGACAAGGGCGGGAAGATCATTTTGGCGCGTGATCATGGTGGTCCTTGGCAGCACCCCACTGAGGTCAGTCAGAACCTGAGCCTTCGTCGCGCGATGGAGTCCGCCAAAGCGTCCTTCGAAACCGACATCAACTCTGGCTTCGACATGATTCACATTGATCCGTGCATTGACATCCATAACGCACGGACCGTCGATGACATTCTGGAGCGCGTCTACGAACTCTACGAGTTCTGCTACCAGACGGCCCAGAAGAAGGGGCGGGAGCTCTTGTTCGAGGTCGGAACTGACGAGCAAGGTGCGACGGTCCAGGACCTCGATCAGTTCGAGTATGTTCTTGCGAGCATCGTCGGCTTCTGTCGGAAATCAGGACTTCCGCGGCCGACATTTATTGTTGCGCAAACAGGCACCAAGGTGATGGAGATGCAGAACGTCGGTACGTTTGATTCTCCGTTTCGTCTGGCTAAGGAGTTGCCGGTGGAGATTCAGATTCCCCGGCTGCTCCAGATCTGCCAGAAGTACGATGTATGGCTAAAGGAACACAATGTCGATTATTTGTCTGATGACTCGCTTGCATGGCACCCGAAACTTGGCATCCATGCTGTCAATGTTGCCCCGGAGTTCGGAGTAATCGAGACGCGCGCCCTGCTGAAGCTATTTCTGGACAGTGGATTGAAGTCCTGCGCAGATCAGTTCGTCGAGCTTTCATACAGTTCCAGGAAATGGGAAAAGTGGATGCGTTCGGATACGAAGATGGGTACGGTCGATCGTGCAATGATAGCGGGGCACTATGTCTTTGCTGATTCCCGTTGTGTCGAGATCAAGCAGGAGGCCCAGCGAAGGCTGAGCGGGTTGGACATCGACGCACATCTTCGTAGTGTGGTGAAGAGATCCATCTATCGTTACATGAAGTTGTTCAACCTTCTTGATTGCTTTCACAGGGGGACGCATGGAAGTGGCGACTATCATTCTTAACCGAAACCTGCCAGATGTAACTGACCGTCTTTACGAATCTATCGCTCGAAACAATCAGGGCGAGACGGATATCTTCGTCGTCGAAAGCGGGTCGGAAAGGGACAAGCTGTCGCAGTACTGCACCTATTGGGCAAACTGGGAAGAGTCGCTGAACAATGGCCTCCGCTACGCGCGCGGATTCAACTACGGACTGACGAAGCTCTTCGAAGAAGGGAAGTTCAAGAAGTACGACTACTTCTTCCTTCTCTGCAACGATTCAGTCTTTGAAGAGAAGCCGGTGATATCGACCCTCGTCGGCGAGATGGAGCTGCATCCTCGAGTGGGGATTCTGTCCCCGTGCTCGGAGGAGTGGGGTGAGCGAAAGCTTCTCAAGAATGATGAAACGAAGTACTTCTGGTACGTCAATCACGTTTCTTGGTTTGTTCGGCGGGAATATATAGAATCCATCATGGAGGTAGAGAGTCCGACATACATGAACTTCCTCTATGATGGTGAGAACTTCAGGGGCTACGAATCAGACATCGAGCTCGTGGCAAAAGGGTACGCGAACGACTGGGCATCGGCGATCACGACGAAGGTCAAAGTGGCAGAGGACGAGAATCTTTTGTACACGCAGTTCGAGGCGATGAAGACAGATGGATATCAGGCGAATCGAGAGAAGCTGATCGCTGAGGGGAAGAAGTGGATTCGTCGTAAGTATGGGTTCAATAGTCGCTGGACGATGCAGATGTATGCCAAGTTCTTTTATGACTACTTCTTTGAGTATTATCCGCAGCTGGTAAGATACAGGCTCTAGGGAATCTCTGATTTATTCGCCGCCTCGCATAGAATCCGACGAACGCAGGTCCCACGCTGCAGACGTTGGCGACGGTGGGATTCCAACTCCACCGCAAACGCACCGGACGCGATGAGTTTCTCGCGCAAATGGCAGGCCGTGTCGTAAGCTCCCCCGCATCGTAGACTTGAAGGTAGACTCTCCGTCCATTGGATGGTCGATGACCGAATCGCAGAGCGTTGAGATCTTGAAGGAAGGCGAAGCCGGCGTGCCGGTCGCCGAGCTTGTCCGTAGGCATTGAATCAGCACGGCCACGTACTACGCCTGGAAGTCCAAATTCGCCGGCGTGGCGCTATCGGAGCTTAAGCGTTTGCGGGAGCTGGATCGGACAGCGCCAAGCTGAAACGGATGTACGCAGAGCCGGCAATGGAAAAGGCGGCGATTAAGGACGTTCTGAACCGAAAGCTGTAGAGTATCCGCGAAGCGGCAAGTGGCGGAAGTGCTGGTGACCCGCTTCCGGTTCGGCGGGCCTGCCCCATCGTCAAGCTATCGCGAGCAGCGTATTACCGCCAGCCTCGATGCACCACCGGGCGCGATGCGCCGGTGATTGAGGTACTGAACGAGATCGTCGCCATACGAACGCGCTGGGGCTTCTGGAAGTGCTTCGATCGGCTTCGACTAGATGGGCATCCGTGGAACCACAAGCGAGAGTGCATCGAGTGTACTGCGCGACGAGGCTGAATCTGCCGCGGCGTACGAAGAAGCGCTTGCCACCGCGAATCGTCGCGCCGATTGTTGCGCCGGTAGAACACAACCGGATCTGGACGATGGATTTCATGCAAGATGCCTTATGCAGCGGCCGCATATTCCGTACGTTCAACGTTCTCGACGAAAGTAATCGAGAAGCCTCGGCGATCGAGATCGGCGCCACCGTGCCCAGCGCCCGAGTGATCCGCGGTGTAGAGCGCCTCATCGACCACGGCAAGCCGGGGGATCTGCGAATCGACAATGGTCCGGAGTTCGCGTCCGTGACGTTCGAGCACTGGTGCCTGCAGCGCGGGATGAGCGAATGTAAATCGCGCCCGGCAAGCCGGATCAGAACGCGTTCATTGAGTGCTTCAACCGAACGTATCGCGGCGAGATACTCGATGCGTATCTGTTCGAATCAATTGAGCACGTGCAGCTGCTGACCAACGCTTGGCTGAGCGTTTACAACAACGAGCGCCCACACGAGAGCCTTGGTCGTGTGCCGCCGCTCATGTTCATGCCGAGGCAAACCAGCAGAGCTTATCCAGTATACCACCGATCCGATCACCCAAAGCGAGTGTGAGTCCGCCTACGGGGCCCTGAAGGAGGCCATCATCGAAGGGGCAATGAGTGCTGAGCTCCAATGCCACTAGCCGCACAAGCAGCGCGTCCGCATCGATCAGTGTGGAGGAAGATGCAGCAGAAGTTACATCCGCGGCAATGGTGGCTCGTGCTGCCTTTGCTCAGTTGAATATCGAAGAATGCAGCACTTCGTGCCGGTTCATCCGCCCACACATCGTAGCCATCGAGTAGCAGGTTCATCTGATCGCCGGTAAATGTCACAAAAGCCACTCGCATCGCCGCAGCCAATGAGACTTCTCTGACTCCAGCCGCCTGTACCGGACGATGAAGCCGTGGCGCTCCCATCCCAACAGCCTCGGATTGTCGCGCAGGGCGTGATGATGCGGAACAGTGCGCCACTGGTGGAATCCTCACAAATCGTGAGCTCGGCTGTATTCAACGGCCGTCGTCTTGCCTTGAATAATGTCCAGAGCCAGCGCGCTCTTACGGCGCGCCGTCCGGCGCTCGATCTCGTCGTCCATCGACGTACTCAAGTATCTCTCCAAATAGATTAACACCTGCGCAGGTTATCACTAATGGTATGGACGCTCCCCGATCTTCTGTGATCGCGAGCTGTGACAAGATTGAAGAACAATCTTCGTACACATGAGGTTTCACCATGCCTGTGTCCGTCATCGGGATTGATCTTGCGAAGAATGTTTTCCAGATTCATGGCGTCAACGATGTAGGCCGGCCGGTGTTGCTTAAGCAGCTGCGGCGAGAACAGATGATGTCGTTCTTCGCGCAGCAGCCCCCGTGCCTAGTCGGCATGGAAGCGTGCGCAAGTGCGCATCACTGGGCCCGGAAGCTTCAAGACCTCGGCCACACTGTCCGGCTGATGGCGCCTCAGTTCGTCAAGCCGTACGTGAAGAGCAACAAGAACGATGCGGCAGATGCGGAAGCTATCTGCGAAGCAGTAAGGCGACCGACGATGCGATTTGTTCCCGTGAAGAATGTTGAGCAGCAAGCGGCACTGGCTCTGCATCGAGCTCGTCAGAGGTTAGTGAAGTCCCGAACCGCCCAAGCCAATCAAAGTCGAGGTTTACTCGCTGAGTATGGACCGGTAATGCTTCCGCGCATCTCGGCAGTTCGCGCCAATGCTCCGAAGTTGCTGGAGGAGGCTGCTGGATGGATATCTGGCGCCTTCTGCGAGCTGATCTCCGAGCTGCTCGAACATCTCAAATCGCTAGATCAGCGAGTAAAGACGCTGGAGCGCAAGATCCGCGCCTGGCACCGAGACAATGTGCTCAGCCTGAAACTCGAAGCCATTCCGGGCATCGGAGCAATGATTGCCAGCGCTCTTGTCGCCTCGATCGGAGACGCCAAGCACTTCAAGAACGGCTGGCAGCTAGCGGCATGGCTGGGGTTGGTGCCCAGGCAGTACTCCACTGGCGGCAAACCGAAGCTGCTCGGGATCAGTAAGCGCGGTGATAGATACCTGCGCACGTTGCTGATCCACGGAGCGCGCTCTGCGCTCCGTACGGCGCACCAAAAGTCCATTGGCGAGCGTTGGTTGAACAGACTCGTCGAGAGGCGTCACCGCATTATCGCCGTAGTAGCTCTAGCCAACAAGAACGAGCGGATCGCCTGGGCCCTGTTAGTACAACAGAACCTATGACGACAACTTGCTGCAAGCCACATGAGAACTTGAGACGACGATCCTAACGCAATCCTCACCCGCAATTTGCTGAGGCGACGCAACCGTTGATGGCAAGACAGGTAAGACCGTAATCGGAAATCACTGGTAGTGACCCCGCACCGCCGAGTGCACTTAACTTTTTAGGCTCCGACCAGCGAAATCCATCAGGAACCGCAGCCGACGAGCTGCACCATGAGTTCGAATGTATGGCTGCAATCCTGCCTGCCGAAACTATTTCCGGGTCGTATCGCTTCACAAACAGGGGAGCGTCCATGTATGGGTCAGTACACTCGAGCGCAGGATGTACCCGCGTCAGCAGAGCGCGGATGCGCCAGTTTCGGCAGCAAAGTTTCAAAGTGACATAGCCATAGACCTTAATCTCGGTCCAGCCCCCTATAAGCGGTCACCGGCTGCCGACTCAGCTCGTCATGACAACAACTCCGGATCATGGACGACTGCGGGCGGGAATCATGGCAGGTCAAGCTGGCCGAATATCAAAATAACGGAGATGGAGAAGGCCGCGGGGCCTCGGCATGCATCTGATCCCCATCTGACCGAGTGCTTTCCCCAGCACGTCAGCATTTACAGCCTGCGGGTTGATGACGTGGGTCGCTGATCGGCGCGAGCTTGCGGTAAGGCGTAAGCTCGAATGTGCTCTCCGCCAATAGTGATGATTACGAACTGACGTTGGCTTTTTGAAGAAAGAAACGTCATTGGCGTCGCATTGCTGAACCCCGGCAGCCGATCCTCCCACAAGAGTCTTCCGGAAGATGTTTCATACGCGCGGAAAGACTTTTCCACAGATGCGCCGATGAATGTAAGACCGCTGGAGGTTACGACCGCGCCGCTGACGCTGGGCATTCCTACCGGTAATGGTAACTGCGATGAAATTCCAAATGGCCCTACGTCTCGTGCAGTGCCGAACGGCTGCGTCCACAGCAACTTTCCTGTTTTCAGATCCACAGCGCTCAGGCGTCCAAACGGAGGGCTGCTGCACGGCATTTGCAAAGGCGACATGAATACGGCGGAAATGGAGCCGTACGGTGTTCCTTCTCCAGGTCCTCCGTACCGCCAGATGGGATTTAGAAGCAAGCCAAGGTTTATGTTCTTATTAAATGGATTGAGTGTAGCAATAACCAGTTGTGGACTGAGCGGGACGGGGCCATGGTCGTCATTCGGCCGCACTCTCTTTAGATTCAGCCTGGTCACCTGGTCACGTGACAGAAGCTGCACATGGAGCGGTATATGACTCGTGGTCACGATGCCAATACCACGAGCAGTATCAATCGCCATCCCTCCCCAGTTCATGCCGCCTGTGTAGCTCGGCATTTGAATGGATGGGCGGAGACCAGGGGGAGTGAGAGGCCCATCGTAACGTGCTTCGCGAAACTGGATCCGGCACCAAAGCTGATCCAGGGGCGTAAGTCCCCACATATCACTTTCGGTTAGATCGCGCCCTCTAAAGGAGGGTAGCTTCGTTGAGAACGGTTGAGTGAGTGCGAGCCGATCCCCGGGTACGCCTCCTTGTGGTGTTGGAATCTCAGTGACGGGGAAGATGGGTTCTCCATTCTCTCGATCAAGTACGAATATCTCCCCGCGCTTTGTCGGCTGCACTAGACCACGTATGACGCGGCCGTGTGCTCGGAAATTAACTAACGAGGGCTGAGAGGCGACATCGTAGTCCCATACATCGTGATGTGTTGTTTGGAATGACCATCTCGGCTGTCCAGTGGTCACGTCGAGAGCAACAACGGAACTTGCATACTGATCGTCAAATGTGCGTCGATTGCCCCCAAAAAAGTCGGGGGTGGCGTTTCCGGTTGGAACATAGACGAGACCAAGCTCCTCATCGCCGCTCATGGGAGCCCACGAGTTCGGGGTTGAGTGTGTGTACATTTCACCCTGGGGAGGGGCTTGAGCGCGGGTGGGCTGTCCCATGTCCCACGCCCAAACCAACTTACCGCTCAGAACGTCAAATGCGCGAATAACGCCCGAAGGCCCGCCCCAGTACTGAAAATCGGTGATGCTGGCTCCGACAATCACTTTCCCCTGCACGATTGTTGGAGCAGAAGTCACTTTGTAGTAACCGGGTGGCACGTCACCCAAGCCCGAAAGCAGTGAGACCTCGCCTTTCGTTCCAAAATGAGAGCAGGCGGTGCCGTCGCGGGCGTCCAACGCAATGAGTCTCACGTCGAAAGGATCTTCCAATACTACGGTCGAAATAATTCGTTCCGCGCAGCTACCTACGGTGGCAGTCGAGTGATGGTACGCTAAACCTCGACACGGAACTCGGTCGATGCGAGCGCGTTCAATATTCGAACGCCAGACTCGCGTGCCTCGTTCAGCATCTATTGCCAGAACCCCATTTGGCGCACAAACAAACAAAGTGCTACCTATATTCAGTGGCGTAGTCTGAAAGGCGATGTCGGCGGTGTTCGTGTACTGCCACGCCAGCTGCAAGTGGCCTACATTGTCTGGGCGAATCTGGACAAGTTCGCTAAAGCGCGAGCCGCTTAAGTCATTTCCGTAATGACGCCAATCACCTTGCTTGGACATAGTCGAGATAGGTAGCAGATTAACGTCCGTTGACGTGGCTGCCTCTACGTCATAAGAGTAAGCGGATGTGTTCACTTGGTACATCGGGTCGGGCGGGCGACGTGGCGGTGCTATTCCGCAGAGTCCCACGGCAAGAACAATAAGCGTGAGTGAGGCAGCGGACACAGTGCGCGCAGACGGGGGCCGTACTGTCCATGTCAGTTGGCGCTTGACTGCGAAGACCAGGAAGCCCGTTCCAAGCAAGCCCAGTGCCATGACACGCGGCAGTAAGGTCCAAGTATTCCAGCCGACTTCCCACAGAGACCAAGCGACAGATCCAAGGAAAGTACCGCCGTAAACCATCAGCGATTCTGCGCGCCGCCTACGCAAGAGAAGAGCGCTTGCAACTACTGAGGTACCGCATATGAAGAAATACGGAGAGCCCCCGAGTAACAAAAGATAGAAACCTCCAATCGCAAGGGGGGCGCCAAACAGCAATAGCACAGAGAAGTATATAAGATGGGATGTAGCTTGTCGCTCGGTATATTGATGAGACACTGCGAATCGCCTTGTTTGCCGGTGGGCCACTCCATCAGACTGGCATGGACTCTCTTCGTCAAGACCATCGAATTTTTTGGGAGGGCGACCATGAGGGGCCCGGGACGCAACTGCTACCTATTCGCCATCGACGTGTGGCTAGCTGTACGATTGAGAGAAGTGTTCATGTCATCGTCCCCACCCCAGAGAACGCTTCGCGAGAGTCTCCTGGCGTACGTGTCAGAGCAAGATGTATTGATTTCCTAACGAATAGGCGTCCTCGGAATGGATTCACATTTTTTCAGGTCGGTAGCACTCCGATTCGGGATTCTGGAATTTCTCAGTTGAGTCCGTCCGATTTCTGAGCCGAGGTTAACTCTCTTGAGGCGAACGGTATCTTAGGATACCGATTGCTACGCTTCGTGGTTTCATAATTCATAAGTTGCGTGCCTGACGCCGCCGTCGATTTCGCTGGCGCGCGTGAACTGAGGTGAAGCGCGCCAGTAAATCGCGGATCGCGTCGGCAACTGGATCGGCAATAACTCCGGCCATATCCGCGGAAGCCAGATAATGAAGGCCTCCGATACGTCTCGCGCTGCTGGCATTATTCCGAACGTCGCCGGACGGGAACTCCAGACCATTGGGGACTCGCGGAACCCCAGGGGTTCCGTGCTAATCGATCAGGAGCTCTAGGATGCGGATCACACTTGCACTAGGGACCTGGTCTCGATCGATCTCTACGTAAGCTCTCCCACAGCATAGACACTTGAAGCTACCCTCTCCGTCGCTTGGAGGGTCGATGAAGAAGTCGAGATTCATCGAATCGCAGATCGTACTTCGATTTCCAGGTGCTGTAGGCGCCCTGCTGATTCTGTGCTTTCGTATCAGGACCGCGACGGCAACTGCGTTTGCCTTCCTTCACGATCTTCACGATTCGCGATTCACTGAATCTCGATTTTTCATCGAGCCTCCCCTTGACCTCGCCCCAGATTTGCTAGAAAAAGTTGTAAATGGGCTTCGCTCACCGGCGAAGACCACGAAGCGAAGGGTTGAGACGATGAAAGGAACTCGGTTCACTGAAGAGCAGATCAGCTATGCTTTGCGCCAGGTGGAGTCTGGGCTACGACCGGCGACGTGTGCTGGCAGTTCGACTGCAGCGTAGCGAAGGATCAGTGAGCACTCCGGCTACGCATCCGTGTCATTGCGCATTGGTGCCCGCGCTTCGGCTATCAGCGTATTCACATCATGCTGCGACGGGAGGTCTGGCTCGTGAACAAGAAACGCGTACGCCGCTTATCGGCTTGAAGTTTGCAATTGCGGACGCGCACCCGTCGCCGCGAGCACGTGTGTCTGCATGCCGGTGTGGTGTCTCAGGCGGAGCGAACACATGATCGATAGAGTATTAACTTCGTTCATGATCAGCTCATCGACCTGCTGACCGCTCTCGATCAGCTTAATTACCGTTACTAGAGCCGCGGTTGTCGTTCACCGGCCGTGATGTAGCGCAGGCACTATGATCCTGTGCGCCGGCACGCCGGTCTCGATCACGGCACGGAGTTCGCCTCCGAGCGCTTGAAGAGTAGGCGTATCACCGAGGCGTGAAGCTCGGCTTCGCGCAGCCAGGAAAAACCAACTGAGGTCGGGCACATAGAATCCTTTAATGGCCGCCTCCGGGATGAGTGTTTGAATGTCACTCAGTTCCTGTCACTCGCGGATGCACGTGAGCAGATCGAACGGTGGCGCATCGATTACAATGCCCATCGCCGGCGCAGCTCGGCAATCTGACATTGATGAGTTTGCGAAGCAACGTCAGAACAAACCGAAATCGGCGGTAGCAAAATTCTGCTCTCCGACTGTCACAAACGGGACCGACGGCACCACCCCATTACGGAGAGTATAGCTGCAAGTGTCTTCAATGCGGGGATGCTTACGTGGTCAATTGAAGGCGGCGACCCCGGCGAACTAGAAGGGAGCACGAATAAAGGCGCTCAGAAATCGAAGCGGGTGTGTCGCGTGAAGGCGGCACTCGGGTCGTGAAATAGAACGGCGCGCTTATGAAAACGCCGACTGGGGGAGAAGAGGTGACCCCCGAATCGACGTGGGTGAGTAGACCGCGCCGCAGGAGGGCAGCATGGGAGCCGGTACTCCAGCGCGGGAGTCAGAGTCTCCTCCGGACCGTCCGACATCAAAATGCCGCAAGGGGCCTCGTCACCTCGTAGGGGCGCACTGGGTCGCGGGCTTACCGTCTACATACGTCTATAAACATAGATCTGCCAATAGGTCTGGTGCCGCATCCGAAGGCGCGAATGCAGTTCCTTCATTCCGAACGTTTCGAATCATTTTCATATTCCTTGAAGCCAATTATGGTTACTGCAAATGGCCGCAAGCGGATATCAGAAGTAGCGCCGCCTTCCATCGATGTAGATTGAGTCACGCCTGATTCGTCGATTGTTTGGATGCTTTCTATGGGGGGAGGGGAATCAATCATAACATTGATACTACTGCTTCTCTTGTTCACCAGCAGAAGTCCTCTTCCTCGGTCTGTTTGAAAAGCCTGTGCTACGATATCCTTGCTTCTGAGTCCTTTGGCAGGCCCCGTGGCATAGCTGGCGGTCGTCTGAACCCACCTGCGGGAGAGAGACAGCTGCTCACGTAGGAGCTTCAGTACATAAAACTGTGGGTGCGGCTTTCCGGACTCGGGGTCGACCACTCCGACACTCGGCATCATCTCTGGTGGATATCCAATGAAGTGAGCCGTCGAAATGATGTCGGCTCCCTTCTTACTGAGCTCGATGAAGGCCACAGCATAGAAAGCAGCCGCGAGATTCCACCATAGCTTTGGTGTGTGGTTGGTCGTATCGAATGGCTTCGCGCCATAAACCGCGAAGAGGTCCTCCGACATGAGAATACCAAGCTCTCCAACAGTGATACGAGTCTGCGGAGACAATCTTCTTCGAATTGCATCAATGTATGCCATCGAGTCGACCGCCACGGAGAGCTGGTCAAACATTGAATACTGCACAGCGTCCATGCTCTGCCCAATCGGAGGCACAGAGAACCAATGAATACTTGCCATGTCGATCGGCGTGCCAGGCCTGTGGTTATGCGGGTTCAGAAAGTACTCGACAAAGTCATGAGTTGTAGTGGAGAGTCCCATTCCCCGGAATTTCGTTCTAGGACTTACCTTGCGAACGGCCTCGACCACCGCATCGTAGATTCGGGTATATTGCTGAGGTGTGAAAGCGTGTTCAATGTCGGGCTCATTGAGCACGCCCCACCAGGGTATCTCGTAGTGGTAGCCTGAGTGATGGTACTGACCTAGCTCGTCAGTAAAGCCGCCCTGTGTATACCAACTGGCAATTCGAGCAAAGTACTGGGCGACCTGGTTACCTGTGGGGTCCACTAGCGCACGCCCGGGCAGCAATGAACCACACGGGCGCCAATCAACCTTGTCTGGATCGGTCGCGTACACCACAGAATCGCCGCCTTTAAACATCCAAAGCGGAATCGGGCCAAAGTTTAGGATGGGCTCGCGGCCCTTTGTGGCATCTAGGAAGGCAATGACCTCCGGGTCGATCAGTGAGAAATCCCAGAAGGTTCGATCTTTTGTCGGTGGATATAGCGCTGCGATGGATAAACGAGGGTGAGTGCAATATGGCAGCAATCTATGATATCTTGCGTCGAGGGATTGAAGCGCAGACATGACCGGCTCGTGTAAGGGCCTGCCCTTTCGTATGAGAGGATACGGAATCAGTGTGACTGAGGATGACTCAGTTTTGGATACTTCGCTTTTCTGAGTCCATTCCACGGACACTTGCACGTTCGACTGCGACTGGACTGCTGTCGCAGTTCCCAACCACAGCAAGAGAACGAAACCACCATTGCGCAGACGGCTCGGGAAGAGCAGACGCCGCCAGTGAATATCCGAACGTAACTGTCGCCAGTTTGCAATGCGAGAATCCTCGCGCGACCCCCTATGTGAGCGCAAAACTCCGCCTTCATGTGTGTTATTGATGGAAGCGCGACCGCCAGTCGGCCGGGTGACATTGGGCGTCATATGGACAGTCTGCGTGACCGTGACAACACTGTTCGAAGGAACGAAGAGTCGGTTGCATCGCGTATCGGTGCGCACACGAACGGCAACGCGATGCGTTAGAAGCCGGAGTTAGACCGGGTTTTGGCTTTGACTGGCCCCGGTTGATTTCGCCCCCTGGGCCGAAGACGAGATAAATATGGCTCCACGCGCCGGTTGTGTTTCCAGCAGCGAAGATGATCGATTTCGCACGACGACTGTTGATGGCGGGTGGGATGAGCGTAGCAAGGTCGTAGCAACGGCTGCTCGATGAGCACCGATGTGTGCCGGGCTTTTTTGTAGGGAAGCGAGCTTCTAGATCAGGAAGACGCGGAGTGGCAACTTCGAGCGGAGGTCAGGGCTCTGCGAAAGTTGTCGGGATTGTCCGATCTTAGGAGATACGAGGATGGGAATCGATATTGGCATGAGATGGTTCCACGCAGTAGCGCTCGACCCGATCGGGAAGGCATTGCTGCGTGAGCTGACGAATCAAGAAGCTCAGCATTCGTGTCCGCGCGCAGCGCGAGTGCGATCGGCATGGAAGCTTGTTCAGGATCACAGTAGTTGCTTAGTTCGGGCGGGCATAAGGTCATGGCGGATTGCACCGCGGTTGTCCCGGCTTAGTCCAACATCAGCATCTCGCAGCAAATTGCCATGTCGACGAGGCAACTCGTACTGTACTGGCGTGCTCATCGAAGAGTTGTGCATCGCCAAGCTGACCGCGCCTGAATCAAGTTCGTCAAAACTCTCTCCCTGATCGTGCTCAGCGACTGGGGGCTCACGGCGCTGTCCGCACAACTCGGAAATCCTGGATGACGGCGTCAATATGGGTTCCTCGCGCGTGGCAAGCCAGAGTCCATTTCTTTGCTCATCGGGTTTGTGGGGATATTTTGTCGGATGGTAGTGCGTTCGTAACCGTCCGGTGTCGGCACCCTATCTTCGCATCGGACAATGGTGATGCTTGAGCCTCAAGGCGACACCCTTTCAGGTGTCCACGTGAGGTTCAGATGGACACTTCAGTCAAGAGTGATTGGGGCGATTCAAGCGTCGAACGCGCACCCCGGCGGATGCGCACGCTTGAGGAGAAGCTGGCGATCATCGAGGAAGCCAGCCGCCCGAACACATCGGTCGCACTCGTTGCACGCAACCATGGTGTAAACGCGAACCAGGTGTTCGGCTGGCTGCGCCTGCATCGCAGCGGCTTGCTGGAGAGTCAGCGCCACGGCAAGCCGGCGCCACTGCTGCCCGTGAAGGTCACCACGCCGACGTTGACGCCCACCGAACGATCAACTCCGCCCACCCCAAGCAAGCGCGGTCGCCGTGCGGTTGCCGGCGCTGATCCGGCGGAGACGATGCTCGAACTCGTGCTGCCCGACGGCCTGCGTGTGCGCTTGTACGGCGACGCGCAGCGCGCCGTGCTCGATCGCATTCTCAACCAGCTGCCGCTGCGATGATCGCGCTGCCGGCAGGCGCAAAGGTGTGGCTGGTCGCTGGCGCCACCGACATGCGTAAGGGCTTCGACGGATTGGCCGCTCTGGTGCAGATGCAGCTGACCGAAGATCCATTCTCCGGTCAGTTGTTCGTCTTCCGTGGTCGCGCCGGCGATCGCGTAAAAATCCTGTGGTGGAGCGGCGATGGGATGTGTCTATTTGCGAAGCGCCTAGAGCGTGGCCGCTTCGTGTGGCCCCAAGCCACACACGGTAGCGTGACACTCAGCGCCGCACAGTTATCGATGCTGCTCGAAGGGATCGACTGGCGCCGACCTGTGCGAACCACCGAGTCACCACAGCTGGCAGTGTGAAGTGGCTTATTTACTAAGCTTTGCGTGTGGCGTGGCGCTGTGCCTGTTGTTATATTGGCGCATGCCTCGCGCAGACTCGTTGCCGAACGATGTTGAGAGCTTGAAGAAGCTGCTCTCTACCGCGCACGATCAAGTGCAACGGTTATCCGCGCAGCTGCACTCCCGCGATCTGCTGATCGAGAAGATGAAGCTGCAACTGGCGCAGCTGAAGCGGATGAAGTTCGGCCGCTCCTCTGAACAACTCGATGCGCAGATCGCCCAGCTGGAACTGAGTCTGGAAGAGCTGGAAGCGAACGTCGCACAGGCGCCGATCGCTGCGACACCGACGACGCCCACCAGTATCTCCACGAAGCCGACGCGCCAGGTGTTGCCCGCGGACCTGCCGCGCGAGCCCCATCGCCACGAGCCCAATACGGGTACGTGCAACTGCCCACAGTGCGGTGGCACGCTGCGCGCGATCGGCGAAGATGTCTCAGAAGTGCTGGAGTATGTTCCAGAGCATTGGAAGGTGCATCGGCACGTGCGCCCAAAGTACAGCTGCACGTCCTGCGAGCACCTCGTGCAAGCGAACGCACCGTCGCGGCCGATCGAGCGCGGCTACGCGGGTCCAGGGTTGCTCGCTCACGTCGTGGTGGCCAAGTACTGCGACCACCAACCGCTGTATCGCCAGAGTCAGATCTATGCTCGTTCGGGCGTTGAGCTCGATCGCTCGACGCTGGCCGAGTGGGTCGGCACGTTGAGTCATCTCATTGCGCCGTTGACCGAGGCTCTCGGCAGCTATGTGATGAGCGCGAACAAGCTGCATGCGGATGACACACCGATCCCCGTGCTGGCACCCGGCACTGGCAAGACGAAGACCGGACGACTATGGACGTACGTTCGCGATGATCAACCCGCCGGCAGCACTGATCCGCCGGCGGTGCTATTCAGATACTCGCCCGACCGCAAAGCCGAGCGGCCGCGAGCGCATCTCACAGACTTCCGCGGGATCCTGCAGGCCGATGGCTATGCGGGCTTCCAAGGGCTATACGATCGGCCGCAGGAGCCGTTGCTAGAGGCGGCCTGCTGGGCGCACGCACGGCGCAAGTTCTTCGACATCCATGCGGCCACCGACTCGCCGGTAGCGCTCGAAGCACTGGAGCGCATCAGCGTGCTCTACAAGATCGAGGCGGAGATCCGCGGCAAATCACCCGAGGAACGACGAGCCGCTCGTCAGGCGCACGCACTTCCGCGACTGAAAGAGCTGCAAGCCTGGCTGCATGCCACCGTGCGCCAGGCCTCTCGCAAATCCGCGATCGCCGGCGCCATCGGTTACACGTTGTCGCGCTGGGAGGCGCTGACGCGATACTGCCAGGATGGCCGCATCGAAATCGACAACAACGCCGCCGAGCGCGCGCTGCGTGCCGTCGCCTTGGGAAGAAAAAACTATCTCTTCGCCGGCTCCGACGCCGGCGGCGAGCGGGCCGCAGCCTTCTATAGCTTGATCGGCACCGCCAAGCTCAATGGCTTGGATCCGGAAGCTTACCTACGTGAAGTCTTCGCTCGCATCGCCGAGCATCCGATCAATCGGATCGAAGACTTGCTGCCCTGGAACATCGCTCGTATCGGTACCGACACGATCAAGTCGGCGGCATAGAACACAAAACATCAAGGCGCCTTCAGCAGACGCTTACGTGCGTTCGACCCATGCGCATCCCAAGCTCGACCGATAGAAATTGGCCTGATGAGAACGAGTCAATTTAGTGGGCCGAGAGTATCAGCGAACCTCGACACTCGGTTTTACTCGCTCCGGAATCAAGCGCCGATCAGTTCCTTATGGCCTGTGCTCGCGATCAGATCGAACGATGGCGAATCCGCCATCGATCCCACGGCTCACTTGTAACAATCGTGCTCGACGTCAAAAGCCCGTTGGCCAGAGAAAGCCTTGGGCAGCTAAATAGGTGCTGCCCCTCCGGGATATCTGTAGTCGCTCAAGCAGTTCTCTGGCGATCGAGAAATTCTTCTATCAGGTTTGCTGCTCGTTGCGCTCCACCGCTTCGCTGGATGCTCTTCTGCATACGAGCAACGTTGTCGGCGAGCACTGCATCGCCTAGCATTCGGGCAACGTGTTCCTTTACGGCGTCAGGGGACATTGTTTGCTCTGGAAGGCAACTGCCTAAATGCAACTCAGTCACACGGTAGGCGGTTTCAGCATGAAGCGGCGTTCGAGGAACCACGAGCACCGGTACGCCATAGTACAGGGATTCCATTACTGTTCCTGTTCCTCCTTGAGATATTACTAGCGTGGCCTGTGGCATGATCTGAAAGTTGAAAACGTCCCTGTTAACTTCGAAGTTTTCGGGGAGTTCGCCAAACGCGTCGTCTGTAACGTCTGCGCCAGGAGAAAGAATAACAAAATATTGTGAACCAGAGAAAGCATCAATCATGGTTTTGAAGAAGGTTGTGCCGACGTCATTCTGCGAGCCGTTGACTAGAACGATTGGCCTGCCTTTGCTATTGTTCTTCCATGCAGTAAAGGTGGGTCGATTGAGGCAAGGGCCAACAAAGCAATAGCGTTCATCGAATGACTCTCCATGTACCTGAAATTCCCGCGGAATGAAGTAGATGTTAAGGTCCCCCGAATGCCAAAGATTGTTGCTCTCTTTAATGCCATATGCGTGCAAGAAGCAATCTAGCACCCTTGAGAATGCGAGGAGTGGCGCGGGATTCATGAAGATGCCGTTCTCCCGAAGAAAGGTACCCTGATAGGGAGCGAAGTGAGGACTGACTGGGACGGCGGGACATCCAACACGAGCCGCTAGCATTCGGCCAAGGAACCCGAATTGGTCATATATTACTAGGTCCGGCTTATCAACTCTATAATAGTCCTCTATTTGGGCTAGGACGCTCCCTGCACGCATAAGGATTATCGGTCCGATGACCGATGCCCAAAGAGTCCAAAAATGCTGATAGTAAAAAGGGGACGGCTTAAGAAACGATTTGAAAACCTCTATTCGGAGATCCCTATAAGGGACAGGATTGGCACCTGACTTCCGTACGACCGGTGCGTACTGATCGTTGACTGGGAAAGTTACACGGTGCCCGCGCTTGACCAGTTCTGAACAAAGACCAAGAACGGGGTATAGGTGAGCGTTTCCCAAAGTAGCTGCGACAGCGATGTGACGTGACTTCATCGTTACTCCGATTTATGAGTGCTACTTTCAGCGCTGAGGCCCATGATGGGATGCCTGGATATTCCATAAAGTATGCTGCACGTCGGAGATGGAAGCGTTCACGTGACATCCCTCATTGCAGAAGCGCTGGCTTGAGCGAAATCGCGCTATGATTGGTGGCCTGGCTACAGTCGCATGGTGTTTTAGCGCTACCGCACTGGTCCCAGGAATACTACTGCTACCGTGATGCCGTGCCTGCAACGGAGTGCACGTATGGAAGCTATGAAAGTGTCTGATGATGGTAGTGCTGGGCGATGCCTCTGGGGTATCCGTTACGCCGGAGCTCCTCGCCAACGCTGCTTGGAAAAACGTCCGGTGGTGCGCAGATGCTGACGTTGACGTGCAGAGAAGCCGCCGCCGTAAGCTGATGTTCCGAAATAGCATACAATCCTTTTACTATAGATCTAGACTACGAAGCGTCATTATGCGGGCGACCATCCGATGCGAGTAGTTAGTGCTCGAAGAGGCTGGTGTTACGCGCATCGGAGCTCGGAATGTCAGCCCATGGATGAATTCTTTGTTGCGCGCCTCTAATGCCCTGCTCAGCTGTGATCCTGGGCAGTTTGACGGAAGAAGAGATCAAGCTAAGTGTGTGCTGAATGTCTAAGCGTATTTGCCCAATGCTGCCGGCCTGTTCGTGTCGGCGCTGTCGTAACCCATGCTCCAGGGCAATAGTGTGCGACTCTGTGTTGCCCCGAGGGGCCGGATCTGTGGGATCCCGGAGCCACTTCGCGTGGGCAACGCGCTTGGAATTCGCTCAGCCGCTTCCTTGAGCGGCCGGGCTCTTGCCGTCGAGCTTCAATAGATGGCCGCGATGCAGGAGGCGGTCGAGCAGCGTTGACCACGACGACATCGCTGAGCGCATCGACCAGTCATCAATTGGTCTGTTGAAAGTTGAATATTGTGGGGAGTTTCTCTCAGCACATCGGCGAGATCGTTCGACCGCTTCCTAAGAAACGGACCATCTATCACCAGGAGGTCGGCATTGCGAAGCTGAGCACGATCTTTCCTGCCCAGAGAACGCAAAACGTCGCTCGACTAGACGAGAACGGCGCCTGTCGAGTTCGCCAGCAGTCACGGGAAGGTTAAGTTTCCTGGGCGAGGCGGTCCAGTCCCGGTCTCGGAGGTCGCCAAGAAGCACAGCATAAGCAACATGCCGATACCGCTGAGCGGATCGCTAACCGCCGTTGTCACCGACAATTCTCCATAGGAAGCGACGTGATCTTGTAGCGGTTAGCAGTCTTTGCAACCGTCTGTTTCGATGCGGCGTGCGATTGTTGAGGCACTCAGACCCGGCGTGCGAACCGTATCTGAATTTTGGTGAGACCGCTAAATGGCAGTTCCTCAAGGACCGGTAGCCTTAGAAATTACCTATACGCATGACCTATGGCTTCCACCCTCTCGGTCGCTAGAATCCCCGTTAGCCGCTAGTTCAGCGATCGACACTGACGAACATGGCAGTCGTGTGATCGAGAAAAGCGGCACCGCCTCCAGTTCTTCTATCCGCAAGCAAAGCTAGAATCATCCCGCACTTTCCTGACAAGTGGCGCAAAAGAGGGTGCAGACTTTGGGAGTTAAAGTCCTGTATGGGCTCGACGCCATCTTGATGCTAGCTCGAAGTGAATTGCCTGCGCATGTCATGCGGGTGGCGAGTAGTTCTTGTAGCGGACAAAGTGGTGTCAGCTGCACCAGGAGCTGCGCCGGATCGGTCGCTCAGCACCCGCTGAGCGCTAGGTTATTCTGCCCAGCATGTTTCTAATCAGGATTGCAGCGAATGCAAGGTTTGCGAGGCATCGACCATGCCGGTGAAACAGATTGAACTATTTCAGAGGCAGGATGTTTCCGTCGTCCTTGCCGGTGATATTCCATGGCGCAAACTGTCCGGTTGCCGAGTCTTGGTCACCGGTGCCGGCGGCTTTCTCGGCGGGTATTTGACTCGCGCTCTACTCGCACTGTATCCAGCCGGAAGAGTGGGTCGCGCCGTCACCGTGACCGCATTGGTGCGCAACGTGGCCAAGGCGCGCGTGCGTCTAAGAGATCTCTTGGATAATCCGCATTTGACATTCCATGAGTGCGATTTGAGTGCGATCAGGAAGCTCGACATCGTCGATTGCAACTACGTCTTGCACGTGGCCAGTCAAGCGAGTCCACGCTTGTACGGCGTTGATCCCGTTGGAACGTTGCTGCCCAATGCCGTAGGCACAGCTGCTTTATTGGAGTGCCTAAGGACCAGCGCCGACCCTCGGGGGATGCTGTTCGTGAGCAGCAGTGAGGTCTATGGAGACGTGCCTCGCAATCGCTCTCTTAACGAAGAGTCGTATGGAATCTTGAACCCGACCGACATTCGAGCCTGCTACGCCGAAGGCAAGCGCTTTGGCGAAGCGCTGTGCGCCGCCTGGTATCATCAGTACAAGCTTCCCACGTACATCGTACGTCCATTTCATACCTACGGACCGGGGCTGCAGGCGAACGATGGACGTGTCTTCGCTGATTTCTCCTTCAATATCATCCGCGGTGAGAACATCGTCATGAAGAGCGATGGCACTGCACGTCGCGCCTTCTGCTATGTGAGTGACGCGATTGCCGGATTCTTTACCGTGTTGTTGGCGGGTGATCCTGCAGTTCCGTATAACGTTGCGAACGCCGCAGGCGAGTTATCCGTATTGGAGTTAGCGGAGCTGCTCGTCAGTCTGTATCCGGAGAGGAATCTGTCGGTCGTGCGCAGTCAGTTGGGTTCACAAGCCAGCCGGACGCACGGCATCTCTTCAGAACTCTTGCCGGACACGAGTCGACTCGCAGCGCTTGGCTGGAGGGCCAATATCGATCCGGCAGTCGGCTTCCGCCGGATGATCGACGCATACTCGGCATGAGTCGGGTTATCTTGGCGGCTGCGAGCGTATCGATCCGGCGGTGAAGTTCTTGCAAGCCGTGTAGCCGCCGTCAACCACGATCTCCTGGCCTGTTACATGACTTGCCAGATCGGACAGCAGGAATACACAGACATTGCCGATCTCCTGTGCGGTTGCGGGACGGCCGATTGGGATGAGTGCCTGGGCTTCTTCGGGACTCATCTGCCGCAGGGCCCCTTCAGTCGTCGTGAACCCAGGGGCGACGGCATTGGTTCGCACCCCCCGTCGAGCCCACTCGACGCCTAGCTGTCGAGTGAGACCCGCCACACCCGCTTTCACGGAGCAGTACGCCGCCCCCCCGTCCACGGCATTGTGGCTCGCGATGGAGGTGATGAAAATGATCGCGCCCGAGCCTTGACTCAACATTGCCCGGGCCGACTCCTGGGCGCAGCGGAAGTAGCCAGTCAGTCCTTGACCCACAACCATGTCCCAAGCTTCCTCGGAGAAGTCCTCCGCGGGCTGGTAGGCACGCCGCATCCCGCCGCACACGAGCCCATCCAGTCGACCGAACGCCTCCACCGTGCTACTGACCATGCGATGGCAGTCGCTGCGACGACTGGCATCCATCTCCACGGCAACCGCTCGTCCGCCCGAGGAATTGATCGTGTCGCTGACCGTGCGCGCCAGTGATGCATTGATATCGCAGACCGCAACGTTCGCACCGAGCCGTGCGCAAAGGAGCGCAGTGGCCTTGCCGATGCCTTGAGCGGCGCCGGTGACTGCGATCGATTTTCCGGAGAGCATGAATGACCACCTAAGTTTGTGTAGGCTTGTCTCAAGCAGGGCGAAGGTGCTGTTTGTTCAAACAACTGCGCAGAGCGCCATTCCTCAAGTAGCCCACCATAGTCTTCATGGAAATTTTCCGCGCGTCATCGCGGCTCTCAATGCTCGACCAAGCGGCATGAGGCGTGATCAGAAGCCGCCCGTGGAGCCAGGGTTCACGATTGGCGTGACAGCGCAGCAGCTTGGGCACGGGATCTGGGGGCTCCGTGGGCAACACATCGATGCCCGCCGCGCGTACGTGTCCGCTCTTCATCGCATCGTAGAGGGCATCCCAGTCCACCAAGCCACCGCGGGCCGTGTTCAGTAGCGTTGCCTGGGGCTTCAATTTCGCGAGCGTCGTAGCGTTGATGAGATTCGTGGTTTGGGCGGTGAGCGGCGCATGCAGGCTCAGGATGTCGACGGCGCCCAGCAACTCGTCCAGCGATTCGACGCGCTCGATACCGAGTGCCAGCTCCTGGCCTCGGGGAAGGTAGGGGTCGTACGTGCTCACGTGCAGGCCGAATGCCTTCGCCCTCAATGCTGTTGCGGTCCCCACCGGACCCAGTCCGACGGTGCCGAAAACTCGGCCGGCAAGGCGCCGCTCATCCATGAAGATGCGGTGATCGAAATTCTTGATCGGATCGGCGCGAACCGCTTCATCGAACGGTATCAGGCCGCGCTCCAGGGCAAGCAACAAAGCAATCGTGTGATCCGCGACCTCGGCCGTCCCATAGTCCGGCGTGTTGCAGACCGGGATGTTTCGTTCGGTCGCCGCGGCTACGTCGATATTGTTGTACCCGGTGCCGCACCGGACGATGATCCTGCATTTGCGCAGCCGAGCGATCGTTGATGCGTCCAAGTTGATCATCTGCCATAGCAGCAATCCATCGGCGCTGGCAAGCAGGTCTTCGTTCAGCTGTTCCTGACCGCGCCACTTTTCCACGCGCAGATCGATCAGATCGCCGCCGATCTGCCTTTCCAGCACTCCGCCGTCGTCATACACGGCATCGGGGGTATACACCAGGAATTTCATGATGAAGTGTTTCTCAGAGCAGTTTTGCGAGGAGGCCGCCATCGGCGATCAGGCCATTGCCGTTGATAAATGAGGATGCGTCCGACAGCAGAAAAGCAATCACCGAGGCGATTTCCGCCGGCGTACCCACACGCGGAATCGCGTTCAGATTGAACGAGAGGCCCAGGGCCTCAGCGCTGCCAGCGGCGGCGAACGCTGGTTGAGACATGCGGGTGTCCACCGAGCCGACGATCAGTGCATTCACACGGATGCGATCGGTCGCGTAGTCGAGCGCGAGCTGACGCGACAGTGACAACACGGCGCCTTTGCTTGCCGCGTAATCGGCGTGACCTCGCGCCGTTGCGATGGCGTGAACCGAGGAGACGTTGACGACACTGCCCCCACCCGATCGACGAAGCATGGGAAGCCCCGCGCGGCAGATCCGGAAAATTCCCTTGAGGTTGATGTCAAACGTGGTGTCCCACTCCGCATCGGACAGATCCTCGATGCGCTTGCCTGTATTGCACACGGCCGCATTGTTGACGATGCCATGCAGTTGTCCGAGGTATTGCTCCGCGAATTCAAATGCAGCGCCGATCTGATCTTGATTCCTGACGTCAACTTCCAAGAAATGCAGTCGTCCGGGCATTGCTGCACTGTCGTGGGTGAGTGACTCCGCGTCCCGTGCGTCGCGGCTGACGGCGAGCACGGAGGCGCCCAGATCGGCGAGCAGAAGAGCGGTCGCGCGTCCGATGCCCTTGCCGGCGCCTGTGACGAGCACCGACTTGCCGGCCACTGAAAACTGCGTCTTGTTCATTGCTGCAACACCGAGCTTGCCTGGGTACTCGCCAACGCCGTGGGCGTAGACACCGCGCGCAGAATGCGCTTCTCATCGCCGTCGTAACGGCTGAATTCATCCACAATGCGACCTTCAGCCAAGACGACAATCCGATGAGCCAGTCCCAAGATTTCTTCCAGCTCAGAGGATGCAATCACCACCGCGACGCCGCGCTCCGCCAGGTTGGCAACCAGGCGATAGATTTCGTGACGCGTGGCAACATCCACGCCCTTCGTTGGATCGTCCAGCAGCAGGATCTTGGGCTGCGGCATCAGGACGCGCGCAAAGAGCAGCTTCTGCTGATTGCCGCCACTTAGGTGAGAGACGGTCGCCTCCGGTGATGCGGCCTTTACGCTCAGGTCCTGCATCGTGCGGAGCACGTGATTGCGCTCGGCGCTCGCGCGAACGAATCCGGCTGTGGAGAGCAAACGCAGATTTCCCGCGGTGATGTTTGCCCGGAGCGGAAGATTGAATAGCAGGCCGTCTCTCTTTCGGTCCTCGGTGAGTAGCCCGATGCCCAGCGCTCTCGCATCGCGAGAGGAGCGCACGGAGCGCTCGTAACCCTCGACATACATCTTACCGGTGTGCGGAAGATGGCCGTAGATCGCGTTCAAGAGCTCGGTTCGTCCCGCGCCGAGTAGCCCGGCGATGCCCAAGATCTCACCTCGATGCAAGTCGAGGCTGATCTCTCGTACCCGGGACCGACCGTTATGACTGACCGAGAAATTCTCGAGCTTCAGTACGGCAGGACTGCCTGCTGTGAGTTTGACCTCTGGAAACTGAGTCGAGACCTTGTAGCCCGTCATCGCATCGTGAAGTCGATGGATGTCGAAATCCTTGCGCTCGAACTCCTCGGCAATCACGCCATCGCGTAGCACAGAAGCGCGATCGCACAAGCTCAGCACTTCCGGCAGCCGGTGCGTGATGTAGATGATCGTCGTCGACCGCTCCTTCAGCCGGCGCAGCACACCGAACAGTCGCTCAATTTCTGGCGACGTGAGCGATGCAGTGGGCTCATCCAGCAGCAGTACGCTGGGGCGCGCGACGAGCGCGCGAGCAATCATCACGAGATGGCGCTGAGCGGCGGACAATGAAGCTACTTGCGCTCGCGGTGAGAAGGACAGACCCAAGTCGGCCAGAAGTTGACCGGCTCGTTGTTCAATATCCGACCACGGCACGAGTGAGCCTCGACCAACACGCAGCTGACCGCAGAACATGTTCTCCGCGACACTTAAGTTCTCGATGACCTCGATTTCCTGAGGGACGAACTCCACACCTTGCTTTCGCGCGTGCGCAGGGGAGCGGAAGGCGACAGCGCGTCCGTCGATCTTGAGCTCACCGCGAAAGGCTTCACGCGGATGCACACCGTTCAATATCTTCAGGAGCGTGGATTTGCCAGCGCCGTTCTGGCCGAGCAACGCGTGTATTTCTCCGCGTCGCACCCGCAAGTCGCAGCCGCGAAGGGCAAGCACGCCCGAGAAGTCGAGCTTGATTCCCAGAGCCTCGACAGCGAAGGGCGACATCTATTGCCCAGCCTTGTCGAGGAGCGCGTAGTATTGCCCGACCTCGGCGGCTGTGATGACTCGAGCGGGCAGGGGATTGTGATAAGGAACGTCCTTACCTTGCGCCAACGCGGCGGCAAGCTCGGCGGTTTTGGCACCCTCCTCGTAGAGCGGCTGCGCGACGATGCCAAAAACCTCGCCGGACTTCACCAGATCCAAGTTCGCTCGAATGTAGTCCATGCCGATGATGACCAGGCTGCGCCCCGCGGTCCGAGCCGCTCCGGCCCAAGTCTGTGCGCCGTTACCTGTGGTGGAGAAAACACCCGAAATGTGGCCGTTCCCCTGAAGCAAGCTGATGGCTTTGGCTTTAGCAGCTGTGGCTTCATACCCCTCGAGCTGTGGCGGTAGCACGGTGATCCCAGGAAAGTGCTCCGCCATGGAGCGACGGAAGGCTTCTGCTTTGGCGTTCTCTTCAACGTTGAAGCTGCCTTGCGTCAGGGCAATCACACCTTTACCGCCAAGGCGCGTTCCTAGTGCCAATGCGGCTTCCTTGCCGACCTGTTCGAGGTCCTGCCCCGTCGCGGCTTTCAACCCTTTGATCGTGCCGGGCGGCGGCAACTCATGCCAGGTCACGACCGGCAAGCCTTCCGCGGCAAGCTTTTCAACAAAGGGATAGATCGCCGTGTCGAGCGTGAAGACCCCGACGGCACCAAACGTGTCTCTGGCAAGAGCGGCTTCGGCGAGCGGAATGGTAGCGGCCACATCCAGGGTCGTGGCGCTTGGATTGCCCACCACCTCGCACGTATAGCCGAGTTCCTTGCAACGGTTGAGGAAGCCAGCTTGCATCAGCTTACAGACGGGATGATCCCGGAGTGGTTGTACCCATAGCAGACGCTTGCTTGCGTCCTGCGGAACATTGGTACTCGGAACGGTGGCTGTCGAGCTCAAGTGCGCTCTAACGCCCATCGCGCCGAGCACTGCTACCAGAACGAGCATGAAGACAGCTGATCCTCTTCGGTAGGTCTGGCCGAACAGCTTGCCGAGCCTGGATGAGGAGGGCGTCTGTGATTGCAGCTCTGGCGACTCGACGTGCAGGCCGCTCACTGCCAGGCGCCGACGCGCTGTGTCCAGGGCCACCGCGAGAATCATGATCACTCCGACGGCGATCTGCTGCCAGTTCGCGCTGACGCCTACCGTGACGAGACCACTTTGCACGACCTGTAATAACAAGACGCCAATCAAGCCACCGATCACGGTACCGGCACCACCGAACAAGCTGACACCGCCTACGACGACGCCGGCGATGACGGCCAATTCCCAGCCTGAGCCAATGCCCGTGGTGGCGCTGGCAAGATCGGCCATGACAAACATGCCGGCGATCGAGGAGAGCGCCCCGACAGCCACGAACGCGGCAACGCGGTATCTCCGAGTGGGAATGCCCACGAGATCGGCCACCAGTGCATTGCCTCCCACGGCATACATGTTACGGCCGATCACGGAGTGGCGGAGCAGGATGTCAGCGCTCACCGCGGCGAGAAGAAAGAAAACAAAACTCCAGCCGAGGCCCGCGATCACCGAGCTCTGACCGATCTGACCCACGCTCGCGGGCAAAGGGTAGACAGGATAGCCACCCGTGACGAGTTGGATGAGTCCCTGTCCGATGAACAGCATCCCCAGCGTTTGTATGAACGCGGGAATGCGAAGCCCGACCACAGACAGGCCATTGATCAACCCCACCGTGCAGCCACACAGCAAGCCGCCGAGCAGAGCTGCGGGGACCGGCCAGCCCAATGCGGTCATCAGCTTCCCGCTGACGACGGCGGCCAGGCCCGCTACCGAGCCCACGGAGAGATCGAATTCACCATTGATGAGCAGGATGATTTGGCCGATCGCGATGATGCCGATAAACGAAACCATGTTGAGCATGGCCCGCACGTTGCGGTCGGAGAGGAAGGCCGGTTCGAGCAGCCAGAACAGCAGCGCGATCGCCAGCAGCGCGGCGATGACACCGGCTTCGCCTAGAGCGAATACGCGCAGCAGTCGCTCGGACGTCGACCCTGCCGCAGTTGTACCTGCCGCCATCTATCCATTCCCCCGGATCGACGTTCTATTGTTGTAGTGAATTCGAGATATCACATATATCAGCGACCGGTCAAAGAGTACGGCGACCCCCTCGATATTCTCTGATTCAATGTGGCGGCGACTGAATGATCTCTGTCAGAGAGGCTCCCATGTGACCGACCAGAAGATCAAAAAGCCCAAGTCTCTTACCCTTCTTGCGTTGGAGAAGATTCGAAATGGAATCACCAACGGGGACTATCCATTGGGCTCGCCCTTGTATGAAAAAGCGCTCGCCGAGCAGTTTGGATTCAGCAAGACGCCGGTTCGCGAGGCCCTCGTGCAACTGCAGCGAGAGAATCTTGTGGTGGTCCAGCCGCATTCGGGAACGTTCGTTTTCGAGCTGGCCGACAAGGAGGTTACCGAGTTGTGCGAGCTACGGCTGATCCTAGAGAGCAACGCACTGCAGCTGGCGATGCGCCGTCAGGCAGGCCGGCTGTTGGCCGAAATGCACGGTATCGTGGAGGGAATGCGGGGCGCCATCAGGAACAAGGAATCCGTGCATTATCGCCGGCTCGATGCCAGGTTCCACGCCGCATTCTTCAAGCACTGCGGCAATGCCTATCTCGCGGGCGCGTACTCGATGATCGATGCCAAATTGCAAACTCTGCGGGTCAGTCTGATCGCGCCGATCCCAAGTCTGCTCGATGTATCGCTCGATGAGCACCTTCGCATCGCTAAGGCATTGAAAGGCTCAGACATAGAGACAGGGCTGAAGGTATTGAGCGAGCACATCAAGCGGGCGCGAGAATTGATGCGTGGCCTTCGGGAGGTTGATCCAGTCACCGTGGAGGAGATGTGATGTGAACAGAGATGAATCTGTCTCGAAGCGATATATCTTGTGGCGATGGAAGACGGTCCGACGCGCCACCAAGGACGGTCCACCAAAGATGAGTCGCGTCGATCTCGCTCCTAAACTATGAACTGGAGAACTCGTGTTAGCGGATAGACAGATCGCGGATACGTCCGAGCCCACCTCAGCGCGCCAGGCCTCCGCGGAAACACTGATGAAACTCTTCGAAACCATGTTTCGGATACGACGCTTCGAGGAAACAGCGACGGATCTGTTCAAGAAGGGTGTCATCAAAGGAACGGCCCACAGTTACATCGGTCAAGAGGCGATCGCGGCTGGCACCTGCGCCAATCTGACGGAACAGGACTTTGTCGGCAGCTATCACCGCGGACACGGACACTGCATCGCCAAAGGTGCGCGCGTCGATCGAATGCTTGCGGAGCTCCTTGGCAAGGAGACGGGCTATTGCCGTGGTCTCGGCGGGTCCATGCATGTCGCCGATCTCGAGCTCAACATCCTGGGCGCCAATGGCGTCGTTGGCGCGACCATGCCGTTAGGCGCAGGCGCGGCGCTGGCGGCGCAGTATCACAAGACGAAGGCCGTCTCGATCGCATTCTTCGGGGACGGTGCGGCGAATCAGGGCGTGTTCCACGAGGCGCTGAATCTCGCGGCAGTGTGGAAGCTGCCCATGGTGTTTATCTGCGAGAACAACCAGTACGCCCTGAACACGGCATTCAGTCAAACAACCTCGGTGCCCCAAATCGCACAGCGGGCATCGGCTTATGGCGTGCCTGGGCTGACCATCGATGGCAACGATGCGGAAGAGGTGTATCACGCCACCCGCGCTGCTATCGAGAAGGCGCGTTCGGGGGAAGGCCCGAGTCTCGTTGAGGCGATGACCTGGCGCTGGGGCCCGCACAGCATGCGAGCGAACCTGCGCGAGCCACGTACGGAGGAGGCCATGAGCGCCTGGAAGGCACGCGATCCCTTGATCCGGCTTCAAGAGAAGATGGTCGCGGCGCGCGTCCCAGGCGAGCGGATAGAGCAGATCAAGGCAGCCGTTGAGCAGGAGATCGAAGCAGCCATAGCCTTTGCCACGCAAAGTCCGGAGCCGTCGATCACGATCCTCGATACTGCGGTGTATGCGCCGCATCACGATGATCGGGAACCCACCGACAAAGGTGAACGTCAACTCACGTACACCCAGGCGTTGAACGAGGCGCTCCATCAAGAAATGGCACGCGATCCCAACGTGCTGCTGCTCGGGGAGGACATCGCGGAGACGGGCGGAATTTTCCAGGTCACCAAAGGCCTGGTGGAAAAGTTTGGGCCCACCCGCGTGCGAGACACCCCGATCTCCGAGGCCACGTTCTGTGGCGCCGCCGTCGGTGCTGCGATCGCGGGCCTGCGGCCGATCGTCGAGGTGCAGATCTTCGACTTTGTGACTCAGATGATGGACATGATCGTGAATCAAGCCGCGAAGTTTCGCTTCATGAACGGCGGCATCGCGAAGGTACCCATTGTCATTCGCGGTCCGCAGGGCGGTGGCATCCGGCTCGCCGCGCAACACAGCCAGAGCTTGGAGGCATGGTTTGCTCACATTCCTGGGTTGGTCGTCATCGCGCCGTCCACCGCTTACGACGCCAAGGGGCTGTTGACCGCCGCTATCCGCGATGACAACCCGGTGATGTTCCTCGAACACAAGATGCTCTACCTGGGTGAGAAAGGGCCGGTGCCGGCAGAAAGCTATGCGATTCCAATCGGCAAAGCGGACGTGAAGCGCGAGGGCAACGACGTGACGGTGGTCGCAACCCAAGCCATGGTCGCCAAAGCCCTCTCGGTCGCGGTGTTGCTGGAGGACGAGGGCATCAGCGTCGAGGTCATCGACCCTCGCACCATCCGTCCGCTCGACGAGGACACCATTCTCGCTTCGGTGCGCAAGACCCATCGTCTGCTCATCATTCACGAGGCGTGTAAGACCGGTGGCTTTGCGGCGGAAGTATGCGCGCGTGTCGTGGAACGCGAGTTCAGTTCACTGCGTGCACCGGTTGTTCGAGTGGCCGCCTACGACACCCCAATGCCATTCAATGACAAGCTCGAAACTGCCGTGATTCCCTCGCGAGAGGCAATCGCGGATGCCATTCGGGCGGTGATGAAGGCGTAGCTCATGACCGACATTCAATGCGTGGTCGATGCCAAGGCACTGCTGGGTGAAGGCGTGTGCTGGGACCCGCAGGAACAATGCCTTTGGTGGCTGGACATCTTCGCGCAGGCCATCCATCGCTACGAGCCCAAGACGGGACAGACGAACACCATCAGCACGCCTATGCGGCCGGGTTGCCTCGCCGTTCGGCATCAGGGTGGCCTGGTGCTCGCGATGGGTGACGGGTTCTACTTCGTGGATCCGTTGCGCGAACAGTTCGAGTCGATCGCCAATGTAGAAGCGGATATTCCCGAAACGCGCATGAACGACGGCAAGACTGATCGGCAGGGAAGATTCTGGTCGGGCACGGTGTTCGAGTCCGAGGGTCAAACGCCTCGGCCGATCGGTTCGTTGTATCGTTTGAGCGCTGAGCTGACCACTCAGAGAACGGCGACGGGGTTCGTCTGCTCAAACGGCCTGGCCTGGAGTCCGGACAGCAGCAGACTCTATTTCACCGATAGCTCGACCCCCTATGTATGGCAGTGGGACTTCGACGCATCCACTGGCGAGATGGAGCGTCAACGAGTGTTTATCAACCTGTCCTCCGAGCAGGCAGTTGGCGATGGTGCCACCGTCGATGCGGACGGGTGCTACTGGTTGACCTTGCCCTTCAAAGGTAAGGTGCAACAGTACGATCCAGACGGGAAGCTCATGCGGGCGATCTCACTGCCCACAGACACACCCACGTGCTGCGAGTTCGGCGGGCCCGAGTTGGATATATTGTATGTGAGCACGGCCACGTTGCGGCGCCCTGATGAGCAGCTGCGAAATCAACCGTGGGCCGGCGGGCTGTTGGCGATCGATGCGGGTGCGAAAGGATTGCCCGGGACCGCGTTCGCCGGATGACCCCTGCGAGTTTAGCCAGAGTCGATTGCGCTCACGTTTCCAACAATAGACACAAACGAAGGCATGGTCCGCGGTGTGGCGAAACGCCGTGGGGAATGACCATGTGAGGCCCGCCGCTGCAACTGCCGCGGTCTGCGACTACCACAATCCCTCCGACTGATGATGAAGTGCCCTCGAATCGATGAGGGGCATTCAGTATGGAGCACCCATGAAGGTTGTCATTCTGGCGGGCGGCTATGGCACGCGCATCAGCGAAGAGAGTCATCTTCGCCCGAAACCGCTGATCGAGATTGGTGGCCATCCGATCCTGTGGCACATCATGAAGATCTATGCAGCGCATGACCTGCAGGATTTCATCATCTGCTGCGGCTACAAGGGCTATTTGATCAAGGAATATTTCTCCAACTACTTTCTGCACATGGCTGACGCGACGTTCGACATGCGTCATAACAAGGTGCAAGTCCATCATCCACATGCCGAGCCCTGGACCATTACGCTCGTGGACACGGGACTGGAGACATTGACTGGTGGGCGTCTCCTAAGAATCAAAGACTATCTGGACGGTGGGACGTTCTGCTTCACCTATGGAGATGGCGTGAGTGACGTGAACATCACCCAGCTCATCGACAGCCACAAACGCCATCGCCGTCTGTCCACCGTCACGGCCGTACAGCCGCCTGCACGATTCGGCGCCTTGGAGATCGATGACGATCGAGTCACTCGCTTCGTCGAAAAGCCGAAGGGCGACGGGATATGGATCAATGGCGGCTTCTTCGTTCTGGAGCCGGGCATCTTCGATTATCTCGAAGGCGATCAGGACGTCTGGGAACAACGTCCTCTGCGTATGCTGGCCCAGCAAAATCAGCTGAGCGCCTATCGCCACCAGGGGTTCTGGGCGGCGATGGATACGATGCGTGACAAGACGCACCTCGAGGAGCTATGGGCGAGTCATCGGGCGCCGTGGAAGGTGTGGCGTTGAGCTGCGCATAGGGCTCCATGGCGATTCGCGTGCGATAGGGACACGAAGCGTTGGCCAAAATCACCCTGATTCGAGGGAGCGAGCTCTTCGAGTTCGAGGGGGCTGCTCACGAGAGCGTGCTCGATCAGGCGATCGCTCGCGGGATACCGGCAAGCTATTCCTGCAGACGTGGTGACTGCGGCCAGTGTGCCGCGAAGCTGATCGCAGGAACGATCGAGTGTGTCGATGCCACCCGGCCGTTGAGCACAGGCGAGGAGGTACTGCTCTGCAACGCTCGCGCCGAGGGCGATGCTTCACTTCGCATCCCGCATTTTCCGGAGCTCGGCTCGATTCAGGTAAAACGCGCTCCCTGCAAAATCCATGCGCTGCGCCTGCTTGCGAGTGATGTGATGGAAGTGACATTGCGACTTCCTTCCATGGCAGGGTTTCAAGCTCTGCCAGGGCAGTTCATTCGCATCTGGAATCCGTGGCAAGTGGCACGCAGCTATTCGTTGTCGTGCGCGCCGGATTCAACGGGGCTGCTACGAATTCACGTCAGGCGTGTCGAGGGCGGGCAGTTCAGCCAGTACTGGTTCTCCCAGGCCAAGCCGGGCGACTTGCTCCGGATCGAAGGACCGCACGGCCGCTTCTTCTTACGTGAGCGCCAGGTGAGCCGGGTGACGTTGTTCCTTGCGACGGGCACCGGGATCGCTCCGATCAACGCAATACTGGAGGGAATGAATAAGGAAAGTCTCCAACGGCTAGGAGCGGTCGCATTGTACTGGGGTAACCGTTATCGCTGCGACGAATATTGGGCGGAGCACCTTACCGAGCTATGTCTAAGGCAGGGAATCCGCTATCTACCGATCTACTCGCGAGAGTCGGCAGTGCCTGGAGTCGCCAGATACGTTCAGGACGCCGTCGCGGACGAGTACACATCGCTTGAGGACGCGGTGGCGTTCGCGTGTGGTTCATCGCGGATGATCGTGGCGGCGAAAGAGCGGCTCGTGCGCCTGGGACTTCATCCCGAGAATTTCGTTGCCGATGCGTTCACGGCTTCCTGAAGTCAGAAACCGCTCGAAGGTGTGACGATGCACAAGGATTTTTGGGCAGGGAAGCGTGTCTTTTTGACGGGCCATACTGGGTTCAAAGGCGGCTGGCTCACACTTTGGCTGAAATCGCTTGGCGCCGAAGTCACGGCGCTGTCGCTATCGCCTGAAACGACGCCCAACCTATATACGCGGGCTCGGGTAGATCATGGCATCGCGTCGATTCTTGGGGACATCCGGGATCCCGTGCTCGTGCGCCGCGCGATGTCCGATGCCCGCCCGGAGATAGTCATCCATATGGCGGCACAGCCATTGGTGCGCTACTCGTACGCAAATCCGCTCGAAACGTATGCGACAAATGTCATGGGTACGGTCCATGTGCTGGAAGCGGTCAGGCACTTGCCCGGCGTGAAAGCGGCCATCGTGGTGAGCAGCGATAAATGTTACGAGAATCACGAGTGGGTGTGGGGTTATCGGGAGAACGACCGTCTGGGCGGACACGACCCGTATAGCAACAGCAAGGCCTGCACAGAGCTCGTCGCCTCCGCGTATCGTCAGTCGTACTTTTCACGGGCGAGCTACATCACGCATGGGGTGGCCTTGGCGAGCGCCCGCGCAGGCAATGTCATTGGAGGTGGTGACTGGTCTGAAGACCGTCTCATACCCGACGTGATCAGGGCCATGGAGCGTGCGCAATCCGTCGTGATCCGGAACCAAGCTGCGATACGCCCCTGGCAGCACGTGTTGGAGCCGCTCAGTGGCTATCTGCTACTCGCCGAGCGGCTGTACACGGAGGGCTTCTCATATGCGGAGGCGTGGAATTTCGGACCGAACGAGGCCGACGCACGCCCCGTGCGATGGATAGTCGAACGGCTGACCGCTCGCTGGGGGGGCGGGGCAACATGGATGCCCGATAAGAATCCCCAACCGCATGAAGCTCAGCTGCTTAAGCTCGATTGCTCCAAGGCACGGGGCCGCCTGGGGTGGCAGCCACGGTGGTCATTGAGCACAACGATCGATAAGGTCGTCGAATGGTATCGGGCCGCGCAGTCGAACGCGGATATGCGCGAGTTCACGTTGGGCCAGATCGAGGCGTACCAAGCTGACGCCTCCGTCTGCGCGTAATCGGTCGAAGAGTCCGCTCGGGACATGGCGCGACAGAGGAGCACGATGGATCGGTCACAGGCACTGCGAGCTCAAATCTCCGAACTGGTCGCGGAGTACGCCGCAACGAGATTTCGACCCGTAGCCTTTGAGCCTGGCACGACGGTGATTCCACCGTCAGGCAAGGTGATCGGCGCGAGCGAGCTGCAGATGATGGTCGAGGCCAGCCTCGATGGCTGGCTAACCACCGGTCGGTTCAATGAGGAGTTCGAGCGGCGGCTGGCTGCGTTTCTCGGAGTGAAGCACGCCATCACGGTGAACTCGGGCTCTTCCGCCAACCTCGTGGCATTTTCGACGCTGACCTCGCCGAAGCTGGGAAAACGCGCCATCAAACCAGGTGACGAGGTCATTGGCGTGGCCGCAGGGTTCCCAACCACGGTAAACCCCATTTTGCAGTTCGGTGCGGTACCGGTGTTCGTGGATGTCGAGCTCGGCACCTACAACGTCGATGCTGAAAAGATCGAAGCCGCCATCTCGCCAAAGACCAAGGCGATCATGCTCGCTCATACGCTCGGCAATCCATACAACCTGTCGGTCGTCACGGGCCTGTGCAAGCAATGCAACCTATGGCTCGTGGAGGATTGTTGCGATGCTCTGGGCGCGACCTATGGCGGGCGGCTCGTGGGTACCTTCGGCGATGTGGGTACGCTCAGCTTCTACCCCGCGCATCACATCACGATGGGCGAGGGTGGGGCGGTGTTCACCAATAGTGCCGAGCTCAAAGTCATCGCCGAGTCGTTTCGCGACTGGGGCCGCGATTGCTACTGCGCACCGGGGAAGGACAACACCTGTGGCAAGCGATTTCAGTGGAAACTGGGTGCGCTGCCGGACGGGTATGATCACAAGTACACATACTCCCATCTCGGCTACAACCTCAAGATCTCGGACATGCAGGCGGCCTGCGCACTGGCGCAGATGGATCGTTTGAATGGATTCATTGCTACTCGCAGGCGGAATTTCCAGTTCTTGAGCGATCGTTTGCGCTCCTGCGAAGAGTTCCTCGTACTTCCGAAAGCCACCGCGAACAGCGAGCCATCGTGGTTCGGATTCCCGATCACGCTGACGTCGACGAGTCATGGCAGCCGGACTGAGCTGTTGACATACCTGGATCAGAACAAGATCGGCACGAGGCTGTTGTTCGGTGGCAATCTGACCCGACAGCCTTACATGCAAGGTCGAACGTACCGCATCGCGGGGGCTCTCGATGTGACGGATCGGGTGATGAACAGTACGTTCTGGGTTGGAGTGCATCCGGGTCTTGAGGAGGAACATCTTGCGTATGTGGTGGAGAAGATCGAACAGTTTTTCGGGATAGGATTCTGACGCTCGAGATGGTCATGACGTGCATTGCACACGGATGAGAGGCATGAGCAAGCGCTTTGATCCCGCCACGCTTCGGCGCACGATCCTGGAGATGGCGTTCGCCGGATCCACCGTCCACATCGTGTGCGCGTTCTCCATTGTCGAGATTCTGGCAGTGCTTTACCGCAATCACTTGCGCTTGGGGGATGGCACGCCGCGCGCTGAAGGGCGTGACTATCTGGTTCTGAGCAAGGGACACGGTGTCATGGCGCAGTACGCGTGCATGCGGGAGCTTGGCTGGCTCAATGATGACGATATTCGAAACTACTTCGGAAACGGCACGATTCTAAAAGGATTATCGGATGCACACGTGCCAGGCCTTGAGGTCACCTCCGGGAGCCTCGGTCATGGACTGTCGGTCGGAGTGGGTATGGCGCTCGGCGCGAAGCGGAAGGGTTCGGGGCAGCGCGTTTATGCCGTCGTGGGCGACGGCGAAATGAATGAGGGCGCGATCTGGGAAGCGATTCTGTTCGCCGCGCATTTCAAGCTGGACAACTTGACGTTGATCGTGGACGAAAATGGATTCCAGGCCATGGGGGCGACACACGACGTCCTTGACCTTGGCAATCTCACCCAAAAGCTGACGGCGTTCGGATTCGATACTGAAGCTGTGGACGGGCATGATGAAGCCACGCTCGACGAAGTTCTATCGAGAATGAAAGACTCATCCAACGGAAGGCCCAAGGCCATCGTCGCGAAAACCATCAAGGGCAAAGGCGTGTCGTTCATGGAGAACAGAAATAGTTGGCACTACACCCGCTTGAGCCGAGAGACCTACGTCAATGCGATTGCGGAGATTAGCGCGAAAGATGCGGTGAGCGGAGTGCGGCAACCATGAGGAACGCCTTCTCGGATTGTTTGGTCCGAGCCGCCAAGGCGAATCCACAGCTCGTACTACTAACTGGGGATCATGGCTATGCGTTGTTCGACGAGTTCCGCAAAGAGTGCGGCTCGCAATATGTCAACGCCGGTGTGGCAGAGCAGAACATGGTGGGCGTCGCGGCGGGGCTCGCGAAGCTGGGTTTCTTTCCCGTCGTCTATGGTCTCTCGTCCTTCGTGCCGATCCGGGTACTCGAGCAGATCAAGATGGATCTGTGCTATGAAGGACTCCCTGCGCTGTTAATTGGTGATGGCGCCGGCGTCGTCTACAGCCACTTGGGTGCAAGCCATCAGTCCACAGAAGATATTGGCGTGCTTCGCCCAATTCCGAATATCTCTATCTATTCTCCCGCGGACGCCACGGAGCTGCAGTGGTGTTTCTCCGCTGCCATTGCATCCAGGAGCACGTGTTATCTGCGCATGGGTAAGGCAGATTTGGGTGCGGTGCACCAGGCTGCGTTTCCCAATCCGCGTGCGGCTCCGGTGCGGATACTCGGCGATGGGAGGGAAGAGACTACGTTCATCGCTACTGGCTCCATGGTAAAGACCGCCACGGTGCTGGCCGAATTCTGGGGAGGCGTTTCGGTGTGGAGCATCCCGAGGCTCAAGCCCCTGTCCTCAGCCGAAACAGACCAATGTTTCGAGCGATCAAGAAAAATAGTTACGCTTGAGGAACACTCGATCCAGGGTGGGTTGAGGGATATTTTGGCAGAGCGCCTCGCCGAACGCGGCCTCACCTGTGCGACGACCCTCTTCTGTGCGGGGATCGATGATCGTTTCTCGGATCTGTGTGGGTCCTATGATTACCTGATGGATAGGCACAACTTGAGCACACAAAAGCTGCGGGCTCGCTTGCGGGAGTTTCTCGGCGACGAATCCCAACCGCGTTAGCAGCGTTCGGGGTGCGGCGACAGCGGCACGAAGGTATCATCAACCGCACAAGACCGAGTCATAGTTCGAGCAGATCACCGTCGTGGTAGCAGCCATCGTCGATCAACAGTCGCGGGGACCGCTCACGCGCCTGCAGTGGCTTAAAAGGGGGAGAGTGCGCAAGGATATCCTTCGAAGCAAGAGCGGAACGAGCAAAAAGGCCCCCTCATAGCAGTTGTCGCTTGCCGTAGACGGCCTGCACCAGAGCACCCGTCAGCACCCACAGGGACCGCGGAAAATCCGACGCCCGAGGGGCGGCGGTCGCTGGCTTCGTGATACGGCCTGGGTACTTCTTCTGATCAAGAGCCCAAGGCAGCCCTTGCGGCTTCTTCACCGCTCACGAACGCCTGATCAGTCCATGCGTGGTCCCAATTGCCGAAACGTCCGCAGTATCGCACACCTGACTCATCTAGATATCCGTGCACGATGCGCAGAGCAGGCACGCGGTCGAAATCATAGATTACGTTGGCATGCCGGCATTCGACGGCGTCTGCGAGAAGTATTTGATCTGCCTCGCGCAAAAACTCGCAGCGGCGTAAGTCCGCAATCGTGCGCTGGATGAGGTTTTGCGGGGAGCCTTCAAAGGGTTTGTACTTGTCGGAGAAATAGATTTCGGCTTGAATCGTACCGCAACCTGCAGGCGCATTGCTGGCCGAGAATAGGTGCGGCAAATTGATTCGGGAGATAATGATCTCTTCATCGTAGAAGTACGTGACCATCGCCTCTGAGATATCCGCACGGGCCACCCCGAGATTAACTAACCATACAGTGCTGAAGGCCAGTTTCTTCGAGGCGGAGAGAACGTCCTCTGGAGCGCCTTGCATGATGGAAATGAGGTCAGGCAAAGGAATGGAGGAGATCAGGATGCCGTAGGTAACAGTCTCGCCATCTGCAAACTGCAGGGTTCGCTTCTTTGGGTCAAGGCGGGTTGCACGCTTATTTGTCTGGATGCAGAACGCGTTAGCAAACGGCTCAAGGTAGCTCACGAACCCACCGGTCGAAGGATACCTGAAGTCGTCAATATAGTTTGGAATCGGCGTGGTGCCCGGGAGCGCGGACCGAACGAGTTCTTCAATTGTAGGGCGATACATACGCGGTCCAATCCAATCCGTCGTTAGATTCTCCGTATCTGTGGTGTGGTACTTCTTTCCATAAATCATTGGGAACGTCTTTGCGAACGTCGGGCCATATGACCTGTGAAGCCAGTCTGCATAGGTTTGATGCGAGGGCGTGTCGATGTTGCTGGCGGATGCGGAAGTGGCGAGAATCTTGTAATCCGCAATGATTTGCACGATCAGCTCGGGCGGCAAGTGGCGGAGATTATTTTGTATTGGGTGGGGTAACCGAAGTCCTTGCCAATAGTTGTCGATGGTCAGCCTGTTCTCAACGAAGCAACCCCGAACATTCTCCGCGAACACCTGCTGCACGTGAGCATTCTTCGTAAAGGAAATGTGCCCTCCCTCATCGAAGGTGAACCCATTGTCGTACCGCAATGAACGCGAATGACCCCCAACAGAGTTGTTCTTGTCGTAGCAGACGAAGCGAGCGCCAGCAGAGTGCAAGGCGTATGCAGCACCCAGGCCCGCCATCCCACTCCCAAGTATGACGAAAGGGATTTCTTCCATGACAATCCTCTCAGCAAGATGAACAGAACGACTGATTCTCGGCGTAGTAGTACACGAGGAGTGAAGCAGGAGCAATCCGATGTGTGTATATCGCGGGAATATGAAATCTGGCGTTCCGCCGGCTGGGCTTCCTCAGACCTAGTGTCGCTTGCCGCCATCCGGTTGAATCGTTGATCGTGACAATATCCACAATGTGACACGTTGGATGAGTGAGGCTGTTGGTGGCAAGGATGCAGCAAAGAATCAGGAGCAAGGGCGCTCTTGAGTCCTCTCTCGTTCACCTAGCTCGTACGCATCACGGATGCGTACGGCCTTTACCTTGATTTAAGAGCGTACTTGAGGCTGACGATCCCGTGTAGGGATGTTCCGGAGAGAGATTCGCATGAAGTCGGTCGCCGAGTCTTGACTTTACGACGTTGCGATTGGTTTGTTCGCTTCTTCACGAAGCCGAGAGCATGTGCACTGCGGCTCCTCTGCCAGAGCCGCGTTTGCATTCGTGCGAACAATAAGTCCGGAGGGTCTACAATCTACGAGTTCACGACCTGAGACCGCGGCGCGATCTTGTCTCAACCCAGGATTGATGAATCGAAGTATGCGCGCACCTCGCGAAATTTCCCTCCTTCCACTCGCACGATGTTAACACCGATCGGCGTGATCACCTTGCCGGCCGAATCTTTCAGGGTGGCTTTCCACTCAAGCGAGGCTTCTGGGCCATCTGAGATCTCGTGCACAATCTCAACCTTGACGCCTTGGAATTGCCGATAAGTGGCCTCATACCATTTTCGGATGTTTTCCCAACCAACGAGGCGCTCTCCCGGCGGCATGAAGATGGCGTCGGGATGATAGTGCAGCCCCACTTTCTCAACGTTGCGTTCAGCCTCCGCGCGCCAATAGGATTCGGAAACCTCTCTGGGTGTTGCGTTCTCGCTAAGCCCGGCAGCCGTCTTGCCGGATTTCGCACGAGCAGGTGTTATGAGCATCGTGCTCACGGCCCCCGCTGCTGCAATTGCGACTGAACTTGACGTAGTTTTGGTCAGAAAGCTACGACGACTGAATAGGATGTTGTTCATACGTACCCTCATTAGATATAGATTGGGATTCAGGAGCACGAAGACCGAACCGATCAAACTGTGGGCTGAAGACGAATACGGCCAAGTTCTGTCTTAAGAACGAAATGCCGGCCGTCCCCCGGTTGCTCATACGAATGGGGTGCGTTTGTCCCGAATATTGTGGGGAAGCCAGGGTCGGGGGGCATCTGGGTGTCGTTGCTGCAGACACACTTTGATGAGATCTCAAAGAGGGGCAACCTTCGCAGACTGCGCTGACCACAACAATGCGGAACGGCTTGTACTTTGTGTCCCGCCCCGCCAGGCCATTGACGATCGACGTAATGCTCGGTGACGACCTTCCCGTAGAGCGCTACGCGCAAGAGAACCGCGCGGGTCCACGCATGGAATACCGCCTGAGGAGGTATTCCGGCCCCTCCGTACATGTACGGCGTCAGTGCGCTGATTGCCTTGGTTGTGTACTTTCCACACGCAGAACAGGTGAGTGCGATTATCCACTGAAGTCGCGTGAGGAGCCGAGCAAGGGCCCTGCCGGCTGCCTCGCTTAACGAGATACTGCGTCCGTGAGTGCGCTCTTGTTATTGATGTCTAGCGTTTCCGGTGCTAACGAGCTGAGACCGATCGGATTGGTAGCCCGAAGTACTTGTGGACTGAGCATCTGAAATTGGATTACGAGAACGGGACCACGAACCCGCTTTGGTGCACATGAGCCTAAGGGCATTATGCGGACTTGGCCCCGGTAGGCGTCACGCCCCGGACATCGACTCACTTAGACCAAGATAGCTAGCTGCTCCGACGTGGGTGTGACATCATTTAGGTCGTCAGGCTGAGGTTCACACGTAAGGTAAACTCGTCCTAGAGTTTGATTGCCTCCGTGAAGAGTACCAGCTGTACGCGCCGGTGTGGATCATCGCAAGGGGCGCCGCTCTCACGGCCTCGGTGCCGCTCAAAAGAACATCCAGTGCGTTGCTGAGGCAAAGCTCACGTGGAAAGATCAATCAGGAGTCTTGATCGAGGTTCTCAGGAGGATTCCCGGGCGACCCGAGACGGATCGTCAAGGGGTAGTACGCCTTGATCTGGTCGAAAAGTACCTCGGCGGGCACACCATCAAACCTGGTGAACGTGTGTTCCACGCGCGCATCGGCGCGGCCGTCGACCTGCCGCGGACGTATCACATTTCTGTGTTCGAGCAGGGTTGAATTAACTTGGGTGTGATGAATCGATCGCCGTTCAGCGCAAGAAATGATTCATCGCCAACTTAAACTCACGCGCTGATCGTGCCTTGCCGCCGTTGATATTGCGTAGGGCGAGCCAGAGCAGCTTGATCGCCGCCTCATCGCTGTGGAAGTGACCGCGGTCTTCACGATCTTGCGAAACTGCAGGTCCAGACTCTCGATTATGTTCGTAACCGGCATGATAATGCCCGGTGTCTTCCGTCCCTAGCTGCTGTGAGCGGCGTATGGTGCGCCCATCCGGGACGGGGGCATCGGGGAGCACGTCAAGCGTGGGCAGGCCGATCCACTCGATGAGCTGTGAGCTCGTGTTAGTAGCTGGCCGCCCCTGCGACCTGCCCGGTTGCGCTGCGAGCGCGGATCCGTAGTTGTCGTGCAGCCCATGAGCTCCCCGTGTGGAAGTCTTTCTCCTCACACACGCGAAGGAGACTTCACCATGAGAGTCATTGGCTTAGATGTATCACGCACTTTCGCCGAGATCGCGTATCTCAACGAAGGGCGCGTCGGCGCGGGCGGACGAGTAGAGCTCTCACACGCCGCGCTTGAGCGTTTCGCCAAGAGCCTGCGTAAGAGCGATCACGTCGTGCTGGAAGCGACTGGCAATACCGCGGCGATCACGACAGCACTCAAGCAGCATGTTGCCCGAATCGTTGTCGCCAACCCTCTGCAAGTCCGGCTGATCGCCGAGGCGCGCGTGAAGACCGACAAGATCGACGCAGCAGTACTCGCACAGCTCTATGCGAGCGGATTTCTACCTGAAGTTTGGATTGCCGATGAGCGAACGCAAGCGCTGCGCCGTCAGGTGGCCCGCCGTGCGCAGATCGTTCGCCAACGTACGCGCCTGAAGAACGAGATTCACTCGGTGCTCGCCACGCATCTGATCCCCCGCTGTACCGCGACGGACCTCTTTGGAAAGCGTGGCCGCGCCTGGCTGGCCGAACAGCCATTGCCGCTGGACGAGCGCATCGCCGTTGAGCAACGTCTTCGCGAGCTAGATCGACTCGGGGAAGATCTTGCGGTAATCGACAGGCTGCTCGGACAGGCCGTCCTGGAGGATCAACAGCTCAAACGTTTGCTCACGATCACGGGCGTCAATGCAACGATTGCGATCTCGCTACTCGCCGCCATTGGGGAGATCAACCGCTTCCCGTCGGCGCGCAAGCTCGTCAGTTATTTCGGGCTCAACCCACGCGTGCACCAATCGGGCCTTCAGCCGGCGCAGCACGGTCATATCAGCAAGTTCGGCCGCTCGCATGCGCGTGCAATGCTGGTCGAGGCGGCTTGGGCGGCGTCGAAAGCGCCGGGCCCGCTACGCTCATTCTTCTTACGCATCCGCGCTCGACGTGGCCTGCAGATCGCGGCTGTCGCAACCGCTCGTAAGCTCGCAACGATCGTCTGGTACGTGCTCACCGACCGGGAAGACTACAGCTGGGCGCGCCCTTCACTCGTGGCGATGAAGGAGCGCGGGCTACAGCTGCAGTCGGGCTTCCCCGCCAAGCGCGGCCAAAAGGGCATGGCCGCGGCGTACAGCGTAAAGGAGTTGCGGGATCGCGAGCGCGCGATAGTCGAGAACGCCGAACGCGCATACACGAGGCTTGTGAGCCGCTGGAGACAGAACGGACCGAGGAAACGTACAGCAGCGAGTTAACTTGCAATCGACGCTTGTCAATTTCATCCGTCGTGTAGAGGATTCGCCGCGCCTCCGGCAGGAATGCGAAGAACGGGATGACATGCTCCCAGGCGCGGCGCCACGACTGTAGCCCACGTGTTCGGTTATCTCCGCGCTTATTGGAAGGAGCTTCGCGCAGGGATCATCCATGGCGCGGTATACGAGTCGCGCATTCCGTTGAGTGTAGCGGTGGTGTGGAATGCCGAACCGTGGCTCATTTGCAAAACATAGTTGGTTTTAGCGGGAGTTCGCATGCTATCGGTGACGGAAGGAACGTTTGATCGCAGAACTTCGTGTCTAACTCCTAAACCTGATGCCTCTTTAGATGATGACGAGTGGGGCGTTGATACACGTTCAAAGGCAATCTGCCTTGACGAGATCTGAAGCTGTGGCTGCCCGGTCAGGGTCCGGGCCGGTATTAGAAACGAAACGGTCATACAAACGATGGATACGTGGCTGGTGGCAGGAGTCCTCAGTGTGGCGCTGTTCGCATCGAAAATGACGAACGCAGCTGATGTGTCAATTCCTGGCGTCCAGGAGCAGGCCTTCGATTTCGATATTCCGGCGCTGCCGTTACGCAGTGCCACCGAAGCCTTCGCGCGACGCATTGGTGGTCATACCTACATCGGACATGAGACCTTTGAGGCTTGCCATGATTTCATGCTTGAGCCCCTGGTCGGCCGCTTCACCGCGCAAGAGGGGTGGCGCAAGCTCACCGCGCCGATCTGCGCGGCTTCCGGTGTCGTGCCCAAGGGCCCGGGCAAGACGCCGCTCTACCTGATAGACCATCCTTGGGTCGCCGAGCGCGAGATCCGCATCCCGCGAGCCTCGCTCATCGACGCGCTCTCCGCGATCTGGCGCGAATTCCCGGGGCTTTTGCTCGAGTACCGAACGACGGATTCTGTGGCGGGACAGCAGTGGATCGGCCCTATCGAGGGAACGCTGGGTGCCGAGGGGGCGCTGCGCCGGGTCGAGCGCGAGATCGGCGCCGGCGTGCATCTGCGGCGCACCGGCACCTATGCCTTCGTGATCGAGACCGAGGGTATCGAGGAGGGGGCATATACCAGCTATCACTACCCCCGTACGTGCACCTGCCCGGTGAATGTCGAGGAGCCGTTGAGGGGGAAGGTCACTGTCACCGAGGCTGCGATCGTCGAGCGTCCTGCGGAAGCCGTCCGCACCATTCCTCGCGAGCAAATCGAAGCGATTGGTGCTGCGACCCTGCCTCAGCTCTTTCGATATCTTGCGCAGAATGGCTATACGAGGCCGGAAGGCTACATCGCCAGCGGCGCGCAGTACGCAGACTTTCGCGGGCTCGGTCGCGATACTCATTTGGTCACCATTAACGGCCGTCGCACGTTACCGAGCGCCAATAACGTAACCTCATCGGCCTTTGATCTGAACACCATTCCGCTGCCCGCCGTCGATCACATCGACATTCACGTGGACGCAGGCTCGATTCGCGCAGGCTCCGATGCCATTGCCGGCACGATCGACATCGTGACGCGTCGCGAGTTCGAGGACGCGATAACGGTGCGATACGGGTTTGCCGACGATGGCGCGCGCGAGCGCCGATTGACGTTGGGTTCCGGGGGGCAAGGCGGGGCCGGCAGCGTTGCCGTGCTCGCGGATTACTTCGAAACAGGGGATCTCTTCGGTCGGGATCGCGCGCTCTCACGCGATCAGGATTATTCGCGCTTTGGAGGGCAGGATTATCGTGAAGTGTTTGCGATCTACTCCCTCGACGATACGGAACTGCCAGGCTTGCAGCAAACCTTGGCGGGGCTACCGTACACACGTACATCGGATGCGGTGTCGATTGCCGAGTTGATGCCCGGCGAGCCCCAGCGAGTCAGTCTCGCGCGCTATCAATCGGTGGTGCCGGCGACCACCCGAGCCAGTGTGGTGGGGTCGGCCGATTATGTCTGGCGGGGGCTCGATCTCGCCGCGGACCTGCTTTGGGTGAAGCGCGATGCCGTCTACCGACACTTTCCGGCGATCGCTGCCGGTCTGGTGAGCGCCGACCATCCCGATAATCCCTTCGACGCCCCGGTTCGGATTGCATCGTTGATGACCGGTGCTCCGTCGATGGAGCAGCATGTCGAATCGGAGCTTCGCCGTGGGGTCTTCTCGGTGCGCGGTCCGCTGGGAGGGTGGCTGTGGGAGCTGACGCTGCTCAATTCGGATGAACGCGCCGAGGCGTGGCTCGATCACACCCTCGATCCGCAGGCCACGGCACGGGCGCTTCTGCCGGAGGATGAAAACTCGGCGCTCGACGTCTTTGCGATGCGCCCGAGTGGTATCGACGCACCCAGGGAAATCTGGGCGCAACCCTTCGTGCAGCGATTTTCCTCCGCAGGTTCGCACCTGCTCAGTGGGCTCCAGGGCCCGATCGGGAAGGCATACTTGCAGCTTGGGATGGAGCGGCGCGCCGAGCAAATGGACTTCAATGCAGCGGTCGGGCGGGTTGAGCGCGAGGTGCACGGTGGGTTTGGTCTTCTCACGCTACCGTTCGTCACTTCGCAGATGCGCGTCCCTGGCGTGAATCGACTAACGGGACTTGCTGGGATGAGGAGAGATGAGTTTCGGCCTGGGGAGTCCATCACTCGACGGCACTGGGAGCTAAAATGGAATGTGACCGATCGCTTGAGTCTCGACGCCAATGTCGCTGAGCAGTATCGACCGCCATCGCTGTTCGAGTTGAATCTCCCTAAGGTCACCGTGCCCGTGCAGCTCTACGATCCTGCACGCAAGGAGTCTGTTGCCGCCTCCATGATCGCGGGGGGCAATCCGATGTTGCGGCCGACGACGGGGAAGAGCACGCACATCCGAGCGTCTTACGACTCACCCACGGGCTTCTCCGCCTCGCTCACGTATTTCTCGATCAGGCTGTGGGATCGTATCGCCCCGTTGCCTATCCCCGTGGTGCTCGCGGCGGAAACACAATTGACCGGGCGAGTCGAAAGAGCAGCGAGGACGCCCGCGGAACTCGAAGCGGGGGTACCGGGGCGCCTCATTTCCATCGACACGAGTCGAGACAATGTCGGCCGACTATTCACCCGAGGGGTCGATGCGAGCATCGAGCGAACGTTCGAGACCGCCGTCGGCTCGTTCACGCCGCGCGCGGGCCTCACGCTGATCGATGCGTTCAGATACTCGGACTCGCCGCTCGCCACGGCGCTCATGACCGATCGCGTAGGCATCGCCTCTGAGCAGGGCACGATTACACCATGGCGTGCCGTACTCTCATTGCGGTGGCACCGGCAGGCGTGGGCGGGGACGAGCTATGTGCGCTTGATTCCCTCGTATGAGGATGTGGGGGGCGGACGCATCGGCTCCCAGCAGCTCCTGGATGTGAATGTTTCATATCAACCGATTCCAGGCCTGACGCTTACGCTCGGGGCGATGGACCTGGCTGACACGTCGCCGCACTTTGCAAGAATCGGTGCGGCGACGGGCTATGACTCCTCGCAGTGGGACCCGGTGGGGCGCAGAGTCATGTTCACTGCGAAAGTCTCGCTAGAAGGGACTCAGCCGCGGTAGAAGCCCAAACCGAACTCGTTATCGGGCAACCAGCCAAACCACACTTGCCGTGTCTCGACGCTCGCATCTCCGAGATCCACCAGGTCTATCGAGCAGCGCTCAACAGTTGCGATGAACATGAGACCTCCTTCGCGCACGGACATCGTGCGACGGTGTCAGCCTCTCACCTGAAGAGTGAATGTCAATCGTGGGCAAAGGGAGGGCTGAATGCCAAGGCAACGAAACCGGTATTCAACAGGATTAAATCTCCCCAGTATGATCGGGGCCGCTCATGGAGAGCAGCCGGTCATACCACTACTTGTGGTGCGATCGATTGCCCGGAGTGTGAACATTCATGACCCTGAACGATACAAAGCGGTGGCCTGCGATGCGCTCATCCGTGAGTGCAGCAGCGCACGACGGAGTGGTCGATCACGCATGAAGAGATGGCAGCGGATCGAAGAGGCGGCACGATGGTTCCTCATCAGCCGCGACCAGATCCTCTATAATGAGGAGCAGCGCCAAGAACATATTCGTTGGTTGAACGCCTCGATCAAGAACGTTGCAGCAGCCATTGCCGTTCAAATGATACATGCGCAGATCGTTCGGCGAATATTCGCGCGCAACACATTGCCGGCGAAGACCGCAAAGGCGCCGTCGGTGTTGGGCGCGGTGCCGATGCACCCTGTGATATCACGACGCAGGTTGGTTGCCGCGTTCGGCGCAATGTCCACGGTGACCGTCGTGGGCATGTTCACAGACGGTGCCTTCAGTCGCTTTCGAAGCACCCGAGAGGACGTGATCGCAAGCGATCATGTTTTGCGAGTGCCGTTAGGCGCAGGTGTGATGCATGCGGCGCGGAACTCCATCTTTTCTCTGCGACCCGCCACGCGGGCGCGCACGGTGCACCTGCACTCCGGGCAAGCCGCGTTTCATCTCCAACCGAGCACACAATTATCCACAGAAATCGTGACCTCCATAGCACGCGTCGTGGCCGATGCGGCCGGCCTGGCCGTTCTTATGCACGACTCGCTGCTAGAAGTGACCGTGGCAGAGGGGGTCGCGCACGTCTTCCCCATCGCCTCGCACATTCCCCAGTATGTGCTGCGCGCCGGACAGCAGCTTAGGCTTCGGCAAGACGCTGCGACACCGCCCGCGACCATGCGTGTGGATGCGGAGCGCGAGCTTGGATGGATACAAGGTGATCTCTACGTGGACGGAGGAGAGAAGTTCGGTGACATCGCGGCAACGTTCAATCGTTTCAACGAGCTTCAGATCGTTCCTTCTCCAGAGGTCGCCCGGTTACCTGTGCCGGCACATCAATATCCCTTGAGCGATCCGAAGGGCTACGTCGCTCTTCTGGCGCAGGAAAGGATGCTTGTCGTTAGACAGGAAGGCAAACGAATCCTGATCTCCAAGGCGGAGGAGGGGCAGGAGATTCCATGAAGGTGCGAAGCACCAAGGCCGCTTGCGAGAGTGGTGAAGGTCAACTCGGCACCCACGGACATCGCCCATTTATCCGTGAGCTCGCATCGATGTGCGCTGAACGATCCGCAGCGCGTCGATCGACTTATCGCGCACTGGCATTTGCGGAGCCGGCGGGATGAGACGGATCAACTGATTCAGACCTTCAGAAGCGCTGTCGCACCGAGCGGGCGCGCTCGCCGGATAATTGTAATTGGCCCGTTGAGGGATCCGATCGACACGCTGCAGCAGCCGGCGAGTGCCCCGCGCGAACGATCGGAGTCTGACTTTTCTTGTACAGAGCCATACACTATCCCCTACGGGGACGGAGCAAGTATGGCAAACAAGAACACACCCGATATCCCAAGCCATTTGTTGGATCAGCCGCTGGCAGGTAGCGATCCGTGCACTGCAGTAGGCTCCAATGGCCCTATCGGCGATTTGAAGAGGGCACGGGCCGAGGGGTTGCTAAACGGTCACATTCAGGTGCACCTGACCAACGAAGCCGAGGTCGGCATTGCTGACCCTCGCAACGGCAGCAGTCAAAAAACGGTGTTGATGTCGGAAGGCGAGGTTGCGCAGTCGATCCCACTTGATCGACATGCTCCCTTGGATCCGGTGCTGGTCCCGGCCGTGGCCGATTCAATTATCGATGACGTCGACGCCTGGCAGGCACAACCGCTGGACTCGTGCTATGCGATCGTGTTTTTCGATGCACTGCGGGTGAAGGTTCTTGAGCATGGGGTGGTCCACGACAAAACCGCCTATCTTGCAATCGGCGTGCGTGCTTCGGGCCACAAGCAGGTACTCGGAGTTTGGATCGAGCAGAGCGAGCGTGCCCAGTTTTGGCTGCACGTATTGAACGATATCAAGGCTCGAGGCACTCAGGACATCCTGATCGCGGTGGTGGAGGATCCAAGACACTTTGCCGAAGCGATCGCCGCTGTGTTTCCCGAGACCATGCTCCAGACTTCTATCGCGAACTTGATTCGCTACTCGATTCGGACTGTGCCGTGGAAGGAGCGGAGGTTGGTCGCACGCGCGTTGCAGCCCATCTACTGCGCGAATAGCATCGAGGGTGCCGCGGTAGCGCTTGAACTCTTCGATCAGGACGATTGGGGGGCCAAGTATCCTGAGGTTACCCAACGGTGGCGCCGCAACTGGGACGCCCTCATTTCCTTCTTCGCCCTTCCTGCCGATGTGCGTAGGACCATCTACACCACCAGCGCGATCGAGTTGCTGAAGGGAACCGTGCGCCAAGCGGTGCGCAATAAACGTGGGTTTCCGGACGACCAAGCGGCGATCGAGGTGATTTGGCTGGCCTTGCGCGGCGTCTCGGAAAAATGGAAGAACCCGCCCGCCCCGTGGCGTGCTGCCAAGGAGGAGTTGGCGATCCAGTTCAAGGATCGATTTGAATAGCAGAGCGCAAACTGTGAACGCCCGCCCGAGGCTGTCAAAGGAACGACCCGCCGAACGATTCAGCTGTGTTCTCGTTCAATTCAATTCGCATGTCGACCCGCCAATCTGTACGCGGCGGTAAATCTAAGCGGAGCCGGTTCTAGAACCATCGAAGGTGGTTATGAAGAAGTAACGGAGGAGAACCTCAGTAACTACCGCTCCGCGCTACACAGTGATACGCGGATGAACTTAGTTACGAACAGAGACTATATCAACGGAGATAGGTTATTCATTGAGACGATCTTTTATACATCGAGCGGCACCTGAACGTTACAGCATTTCTGAATTCTGCGCCGGTCGACCATATTGGCGCATTCGCCCTGCCTGTCGCCGAGAAGAAACACCTGCGAGGTGACCAGGGGTCACCGAGCTTTTCCGGGGCGTCATTCATGCATCGCGATTCAGACTGAGACTACGCATCGTGTGCTCCGGTCTCGCGATGACTTGTGAATAAAGTTGCACTGGCCTGGGGCACAACAATGAAACACAAATCCGGCGGGACATTCAAACGCTTGCGCCAGGCGCTCTCAAGTCGCATGCGCCAGCCATGGCGCAGCTTGTGGCGGTCAAGAGAACGAAACCGATCGTCCACGAAGTATGACAAGGACTCGACATCTCCGGCGCCGCTGCCCGATTCGCCGAGAAGACGCTCGGCCGAGGTGATCAATATCAATGATCGTCGAAGCGGGCCTTCGAAGGTCACAGAACAAACGGACAGGCCACTGGCCGAGCATCCTCGCGCGGAGGGACCACATAAGTTGGTCGATGAACCGCGTCCAAACCTTGAGGCGCATGGCATCATGGTGGCTGCAACGGCGGCGGTTATCGTGGCGGGAGCTGGTTTGTGGTGGTCCGGATTGCAATCTTCGGATCCAGACACGACGGTCCAGACCGCCGAAGGTGAGATCAAGGAGTACATACTGCAAGGGGACGTCGTGGCGTCGCTGAATCCGGGGGCGACGATCTGGGTCGATGGCAGCGGCAAGAACGAGCAGGCCCGTCTCGTCGAAGGCGAGGCGACCTTCGATGTGCCTGTCCGAGTCGATCCGTTTGAACTTAACACGTATCTCGCTACTGCGAGGACGGCTGGGCCATCGAGGTTTACGGTTTCGGTCGACAGTGGCGTCGAGTTCAAAGTCCATGCGGGCGAGCTCGAAGTCGCGCGGGTAGGGACGACGAAACCAGAGGATGTGATCAAGCTGAAGCCGGGGAGGACTTTGCGCTTCATGGGTGCAACTGTCGCCGGTAGGGGGGGTGATGGGCGCGCGCTCGCGACGCACGTCGCTTGGAGGACCGAAGAAAGGATGCCAAAGGGTAATGGAGTAGGGCCTGCAAGCGACCTCGTACAAGACGGGCTCTAGTCTAGTGGGTTCGCGGCATCGCATCGCGCGTTGAACGCATGTTTCAGCACCTCATCGTCAACCACAAACAGCTAGCGCCACTGCGCTAGGCGATGCGCTCAGCTCCGTGAGTGGTCGCATTAACGCGATCGATCTCAGCGTGTTGTGACGTTGCACCCCTCCCGAGCGATGCGACGATCGAGCGCGGTCCCGGGTTATCTGTGCAACGCTGCATTGGAAAGATCTAAAACAAACTTGAGTGTCGCATCGCGCCGTTGTTAGTCTCGACAACAAATAAGCGCCGCTGCGCCAATACCTACGATTCCATTTGCGCTCACGTACCAAGCGTCACTGACGATCATGCGCGACCCAATTCGTCGCAAGGCGATTGCGGTTACTCGCAACGCGTGCGTGCGGCAGTGATCACAAGAGACCGGCGACTCACTAACGACGATCAGATGACATGACCGAGGAGAAAGTGATGAGACGCATTGTTCTGTTCGCGATTTCCGTATCCGGTTTGCTAAGCGTGAGCCTGGCACAGGCTCAGCAGTTCGATTCGACCAGCCCATTCGGGCGCACCGTGGGCTCTGCGGCGCGTCTCGACGCGGCGTTGCCGGAGGTGGAGGGAGCGGGTTTCATGAAGTCCTCAGCCGAGAGTGCGGCTTCAGAAACGCAGTATGCGTTCGTTCCCACGATCGTCTCGGCCGAGGATGCCGATATCTATATGGTGACTGGCGGCCTTGCGTCAGGTGCGAATCAGCTGCTGGTGCGCTACGGCCGCATCGACCCGGAGCAGGGTGGCGAGCTCAATCAATATTTCGCTCAGTACAAGCGCTCTCTCAACAGCAACGTCGGCGTGTTCGGCTTCGGCACTCGCACGGGCGATGTGTCGCGCGATGTGGGGGCCGCCGCGTCGTTTGAATGGCCGCTCGGTGAGCAAGTCGCGGTGGCCGGCAACCTCGGTTATCAGTGGCGGGATAGCAAGATCGGGAGGGATGAGGACGACCTGCTGGCCCGTGCCGGCATCGTGTGGCAGCCGGTCGCGTGGCTGATGGCGGCGGTGGATCATGAGTTTGAGAACAAGATAAACGGCACCGATTCCTTGTCGCTCGAGGTGACGATCAAACGCCATCTGTTCATCGGTGCGGATACCGAAGAGTCAGTGTGGGCGGGTTTCAGCTTCCTGTTTTAGGAGTCGGCAGTAGCCGATATGGGATTGCAGGTCCCTCGCGTTCATACGCGAGGGACCGTTATCACCGTACCGGCTGGCGCGCGAACCACGTCCAAGAGCAAACCGAGCACCACAAGTAGGGGGCATTTTCCATCGAGGACCGGTCGATGTTCAGGGGCAGGATCACCTGACTCGGGTGACCACCCAACCAGCATTTCTGACTGCCAACAGGCGCATCACCAAGCGTCGCGGCCATCGTGGGGATTGCCAGCGCTATGTACGACTCCATGACACGACAGCGGCTCCCGTCGTTGGACGAATAGGAATGCACGCTCACTAGTGATGTCGATCAGCCATCAGGAGCCTCGGTATTTTGTGCGTCGAGTGGATCGTCACCCCGGGCCTGTGCGTCACGAGGCCGCTGCACTCACCGGATCGGGCATGAGCGTGCCTGCGCCGCACGTCTACAACATCGTCAAGCAGGCGAGCGCCGAGAGCACCGGTTCAGCGCTGGATGATTTGATGGAGGCTTGCAGAGTCCAAACGGGCGCATCGACCGGCCGGCTGTACAAGCTGGATCTTGCGAAAGCGGCCTTTGTTCTTCATGGCGCACATGATCAGCGTGCGGGTGCTGACATGCTCGTTAGCTTGCGCGGAGGGCGTGATGGCACGGAAGATTCGGCGCTCAGGAAAGCGATTCACGAGTGTGTGACCGTGCGACTGGACGCGCTTGCTCAACAGCCCCTCGGCCGAGTGGGCCCTGAGCCTGCGAGATCTCGTCTGATCGTGCCCATTGTCAGGAATCGCGTGCCCCTGGCAATCATCGACCTCGACTCGGACAGGCAGGATCACTTCACCTCGGAGCACGAGGAGGTCGTCTCCGTTGCTGCGCTGATTGCGCTTCTGGTCGCCGAGAAGGAGGACGTGGTCAATCTGTTGAAAGTGCTGCAGGCCCCGGTCGACTATCAGCAGCCATGGGAGCAATTCCTCGATGAAATGATGCTCATGGTGGCGGCCGCGTCGCGCATGCCGATCGTCGTTTTGCGAGAGCTGACGGAGGAGTCGCTGTACTGCTTGAAGCAATACGGGCTGGATCGCACCGCCGATGATCTGCATCTATCCCCGGTATCGGACTACGAAGTCTTTGAGAAGGTGGTCCAGGAGCGGCATCTGATTGCACTGGGGCCTAAGGACATCTCTCATGCGGAGCATCTGAGGAAGCTCGATCTCAAAGCGGTCCGCAGCGCCATCATTCTGCCCGTGCTGGTCGGACAGGACGTGTTCGGAACCCTGTCATTCGCCACGCTATGCACTCACGACTACACGCCGTTGCAGCAGCAGGCGCTACAGGCCGTGGCCAATGCGGTCGGAATTGCGATTGCCAATCATCGCAATTTCCACAATGCGCAGAGTCGCCTGTTCGAGCGCGCGACGATTGGAGCGGCAATCACGACAGTGGACATCGCGCAGTCGGTGCGCCACGAGGCTCGCAATCACTTGCAGGACGCTCAAGAAGCGCTCGGGTTGCTGCACAAGTCCGATGTGATCCCGACGAAAGCCCAGGAGGAGGTGAATCGGCGCGTCAGTGAGATCTCCGAGCAGTTGCGCAGTGTCGACATCGCGTTACAGAAGATCAAGACCATCACCAAGCCTCCCGAGAGGCAGAAGAAGGCACAGCGGCTGGATGACCTGTGGCGCGAGGCGTTCGGCCTGGCGTTGGGCCGACTGGAGCATCTGGGCATCGACTGGCAGGTCTCGGGCGCCGGGATCGTGAACGTCGCGCCCGACTACATCAGGACGGCATTTCTGAATCTGATCCTGAACAGTATCGATGCCTTCAAATCGGCGAAGAAAAAGGGGCGGACGATCCGGATCACCATCGGCGCTGCCGACGAGAAGGCGAGGGACGTCCTGGTTCGCTACGTTGACAATGCGACTGGAATCGATGCCTCGAAGCTGGCCTCGCCGCATATCGAGGGCGGCTGCTCTGTTGGCGACATCTTTCTGCCGGGGGTGACTTCCAAGGCCGATGGGTCGGGCTATGGGCTGTATCTGGTCCGCAAGATCATTTCCGAGCACCACGGTTCCATCGATCTGATCGACCACCGGAACGGAGTCGTCTTCGAGATGAAACTACCTCGGCACGGGTGACTGAATGGGCACTCACATGATTGAAACCGGCCGGCACTACAGCGAGAAGCCAATTGCGCTCGTGGTCGAAGACAAAGCATCCACACTGTCCAAACGGCAACAGTTGCTGTCGAAGCACGGGTTCCAGGCGATTGGGGCACGCAGCGTTGCCGAAGCATTTCGCGAGTTTCGGGGCATGCCGACGATCGACATCGTGGTCACCGACATCAATCTCGATCAGAATAACGACCAGGACAGATCCGGCGTGGACCTGGCGCGAGCGATGCGCGAGAGGCGCCCGACGCTTCCGGTGGTCGCGCTCTCCGGCCACTTTGACTCGCTCGATGCCGAGCAGCGCGAGCCCTTCGACGACTATCTCTTGAAGGCCGGGCTGTCGGTGAACGCGATGGAGCAGAAGCTTGGCGAGTGGCGCGATCGGGCGCTCGCCTATCGTCACACGCGCGCCGAGCGAGCTCGCAGTGAGCTCAGGCGCATGCGGAGCAGCGGAGCGAGAACCGAACCTGCGGTCGATGTGTTGAGAGACTTCATGCCGGTTGCGAGGCGGGGCGAAGGTCACGAGGATCCTCTTTATATCCCAGATGATTTGCTGTCACGTGAAGGCTGGCGATTGCGACTGGTGGATGCGGGCTTTCCGCTCGCCGATCGGGCGGTCAGAACCAGTGTCGCCGTACCTTTCTGGATCCGGCGAGACGGTTCGAGAACCATCGCCGTGCTGCACGGTCATCCCTGCATCTACCACGACGCCGATAATGAAGAAGCCGCCGTGCAGGACGCGCTCGCGCTGATGTTCGGATATTTCCTGGAGTTCACCCGGGACGACAGCAAAGCGATGACGGGCGAGCTCGAGCATCTGGCGCAGTATGTGAAGAAGGTGTTCGGGTAGGGCTGTCGCATGGACCTGTCCACCATCAACGCACGAGCAGTCCTCGATGAGCTGCAAATCGAACGCATCGAGTGCGCTCATGGGCAGTGTGCAGGATTTCTCGTCGTAGATGGCGTGCGGGTACTCGCCGTGCATTGTGCGCTCGAGCCGACGTCGATGTGCTCTACGGTGGTCGAGCTGTTCCGACGGTCGCTGAAACTGTCCGTCGAGGAGTTCGAGCAGCTCGTGAACGCCTCTTTGACCCGCGAGGCGTACGTGGAGATCCTTCGCAGCAGGGGATGCCTTGCACCCGGGTCTGATGGAAGGTTCGCGTGACGTGGATCTGTCGGGACGGGCTGTTCATTGGGGTCGAGCGGCACAAAGGCCAGCACGCATCTCAGTGGCTGAAGAGTGCAGCGAAAGATGCCTCGGATCTGCGAGGCTACTTTGCGAGTGCCTGCAGCGAGGGCCGATGGGACTGCCTGGGCAGCACGAAGTCGCCGCCGCGATTGGTGGATATCCTTTCGGCAGTCGCATCTTTTGCAAAGCGTGTTCCGGACGGCGGTTCTGGAATCCTGTTGTTCTCGGGGCATGCGGTCACCACTGAGGCGGGGCTTGCGCTCAAAGCGTTCGACACGCACGCAGACTTCCTCGATGACACGTCGCTGTTGCTGAGGCGTCTCTTTGAACTGCTGAAGCCCCACGCGGCCAGGCGCAAACACTTCTTCGTGGTCATGGATTGTTGTCGCAATGGGCTCGCTGACGCAAAAGCCAACGATATTCCCACCAATATCTGTGTGCTGTATGCCTGCACCCAGGGCAACGTTACTTATGAAGACGCCAAAGGCGGAGTGCTGGCTCGTTCGATCATCGAGGCGCTGGAGCAGATCGCCGATGAAACCGGTGCAACCAGTTGCTCGGTGCAGACGCTGTGTGCGCGAGTCGCGCGCGATGTCTTCAGCTGGCGGCCTGCGCTGGCATTGCAGTGTGAGCTCTGTGGAAGTGGCGCCGATCGGACGCGGCTGCCACTGGCTCGATCCAGGTCGCAATGGCGCCGCGAGCAGCGTGATGAGCCAAGATCGGTCATCACCTACAGTTTCGGCACTCCGGAGGAGCATGCCCACGGCGTGAAGGCTTTGGGCGCGGCGATTTTTGCCTGGTATGGCATTTCCTATCTGAACGACTGCGGCAAACGTTTCATCGAAGACCATTTCAGAACACCGCCGCAACTGGAGCTTGGAGTCGACATCGCCGTGCCCTCGGGATGCGCTCGTTGGAGTGCCTCGGAGTTCCTGGCCCATGTGGTTGACGTGCCAGTCGTGGCCGGGGACCGGCTCACCATGCACTGGTCCCGACGCATCGATATCGATGAAGTCATCGGTATCAAGTACGCGGTACGGGGCGAGTGGACGCACGGGCCGTCCGATGAGTATCGATTGATATGGTCGAATGTAGCCGGTGGTGGCCGGTATCGAGGCGTCGCCTCGCTGTGCTGGGAAGGTTCCCGAACCGCATTGTATGTAAGCTGCGAGACGCTCGACCTGGATGAGATGCCGCTGCGGACGTTGCTGCCCACGCTTGCTGATGTGTTCGAGTTGTTCAGATCAGTCGCTTGAGGGAGGGAACATG
>Ga0065721_10003905_pt1 | contig 58239 bp, 74 predicted proteins | sample Mesricmetagenome_FD_59108 | JGI IMG/M metagenome (GOLD analysis project Ga0065721, IMG submission 59108) | Mesophilic microbial community from rice straw/compost enrichment Sample: eDNA_1 v2 (version 2) | ecosystem: Engineered > Solid waste > Grass > Composting > Bioreactor | place: USA: Davis... | reverse complement strand
GCAGACGGACCGGAGTTGCGCGGAAAAACACACTGAACGGGGCGCTGAGAGGTGTCACATAAAACTAAAACTTAAGAGGCAGCTTTCAGCGCCCCGGCCGAAATCAAAAATCCGAGATCGCCAAGGGTTGAGTCTGCCCACTGGGCCGCACAGGGATGCCGAACATGAGCCAGCAGGAACTTACCGGATACGAAGAGCGGCGCCGCGCCGATCATATCGAAATTTGCCGCGCCACAGCAACGTCCTTGTGCATCCGCAACCGACTCTGCAACCTGCGCGAATGCCGTCGCAAACGTGTCTGCAGCGGCCCCATGGTTGCCTCCCCGCATCAGGCATGGACTGTTCGCGCCCAGCAGGAAGTCGGCCTCAGCGGAAAAGCCTGCGCCGACCTTCCCTTGTGCATTGCGCACAAGAGCAAGGAGACCTTCGCCATCTACATGACCGTCATGGGCACATATCGTAAGCTATGGCTCGATGACCCCATGACCGACCTTATGCCAACCGCCGTCATGTCTGTGGCCATGCGGCGCCTGTCTCCAAAGAGGTCTTGACTTCATGACCCCGCCGTCCGACTTCATCGACGACGAAGCAAAGGAATGAGATCATGACCGAAGCCGCCAGAACGACCGTCGATCAGGAACAGGTGGAATGGTTCTCGCAGCGGGCGGCCGAATGGTGGGATCCAACCGGCAAGTTCAAGCCGCTCCACAAGTTCAACCCGGTACGGCTTGGTTATATCCGCGACCGTGCCTGCGAAAACTTTGGTCGTGACCCGAAGGCGCATCTGCCGCTGTCGGGCCTGCGGGTTCTCGATATCGGCTGCGGCGGCGGCCTCCTGTCAGAACCGGTGGCCCGCATGGGCGCAACCGTGGTTGGCGCCGATCCGTCGGAAAAGAACATCGGCATCGCCTCCACCCATGCGGCTGAAACCGGAACCTCGGTCGACTACCGCGCAGTGACCGCCGAACAGCTTGCCGAAGCGGGCGAGAGCTTTGACATCGTGCTCAACATGGAAGTGGTCGAACACGTCGCCGACGTCGACTTCTTCATCAGCACCTGCGCCAAGATGGTCCGACCTGGCGGCCTGATGTTCATCGCCACCATCAACCGCACCTTCAAGGCCGGTGCGCTTGCCATCTTTGCGGCCGAGAACGTCCTGCGCTGGCTGCCGAAGGGCACCCACCAGTATGAAAAGCTGGTCCGTCCCGAAGAACTGGAAAAGCCGCTCAATGCCAGCGGGATGCATGTCATCCATCGCACCGGGGTCTTCTACAACCTGCTGCAGGACCGCTGGAACCTGTCGTCCGACATGGACGTCAACTACATGCTGCTCGCCAAGCGCGAGGGCTGATCGCCGATCGCGCCCTCGGCCTTTGAATGGCCGGGACGTCTGCTGGTCGTCAGTTCGCGTCTTCCGGCAGGACCGGCAGCGGCGCAACGTCGATGCCTTCCTCGAGCAGTTCCTTCACCTCGACCAGGCTCGCCTGGCCGACGATGCCGCGGGCGTCCGCTTCGCCGTAATGGATCTTGCGTGCCTCTTCGGGAAACTTTTCGCCGACATCTTCCGCGTTGGATTTGATCTCGGCGATTACCTGCTTGATCTTGGCGATCGCTTCCTGGCGCGCCATGTCCATCACCATCTCGCGCTTGGCTTCCTTCTTGCGCGCGGTGGAAACGGAAGGCGACATCAGCGTCTTGGAGATCGACGCAGAATGGCAGGTTGGGCAGGTCAGGAAGCCGCTCTTCACCTGGCTGTCAAAATCGGCGCTCGTCGAGAACCACCCCTCGAACTGATGGGCGTTCTCGCAGGACAGGGAATACTTGATCAAGCGGCAACACCTCCAACCGCCTCGGTTACGGTTTGAAGCGTGAACTCGCGGGCGTTCTTGAGGTTCGGGATCTTGGCGCGTGCTGCATGCACGGCACTGAGATCGATGTCAGCGACGAGGATTTCTTTGCCTGCCCCGCCGGCCACGGCGAGCACCTTGCCCCACGGGTCGACGATCATCGAATGGCCATAGGTTTCGCGGCCATCCTCGTGCACGCCACCCTGGGCAGCCGCAATTACGAAGGCGCCGTTTTCAATCGCACGGGCACGAAGGAGGACTTCCCAATGCGCCTCACCCGTCTGGCGGGTAAATGCTGCCGGCACCGTCAGGATCTCGGCCCCGGCCAAAGCCTGCGCCCTGAAGAGCTGCGGGAAACGCACGTCGTAGCAGATCGCAAAGCCGAGCTTGCCGATCGGCAACGCGGCAACCCGCGCTTCAGCGCCCGGCTGGTAGGCCGAGCTTTCCCGCCAGCTTTCACCATTGTCGAGGTCCACGTCGAACATGTGGATCTTGTCATAGGTCGAGACCAGCTTGCCGCCCGGCGCAAAAAGAACCGCCCGGTTGGCGATCCGGCCGCCTTCCTGCTGCGGATCGTCAATCGCGATCGCCGTGGACCCGACATGCAGATAAACATTGAGTTCCTGCGCCAGCCGGCGAGCGGTCGCAACCACGACATCGGTCGCCTCGTCGCGCAGCTGTGCGCGCATCGCCTTGCGGTCACGCTGCAGCGCGCCGGTCATCTCCGGCGTCTGGATATAGTTGGCACCTTGCCGGGCCGCCTCGCGCACCAGCCGCTCCATGTCGGCAGCATTGCGCTCGGTATCGACGCCGGAACACATTTGGATGGCGGCAGCCTTGAAGGTCATCTCGGTTCCTTAGGCGGCGAGCATCGGATCAAGCTTGCCGGCGCGTTCCAGCGCATGCAGGTCGTCGCAACCACCGACATGCTCGCCATTGATGAAGATCTGCGGGAAGGTCGCGCGGCCATTGGCCTTGCTGATCATTTCCTGGCGCAGTTCCTGCGAATAGGTCGCGTCGTGCTCGGTATAGGCAACGCCCTTGGATTCCAGCAGGGACTTTGCGCGAGCGCAGTAGCCGCAATATTCGCGGGTATAAATGGTGACATCGGCCATGATCATCTCCAACGCGCCCGGCTGGGAAGGAAGCAGAAAACGGGCGTGGGTTTAAACTGTCATTCCCTGTCATATAGGCCCGGCGACGGCCATTGCAAAGGTCAAAACCGTGACCTCGGCGGCACCTGCCTTCTTCAGCGCCCGGGTTGCGGAGGCGACGGTGGCACCGGTCGTATAGACATCATCGACCAGCACCAGCCGCTTGCCGAACACGTCCGGCTCATGCCCCGGCGCCACCTTGAACGCAGCGCGAAGATTGTCCTCGCGCGCCGTCGCTGACAACCCGACCTGCCGTTTCGTGCGCTTCACGCGCTGCAGCGTCTCGGCGAGAAACGGCCGTTCCGACAGGATCGACAGATGCCGCCCGAGTTCGGCCGCCTGGTTGAACTTGCGCCACACGAAGCGGCTTCGATGCAAGGGAACCGGTATGATCCCATCGCAGTTGGTGAGGTCACCTTCCGCGGCCCGCAACATCCATCCGGCCATCATCGGGGCAAGGTCGGTACGGTCGCGATACTTGAGCGCATGGACGAGGTCGCGGGCCCTGCCTTCGAAGATCACCGAGGATCGCAGCCGATCGAAGACCGGCGGATTGGCAATCGCCTCGGCCGACAGCATCCCGGGACCGGGGTCATAGGAGAAAGGCAGCCCGAGCACGTCGCAGAACGGGCGTTCGATGAAACGGATCTCGCTCCAGCAGGATGGGCAGAAGGCGCGATGCGTCCCGGTGATCACCGAGCAGCCGGGACAAACGGAAGGAAAAACCAGATCACCCAGCCATTTCGTCCACCCCGTGGCAAACGAGGTTATAAGTGAAACAGATTGGGTCCCTGGTTCGGCGGACATGGGTTGACAATATAGGTTGCGAGACGCTTCTGCGCCTCCAGGAAACAAGTGGACGACAATGGACGTAATCTTCGACGAAAAGCTCATCCAGGCAAGACGGAAAAAGGCCTACCTGGCGCGGGATGAAAAGGCAGGCTTCCTTCTGGAGATCGCAAGCCAGGAACTGGCCGACCGGTTGGCCGTCGTCGAGCGTCATTTCGATGTCGCCGTCGAACTGCATGGCGGCAGCGGCGTCACCGCCACGGAAGCGACTGCCACGGGCAAGATCGGCAGCATCCGCCGCATCGAGACAGACGAGATCTACGCGCGCCCGGGCGAGCAGATCGAGGTCGCGGGCCTCGAAGAGATCCCGCTGGAACCGGCCTCCGTCAATCTTGTACTGTCACCGCTTGCCCTGCACCTCGTCAATGATACCCCGGGGGCGCTCATTCAGATCCGCCGCGCCCTCAAGCCGGACGGGCTGCTGCTTGCCGCCATCCCCGGCTCCGGCACGCTCGCCGAACTGCGCGACGTTCTGCTATCGGCCGAGGCCGAGCTGACGGGCGGCGCCAGCCCGCGGGTCATTCCATTTGCGGATGTGCGCGATATGGGCGCGCTCCTGCAGCGGGCGGGATTTGCCCTGCCGGTGGTCGATATCGAGACCTATACGGTCCGGTATGACTCGCTGTTTGCGCTGATGCGCGACCTGCGCGCCATGGGCATGGCCAATCCGCTGGTTGGCCGCAGCCGCACGCCGGTGACGCGGGCATTCTTCATGCGGGCGGCGGAACTTTATACAGAACGCTACTCTGACCCCGATGGCCGCATCAGGGCGACCTTCTCGATCATCTATGTCTCGGGCTGGGCGCCCCACGAGAACCAGCAGAAGCCGTTGCGGCCGGGTTCGGCAAAGGTGCGGCTGGCTGACGCGCTGCGGGCGGCAACCGAAAGTGACGGCAAGGAGAACTGATCAGGGAGCCGGCTGCTCGATCTTGGTTTCGATCGCGCCGAACGTGTCCTTCAGGGCGGTGGCGAAGGTCCCGAAGCCGCCGATCAGGGCGACGGCCATGATCGCGGCAAGCAGCCCATACTCCACGGCAGTCGCGCCGCATGTATTGCGCATGAATGTCCGCAGGAGACGCATGAACCGCCTTTCGTTGTCGGCAACCACCGTTGATAAGGGTGATGATAGCCGCAAAATGTTAATCAGCAGTCATCACCGTTGCTGTAACCTTGCACAACACAGACCGCGCCCGGCGTATCCTGCAGAATGCTTCGGCGAATGGTGTAATTCTTCTTGCCCTTGTCGGAGGGCTTGATCGAACCCGTGGTCAGGAGGTCGAAATCCTGATGGATCTGCGCCATGCGCTTGCCGTCATCGCGGTTGGCAAGCATGGGGGTGACGATGAGGGATAGAGCAATGGCAGCGGTGCCGAAAAGCAGCGCGATGTTCAGCGCGCCGGTCCTGCTGGAACCATGTGCCCGCTTGCGGACCGGCACGGTTCTCCAGAAATCCTCGTCCATGCCTCAAAAACCTCGTCTACGCGACACCTGAGATAGCTCAAGGAGAGTGGCACGTTCGCCTAAACGATCAGTTAACGCGAGGTGAATTCGAAGCTTCTAATTTTATCGGTTCCTGCCGTGATCAGAGGAGATCCTGGAGAATCGGGATCAGCGGCTCGTCGGCGGGCGGCATCGGGTAGTCGCGCAGCGCGTTCGGCCGCACCCACTTGATCGCCTGGCCTTCGCGGCCGGTCGGGATGCCCTCGAAGCGACGGCAGACGTAAAGCGGCATCAACAGGTGGAAGGTCTCGTAACTGTGGCTCGCGAAGGTGAGCGGCGCAAGGCACGGGATGCGGGTGGTGATGCCGAGCTCTTCCTCGAGTTCGCGCACGAGCGTCTCTTCCGGAGTCTCGCCCGGCTCCACCTTGCCACCCGGAAACTCCCAGAGCCCGGCAAGCGCCTTGCCTTCCGGGCGCTGTGCCAGAAGGATGCGGCCGTCGCTGTCCACCAGAGCGCAGGCGGCAACCAGAAGCAGCTTGCGGGGGGTCTCGCTCATGCGCCTGATCCTTCCTTTGCCGACCGCCAGTAACGGTACTGGTAGGCCCGGCGGAAACCGAATTTCTCGTAGAGCGCCAACGCCGGCAGGTTATCTGAGACAACTTGCAGCCAGGCGGTGCGGGCACCGCTGATGCGGGCCCAGCGAAGGGCCGCGGTCAGGATCTCGGTGCCGATCCCGGCCCGCCTTGCACTCTCGGCAACCGCAAAGGACATGATGCCGGCAAGGTCGTTGTCCTGCACGCAAAGGAGCGTGGCGACCGAACCGAGGTTGCGATCCTGCTTGATGAAGAAACCGGAATTCGGCCGGATCCCGCTCAGGATCTGGCAAAGCCCGTCCCTGTGCGTCGGATCTTCCGCGCCGATTGAAAGGCTCGCTTCAACGAAGCGGTTGACGTCATGGCTTGGCAGGTAATCCAGCGTGTCCGGCAATTCCATACCGACGAGATCCGCCGTCAGGACATCGACGGTCTCGAACACTCGCCAGCCGATCCTGTCGAGATGTCCGAGCATCGGAACCGGAGCGAGTGGCGTTTCGCGCACCAATAGCCGGCGACCCTCGGCAGCGAACTTTGCCGCAGCCTTGTCCAGACGCCGGTCCATGTCGCGATGGTCCGACGGGTCGAGCGGCACGATGCAGTTCAGGCGCTTAGACGGATGGCTGGGGGTGAGCCGCACCTGCCAGCTGCCGTCATAAACGACGGATGCCGCAGGCCATGCCCTGAACCCGACCGCTTCGAGCCTGCGCACGAGCGGCAGATCGTTTCCTGATGATAGGCTTTGGATCAACGTCAATCAGCTCCGGTAGTCGCCGTTGATCGCTACATATTCCTTCGTGAGGTCGCAGGTCCAGACGGTGGCACGCCCTTCACCAAGGCCAAGATCCACCCGCACCGGAATGTCCTGTTGTTTCATCACGTTCGATGCCGCTTCCTCGGAGTAATCCGGATCGCGCTCGCCGTTGACGGCAACCCGCACGTCGCCGAACCAGATCGCCAGGCGGTCGCGGTCTGCAGCCTCACCCGCCTTACCGACGGCCATGACGATACGACCCCAGTTGGCGTCCTCGCCGGCAGCCGCCGTCTTGACGAGCGGGGAATTGGCAATCGAGAGCGCAATGGTCTTTGCCGCCGCATCGCTTTCTGCGCCGGTGACGGTGATCTCCAGCATCTTCGTCGCACCTTCACCATCGCGCGCCACTTGAATCGCAAGGTTCTTCAAGAGGTCGTTGAGTGCGGCACGGAAGCCTTCCAGCGCCGGGTCATCGGCGGTTTCGATCCGCTTCTGGCCATCGGCAGCCGCGGCCCCCGTCGCAAAGAGCATCAGCGTATCGGAGGTCGAGGTGTCGCTGTCGACCGTCATGGAATTGAAGCTCGGGCCGACACCAGCCGAAAGCAGGGCCTGCAGGGCAGCAGGGGCGATATCGGCATCGGTGACGACAAACGAGAGCATGGTCGCCATGTCCGGCGCAATCATGCCGGCACCCTTTGCGATGCCGTTGATCGTGATCTTCACGCCGCCAATCTCCGCCGTACGGGTCGCGACCTTCGGATAGGTATCCGTGGTCATGATCGCCTTGGCCGCTTCGTGCCAGAAGTCGCCGGTGGCGGTCTTGTTCATGTCGCCGAGCACGCCGGCAAACTTGCTTGCATCGAGCGGCTCGCCGATGACGCCCGTCGAGGCGAGGTACACTTCGTTCTCGCTGCAGCCGACGGCTTCGGCTGCCGACTTCGCCGTCAGCGCCGTCGCAGCCTTGCCCTTCATCCCGGTAAAGGCGTTCGCATTGCCCGAATTGACAACAACGGCACGGGCGACGCCGTGCGGCAGATTGGTGCGGCAGAAATCGACCGGTGCCGAGGGGCACTTCGACTTGGTGAATACACCCGCGACCGCGGCCGGCTTGTCGAACACCATCAGCAACACGTCGGTGCGGTTCGTATACTTGATGCCGGCTGCAGCCGTTGCCATGCGTACGCCGCGCACTGCCGGCATGTCAGGATAGGATTTGGGAGCGAGCGGAGAAATGGAAGCGGACATGGGCGGAGAACCTGCAAGGACATATGGAAAAGGCCCGGAATGATCCGGGCCTGGTTTCGCGAAACGATGGCTTACTGCTGGGCCGGAGCCGCGTCGGGGGCGTCTGCGCCTTCCTGCATCTTGCTCACATCCTCATAGCCCTTCTTGAGAGCCGGATCGACGATCTCGATCTGCTGCTCGGCCTTGGCCTTGTTGATGAGCGCGATGTACTTGTCGCGCATGACGAGCTGCTTCACCTGGTCCTGGACCTGTTCGAAGGCCGGCGGCGGCGCGTCGCGCTTTTCTTCAAGCTTGATGACGTGGAAACCGAACTGGGTCTGCACCGGCGTCTTGGTGTAGGCGCCCTTCTCAAGACCGAAGGCAGCCTCTTCAAATTCCGGAACCATCTGGCCACGGCCGAACCAGCCGAGATCACCGCCTTCGTCCTTGTTGGAATCCTGCGACTTTTCCTTGGCGAGCGCTGCGAAGTCTCCGCCCTTGTCGAGGTTGGCGATGATTTCCTTGGCCTCTTCCTCGGTCTTCACCAGGATGTGGCGTGCATGGGCTTCTTCCTGCTTCGGAAGGGCCGCAATTTCCTTGTCGTAACGCGCCTTCACCTCTTCAGGCTTGGTGGCGTCGATGACGTGCTTGCGGAAGTATGCGTTATGAAGCTCGCGGCCTTCGATATAGGCCATGCGCTTCTTGAAATCCTCCGAATCCTTGAGGCCTTCCTGAGTGGCGCCGGATGCCAGGAGCTTCACGTCGATTGCGCCGGAAAGGGCTGCAACCTTCTTCTGCTCGTCCGGAAGCTGCGCCAGCTGCGGGTCGAGGTTCTGCACGGCGAGGTCGAGTTCGGACTGACGGATCTCAAGCGCGCCGACCTTGGCAACAACGGGATCTTCGGCCGCGAATGCTGGTGCTTGGCATAGTATCGCTGCGGCAAGAGCAGCCGTTGCGAGGAATTTATGGCGCAACATCAAGTTACCTTTCAACATAGGCGCCGGTCTCAGCCTAGCCTGATTCCGGCCGGAAATGCTTCACAAACACCGGATTGTGGCCATTCTGTATCGGCCATCACCGTTGACATCATTCGCCCCCCCTCTTATCTGTCACGCAACTTCGCGTCCAGCAGAGTTTCCGGGCGTTCCGGCTCATTTTGTCGTCATCCGAATGCGACTCCCCGTCGGCTTCGAGATAGACTGGAGCACGGTCCGCACCACACGAAACTGATACCAGAAAGGACCATTTGCATGGTCAGCTTTGGCGGCATTGCCCGCAAACTGTTCGGTTCGGCCAACGATCGCCGCGTCAAGGGCTACAAGCCCAAGATCGATGCCATTAATGCCATCGAGGAAAAGACGAAGGCGCTGACGGACGAGCAGCTAGCCGCACAGACGGCCGAGTTCAAGAAGCTTCTGGCGGAAGGCAAGACGCTCGACGACATCCTCGTCCCGGCCTTTGCCGTGGTTCGCGAGGCATCGCGGCGCGTGCTTGGCATGCGGCCTTTCGATGTCCAGTTGACCGGCGGCATGATCCTGCATGACGGCGCCATCGCCGAAATGAAGACCGGTGAAGGTAAGACCCTCGTCGGCACCCTGCCCGTCTACCTCAATGCGCTGTCGGGCAAGGGCGTGCATGTCGTGACGGTCAACGACTACCTTGCTCAGCGTGACGCTGCCACCATGGGGCGCCTCTACGGCTTCCTGGGGCTGACGACCGGTGTCATCGTGCATGGTCTCGACGACGACCAGCGCCGCGCGGCCTATGCCTGCGACATCACCTACGCGACGAACAACGAACTCGGCTTCGACTATCTTCGCGACAACATGAAGTACGAGCGCTCGCAGATGGTCCAGCGCGGCCACAACTATGCGATCGTCGACGAAGTGGACTCGATCCTCATCGACGAAGCGCGTACGCCGCTGATCATCTCCGGCCCGCTCGACGACCGCTCCGACCTCTACACCACGATCGATGCCTTCATTCCGAAGCTGTCGCCGGAAGACTACGAGATTGACGAAAAGCAGCGCTCTGCCAACTTCTCCGAAGCCGGCACCGAGAAGCTCGAAGGCCTGCTTCGCGAAGCTGGTCTCCTGAAGGGTGAATCCCTCTACGACGTCGAAAACGTTGCGATCGTCCACCACATCAACAACGCGCTGAAGGCCCACAAGCTCTTCACCCGCGACAAGGACTACATCGTCCGCAACGACGAGATCGTCATCATCGACGAGTTCACCGGCCGCATGATGCCGGGCCGCCGCTATTCGGAAGGCCAGCACCAGGCGCTCGAAGCCAAGGAAAAGGTGACGATCCAGCCGGAGAACCAGACGCTCTCCTCGATCACCTTCCAGAACTACTTCCGCATGTACACCAAACTTGCCGGCATGACCGGCACGGCCTCGACCGAAGCGGAAGAGTTTGCCAACATCTACAAGCTCGAAGTGGTCGAAGTACCGACCAACCTGCCGATCCAGCGTATCGACGAGGACGACGAGGTCTACCGGACCTTCGACGAGAAGTTCAAGGCGATCATCGCCGAGATCAAGGACGCCCACCAGCGCGGCCAGCCGGTGCTTGTCGGCACCACCTCGATCGAGAAGTCCGAACTCCTTGCTAACATGCTGCGCCAGTCCGGCTTCAACGACTTCAACGTCCTGAACGCCCGGTACCACGAGCAGGAAGCCTATATCGTCAGCCAGGCGGGTGTTCCCGGCGCGGTGACGATTGCCACCAACATGGCAGGCCGCGGTACCGACATCCAGCTCGGCGGCAATATCGACATGCGCCTGGAGCGTGAGCTGGAGGGTATCGAGGACGAAAACGAACGTCGCGCCAAGGAAGCTGCGATCCGCGAGGAAGTAAAGCAGCTCAAGGAAAAGGCGCTCGCTGCCGGCGGTCTCTACGTTATCGCCACCGAGCGGCACGAAAGCCGCCGCATCGACAACCAGCTGCGTGGCCGCTCCGGCCGCCAGGGCGACCCGGGCCGCTCCAAGTTCTACCTGTCGCTTCAGGACGACCTGATGCGCATCTTCGGCTCCGACCGAATGGACAGCATGCTGCAGAAGCTTGGCCTGAAGGAAGGCGAGGCGATCGTCCATCCGTGGATCAACAAGGCGCTTGAGCGTGCACAGAAGAAGGTCGAAGCCCGCAACTTCGATATTCGCAAGAACCTTCTGAAATACGACGACGTGACCAACGACCAGCGTAAGGTCATCTTCGAGCAGCGCATCGAGATGATGGATGCCGAGGACCTGTCCGACGTCGTGGAAGAAATGCGCAACGAGGTCATCGACGTCCTCGTCACCAAGCACATTCCCGAACGCGCCTATGCCGAACAGTGGACGGCAGCCGAGCTTCGCCAGGATGTGGCCCGCTTGCTCAACCTCGACCTGCCGATCGAAGAATGGGCGAAGGAAGAGGGCATCGGCGAAACCGACATCCGCGAGCGCATCACCGAAGCGGCCGACAAGGCTGCTGCCGATCGTGCCGAACGATTTGGTCCCGAGATCATGCGCTATGTCGAGCGCTCTGTGCTGCTCCAGACGCTGGATCACCTGTGGCGCGAGCACATCGTCAACCTCGACCACCTGCGCTCGGTCATCGGTTTCCGCGGCTACGCTCAGCGCGATCCGCTGCAGGAATACAAGGCGGAAGCCTTCGAGCTCTTCCAAGCGCTTCTGGCCAACCTGCGTGAAGCCGTCACCTCGCAGTTGATGCGCGTCGAGCTGGTTCAGAACCCTGAGCCGCCGCAGCCGCCGTCGGTCTTCGACGAGCAGCATATCGACCCNCAGACGGGCACGAACGAGGCAAACGGCTTCAGCGGCGAAGACTTCATNGCCGCACCGGAAGACCGNCGCCCCGAAGATCCNTCGACCTGGGGNCGCGTCGGCCGCAACGAGGCCTGCCCCTGCGGTTCGGGCAAGAAATACAAGCACTGCCACGGCGCCTTCGAGCAGGCCTGAGGCAGGAAGCTTTAGAAGTTGAAACGCCGCCTTCGGGCGGCGTGTTGCGTTGTGGACTGCCCGTTCCGTCAAGGTTCCGGCGAACCGTTTGTTAACCCTGCTGTGGCAACACTTGCCCGCATTGTCCCGTCGGCTCTACGAGTATTGCGTGCCCCTCATGGCGGTCATTGAAACAGCGGAAAGATTGCTTCCGCCTGGCTTGAGGGCCCGGCTTTTTCCGCTTACGCAAAAACTCCAGTCGATTCTGACGAGTGATAGCAACACAGCGCAGGCGCAACGGCGGGCGCTCACTGCCTTCGTTATCCGCATTGCCAGTGCCGCCATCGCCTTCATCTCGCAGATCGTGCTGGCGCGGCTGATGGGCGAGTTTGAATATGGCATCTTCGCCTTCGTCTGGGTGCTGGTGATCCTCGCGGGCAACCTCTCCTGTCTCGGCTTCCACACCTCGATCATCCGCTTCCTGCACCAGCATATGGCGGAGGGCGACATCAATACCGTGCGCGGCCTGAACCTTGCCGTACGCGTGATCGCAATCGGTTCGGCCAGTGTGGTTGCGGCGCTCGGCTTCCTGTTCCTTTCCATCTTCGGTGAGACGATCGAGCCCTATTATCTCGTGCCGGTGATGCTGGCGCTCTTCACCATGCCGATGATCGCGCTCGGCGACGTGCTAGACGGCACCGCCCGCTCCAACAACTGGACCGCGGTGGCGCTGACGCCGACCTATCTGATCCGCCCGACGCTGATCCTCGTCTTCATGCTCATCTCGCTTTGGCTGGGCGCGCCGCATACGGCGGTGACCGCCATGGAGGCGGCGCTTGCCGCAACTTATGTCACGACACTTTTCCAGTTGCTGCGACTGACGTTCCGGCTTCGCAAGCTCTATGGCAGGGGCGAGATGCGCTTTGCGCCACGACCATGGCTGCGGGTCTCCCTGCCGCTTTTCCTGGTCGACGGCATCGGCTTTCTGCTGACCAATGCCGACGTCGTCGTCGTTGGCCTCTACCTGCCGCCGGACCAGGTCGGCATCTATTACGCTGCGGCGAAGACCATCGTGCTCGTGCAGTTCGTGTATTTCTCGATCAAGGCGGCTGCCGGTCCGCGTTTCTCCGCCCTGATGGCCGAGGGCGACATGGCTGCGCTCTCCGCCTTTGCCGGGCAGACGGTGCGCTGGACCTTCTGGCCATCCCTTGCCGTCGGGCTTGCCGCGCTGGCGCTTGGTGAACTGCTGCTATCGCTCTTCGGCAGCGCCTTTACCGCCGGTTACCCACTGATGGCGATCCTATTTGCCGGCATCCTGGCCAAATCCCTCGTGGGGCCGGGCGAAGTCCTGCTGTCGATGACAGGACGGCAGAACCTCTGCGTGCTCGTTTATGCCGCCACCCTTCTCGCAAGCATCGGCCTCTACATGGTGCTGATCCCGCGCTTCGGCCTGACGGGCGCGGCAATGGCGGCCGCGCTTGCGATGATGATAGAGGCGGTGCTGCTGCATCTCGTCGTGCGCCGCACGCTGGGAATCGTGCTTTTCGCCTTCGCCTCCCCCTCTCCTTCCGCATCTTCAAGGGCCCTGTGACCATGGCGCAACCTCCCATCGGCCAGGATCCCATAAGCAGCGGCGGCAGCCTTCTTTCGATGATGCAGCCGTTCCGCGCCAACCGTCCCGATGCCGACATGCGGCTGCAGATCGGCCGCCCGAGCCGCGAGCTCTGCCTTTACCCGGCAGCATTCGGATATGATCTCCAGGAAGAGCTGGAATTTCTCTCCAACCGGGCGATGGAGCCCAACATCTTCTTCTCGGCCCGACTGCTGGCCCCTGCCATGCCACGCGTCGAAGACAAGCAGGTGCGTTTCGCATTGATCCGCGACGAGCAAGGCGAGCGCAGCCGCATGCGGCTTCTGATGCCGTTCACGGTGGAGAAGCCGGGCTTTTCCATGGGTGCCTCGATCATCCGCGTCTGGGCAAACCCCTTCGGCCCGCTCGGTACGCCGTTGGTGGATGCCGAAGATGCGGCCGAGACCATGGACAACCTTCTTGAGGCTCTGGCCTCGCGCGAACTGCGGCTGCCGCCGGTGCTCGTGCTGCCGGAGATGCGGCTGAACGGGCCGTTTGCCCAGTTGATGAAAGCGGTCGCGATTGGTCGCAACCTGCCGGTCTCCGTTACCAGTCCTTACCTGAGGCCGATGCTGCAGAGCGACCAGGATGGCGAGACCTACCTGAAGCACGCCGTCTCGCCGCATCACTTCCGGGAACTGCGCCGCACCTGGCGCAATCTTTCCGCCCAAGGCGACCTCACCTATTCCGTCGCCCGCCAGCCGGAAGAGGTACGGTTGCGGATGGAGGAATTCCTGGCGCTTGAGGCAAAAGGCTGGAAGGGCCGCCGCCGCTCGGCGCTGATCAACGACCGGTACCGGTCGGCCTTCGCCCGCGAGGCCATCACCAACTTGGCCGAGATCGATGCCGTGCGCATCCACACCGTCGACCTCGACGGGCGCGCCATCGCCTCGCTGATCGTTTTCATCATGTCCGGCGAAGCCTATACCTGGAAGACGGCGTATGACGAGGACTATGCCCGCTACTCGCCCGGCAAGCTGCTGATGATGAAGCTGACCGAATGGCATCTGGAAGACGCCAACATCATGCGCACCGACAGCTGCGCCGTGCCCGATCACCCGATCATGAGCCGCTTTTGGGAAGAACGCGAGGAGATGGGAACGCTGGTGATCGGCCTTGACCAGAACGGCGACCGCGACGTGCGCCAGGTGGGCGCCCAGCTTCACCTTTACCGCAACACGCGCAACGTCGCCCGGCTGTTGCGCGAAAAGATCCTGTCGATCGCCGGCCGCTCGGAATAACTGCTACTCGGCTGCCGCCTGTTCGCGCAGCAGCCGGCGGACGACCTTGCCGGAGGTCGTGAGCGGGATCTCATCCACGAACACCACCTCGCGCGGATATTCATGCATCGAAAGCCGCGTCTTCACCCATTCGCGGATCTCGGCCGCCAGTTCATCGCTCGGTGAATACCCTTGCGCGAGCACAATACAGGCCCGGACGATTTGCGTGCGCACCGGGTCCGGCTTGCCGACCACGGCAGCGAGTTGCACCGCTGGATGGGCAATTAGGCAATCCTCGATCTCGCTCGGGCCGATGCGATACCCGGACGAGGTAATGACATCGTCGTTGCGACCGACGAACTCGATGTAACCGTCCGCATCCTGCCGCCCGAGATCGCCCGTCAGCAGCCAGTCGCTCGCGAACTTGGCTCCGGTCGCCGCCTCATCGTCGAAGTAGCCGAGGAACATCACCGGATCCGGGCGCCGCACGGCGATCTGGCCGATCTCGCCAACCGGCAAGACGTCACCATCCTCGTCCAAGATCGCAACCTCGTGGCCCGGCACCGGCTTTCCGATGGAGCCGGGTTTCGAGATACCGAGGCCAGCAGATGAACCAAGCACGAAATTGCACTCCGTCTGGCCGAACAACTCGTTCACTGTTACCCCGAGTGCTGCGCTTGCCCACTCAAACGTTTCGCGACCGAGCGCCTCCCCAGCCGAGGTCACGGTGCGCAGGTCGAAATCGAACCGGCGGCGCGGATCGGCAACCGCCTTCATCAGGCGCAGCGCCGTTGGCGGGATAAAGGCATTGCGCACCTGCATTTCGGCCATGATGCGGAAGGCCATCTCGGCTTCAAACTTCTGCGCCGGCGACGACACGACCGGTATGCCGAGCATCAGGGCGGGCAGCAGCACGTTGAGGAGGCCGCCAGCCCAGGCCCAGTCGGACGGGGTCCAGATGCGGTCGCCTGGCCGGGGCGCCTGCTCATGCCCAAACTGGAAGCCGGGGATGTGGCCGGCCAGCACCCGGTGGCCATGCACCGCCGCCTTCGGCGGACCGGTGGTGCCGGAGGTGAAGATCATCAGCGCCGGATCGTCAGGCCCGGTCTCGACGAGGTCGAAACGCGACGGGTGCGCGCAAACAAGCGCCTCGAAAAACAAGGCACCGGGCGCCTCGTTTACGTCGCCGCAGAGGATCACATGCTTGAGATGGGCAAGCCGCTCCGCCATCCCATCAAGCCGCGTCAGCCCGAACTCGTTGGTGATGATGGCGACCGCACCGGAAGCCCGCAGGCGGTATTCCAGCGCTTCCGCGCCGAACAGCAGCGCGAGCGGCAAGGCGACAGCGCCCATCTTGTAGATCGCCATATGGGCGATCACCGTCTCGAAACACTGCGGCAGGAGCAGCGCGACGCGATCGCCTTTCTGCACGCCAAGCGAGATGAAGGCATTGGCCAGCGCCGCGGAACGGGCCGAGAGCTCCCCGTAGGTGAGGCTGATGTGCCGGCCATCCGGCGAAAAATGCTGCAGGCAGACCCGATCGGGCGACGTGGCTGCCCAGGCATCGCTGACGACTTCGCCTATGTTGAATCGTGCCGGGATGTCCCAGACGAAGCTCTCGCGGAGCTCCTGGTATGATGTGCCGGCAGGCAGTTTCATTGGCGGTCATCTCGCTTTTTGCCGCAGCTAACATCGTTGAAGCTTGAAATACAAGCGGGCTACACTCGGGACTTGGCGGCTCCTGTTTTGGACTTTGAGATCCTGCAGTTCAGCCTTGCAAGGCGAGGCAGGGCCATGTTAGAGCGCTTGACATACCGACCGTGCCCCGTTGGCGGAATTGGTAGACGCGCCTGACTCAAAATCAGGTTCCGAAAGGAGTGCTGGTTCGATTCCGGCACGGGGCACCACCTCAATTTTTCGGCGTTGTTTTTATTGGCTTTTTTGGTCCTGAATGACCAGATAACTTAAATGACCAGAAATTTCTGGACACATTTGTTCTTGTTCAGTCCTTCTCCTCCTCTTCCTGATCATCGTCCAGAAGGTTGATGGCGCTCTCGGCGAGAAGCCTTTGATTCGCCGCCTTGGTGTACCGGGTCACCTCCTTAGAGGTGGTGTGACCGGTCACCGACATGATCTGCTTTTCGGTCGCGCCGCGCTCCGCCAAGCGCACTGATGCTGCCTTGCGCAGGCCGTGAGCGCTGCAATGCGGCAGGCCTGCAGCATCGCACTGATCGCGGAACCAGTTGCCGAAACCGGCCGATGTGAAGCCTTTGTTGAAAGCGGTGACTAGGAACGTCAGATCTCCCACTGGCGAAGCATCGATGATGCGCTGCAGCTTCGGGTGGATCGGTATCTCCAGCGTGATCGGCTTGCGGTTCCGCCCCTTGAACTGGGTGAACTTCAGGCTTCCGTTGCTGATGTGCTGTCGGCCGAACTGGACGATATCGCTTCTGCGCTGGCCGGTGTAGAGCATCAAAGCCAGGGCGAGGCGTGCCTTGGTGCCGATCGGGTGCGCGGCCTCGAAGGCGGCAATTTCTTCCTCCGTCCATGAATGAAAGCCGTCGCCCTGCTGCGGGAAGTAGGCCACGTCGCGTGCAGGGTTGTTCGGCATCAGCTCAACATCGGGCTTGCAGGCCCAGGATAGGACGGCGCGCAGAGCCTTGATGCGGCTGTTGGCCGCCTCTGGCGTCTCCGCCTTCCTGTCTCGAATCACTCGCACGGCTTTCGCCGTGAACGCCGACAGCGGCATATCCTCGTACAGCCGCTTGCTGTCTTTCTTGAGGGGTTCGGCCCACATGTGCTCGATGATCAGCTTACGCACATGGCGGGTGCGCTGATCGAGACGCTTGTATTCGGCGGACTGGAAGTATTGCTCGCAGAGCCACCGGAAGGTGTTCTTGGTGGACAGCTTCGGGCCTTTGGGCTCGGCATCACCTGTGCCGTTCAACGCCTTGTAATAGGCCTCGTTGAACTCGTCGCTTCCCGGCACGCCCGGCAGGCGCACCTTCTTCTGGCCGCGCCTCCGGAAGTAAAAACGCTGCACTCCATCGGTGTTATCTTCTACGACGTATTTCTTGGCGAACTTCTTTGGCATCAGACCTCCACTGACCAGTCATCCGCGTCGTCGGGATCTCCACCGGGCAGACGCGTGAACGCCCGGTCAAGCGCTAGGCGGTCCCAGATCGTGCGGGCGTTCGCCTTCTTCGGCTTCGGCATTCTGCCATCGCCTACCATTTCGTCAAACAGGCTCGCCGATACGCCGACGTAAGCCGCGGCCTGTTCTCGCGCGAGGCCGCGTGGTGGCAACGAAATCGGGAGAACCTCAGCGCGCTGCGCTCTCATCTCGACCTTCCTTGTTTTTGCGGATCGCGTTTCGACTGGTGATCATCCGATACCCGTCCATGAACCTCACCTCACAGCTATTCATGCTGCCGCGCGCTAGTACTTCGCAGGGCTGCCCCTTTCGCCCCTGGCGATCCCATCGATAGACATAAGGCAGCGGCGTCATTCGACAGCTCCCAGCTTCGGTTGCGGCGATGGGGATACGGCTAAGGCAGCCGCCAGCATCGCGTTGACATCCACGATTGTCACGGCGTTGCCCCGGCCGCGGTCGTTAAGGGCTTTGCATGCCGCGTGCCGCATTTCATCGGAGATGACAAGATGGGCGGAAAGGCCGGCAAACGGATTGCTCATGAAGCCATTCTCGATGCCGTAGATCCAAGCCTTCAAGCAATGTTCTGCTGCCCGCCGTGCTTCGCTTGGGTCGCAGGGCATGCCGCTCGTCCGGCAGACACCGTCAGCGTCGGCGCATTCTCTGCACCTGCTTCCATAGTGAAGAGCATAGTCGATTGGATCAAACATCGCGTTCTCCTTCTGTGGCGGATGGTTCGATGTAAGCCGGATCGACATTCCTGCTGATGTGAGCAATCAGGTCGTTGTCTTCGCCTTCGATTTCGACGCCATAGTTCTCGAACATATCGAGGAGCTGCTGGCAGTAGCCGCGCAGGGTAACCGGATCACTCTCCAGCACACCTGCCGGCGGAACGGTAGTGTCAGCAAAATACAGATCGACCGGCTGCACCAGCAGCGCAGAGCGAGCTTCCCTGCTAGTAACTCCGCCCCAAAAGGCATCACCGCTGTCCATGCAGTAGACGTCAGGACCACCGATCACTGCCCACTCAACCTTGCCGTTGCCAACGTCCTTACCGGACATGGCTCCGTATTCTGTCTTGAAACCCAGGCTGCCCTCAAACAGGAAGGGGCCGGGAGGGCATTCAGCCAGCGTGACGGCGTTCCCATCTACCGCCATGTTGATCTGCGGTGGAAGCAAAGCGCCCCGCAAATGCGTCTGGCGAGCGGGGAGGTTCTCGGCGAAGTTGCGCACCATCTTTGCGAAGTAGTCGCGGTTCTCGATAGGCTCGTGCCCATCACACCACGGGCCACCGCTGGCTGGCCGTTCTGCTTCTCCGATCTGCTTCGCGAGGGCTTCGAAGTCGTTCCCCACCACATGCGACTCGGGTGCTGGGGGTGCAGCGAAAACCGGAAAGGCGCGGGGGTCGTTCTCGTCGCTGATCCACATCGCGCCAAGCGGCACCTGCCGCACCGGCACGTTTTCGCCGTTGCGCAGCCATGCTACCGGCTCTTGCTGCTCGGGAGCTTCCTCGAAGGCGTTGCCCGCGCCAATGGAGACTACCTGTCCGAACTGCGTCTCGTAGTGGTGCGGGTTTCCCTGCAGCTTGCGCAGGTTGCCACGGAAAACGACGGTGAAGCAGTCGTCATCTGCCGCCAGATTGGTGATTGGCGGGAGGGGGTCACAAGCCCCCTCCCTAGCAGTCCTTCCGGTTATGGTACGGTTTCCCGGCGACTGCTTGTCGGCAAAGTTCTCGTGGACGCCTGGGGTGGGCTGGCGCGTCATGGCCTTCCCTCCATCGCCGCGACATGCATGGAGATGCGCGGCAGGCTGATGAAGCGGATGGTCGAGCCGCCGTATTCCGACGTCGTCACCTTCTTTTCGAGGACGAGCTTCGGGATGCCGCAGGGCTTGTAGTTGCGGCGCGGCTCCTTGCGCGGCGCGATCTTGAGCGTGATCAGCCGGCGCCTGACGCATTCCTGCGTCACGCTGTAGCGGCTGGCTATCTCGGCCTGCGTCATGCCCTGGCGGACGTCTCTTGCGAGCACGATGTCGTCGGGAAGCTTGCGATTGTTGGCGGTCATGGTCGGATCCCGTTGAGCTGGTGAAAGGTGGCGCGCGGGCTGGTCACCCCTTCACGCGCTTGATCTTGGTGATCTTCGCGTCGGAGCGTTCCTCGGCCTTCTCGCGTGCGGCTTCCGGGGTCGGCGCGGTCACGTCGAGCTTGGTGTCGTCGGCGAAGTGGACGCGGAAAAGCGTGTCAGCCACGGCTTGCCTCCCTGTCCGCCATGCGGCGGTTGAGCAGGTTGCGGAGGTCACGGCTCTCGTTGAGGGCACCATCGGCCGTGAGCAGGTGGAAGAGCGCGCCTTCCGCCGCCTGAGCTGCTTCCCGCAGGCGTTCCTCGGTCACCAAGCCACCGCGGCGGGCGGCGGCCAGGTGGTTGCCCAGGTCGTCGAGAAACTTCTCGGCGGCGATCAGCTCCTGCTCCAGGAAGGAAAGGCTTTCGGTGCGCGGTGCGCGGGGATTGCCCGGGAAGAGATGGACCGTGGCGCTCATGACAGCACGTTCCAGGTCTGCATGCCGATCAGGCTGATGACGGCGATCAGCAGAAGGCCGGTCATGCCGTCATAAATGGGGCCGCGTGCGTCCTCGAGCTGCTTGCGGAATGTGCCGAGGTTCTTGCGGCGCGCCTCAAGCTCGGGGCTTGCGGAATGCATGGGGGTGATTTCGATCAATGCTGGTTTCACGGCTGGCTCCATCATCCGTTTCGGACGCCGCCACGGGGGTACCCTTCAAGGGCGTGGCGGCCGCCGATACGGATCAGGCAGCCTGCGGAGCCGGAACCTGTCGCGTGCTGCGCCGGGTGGCGATCGAACGCGCGTCATCGACGACGGCTTCGAGTTCCTTGGCGGTGATACCGAGGGCGGTCTGGATGTCGGATGCCGTGCATCCCTCGCCCAGGCGGCGCATTGCTTCCGCAACACAATCGACCTGCTCGGAACGGTCACGGCAAAGGTGCCAGGCGTTGTGATTGTTGACGTTCATGTCGTTCCTCATCGGGTTGGCCCAGCCCACTGCGGTGGCCGGATGAGAAATAGGTACAATATGCCCCTATTGACGTCAACAATAAAATGGGGGCAATGTGCCCCTACATGCGTTAGCAGGAGTTAATAGGTGCCGAACGCACCTGCCGGAGCGAATCATTGGAATGGCTCAGAGGGATGTCACGGTGATGACTATGGATGCGGAAACCGCTCAGTGGATCGCCCTCACTGTCGGTCAGGTTGGATTGCTGGGCGTTGCCTTCAGTCTTCTGGTCACCAGTATGTCCTTGTGCCGGACAATGTCGGCCCTCGCTTCGAGGATCAAGATTGTGGAAACTCGTCTCGTTAGCCTGGAGATCGAGCTCGGCCCCAGATCGGATGGCGAGGAAGAATTTGAGAAATTTGCGCGTGGCGAGCTGGATAAATTCGTCTCGTCGTCGCCGGTGGTGGTCAGGTCGCTAAGCGAGCATGAGCAGCTTGACGATACCGAAAAGCATAATCAGCGCGCCGACTGCATCAAGGATGTGACCAGCTAGGCACGGAATGCGCGGATGACCTTCATAAACGGTGAGGCCATCACGATAGCTCCGGAATGGGTGGTTCATAAACTCGCCGACACCAACAAGCACCATCCCCACTGCCATTACGAGCAGCTGATTATGATGCGCCGCCACAGCTCCGACACCAAGGGCAACTCCGGCGGCAATCAGGGCCTTGTACCATTTGTCGAGAAGCCTCAGGTCGCCCATTTAGACACTCCGGATATGTGGCTACGGTTCATGCATCACATCTCGATGATGGAACGGCGCACCCTGCCGACGACATGGACGGCGCCCTGGAACTGTGGCGGCGGCACTTCGTCATATGACGCTGGTTGGAATGGCGGGTCGTCGTTCGGGCGGTAACGCTTGTAGGTTGCTGCGCCGGTCTCGTCGGCGACAACGTAACAGGCATTGGGGACCAAACGTTTGTCGCGACGGTTCGCGAAGATGATGGAGTCCGGCGGCGAGATCTTGTTCATTGAGTTGCCATCCACCCGCAGGGCGATCCAATCGCCTTCGGGCAGATCGATAGCGGTTATCGTGGGGAACTCTGCCAGACTGACGACGGCCTGCTGTTCGCCGAGCGCACCGGCACTGACCCAGGAGATGAGCGGGACATCGGTAGTGGTGACGGGCTCCGGCGGATCTACGTCCTCCGGATTGCCTATTCCCATGAAGAGCCATTGCAGCGAGACGCCGAAAGTCTTCGCATATTTCCGCGCATCGACGATACCGAAGCTGCTCTTTCCTTGCTCGTGAGCCTTGTAGGTATTCTCGTTCCACCCAAACCGGTTGGCGAGCTTACGGTAGCCGCCAAGATCGGCTGCTTCGCGCGCGCGGCGAAGGCGGGCTGCTCTATTCTCTCGTTCTGTGCGTTCGTCGATGTTAATCATGGGGCATATTGTACCCACATGGCGAGGGGTAAATAACCTCTACGCGGGATTGACATTTGTAGGGGCATGTTGCACCTATTGCGCATGACGCACTCTGACCTCATCAATCTCTGGCCGTCCCTCACCGATTTCGCGAGCGATATCGGGGTGGGATACGAGAGCGCGAAAGCCATGCGCCGACGCTCTTCCATTCCTTCGGGATACTGGAAGTACATGGTCGCCGCGGCGGATTGCAGAGGGATCAGTGGCGTGACCTATGACCGGCTGGCTGAGATCGCCGCCGTGCCCCGGGAGGCTGCCGAATGATGCGCCTCGTTTCCCAACTTCACGAACGGAGACCGAAATGCACGCTGCCCTCTCTTCTGACGACCGGCTGGCGCGGCGGGAACTGCGCAAGGCACAGTTCGATGCGCGAACGGAGCGCCTCAAGGCGCTTGCTGGGCGCCCGCGCACGCCCGCCGAGGAGCAGGAGTGGCGAGACATCTTCTGCAAAGATCCGGGCCGCTGCGAAGCGTATTTTACCAACCGGCTCTGGGAAAGATCTAAGGCTCCTGCCTTGCCTCGTTCCTGATCTCGTCCCAGTGGCTGCCCCAGTCGTCGATGGAGCTCTCCAGGCTCTGGACGTAATCGTAGGCCGCATCCGCGCGATCCCGCAGTGGGTCGGTGTTGCCCCGCTCGGCAATTTCGCGGGTCTTGCGCGCGAATTCTTCCGCTGCGGCAAAAACGAACGTCCGCTGGTCGTGGGGCATCGTGGAGATCACGAGGCGCAGAACCTGCTCCAGCGTTTCGATCCGTCCGAGCAGGTAATCCGGCTTTTCCCGATATTTTTCGTCTTCCGTCATGTCTGTCTCTTCGGTTGTGGGTTGTTGCGGTCTCAACCGAACAGGGCGCGTGACGGAAAGCAAGCGCAGCGGGGTGCTTTTCCCCGCTGCGCACACCCTCGTTCCCCGCGCGGCTCGTCAGACGGTCGCGCCAACTGTCGCCAGGGTGGCGGACCTCTGACCCCTGGCGACCTTTCTTTCCCAGCGAGCGATCCTCCTCCCCGCTCGCTGTCTGCGCCTTGCCTCTCCTCCTCCCGGGGCGGGCGCTACCACCGGTCGGGGCCTGTGTACTGCGTGCCCCGACCGGTGATTTATCGAGGGGTCGCCGTTCATGGGTAACAGCCTCATCACCCATATCCTCTGCGCGGTCCTGCTGCTGGGCTTCATGGCCTTTCTGTTTCGCGAAATATGCCATGCGCGCGCCAAGGCGCTGATGCTGGCGGAAATCGACGATCTGCGGATGCAGGCTGTTCGCGTCTCCCGCTCCGGAAAGGAGAAGGGCTGATGTTCTTGCCAATGACATGCGGGCCTCCGTGATCTGACGGAGTGATCAATCACACTTTGCAACTCTTCCCACCACGGGAATCGCGCGGGGAATTTCCCGGCGCGGGAAACCTATTGTCTCTTGGAGATCAACAACATGGACGCTTTCCTCTATCGCATCAAAGCGGCGCAGCGAGACCTGATCGAGCGGTGCGGCGGCATCATGCGGGTCGTCGAGAAGTCCGGCTATTCCAAGTCGGAAGTCGGGCGCTGGAACAACGCTTCCGAACCTGACCTGATGCCGGTCGGGGCGATCGCCGTGCTGGAGCGAGACTGCGGGCAGGCACTCGTGACGGCGGTGCTGGCGGAAACGAACGGCCGTCGCCTTTCGGACCCTGATGCAGAGCGCCAGGCGGAAGTGAATGTGCTGACCAGCCATGCCGAACTGATGCGGCAATCGGCGGAGCTCGCCAATGCCATCGCCATCGCAATCTCAGACGGGCAAGTGACCCCGTCGGAAGCTCACAGCATCGACCGTGTGGCGTCGGCCATGGAGCGCGCCGCTTCGGACCTGCGAGCCTCGCTGGCGGCAATCAAGGCGCGCGGCGGCGAGCGTGCGGCGCTCAAGATCGTCAGCGGAGAGGCTTGAGCCATGGCGCGCGCGACACAAAGGCTGGTCGGCATCACCATCAACGTGCCGGAGAAGGCGAAGGCAACGCTTGACCGGCAGGCGGCGGCCCGTGGTTGCGCGTCATCGTTCTGGGCGGGCCAGGTCTTCGACATTGGCTTTGCTGCCATCTGCGCGCGTGAGAAATCCATGCCGATCACCGACGCGGATCTCGACGCTATTGCCGGCGCGACCTTGCTTCTCTGGGCGCGCGGCGAATGGGACACTGCCTCGATCGCCAAGGCGCTCGGCGTTCCGGAGGCGACAATATCGAAGATCCTCGATGGGTGGCGTGAATACAGAAGGGCTGCCTGAGTGATGGATGCCCTGCTCTTCCGCCTCGACGAAAACCGCCAATCGCTGCTGATCAAGGAAGCCTGCTTTTCGCGGGTTCTTGAGCTTTGGCACGGCGAGCAGCTTTCCACGCATTGCATCGCCGCGCGCACCGGGCTCGACGAGCGCGAGGTGTGCCGGCTGCTGGAAGAAGGCGAAAGCCAGTGCTGGCGCGACCGGAGGGTTTCGTGATGAACGAGATTGCCACCAATTCCCCGCAATCGGAACTGGTCGAGGCAATCGAACGAGCGCGGGCGCTGCTCGATGCCGGCGATGTGGAGTTGGCGCTCAAAGTTTCGTCCGTTGCCTACGATCAGGCGAAGGCTGCCGCCGGTTCTGCTGAGCGTGTTCGCGCGTCTCGCGATCTCATAGACAAAGCGCGGCGCCTGCAGGCCGACGCGCTAAAGATCGAAACCATGTGCTACGTCGCCATGGCGAACGCGGTTGATGAAGCGCAGACTGGCGGCGTGGTCGCACGGATCGGCCGCCCTGTGAAAGGCAAAGACAACATCCTGAAAATGGATGAGGTGGGCATAGACAAGCGGCGGCTGCACGAAGCGCGGAAAATAAGATCCACGCTCAAAACCCAGCCCGACTTCATCGACCGCATCATTGCGGATCGCTTGGCGCGGGGGCTAGAGCCCACCCGCTCCGCACTGCGTTCTCAAGCCGATCGGTCCGATTCAAGAGGAGCGCGTAATCCGTATCTAGGCCCGGCCCTTGTAAGCGGAGCGCGGCTCGGGAATTTGAAGTGGTACGAGATCGACGCGCTGATACGCGACTACCGGCGCGATCTGGCCTTGCTGGAGAGGATAAAGTCGCACTGCATTCCTGCTGACCCGAACCTTACAATCTTCGAGGTTATGGGACGCGAGCGGTTGGCTTCCATGATGGAGGGAGCCAATGACTGACGTTGTTTTGACCGCACCTGCGCCGATCGCCGACCTGGTAGCCGTGGTGGAGCAAGCTCGGGCGTTGCTGGATTCTGGCGATGTGGAGCGCGCCCTGAAGCTTTCCGCCGTTGTCTATGATCAGGCTAAGGCTGCGGCTGGGTCTGCGGACCGTGTGCGGGCTTCCCGCGAGCTGGTCGACAAGGCGCGGCGGATGCAGGCGGATGCGCTGAAGATCGAAAGCCTTTGCTATATCGCAATGGCTGATGCCGTCGATGCAGCCCAGGCTGAAGGCAAGGTTGCTCGGCAAGGGCAGCGCTCAGATGTCCAAGGCGCGGACATGTTCACCCTTGCGGAGGTTGGTGTGGATCGACGCCGCCTCAGTGAGGCGAGAAAGCTCCGGGACAAGGTGAAAGTCGAGCCGGAGTTCGTCGAACGCGTCGTCGAGGCGCGGCTGGCGGAAGGGCTGGAGCCGAGTCGCGCGGCGCTGAAGAAGGCTGCCGGACATGCGGTCGGCACGAAGACCGCAACCAAGGAAGATCGCGGCGAGGATCTTTACGAGACGCCGATCGAGGCGATGCGCACCCTGCTTGCGCTTGAAAGTTTCGGACTCAACGTCGTCGAGCCGAGCGTCGGGCGTGGCGCGATCCTGCGGCCGCTCGAAAATGCCGGTTATGAAGTGACGATCTCGGATCTCGTCGACCGTGGCATCACAACGCAGCACGGCGCGTGCCAGGGCGTCGGGGACTTCCTGCTGTCGGTGGCAGAGGGCGGCGGCTGGGACATCGTGACCAACCCGCCTTATGGCGTGGCGAACGCTTATGCGGCGCATGCGCTGCGCGAGCACAAGCCGCGCAAGATGGCGCTGCTTCTCAACCTCAACTTCATGTGCGGCTTCGAGGATCCTGACCGGCGGCTCGTGATGGACGAAAACCCGCCGAGCCGGATCTATGTGTTTACGCGGCGCCTGCCGATGATGCACCGCGACGGCTGGGAGGGGAACAAGGCCTCCAGCCAGATGAACACCGGCTGGTTCGTGTGGGAGCGGAACGAAGACGGCAGCTACGGCTCCGGCTTTCCGCAACTGATCCGCGTCGACTGGTCGAACTACCTTTCCGCCGAGCCATTGGCGCCGGGTGAAGGCTGCCATGTCTCGCCTCTGCTCTTCCGCGATGCGGAGGATGATTTCACTCGGACGACGCCGCGCAAGACGCTCGACGAGCGCGTCGAGGAGGAGCGCGTGCGCTCTCTGGTGTGGATTGCCGAGCAGGAACAGTTTGACGCGCTGGGCCTGCGCCGTGGCGTGGGCATGCGGCCCTCGGTGGCTGATGCCGTGATAACCGACTTTCTCGCGCGCGAGCTCGTCGCGCCGGTGGATGGTGAGCACTACGCGATCACTGACGGCGGGTGGCTGGCCTTAAAAGCCATGGCTGGCGCGGTTGTCGGCATGAAGGCGTTGGCTGCCCTCGACCGAATGGAAGGAGTTGCGGCATGAACGCGAACCTTCCGGTGTTCGATCGCGAACGCGAAAAGCAGGTGCTCGATAAGCTGCGCTACATCAGCGACCGGCTGGCGGGCGACCAGTGGGACATGGAGGCGGACCAGGATGGCATCCATGTGTTCTCCACCCGCTCCAGCGGCGAGCAGGTGAAGATCCTGACCATCCACCACGAGGCGACCGTGGACGAGCAGGATCTGGTCGCCGGTGCGCTCGACCACCTGTTCCTGTTCCTCGGCTTCGTCGGCCGCGCCGTGGCGCGCGTGAAGGAGCTGCAGGCGGAGATCGACAAGCTGATCGCCCGCAAGCGCGCCGACGACTACGAGGAGCAGGCAAAGGGCCTCTGTGAAAAACAGGCATTCTGGCGCTTCCTGCAGGCCCAAGGGCTCGACGGGGCAATCACCTCGGCGACGGCTGCCGAGACCCGCATGAAGGGCATGCTCGGCATCTCGTCGAAGGCGGCGCTAAACGGCGACGAGGCCGCGCGGGCGCGGTTTCAGAAGCTGCGGTCAGACTTCTACAAGTGGCAGAAAGGTGACCTCGCGTGAACTTCCTGCTCACCACAGACCAGTTGCGGCGGGCGGCGAACGATCAGGATCGAGCGCTTTGGCTGGCTCGCGCGCCACTCGCATTCTTCTCATGCGAGCATTCGCAAATCATCGAGAGCCTTCTTTTGGAGGCCGAGTTCAAGCCGGGCGAAAACTACTTCAGAGCGGAACGGGCGGCACAACTGGCGCAGCGATCCGTTCGGGGCGACGTCCCTTTCACCATCAACATGAACCGAAACTACAGCTTACTGACGATGCTTAATCCGGCAAGCTGGAGGGGGATTCCGTGAGTGATCACCGCTTCGCAATTATCCCCGGCTGGGTCGTCACGCATCCTGACCTGAAGGGCAAGATGCTGCAGGTGATCTGCCTGCTCGGGCGCCATACCGACAAGCAGGGCTGGTGCCGGCGCAGCCAGGTGAAGATGTCGGAAGAGATCGGCTGCGCGCGCTCCACGGTGCAATCGGCGCTGGATAGCCTGATCGAGATCGGCGCTGTCGAGCGCCGCGAAGTCGTCAGCGAGAACGGCCGGGACAGCGCGCATTGGTACCGCGTGATCTACGATCGTGACACGCCGAGCCATGCTTTCGGCGCATGGGACGGCGATGATGCCGAGGAATTTGATCCTAACACGGCCGGCGTTTGCGGGGGTACCCCTGCCGGTATACCGGCACCCCCTGCCGGTCCAGAGCCGGCACCCCCTGCCGGTTCTGGACCGGCACCTATTAATGACCCCAATATAACTCCCCCTGTTGAACAAGAAGAGAGAGAGCGCGAGCGCGAGAACGGGGAAGAGGAAGAAAATCCGAAAGTGCTGGAGCGGCGGTTCCGCAAATGGTGGTCAGGCTGGCCGACCTATGCGGTGGACGCCGAAGCGCCTACCCGTCGCGCCTGGCTGGACCTGACGCCGGAGCAGCGGAAGGCCTGCGAGGAGCGGACGCCCGACTACCTGGCCGAGGCCAAGCGCAGCGGACGCAAGTTCTCGAAGGCTGCTGCGACCTATCTGTCGGAACGGGCATGGGAGCGGCTGGCTGAGCGATCCTCCGTGCCGGCTGCGCCGGAAACCTTCAACGCCTATTCCCGGCCATGGAGCGCCTTGCGGCTGGCGGAGCTTTCGAAATCGCCCATGCCGCTGATGCTCGATGCTCTCGAGCAGCGGATCATCGAAGCCAAGCCGGAAAAGGAGGAGATGATCTGGCGGGACAAGCGAGAAAAGAAGGGATGGCCCGAGGCGGTGAAGCTACACCAGGCGGCGCTGGACCGGAAGCCTGTTCTGGTGCCGGAGCTGATCGTGACGATCTCGCAGGGCTTCGACAAGGTGCAGGTTGGCGGCGCGGTGTGGGAAGCTTGGAAGCGGCTCCATCACCAGAAGTGCTGGCCTTGGCTGCCTGAGCCGCAAGGGCTTGGCTTCGTGCAGTTCCCTGCGCTCGACGATGGCATTGAAGATCTGGATGAGGCAGTGGCGGATGCGCTTCGCCGGTTCCAAAGGCAGTTGATCGAGGCGAGGAAAGACGATGATGCAGCATAGAAAAATCCAAGGTCAGAAACTCGCATACCGTCCCGTTTCCTCTGCAGAGCTTTCGCCCTACGAGCGTCGGCGCATCGATGAAGGTCAGGCGCGCGCCGAAAGGGCCAGAGCCGCACATGCGAACCTGATCCGGATGGCGGGCAAGGATTGGGAGCGGTTCGACACGATGGCGCGCTGGATCGTCGGGACATGCAGGGCAGGTTCGGAACTGTCCATTCAGGAGGAGTTGAACGAGCAGGGAATCGAAACCTGGTGCCCGCTGGAGCGCTTTCGGACGAGGCCACGCAGAGGCCTAAAGCCTGTGGATATCTATCGGCCCTTCTTCCGTGGCTACCTCTTCCTGAGGGTGGTTCCCTGCCACGAGGCCTATGCCGGGGCGCTCTGCGCATCACGCCTGCAGAGCCTGATGGGCAATGACGGAAAGCCGTTCCTGATGCCGGAAAAACTCATGAACGCGCTGATGCTTCGGGTGAAGAATGATGTGCTAAAACAAGATGATGAGAAGCCCTTGCCGGTGCATGCAGGCGAGCGCGTGACCATCCGGTCAGGACCATTCGCGGACTTCCAGACGACCATCCGCAAGGTGCTCGGTGACCGGTGGAAGGTGCTGGCAGAGGTGAACATCTTCGGGCGCATGACGCCGATCGAACTGGATATTGACTCCGTTGCGCCAGCGCCATAACGATTCTCCCGCGCTGATGGCTGAGTCCATCGGCGACGGGATGACCGGAGCGTCTGATGCTCCTTCGGGATGAAGTTCTCCTCCGGCCCCTGCCCTCCAGTCTCAGGCGAGACATCGATTCAGGGCCAGTGCGCAAGCCATGACCAGATGAATGCAAGGCGGCCTCAACGGTCGCCTTTGTCGTATCTAGGGGTATGGGACGCCTCACAACGCTCAAGCCAAGGCTCTCGACGCTGCCACCTCGCCTCGGTCGTGTTGCCGGTGATGAGCAGGCAAGGCATCGCGAGCGCGATGCGAACCTCGAATATCGCAAATGGTACAAGACGGCGCGCTGGCAGAAGCTTCGGATGAAGGTTCTGATCCGCGACCGCTTCACATGCCAGATGGTTGGATGCGGACGAGTTGACGGGAATACGTCGCGGCTCGTTGCCGACCACAAGAAGCCGCACCGTGGTGACGAGCGCCTGTTCTGGGACGAGCAGAACCTGCAGTGCCTGTGCAAGCCGTGCCATGACCGCCTGAAGCAGCGCGAGGAGCGGCGGCAAGGCTGGTGACCGCAAGGCCGGGGGGGTGGTCGAAAGTCTGGAAGGCCCCCTGCCCCTAGACCCGCGCCCCTCCTATTCGGAGATTTTTTTTACCGTGTCAGACGATTTTTCCGGCCAGAAGACTGAGCTTGACCTGTTCGGCCAGCCGATGTTGCCGATCAAGGATCGGCGCGGCAGGCCATCGTTTGCAAAGAACAAGGAAAATCAGGAACTTGTATGCCTTCTCCGCGCTGCGGGTTGGACGCAAGCGAGAATTGCCAACTATCTCGGGTGCGATGAGAAGACGCTTCGCAAGAATTTTTCCCGAGAGCTTCAGGACGGCGCGGACCTGATCGAAGGCATGGCTCTGGAGATCACGCTGAAGAAAATGAAGTCCGGTAGCTCCGTCGCCATTTCGAGGATGTTCGACATCCTGGAGAAACAGGGCGCCCCGGCCGTCCCGATCCCGAAAGACGACAAAGCCTCCGCGGAAAAGCTGGGCAAGAAGGCTGCGGCGGACCAGGACGCCAAGACAGCACATGAAGGCACATCGTGGGCTTCGCTTCTGCAGTAAAGGCCGATTGGAACTTCGCCTGCCCCGATTGGGTGGAGCGCCTTAGGTCGGGCCGGTCGCTTGTTCCGGATCTTCCCCTGGACCAAGAGGAAGGCGATCGAGCGGTCGGGATCTTCAATAACCTGCGGCTGCCCGACGTTCCTGATCAGCCGTTCATGGCGGACGCAGCAGGTGACTGGTTCCGCGACATCGTCCGGGCCATCTTCGGCTCGATCGACGAGAACGGCGAGCGGCATGTGAGGAATGTCTTCGGCCTGGTGCCGAAGAAGAACTCCAAGACCACCGGTGGCGCCGGAATCATGGTCACCGCGATGCTGATGAACAAGCGACCACGCGCCGAGTTCTTGCTGATCGGGCCGACGCAGGATGTCGCCGACACAGCCTACCAGCAGGCGGCCGGGATGATCGAGGCAGACGAATATCTGTCGAAGCGATTCCAGACGATCGAGCATACGAAGACGATCAAGGATCGCCTCAACAAGGCGAAGCTCCGGATCAAGACGTTCGACATGAAGGTGCTGACCGGTTCGAAGCCTGCCGGTGTCCTCCTCGACGAGCTGCACGTCATGTCGTCCTACTCGTATGCATCACGAGTGCTCGGCCAGATCAGCGGGGGGTTGATCCCGAACAAGGAATCCTTCCTGATCATCATCACCACGCAAAGTGATGAGCCCCCCTCCGGGGTATTCAAGTCAGAACTCCAGTACGCTCGCGGCGTGCGCGACGGCACGATCACCGACAGCAGCACGCTTCCGGTGCTCTACGAGTTTCCGGAAGAGATGCAGACGGCCAAGGACAGGCCCTGGCAAGATCCGAAACATTGGCCGATGGTTCTTCCAAACCTCGGTCTTTCGATCACGATTGATCGACTGGAAGAGGAATGGCGCGCGGCTCAGAAGAAGGGCGAGGAAGAAGAACGCCGCTGGGCGAGCCAGCATCTCAACGTCGAGATCGGCCTGGCGCTGCATTCGGACCGCTGGATCGGCGCCGACTACTGGGAATCATCTGCGGACAAGAGGATCACCCTCGAATACATGAAAGCCGTCTGCGACGTGATCGTCTTCGGCGGTGACGTCGGCGGCCTGCTTGATCTGTGGGGTCTGGCTGCAATCGGCCGTCACAAGGAAACCAGGCACTGGCTGCTATGGGCCAAGGCATGGGCGCAGCCGTCGGTCCTCAAGCGCCACCCGGAGATCGTCGAGAAACTCAACGACTTCGAGCGCGACGGCGACCTGGTGATTTGCAAGCGGGTTACTCAGGACGTCGAGGAAGCGGCCGCCATTATCGCCGAGATACGCGATGCGTGGCTCCTTCCTGAGGAAGGTGCCATCGGCCTTGACCCGAATGGCGTTACGGCTCTTCTCGAAGAGCTCGCCGCCTACAACATCGCCGACCCGATGGTGAAGGCGGTATCGCAGGGCTATCGTCTGTCGCCTTCAATCTTCGGCATTGAGCGAAAGCTTGCCGATGGCACCATGAAACATAGCGGCTCGCGGCTCCTGAGCTGGTGCGTCGAGAACGCCCGCGCTGAGCAGCGCGGCGTCAACGTCTACATCGACAAGAAATCTGTCAGCTCCAAGATCGACCCGCTGGTCGCGGCATTCAATGCTGGAGAGATGATGAGCAGAAACCCGGAAGTAGCCAAGGAGCCAGAATACCAGATGTTGGTGTTCGGCTGACCCATCCGCAATCGCAGAAGAACTGGAGGTCGTCATGACAGTGACGCGCCGCGCATACTCGTCCCTCACCATCAAGGCAGTCGACGAAGAAAAGCGCATCATCCGCGGCATCGCCACCACCCCGGCAGCCGATCGCGTGGGCGACATTGTCGAGCCGCTCGGCGTGAAGTTCACGAACCCGATGCCGTTCCTCTGGCAGCACGACCACAAGCAGCCGATCGGCACGGTGAAGTTCGACAAGCCGACCAAGGATGGCATCACCTTCGAGGCAGAAATCCCCACCATTGCCGAAGACGGCACGCTGAAGGACCGCATCGATGAAGCATGGCAGTCGATCAAGATCGGGCTGGTGCGCGCGGTGTCGATTGGCTTCCGAGCCGTCGAATACGCCTTCCTCGATGAGGGCGGCATTCGGTTCATCAAGTCGGAGGTCTATGAGCTTTCGGCGGTGACCATCCCGGCGCAGCCGGAAGCGGTCATGACAAGCATTAAGAACATGGACGAACGAGGCCTCTCTGTCGTCAAGCAATTCGACGCGAACGCTCCTGCCGCGACAGGCACTATCGAGCGTCCGGTCGATGTCTCTCCCGGCGCTTCGGGAAAATCTCACAAACCCGTCAATTTGCACCCGAAGGAGGGCCATGAAATGAAAACCATTGCTGAACAGATCGCGGCACTTGAAGCCTCTCGGCAGGCCAAGTCCGCACGCATGGCGGAAGTCATGCAGAAGTCGATCGACGAGGGCCGTTCGTCCGACCAGGCGGAACAGGAAGAGTTCGACACGCTCGAACAGGAAGTCGAATCGATCGACGGTGACCTGAAGCGTTTCCGCTCGCTGGAAAAGTCGCAGGCAGCTTCAGCCAAGCCGGTCATCGCCAACCAGATCAAGACCGCAGCCGATGGCGCTGCCGTTCGTTCCGGCACTCCGGTGCAGGTGAAGCCGAACGTCGCCAAGGGCACCGCCTTCACGCGCTATGCCATGGCGCTGATGGCGTCCAAGGGCAACCTGATGCAGGCCGCCGAGATCGCAAAGCGCTGGGATGACCAGACGCCGGAAGTCTCCACGGTTCTGAAGGCCGCGGTTGCCGCCGGCACCACGACCGATACCGCCTGGGCGAAGCCTCTGGTCGAATACCAGAACATGGCTAGCGAGTTCGCTGAGCTCCTGCGCCCTCAGACAATCATCGGTCGCATCCCTGGCCTGCGCAACGTGCCTTTCAATATCAAGGTGCCGCGCCAGACCGGTGGATCTTCGGCGTCCTGGGTGGGTGAAGGCAAGCCGAAGCCGGTTTCTGCTCTGGCCTTCGACCAAATTTCGCTCGGCGTCACCAAGCTGGCCGGCATCGTTGTGATGACGGAGGAGCTCGTTCGGTTCTCCAACCCGTCCGCTGAAGCGATCGTTCGCCAGGATCTGATGGACACCATTGTCCAGACGATGGACCGGGACTTCGTCGACCCTGCGAATGCTGGTTCGGCTGGCGTCAAGCCTGCCTCCATCACCAACGGCGTGACGCCAGTGGTTGCGAGCGGCACCGATGCTGACGCTGTGCGCGCCGACGTCCAGAAGTTGATGGGCAAGTTCGTCACCGCGAACCTCTCCCTGTCCGGCGCCGTGTTCATCATGACTGAAATGATGGCGCTCTCGCTGGCTCTCATGCTGAACCCGCTCGGCCAGCGCGAATTTCCAGACATCCAGATCAACGGCGACAGCGGCGGCCGGTTCTTCGGTCTTCCGGTCGTCCTGTCGGAGAATAGCCCCGCCAACCCTGGTTCCGGCGATCCCCTCGTCGGCGCCGGCGCTCGCATCATCCTCGCCAAGGCGTCGGAGATCATGCTCGCTGACGATGGCGAAACCCTGCTCGACGCCAGCAACCAGGCTTCGCTCGAGATGGACAGCGCGCCAACCAGCCCGCCGACCGCTTCGACCGTGCTCGTCAGCCTCTGGCAGCACAACATGGTCGGCATCCGTGCGGAGCGCTTCATCAACTGGACCAAGCGCCGCTCTGGCGCCGTCCAGTACATCGACAGCGCGAACTACACCGCCGGCTAAGGCCGTACCCAAACATGCCAGTCGCGCTCCGGTGCGGCTGGCTTTTCTCTGGAAGGATTGAGCGATGAAGCATCAAGGCTACCTCAACAGGGCGCTCAAGTCGTCCGATCGGCGCTATGCGCGGATATTCGGCAAATTGGGATACGACACGACCGCGCTGCAAACCGACGCGGGCGCCGACCTTTGCCCCATCCCGGATGATTGGCGAGACCTGCCGTGGCCGGCGCTAAAGTCGCTGGCTGCTTCCGTAAGTGACGACACGATCAAGACCAAGGATGACGCCATCGCGGCGGTCGAACTTGAGCTCCAACGTCGCACCGGCGGAGGCAACCACAATGGCGCGTAATCCCACCGCATCCAACAGCAGCATGATCGGCGGCGGCGCTCTCCGAGCAGTCACCCCGCATGCCAGCGCCGCGCTCCCTGATGGCAACTGCCGCGCCCTCTATGTTGGCGGGGCTGGAGATGTCGCAGTCGTGGCAGTCGAAGACACGGCGCCCGTCATTCTGAAGAACGTTCCCGCAGGAGCCTTGCTTCCAATCCGCGCCAAAGCTGTCCGCGTGACGGGCACCACAGCAACGGACATTGTGGCGATCTACTGATGAAATTCTTTGGGCTCAACATCACCCGCGAGAAGGCGGCCGGCAATCTATCGCGCCCCGACACCCGCGGCGGATGGTGGCCGATCATCAGGGAAAGCTTTCCCGGCGCCTGGCAGCAGAACGTCGAGGTTAGGCAGGAAAGTGTTCTGTCCAACCATGCCGACTTCGCTTGCCGGACGCTGATAGCTTCCGACATCGCCAAGCTGCGCATCAAGCTGGTAGCGAAGGACCGCGACGGGATATGGACCGAGACCAGCAATCCGGCTTATTCCCCTGTCCTCCGCAAGCCAAACGATTGGCAGAACCGCATCCAGTTCATGGAAGCATGGGTTCTGTCGAAGCTCCAGCGCGGCAACGCCTACATCCTGAAGCAGCGCGACGGCCGCGGCGTGGTGGTGAAGCTTTACGTGCTCGACCCCGACCTCGTGACGCCTCTCGTATCTGATGATGGTAGCGTGTTCTACCAGCTGGGCCGGGATCCGCTTGGCGGCGTCGAAGCCGGCGTAACCGTTCCGGCGCGAGAGATCATCCACGATCGGTTCAACTGCTTCTTTCACCCGCTGGTCGGTCTGTCTCCGATCTTTGCCGGAGGCTTGGCCGCTATGCAGGGTATAGCCGTCCAGAACGACAGCACCCTGTTTTTCCAGAATGGTGCTCGCCCCGGCGGTGTGCTTACAGCCCCAGGCGCCATTGGCGACGACACCGCCAAGCGTCTCAAGGAGTATTGGGATACCAACTTCTCTGGCAAGAACTCCGGCAAGGTCGCGGTCTTGGGCGACGGCCTCAAATATGAGGCGATGCGAGCCAAGGCGACGGATTCTCAGCTCATCGAGCAGTTGAAGTGGTCCGGTGAGGTCGTCTGCTCGACCTATCACGTCCCGCCATACAAGATCGGTCTTGGCCCCATGCCGACCGCTAACAACGTTCAAAGCTTGAACGTCGAGTATTACTCGCAGTGCCTTCAGGTGTTGCTGGAGTCGATCGAACTCTGCTTGGATGAAGGTCTGGGCACGGGCGAGAACATGGGGACAGAATTCGACACCGAAAATCTCCTGCGCATGGACAGCGTCACGCAGATGGAGATGCTCGACAAGTCGAAGGGTATCCTCGCGCCCAACGAGCAGCGTAAGAAGCTCGACCTCCCGCCCAAACCAGGCGGTGATAGCCCGATGCTGCAGCAGCAGAACTTCAGCCTCGAAGCTCTCGCAAAGCGCGATGCTCAATCTGACCCATTTGGGGCCACCGCCCCTGCGCCTGCCCCGCCGTCCGAACCTGCGAATGACAACGCAGCCGAAGCGGAAGCCCGGGCAGCGCTTGTCGAAATCTACAAAGGACTTCGCTGATGACATTCGATGGCAAGGCCTTCGGCAAAGAGATCGTCGGCGTGGTCAAGGAATATCTCGCCAAGGAACTGGCGCCGCTTTCGGCTCGCATTGATGCGATCGAGAAGCAGGTCAGGGAGATGCCGGCGCCTGTCGATCTTTCCGAAGATTTGGCCGCGGTGAAAGCCACAGTCGACGCGATCAAGATGTCAGAGATCCCGCCTGCTCCTGAACTTCCAGACGTTGACGCATTGGTGCGATCTGCAGTCTCTGCAGCCGTAGCGGAGTTACCAAAGCCGCAAGACGGCAAAGACGCGGACCTTGACGAGGTTCGGCGCGTGATTGCCGACGAGGTCAAGGAGATACGCGCTGCCGTTGAGGCTATCGAACCCGCACCGCAGTTTTCGGACATCGCGGCAATGGTGTCAGATGCCGTTGCCACCATCCCAGCCCCACAGGACGGCAAGAGCGTCACTGTCGAGGAAGTTGCGCCTCTTATCGCCTCTGAAGTGGACAAACGCATCAGCGAACTTCCGCGGGCGAAAGACGGCAAAGATGGCCGAGACGGAAAAGACGGCAAGAATGGCATCGGTCTAGCCGGCGCTTTGATCGATCGAGATGGAGAGCTTTTCGTCACACTGACCAACGGTGAAACGAAGAATCTCGGCCCAGTGGTCGGGAAGGATGGCACCCCCGGCAAGGACGGCCGCGATGGTTTCAGCCTGGAAGAATTCGACGCGACACTGATGGACGACGGCCGGACGGTGCTCCTGGCGTTCGAGCGTGGCGACCAGTCGTTCAAGGTTGAGCTCGGTTTCCCGGTCATGCTCTACCGCGGCGTCTACAAGGACGGCGAGAAGTACGAGCGCGGCGATACCGTCACCTGGGGCGGTTCCCTGTGGCACTGCGACGGCGAAACGGCCGACAAGCCCGGCGAGGGCGCCAAGTCGTGGACCCTGTGCGCCAAGAAAGGCCGCGATGGAAGGGACGGCACGGTGAAGGAAGTGAAGACCGCGCAGCCTGTGCGCGTTGGTGTGCCGGCGAGGGCTGACTGATGGTGTCGCTTGTAACTTTGGAGCGCGTGAAGGATGCCCTTCGTATCGACGGAAGCGATGACGATACGCTGTTGACGGAGGTCTACATTCCGGGCGCGTCGGGAGCGGTGATCAACCACCTCGACACCCGCGCTGGTGCAGTTCTCGGCCTAATCGACGGTGAGTTGCCGAACGATGCGGAAGTTCCGGAGGTGATCCAGGTATCCGTCTTGCTCCTGCTCCGTCACTGGTACGATCCCTCCGATCTTCGGCAAGACTTCGCAGGTGATGAGTTGCCGCCTTCAGTCAAAGCGGTGCTGAAGACCCTTCGTGATCCCGCGCTTGCATAGGTGATAGATGGTGAAAGCACCGACAGCGCCGGACCTGAACCGCAAGATCACTATCCAACGGGCAACGACGGTCCCGAACGAGTTCAACGAGCCGGTCGAGACGTGGGCGGATGTTGCAACGGTCTGGGCAAAGCGTGAAGACGCCAGCTCCGGCGAGAAAGAAGCCGCAGGACAGGTAGGGGCATTTCTGATGGCGCGGTTCACAGTCCGTAAGAGCAGCCAGACCGACGACATCAAGCAGACCGATCGCATCAGCCACGATGGCGGGATATGGTCGATCACCGAAAAGATGGAGCACATCGATGCGCCACGCCGGTTCATCGTCATCAAAGCTGTCCGGGACGCAGACTGATGTCGAAGATCAAGGTCAAGGTTGAAGGGCTGAAGGAGCTTGATCGTGCATTAGGGCAGTTGCCGAAGTCTACGGCGAAGGGCGTCACCCGCCAGGTATTGCGCGATGCTGCCGAGCCCATGGCCCGCACTGCCCGCCGGCTTGCGCCACGGGATGAATATCATCTCTACGAGAGCATCGACGTCTCCACGCGGTTGAACTCCCGCCAGCGATCGATGCACCGCGAGATCAACAAGCCCACGTTCCAAGAAATGTTCATGGGCACGAACAATCCGGCTGGCGTGCAACAGGAATTCGGCAATGAGCGGCACCCTGCGCAACCTTTCATGCGCCCCGCGTGGGAAGCGGAGAAGATGCCGACCCTGGACCGGATCGGCAATTCCCTCTGGCTCCGCATCCGGCAAGCGACAGAGCGTTTGGCACGCCGTGCCGCACGAGGAAAATGATGGAAGAAACGCTTGTTCAGATCCTGCTGGCAACGCCTGCCATCGTCGCGATTACTGGCCAGAAGATCCGTCTGGGCCGCGCTGACCAGCGGGACGCGCGCCCCTATGTCGTTCTTCAGACTGTGAGTTCGGCTCCGTCCTATCACATGCAGGGCGAGGCCAACCCGGTACCTATCCGCATGCAGATCGACTGCTATGCCGACAAATACGGGCAGGCGAAGACGCTCGCCCGGGCCATCAAGTCAAGGCTTTCGGGTTATCAGGGCGGCCCTTTCAAGGGCGTCTTCATCGACAGCGAAAGAGATCTCCCGGCTGCGGACGCCGGGGAAGTGACCAGCCTGTTCCGCACCTCCATCGACATCACTGTTCACTACGGAGCATAACCATGTCCGACGCCATGATTGGCTACAAGTCGAAATACCGCATCTGGAACGCCGCGGCAGAGCCGCCTGCATTCTTCGAAATCGGCGAGGTCAACGAAATCACGCCCGGTGAAGAAAGCACCGACCGCGTCGACGTCACCCACATGCAAAGCCCCGATCGGCGGCGAGAATTCATCGCCGGCCTGACGGATCCGGGCGAAGCGAGCTTCTCGATCAACTGGGTTCCCGGGAATCCAACCGATGTGTTCCTGCGCGAGATGCGCGCGAGCGGCGCGGTTGTCCAGCACCAGATCGAGTTCCCTAACGGCGTGACCGTCACCTATGACGCCTCCGTGCTGACCTACAGCAAGGCCGTTCCGATCGACGACAAGATGACGGCTACCATCACCGTGGCTCCTTCCGGAGCTGAGGTGTGGACGGAGGCAGCCTGATGGCGAACGCTGCTCGCGGCTCGGTCGCGCTCCAGGCCGGCGACACGGCATATACCGTTTCGTTTTCCGTCAATGCGCTTTGTGAGCTGGAGGAGGTTTTCGGCCGGCCGGCTCCAAAACTTGGGGAGATCTTCGACGACAGCGAAAACATCCGGATCAGCGATGTTCGAAAGCTGATCCTTTGCGGCCTGCATGATCATCATCCCGACGTCACAGAAAAGGATGCTGGTGCGATTGCCGGTGCGGCCGGCCTTCAGGCCTGCATGGACGCAATCACCAGGGCCTTCCAACTGGCGTTCCCGGAGGCGACGGGGAACAGCAAAAACCCTCAGAAGGCGAAGGCTTCCTGCCGCTAGACCTGCTCAATTCATGGGTGGAAAGCGGACAGGATCCTTCGCATTTCTGGCGGCTCACGCTCAGAGAAATACGCGTCATCCTCGACGGCAGCGTAGCAAGGCTAAGGCGCGAGCGAAACGAAAACATCATCCTGGCCTGGCACATCGAGGCACTGGCCCGGACAAAAAAACTTCCGAAGCTGGAAACACTTCTGAAGGCTAAAACCAAGCGGACCGGCCCGATGACGCCGGCGCAACTTGAAGCCACCGTGCGCGGCTGGCTCGCATCTCGCAAAAGCAGGTGATCAATGGCAAGTGCGGTGATAGGCGCCCTGAGGGTCAACCTCGGGATTGATACGGCACAGTTCGTCGATGGCATCAAAGGTGTCCAGGCATCCATGCAGCGGGTCGGCAAGCAATTGCAGGGCTGGGGGACGACCCTCTCTGCCGCCATCACCGCGCCATTGACGCTTGCCGGCGGCGCTGTGGCCGCTGCAGCAAGCAGCATGGCGAAGGACATCGACAGCCTGCGAAAGTCCGCTCAGATTTCCAACGTCGGGTTCGAGGAGTTCCAGAAGCTGGCATTCGCCGCAAAATCGGTCGGGATCGAGGGCGACAAGCTCTCGGACATCTTCAAGGACGTGAACGACCGCGTCGGCGACTTCAATGCCACCGGTGGCGGTCCCATGAAGGACTTCTTCGAGCAGATCGCCCCGAAGATCGGGCTGACGGCGGACGCCTTCAAGAACCTGTCCGGGCCACAGGCGCTCCAGCTCTATTACGACAGCCTCGTCAAGGCCGGCGCCTCCCAGCAGGACCTCACCTTCTATCTTGAGGCAATGGCTTCCGATGCCACCGCGCTTATACCGCTCCTGGCGCAAGGTGGCGAAGGTTTCCGTGCACTTGGCGAGGGGGCGGCCGTCATTCGAGAGGATCAGGCGGCGGGACTTAAAGCGTATAACGACGCGCTCCGAGCTATGGGGGAGGCCCTGAAGGCGCTGACGATTGCCATCGCGACCAGCGGGATACTCGAATTCGTAACGCAGCTGGTGCAAGGCGCCACGAGCCTCATCCAGACCCTGTCCCAGACCAACCCGCAGATCCTGCAGTGGAGTGTCGTGATCGGCGGTGTTGCGGCGGCAATTGGACCAGTGGTTCTTTCGCTTGGCCTCATGTTGACCGCGGTGTCGGCCATCAGCGCGCCCGTTCTTGCCGTTGTTGCCGCGATCGCTGCGACGACTGCAGGAATGGTGGCGCTTTACCAGGCGCTGCAGATAGCAATCCCGTACCTCCAGCAGATGGCAGGCGAATTATGGGCTCAGATAAAGGCGGGCGTGGAAAGCGCGTCTCAGGCCTTCGTTGCGTTCAAGGACCGCGTTGTTCAGATCGCCACGGATATCCTTGATGCCTTCCGGGCCCTGCCCGCGAAGATGATGGAACTAGGCGGGCACATCATCGACGGGTTATGGCAGGGCATCCAGAGCAAGTGGGAAAGCGTCAAGTCCAGCGTCGTTGGCATCGGGGATTCCATCTACAACGGGATCGCAGACTATTTCATCGTCCGATCACCATCCCGCCTGATGCATGAGTTGGGTGTGCATATCATGACCGGCCTGAACAACGGCATGACCAGCGTCGACGTCAAAAGCGGTGTATTGCAGGTTGCAGACGATATCAGCAGTTCGTTCGAAAGCATTGGCTCATCGATCGGCGCGGCGATCAACGGCACCAAGAAATGGTCCGATGTCCTGAAGGGCGTTCTGCAGCAGATTGCCAGCATGGCATTCTCGAAGATGGGCGGCGGCGGAAGTGGTATCGGCGGTCTGTTCAGCGGCATCTTCAAAGGGCTCTTGGGCTTCGCGAATGGCGGCTCCTTCCAGGTTGGTGGCGCCGGCGGCATTGACAGCCAGTTGGTCGCCTTCAAGGCAAGCCCGAACGAGACCGTAAGCATTACCAAACCAGGGCAATCGGCAGGTGGCGGCTCCATCGTCTTTGCGCCTGTCATCAATGCGCAGGGCGCCGATCAGGCTGGTCTGGCGCGGGTGCAGCGGCAGCTGAACGACATGCAGCGAAACTTCGGCAAGATGGTCGATGGCCGGATCGGTGTCTCCAACAGCCGCAAGACGAGGCCGCTCTGATGGGGCGCTTGCTCAACTGGCCGGTCGGCCTTGGCATTCGATCCAGGCGGCCGCTAGCAGGTCCGCGCACCGTTGGCGCGTCCGGCGGACAGGAAACTATCGGCGGGCGCTACCAGAGTGTTTCGTCGCCGTTTGGTGCGTGGAAATACGAACTCCTGCTGCCTGCGGCCAAGGGGCGTATGTACCGGCGCATCGAGGGGCTTGTGACGGCGCTGCATGGCGGCGCCAATGCCGTGCGTGTACCCTGGCCCGTTCCGGACGGGATGACGCTGAAGGAAGCCGGCGCCAAGATAACCGCCGCGCAAGAAAGATCCGGCATGCCGTGGGCCAATGGCCGGTCGTGGTCGAACGGCAAGAACTGGAGCGTTTCTCCACCGAATGTACCGGTCGCCGCGGCTGCCGCCAAAGATGCGACGGTCGTTCGGCTCGAACCGCTCTACTGGGGGCGTTCTCTCGGCATGGGTGACGAGATCGGTTTCTTCCCCTTCCATTTCGGCAAATACGTCGTCACCGAGGATCGTGGTGGCGGTGAGTATCGGATCTGGCCGCCGCTGCGAAAGGCGGTCACGACGGACGATTTCGCCACACTCCAACCGGTACTGGCGATGCGGCTCGATGGCGAGCAGAGCGCGCAGCTGAGCCGCAACGTCGGCCACGGCGACGAAACCACGCTGATCATGACCGAAGTCTTCGACTCCGACGTGCGGCAATATTTTGCGGACTGACAATGCCAACGATCTTTGATGAGGCTGAGCGCGAGTTCTTGCGGCGGCCACATATTGCGCGCGCCTGGTTTGCCGAGCTTGGTCTGCCGTCCGGGACGTGGCGGCTGCACAATGGCGTCGGCACGCAGACTGTAGCCGGCCGCGAGTGGTCCGGCGTCTCCGATCCTGCCGGCCGGCAACTCGTTTCCTTGTCGGCTGTCGAGGATCCGCGGTTCGGGCAGGCGGCGAAGGTGGACATCGTCCTGTCTGGCGTGAACACTGACTTCCTTCGGTCGGTCAAGGATCAGGCGCGGCAGACGGAAGGAGCGCTCTGCGACATCTACTGGTGCGCCTTTGACCAGGAAACGCAGGAAGTTTGGAGCGGCGGCCTGAAGAAGCTGTTTCCTGGTTACCTCTCGTCGCCGAAGCGGCAGACGACGGGTATAGGGCTTCGCACCGTCTCATTCACAGTCGAGACGCTGTGGCAAAGCCAGAACTTCCCCTTCGGCGGAAAGTGGACGGACGCTGAGCAGCAACGTCGGTACCCCGGCGACAAGGGTCTGCAGTTCGTCGGCGTGAAGGTTCAGGAGGTCATTCGCGCGTGACGGATATCCCGGATCTGCTGCAAGCCTTTCTTGCCGAGACGGTCGACAAGCCGATGGTCTGGGGCGTGAGCGACTGCACGACCTGGCCGGCTGAATGGGTCGAGCGTGCCTGCGGCGTCACTCTGCCGCATCTGGCCTATGCCGATCGTGATGAGGCGCGTGCCCTTATCGAGAAGGCGGGTTCGCTGGTGGCGGTGTGGGATGAGGCGCTTGCCCAGACGCATCTGATGGAAACGGGCGTGCACGAAGCGGGCGACGTCGGGATCATAGAAACGCATGCCTATGGCCAGTGCGGCGGGATCTTCATTGATGAGAACTATTTCGCATGGCGCGCAGAGCCGCAGGGCTATCGCGTGCTTCGCCCTCGCCCACGCACAATCCTGAAGGTCTGGTCGATCCGATGAAGCTTGCAAAGCTGATGCTTTCCAGCAGCGCCTTATGGGCTGCGATGGTGAGCCATGCCAACGCGGACCCTGTTTCGCTGATCGCCACGGCCATCCATGGCTTCCTGCTGTCGAGCACGGCTGTCGCGGCCACGGCCGCTGGCACGATCGCAACGATCGCGGCCAACGTCATTGTCGGTGGCGCGGTGGTTGCAGCCTCGCTTTTCGGGGCGCAAAGGCCGAAAGGCGGCGCGATCAAGCCATCTGACGCAAAGAACACCTTCGAAACAGGTGAAAGCTCGGTCATCGAAGGCGTTGGCCGCGTCCGCGTGGGCGGCCTGCAGGCTTTTGGGAATACGGATGGCAGCACGCGCGCCCGTCTCGTCTGCCGCCTGCAGGGGCCGGTGGACGCTTTCGAGACCTATTATCTCGGTGGCCGCGAGGTCATCGTCGAAGCCAATGGCGATGTCAGCTCCCCACCTTGGGCGCGCCCTGGCGGCTCGTGGGCGAACTGGAAAGATAAAGTCGGCACCGGCACCGAAACAGCCTGGTCGGGGCTCCTTGACCTGTTCCCGACACTCTGGACGAGCGCACACCGGGTGCGGGGTATCGCGCAGTCGCAGTTGCTTTTCTACAATCCCGGCCTGGCCGAAGAAAAGTACCTCAGCCTTTACCAGAACGGCGCGCCGAACTCGGAAGTTATCGCACGCGGATCCCGGATCTACGATCCGTTCGATGAGGACTGTGACCCGGACATCCCGGCAACATGGGTGTGGAGCGAGAACTCCGTCCTCGTCTGCGCGCATGTCCTGCGGCGCGATCCGGCATTCTCGGCTGCGCGGTTCAACTGGCCTCGCATCACCGTCGAGGCCGTCAAGGCTCAAGCCACTGTTGCCACCAGGACTGGAACGGAAAAGCGCTCGCGCCTGTGGGGCATGTGGGCCTGGGAAAGCGAGCGCGGCGACACGATGCACCAGTTCCTGGACTCGGCTGGGCTGGAGATCCGGCTGGACGAGAACGGACTGATCTATTTTGAGCTGATCGACGATGAGGTTACGCCGGAAATCAGCTTCGAGCCGCGGGACATGTACGACTATGGGTGGCAGTCCGGCCCCGAGGCTGTTGATCGCCCGAACATCTGCCGCCTGCGCTATTACTCGCCGGAGCGGAATTACGAGCTGGCGGACCTGAACCTTGCCGGCATCGCATGGGCCGTCGTCCAGGACGAGGTCGATCGATACGGTCCGAAATACCTCGACATCGAACTGCCGTTCTGCCCGTCTGCCGCGCAGGCGCAGAGGATCGCTCGGCGCAAGTTCGCCGTGGCCCGGGCCGACCGCGTTCGCATGGTAACGAACATGGTCGGGCTGGCCGCATGGGGTCTGCTTTATGCGCAGATCGAGGAGCCGGATCTTGGAGACATCCTGAACGTCAGGATGGAGGCGCCGCGGATTGATGACGAGAACGGTTCAGTCGAAATCCCCTGCACGGTTTGGCCATCGCTGCCGGCATGGAACCCATCAGTTGATGAAGCTCTGCCGCCTGAGGTCATCCCGGAACTTGGCTATGAGAGCAACCTCATCACACCGAACTCACCGAACGCTGCTATCCAGATCACCTATCCGAATGGGGCTAAGGAACTGCGGCTCGGCTACAGCCTGCCGGCCCAAGCCTATAACATCGTTGAGGCAAACTTTCGGACATACACCGGTGGCCTCCCGAACGCCTGGCAGGGGATGAACGAGATCGGCGGAAACGTTGCCTGGGAGCCAGGTGACTTCCTCGGCCAGACGATCGGCGCCCGGGTACGGGTCTTCAACGGCGATGACGGGTCGTATTTCTCTGAGCCAGCCAATCTGACAGTTGGCAGCGACAACACACCCTGTTCCGCACCTGTGCTTGTCACGGGTGGCAACACGACAGAACAGCTGGGCGGACTGGATGTAAAAGTACGGGCAACCGATGTGCAGTGCGCCGCAATCCGCCTGCAGCGGAAGGTCGCTCTTGGAGCCTACGAGACCATCGACACGAAGAACGCCCGCCCGATGCAGGAGTTGACGTTTGTCGATCCTCCGGTGGACGGACAGTCGCCTGGCACAGTTATAGCCCGGCGCCTGCAGACCCTCACGAGCGACGGCACGGCCGGCACCGCTCTGATATTCGAATACACCGTGCCTGACGAAGGCGGTAGCGGATAACATCCTCACATCAGGAACCTATCATGGGCATCTTTACGAAGCTTGCTCAGCAGATCTTTGCGTCTGTTGACGAGAACGGCAACGCGCGCTCCATCTCCGAGCAGGAAGCGGCGGTGTGGGGCACAGAACTTGAACGCGCTGTCAGCCTGTTCATCTCGTCCGGCGGACTGATCTACCCCAGCAAGACGGCCTTGGACGATGACGTCGCGCATGGCGCCAGCGCAATGGCCTGGGTGCTCGGCGATCCGGTTGTCGCGAACAATGGCGTCTATGGGAAGGTTGGCGCATCTGGCACTGGATCCTGGGCACGTCGCGGCGACCTGCCGTTCTCGTTCATCATTGCGTCCGACGCTGGCGCCGGCACGCCTAATGCTCTCCAGGCGACAACCAGCATCCCTGTCTCGGGTTCAGCGCTCGTCTGGATGAATATCTTTGAGGCGAACACTGGCTCGCCGGTGACGGTCAGCTTCAACGGCGGTACTCCGCTTACGATAAAGACTAACAGCGGCAACGATATTGCTGCGGGCGGTCTCGCGGCCGGCATGATTGTGCTGGGCATCGTGTCTGGTACGAGCTTCCGCCTCCTGAGCGATCAGGCGTCTAGCGCCGTTGTGGCCGCGGCCGAAACTGAAGCGAACAGGGCAAAGACTGAAGCTGACCGAGCCCAGACCTACGCAGCGGGCGTCCAGTTCCCTGTTTCCTATGCAGCACAGTCCCTCTCTACCGCCCAGCAGGAGCAGGCGAGGCAGAACATCGGGATTGGTGCCTACGCTATTGGTGGCTACGGCGTATTCATGCCCGAAACAAGGCCGTGGTTGGAATACATTTGGAGCCACGGTCTTAGTGAACCACGGCGCTCGTTCAGCTATGCAGTCGATGCTGCGGTCGAGGAGATTGTCGATAGCGGGGCTTGGGCGTTGCTGGACTATTTGGGTGTCTGGTTCGGCCCATCGTGGGCATTGTCTCGCGTGAGCTTGAAGTCGCCCGGAGCGGTCATGCCGGATTTTACGGGTGGGGATTTGTTTGTCCCCGGCGTAGGCGTCAAAGGCGACCCGACAAACTATGTCTTGTTCGACAAATCGCCATCGCAGCTTTCGCAGTTCAAGCGCAACAGCGCCAGTGTAGGATTGATGGTGTCAGGCGGGACATCCGTCCTGAACGGAGCGTCGATCGTCGGCGGAGCGGGAACGGCAGGGTTCACTCTCCGGCCCGTTGACGCGTCCAATAACCAGTCCGTTCGGCTGAACCAGTCGACGGCCCTTGTGACGGCCGCTGGCTTCCGGGACGGGTTCGCCGCAGGCTCTCGCACTTCGGCAAACGACATAGCCAACTATCGTGACGGGGCGAAGATCGGCGCATCTGCCGCCTCCCCAACGACGACCGATCCTTCAACAGCAAAAATGACGGTTTTCGCCCCGGCAGAAGACCGAGCCGCACACGCCTATTTCGTTGGCGGCGGGCTGACTGACGATCAGATTTTCGCGATCAATTCAGCCATACAAACCCTACGTTCGCGCATAGGAGCATTCTAATGGGATTCTATCAGAACATCGCCGCTCGTGAACGTAGGCGGACAGCGATCCCAGGCAAGTGGAAGGAATTGCTTTGGGCCGACACCCAGCCCAAAGCCATCAGCCTGGCATTGCATAAGCTGTTCTTGGCGGACCTGCCCATCTACCACGCCGATGCCGATAGTTGGGTTATCGGAGGCGACCTCTGTAATACTGGCCTTGACGGTCCAGAGGAAACACCGGCCGTATATAAATACGCGGACTTGAGCGCCGATCTCGATAGATCACCTATACCGCGGGCGAATATTTTCGCCATTCCCGGCAATCATGACGGAAACTACGGCGGCTCGACCACGAGCCAACTCGCACGGTCGTGGGATGAATACCTGAAGTTCTTTCCGCGTATTTTTTACCATACCATTCAAGGTAATGTTCTGCGGGTCTTCATCGGCGACATGGTCTTTGACGGCCCCGGTCAGATCACAGATGTCGCGTTCGACTGGTTCAAAGCGCTGGTGCGCCGACATCAGCACTACATGATCATCCTCTATGTCCATCAACCCTTTCGCGGAACACTCGGGACTGACGTAGACGCGTCGGACAGTGACCGCATCCAGCGCAACTCCGAGCGCTTCACCTCGATCCTTGGTACGCCGGGATGTCGCGTCGATCTCGTCGTCTCAGGTCACAATTCATTCTCCGGAACGAACACGGGGCTGACAGACCCGCTGACAGTCGCACACGAGTTCAAGTATGGCGCTTGGCACGTCAATGTCGGCCTGCACACCGATAGCTACGTGGAAACGGGAAATGATGTTTCTTATTGCGTCATGGAGTTCGTCCACGGCAGCCGTTACGTGCGGGTGCGCCGATGGAATGCGTCTAAGCGCCAATATATTCCGTCCAAGGAGTTTTCCGTCAGGGCTCCAGCCCCGATACAGATTACACCGACACTTACGTTCGACGGCCGCAATCAGTTTGACGAGCGGTCCGGCGTTATAGATGTTGAAGACAAGCTCACGATTACGCGTGCGGTTAAAAGGGACGTGAACACCGGAGGTGTCTGGACTGTGTCGGAAAAGCCCCAGGTATTGCTTGATCTTATCCTTCAGGACACACAAGGTGACGATCTACCGGCCGGCGTAGGGCCTGCGATTGCTTTCCAGGTTCCGGGTGCTGCGGGAGGTGACGACGCTGGTATCCACGCCTATGGATATGGAGGCGCAGTGTGGGCAGCACGTATCGGAACTGGTGATGCGAACTGGGCGGCTACGCTGAAGCTTCTTGCATCACCAGCTCCGGGACCTGGAGGGCAGACTATCGACACGCTCACATCAGTCACCACGATCCCGGGGTGAGTGGCCCTTGGTCGTAACGAACAAGAAAACGACACGCACGCTGTAGGTTGGCCGAGAATCGGCCAAATATGGCGCGCAATCTGGCTCTTGCGGATATCAGAACGTTGTCATAGAACGTCCGACTTTAGCGAGCATTTCGATAAAGGGCGTTCTATGACCATTCGCGTGGGCTTTATCATCTCTCACCCGTTCCAGTATCAATTCTACGCGCCCATAGCAGAAAAGTTAACAGAGCCGGTCTTTGTTCTGGAAGGTCGGGTAAAAACGCCATTTACGTTCAGTGATGACTTCATTGCACAGTTGAATGGCTCGGTTGTTCGGCTTGACACTAGCGAACTCCTCGCGGTTGACGGACTCATCGACGTGGTCTTCTGTATGACGCCCGTCCATGTCCTCAAACTTTTTAAGAGTACCAAGGTCGTTGCTCTCCAGTACAGCATGGCAAAGGAGGTTTACCAGTATGGGCCGTGGCGCCTGGTAGCTGACTTGAACATGATGCAGGGTCGCTATTCGCACGATAGAATTTCCGGCTTCTGTGCGTCTGAAATCGTCGGCAATCCTCGCTACGACGGGTGCTCCTCGCTGGAAATCGGCGGCGGCGGCATGCTCTATATGCCAACTTATGGCGATCTTTCGTCTTTGCCTCATTTTATCGAAGCGCTACCGACGTTGCCGGAAGATCTCGGGATCCGTGTGAAGCTCCATCACGGCTCTGAGTTCAAGGACACGAAGCTTGTCGACCGTCTCAGGTCAGACCCGCGAGTTGTCCTGATCGATGGCTACGCCAATGCGCTGGAAGACATCGCCCGCGCCGATGTGGTCGTGTCAGACTATTCCGGCGCCATTTTCGACGCGCTTTACCTTGATCGCCCGATTGCGCTCCTGCAGCCACCCGTTGAACAGGAGATCATCCGAACAGACGCAGAGTCCATAGAAATAGCGCGCGCACAGGACATCGGTCCGATCGCTCGCTCGGCAGATGAACTCTATGCCGCTATACAGAGCGCGACCGCTGACAAAGGTAAGTGGGAAAAGAGCAGAGAAGCGTTGCGCCGCGAAATATATGCCTATGAGGGAAATTCGGCAGAGAGGGTTATCGAGGCGCTCAAGGATCTGATGGAAGGGAAATATGACCCGCCATCTGTAAAACGAGAGCTTCGGGATACATACATCCGATACCTCAGGGGGAGCAGACAACTGAAAGCTGCGATCAAGACGCGACCGAAAAAGATTCAGGACAAAACGAGGAACCTCCAGGATAAAAGGGGGAAGATTCCCCTCTACAAAAGGGTCGAGAAGTTCTTCTACCGGAACTTCAAGCGTTATGTGTTGCACAGATGACCTACAATCATTCAGTGGACGATTTCTTAGGCGCGTCGAATATAGAGTTCTGCGCAGCAAACGTTGAGGGCGGCGAACGCTTTTATCTGGTTAAGCGATCAGAGGTTTTGCGCGTCCTAAATTATTGCAAGCGCCAGCACCCCGAGAACTTGAGTTCGCTAAAACAAGAAGGTCGGCGGCTGGTGCTCGGACGAGATGACCTGGACTTCATTACTGGTCCCGGCGTCAGGTTCGATGATACCCGTTGCGTCATCTTGTTTTGCGATCTTACACCGGAAGGGCGGTGGGTCTCGCGCTATAAGAACTCGCCAATCAGCCGCATCACGGCTCCAACGGTCGCGGGCGGTGCTTTTAAGGACGGCGTTTTCCTCACTAATCGTTCGATAGCGTTCAAGTCGGAGGATGATGAGCTTCGGCTTCGCGATCAGAACGACAACCGGCCTGTAGACCAGATTGATGTGGTTTACACATGGGTCGATTCAAGCGACCCCCGATGGATGGTCAAAAAGGCCATGTTCTCTGAAAACGCCACGCTTAATTCAGGGGACCATTCCTACCGCTACCTTTCGCGGGACGAGCTTAAATACTCGATCAGATCCATTGCGAAATATGCGCCTTGGGTGAGAAATATCTACATCGTTACCGATGAGCAAAAGCCAGACTGGTTGAGAGTTAGCAGCAAGGTGAGGGTGATCGATCATCGCGAGATTTTCCCGGACCCAAGCGTCTTGCCCGTTTTCAACTCCCACGCGATCGAATCTTGCCTGCACAGGATTCCGGAGCTTTCGGAGTTCTTCATCTACTTTAATGACGATGTGTTCCTCGGGCGTCCGGTAAAACCTACGCATTTCTTCGATGATGTCGGGAGATCGCTCGTCTATATCTCTCAGGCTTCGTTCATTGATCCAACGATCCCGCCCGAACTTCAGGTGCCCACCGATGTTGCGGCTTATAATATGCAGGCTCTGGTCAAAAGGGACTTCGGGTTCACCCCCACCCGTAAGATGATGCACACCCCTCACCCATTGAGGAAAAGCGTGATGGAGGAGATATGCGATCTCTACCCAGAGCAGATCGAGATAACCAGAAAGGCACGAGTGCGTAGCGCGACCGACCTTGCCGTCCCTTCTATGTTCTATCCATATTTCGCTTGGGCAACTGGGCGCGCTGTGTTGAGAAAGCCGGGATCAACGAAGTACAGGTATTTCGACACAGGGAAGAGTGATTTCAGGTTGGCAGTTTCGGCGATCACGAAGGATCCGCCGCACTTCTTCTGCGCCAACGTCACTTATCATGAAGAGATCGACACGGTCGAGCAGGCGAAAATTCTGACTAAGATGTTCAAGACGCTCTACCCCACGAAGTCAAAAGTGGAGCGTTAGTCGCCGTCGCCATCCCCAGCTTCGAATACGTGTTGGAGGTCAGCCGGCGTGTCAGGAGATGACTCAATTAATCCGTGCCGAGCTGCATCAATCATGATTAACTGAACGACTTGTTGGAGAATTTTCTTTGCTGGTTTCTCAAAGCTGATCGGGAGATCGATTACCTCATCTCGGTCACAAATTTCATCGCCTTCGCGATCGTATTCAGGCAAGGCGAAAGGGTTATCTTCCCCTTTGGCGGCCCGAAGAATAGCGCTGAGAGAGCTGGCTCGGGAAATCTGCACAGCTAGGATAAGTGGAATTTCTGCCTGACTTCGGCTTAGATGCCGGGAACAGGAGAGACCATGACGAGACGACCGCGCCGGAACCACAGCCCGGCTTTCAAGGCAAAGGTGGCGCTTGCCGCGATCCGAGGTGAGCAGACGCTGGTGGAATTGTCCCAGCAGTTTGACGTGCACGCCAACCAGATCAAGCAGTGGAAAGAACAGCTCCTTGAGGGGGCGACGGGCGTTTTCGGCGATGAAGCGAAGACGGAACCGGCAGGCCCAACTGTGGACGTCAAAACACTGCACGCCAAGATCGGCGAACTGACACTGGAGAACGATTTTTTATCCGGTGCGCTCGGCAAGGCGGGATTGCTGGGCGGAAAGAAATGATCGACCGCGAGCATAAGCTATCTGTCGTGCGCCAGGCGAAGCTTCTCGGCTTCAGCCGTGGCAGTGTCTACTATCTGCCTCGTCCAGTGCCTGACGGCGATCTTGCCCTGATGCGCCGGATCGACGAACTGCATCTCGACTACCCGTTCGCGGGAAGCCGGATGTTGCAAGGGCTCTTGAGAGGAGAAGGGCTGGAGGCTGGGCGACTGCACGTCGGCACGCTGATGAAAAAGATGGGCATCGAGGCGATCTATCGTCGCCCGAACACATCCAAACCAGTGCCAGGTCACAAAATCTATCCCTACCTCCTGCGAAAGCTGGCGGTCACCCGGCCCAACCACGTCTGGGCAATGGACATAACGTATGTTCCGATGGCTCGCGGTTTCGTCTATCTCTGCGCCGTCGTGGACTGGTTCAGCCGGAGGGTTCTGTCGTGGCGGCTGTCGATCACGATGGAAGCGGCCTTCTGCATCGAAGCAGTCGAGGAAGCTCTGGCCCGTTATGGCAAACCCGACATATTCAATTCTGACCAGGGATCGCAGTTCACCTCGATGGACTTCACGACCGTGCTGAAGAAAGCCGAAATCGCCATCTCGATGGATGGCAAGGGGGCGTGGCGGGACAACGTGTTCGTCGAACGGCTCTGGCGTTCGATCAAATACGAGGAAGTCTACCTCCACGCCTACAAGACCGTGTCCGAGGCCCGCGTCGGCATTGGCCGATATCTGACCTTTTACAATAGCCGACGCCCACATTCATCCCTTGACCGGCAGACGCCGGATCAGGCCTACTTCAACGCGCTGACACCAATGATGGTGGCGGCATAATCGAGGCGGAAATCCACTTAGCGAAACGCCCGAAACTGTCCAGACAAACCGAGCCACCTCTGAGAAGGTGGTCTGTGAGTTGGTCTAAATCCACGGGCGTCTCCGTATGGGCGCGTCATGAGCGCCTCTTTGAACTACTTAAATCCCTACGTAACTGCACCAGCGCAGCCAAGTTTGACCATGAGAGCCAAGCCCTGCATCGCGCTATGTGTGCTGTGGATTAGCGCAGTCCCTTTAAAAGTTCCAGTCCAGTCAGATCGGAGAACATCATGGACGCGGGTGCAGTTATCGGGCCAGCCGCAGCCAACCCTTCGCAGCAGTTCAAAAGCGCTGTACCTAAATTGTCTGAAAGGACTTTTCTCATGCGCGTTCTGCTCTCGCTAATTCTGTTAGTCGGAACCGCAGTACCCGCACTTTCATGGTCCCGATTGGGACATGAGACCGTAGCACTAATCGCGGAGCGGCATCTCTCATCTAACGCAAAACAGCATGTGGGTGCTCTGTTGGCTCTGGAAGGCAAACAGAGCATGGCGGATGTGGCGAAGTGGGCTGATCAGGTCAGAAAACTGAAATACCCGCCGCAGCCGCTCCATGCGGTGCGCATTCCTGATGGGGCTACCGGTTACGACCCGGCCCACCACTGCCCAGGCCACGATTGCGCAGTCAGTAAGATCAACGATTCTATCGCGGTGTTGACCGATCCAGCTGCTGCCGCCGCCGTGAAGGTGTGGGCGCTCAAGTATCTGATCCACTTGGTAGGAGACATCCACCAGCCCCTACATGCCTATCGGGTGAAGGGGTCTCTGCTTGCAGGCAAGAAGAAGGTGACGTTCCACGGTGTGTGGGACGGGGTTGTGCCTCGGTATCTTAAGCTTCCGGCGGATAAGCTGGCGGCTCTTGTTGACGTAACCGAACCCGCTCCAAGGAATGTCGGAACGGCCGCTGACTGGGCATGGGAAAGCCATGTTGTGGCTAGGGACCAGGTGATTCCCGGCGCAGCAGCTTTCAGGTTCGAAGATCCTGCAGTCCTGCCGAAGGACTATGCCAAACGAAATTGGCCGATCGCCGCGCTACGACTTAAAGCGGCTGGGATGCGGCTAGCTTGGACATTGAACGAAATTTACAGGGACAGCGACTAGCCGCAATCGGCTGCGCGCCTAGGCCCAAACATCCACCACATCGGAGAACATCATGACACGACGCATCAACGCGGCGGGCTCTCGCTCGTGAAAGAGTTCGAAGGCTTCGAGCCCCGCTGGTATAAAGACCCCGTCGCCGCGCCGCAGAGGGTTCTCTGTTCACGCGCAAAGCTTCTACTGCCCCTGCGCCAGCATGACGCCTAAACCCGCTCCTGTGCCTCCTGTGGCCGAAAGCAAGCCCACCAGCGCTAACGAGACCAAGGGACTGGTTGCTGCCCTCATCGCCGCGGTGGCGGCTGTTGGCGCTTGGTTCTCCGACTTCTTGCAGGGGGGCTGTTGGAAGAATTCGGCTACACGATGCCGCTTCCTAAAGGGATGTGAAGGGGGCGCCGGATTGGCCCCTATTCCACCCACTTTGACTTGTCCTTAAATCGCTGCCAAGTTATCCCGGTTTTCTTGACTGTGGCCGGGATGCCAGCCGCGAGAGATTCTTCTGGAATGTCTTTAACAACCACAGAATGACCGCCTATTACAGACCCCTTTCCGATACTTACACCTTTATAAACGGTGACATATTCTGAAAGCCACACCTTTCGCCCGATCTCAATGCTTTTTGAAAAATTGATCCGATCCCCGGTCTCTTTGTCGAAGATCAGATGCAAGTCACCGCTGATTATCTTGACGTTGGAGAACAGACAGACATCGCCTATAGTGATTGTGGTGCCCGCACATGCCCGAATATTAGAAGGGCGATTGAAGAAGGTGCCTGCTCCGATCGAGATAGTTGACTTCCCGTCTGCTCGAAGTTCGCCATTTATCTGCGATCCGGCGCCGATACGGATACAAGACTTGTTACCCAATACGAATTTGGTCTTGACCAGCGCGGAAGTTGGGTCGATTGCTAACTTCGCGCCGCTGCCATCCCAATAGAGCGAACAGTCTTCTGGCAAAGCAGCGATATCCCCTTCGAAGAAATTGCCGTCCTGAATGAACTCGGCAAGTTTTCCTTTCTTCATACGGCCCTCCACACGCTCGGAAACTTTGACCAAACCGATATCCGCCAAAACAACTGCAATCAAGCCAGCGCGGCAGGTAGGCAGGGCTTTACCCGATAATATGCCGGCAATTTAGCCGACTCTTCATCAGAGACACGGAGAACGTCATGACTGTGCCCATCACGGCGCAGCAAATCCGCACGGCTGCAAAAGCCGCGGGGAGTGCTGCGAACCTGCAATCCGTGCTGACATCGCTTGACCGGTATGGTGCTGATGTTGGCCTCGATCGGCTGCACCGCCTGGTTCACTACCTCGCGCAGCTCATGCACGAGAGCGGCAGCTTCAAGTTCGACAAGGAAATCTGGGGCCCGACGCCAGCGCAGCAGCGATATGACACGCGCACCGATCTCGGCAACACGCCGGAGAAGGATGGCGACGGCTTCCTGTATCGGGGCCGTGGCGCGATCCAGATCACGGGCAAGGCGAATTATAGGGAGTTTACTGCGTGGGCGCGTAAACTTGATAAATCTGCCCCTGACTTCGTGGCGCAGCCGGACTTGGTGAACACCGACCCATGGGAAGGGCTCGTCCCGATCTGGTACTGGACGACGCGCAATCTCAACACCTGGGCCGACCAGAACGACATCGAAACCATCACCAAGAAGATAAACGGCGGCAAGAACGGGCTGGCTGACCGGATCGACTACTACGGTCGGCTGGCACTGGTCGTTTGCGGCTACTCGCCCGATGTGTCCGGCGCCAAAGCGTTCCAGAAAGCCGCAGGGTTCACCGGAGATGCTGTTGACGGCGATGTAGGGCCAAAGACGCGCGCTGCGCTGCACAAAGCCCTGCTGTCTCGTTCTGCGGTCTCTGGAGCGGAGGAAGTCCGTTCGGCTCCGGTGGTAGAGGAAACCACGGTTGAAAAGGCTGTCGTTCCGGAGACGGTCGAAAAGCAGGTGAAGAAGAAGTTCAACCTGTTCGGCTGGGTGAGCGCGATCTTCTCCGGCGGTGGCCTTGGCGCCCTCGGTCTTGCCGGCATGAACTGGCAGGCGATCGTGGCGCTCGGGGGCGTGGTCATCATCGCCTTCGTGGTGGTTATCCTGCTGCGCCAGAAGATCATCGCGGCCATCAGGGATGTCCGCCAGGCGGTGGAGGAATAGATGCTCTCCACGCCTCGCATCGTCGGACTGCTGGCCATCATCGCCGTCTTGGGCCTCGTTGTCCTCTGGATCTACCGCGAAGGCGGCGAGGACGTTCGCAACTCCATCGAAAGGCAGAACAATGAAGCCGGTGATCTCTCCGATCGTGCTCGCATCGAGTTTGACATGTGCCTTGATAGCGGCGGGGTGTGGAGCAACAGCACCCGCAAGTGCGCCAGGCCTCCGGCGCGTCGTGGGGACTGATCTCATCCGCGCCCGCGGCGCAACGCCTGCAGACCAGCGGAAGATCGGCCGCACGGTCGCCGCGATCTGCGCCGCGTCAATCTGGACCATGCAGGAATGCGCTGCTCACGACAAGGCGGTGACCCGATGAACCTCGGCCTATCCCTTTCCCTGACCTAGTAGTCTGTCACCTGCGAACCTACGGAACTTATACAGCGCGAGCTTTTAATGCTCTGTTCAAACTTGCAAATGGTTCTTGCACTAAAACGCTTTTGAATACCTCGTTTCCTTGTTTATCGTGGGTGAGCGTCGAGAAATACACTTTGCATCCGCCGCTAACCTCATTGATGTGAACCACTTTAAGGAAATCTATGGTCGTCTTCCTACCTGAGGAAAGTGTCAGTGTGCGCCACATAGCGTTCTATCTCCCAAACCGTCTTCCGAACAATAACAGAATAGTACATATCTGCAAATAGTGTCCGGATTTACTATTAACGGGCGGAACGGTTCCGAATAACTAGCGGCCCGACTTCACTATGCGGAATCGGTTCTTTCCTGCGCGGATGACCTTGGTAAAAACCTTCGACTCATCCGGCGACCGTTCCGGAGCTGCATTTCAATCTTCGACAGGGTGCTGGGTTAAGCTGAGAAGAGAAAGGCCCCCTGGGGTCATACTGCTGCGCCAGAAGATCATCGCTGCGATCAAGGATGTTCGCCAAGCGGTGGAGGAATAGATGCTCTCCATCCCTCGCAGCATCGGCCTGCTGGCCATCGCAATCTTGGGCGCCGCGGTCTTCTGGGTCTACCGGGAAGGCGGCGAAGGAAAAGCGATGGGTGATCACTCCACGGTGACCGACTTCGCGAGGTTGCGCGGCTGGTCGACGTCCGTACCCATGAAGACGGCCGTGTGATAGGCCAGCAACTGGATCGGCAGCGAGTAGATCATCGGTGAAATGATCTCGTCCACATTCGGCAACGTGATCGTCGCCATGGTCGGGAGCTTCGATGCAGCGGCACCCGCTTCGTCGGTGATGAAGATGATCTTGCCGCCGCGCGCGGCGACTTCCTGCATGTTGGAGATCGTCTTCTCGAAGAAGCGGTCATGGGGCGCAATCACGATCACCGGCATGTTCTCGTCGATCAGGGCGATCGGTCCATGCTTGAGCTCACCCGCCGCATAACCTTCGGCATGGATGTAGGAGATTTCCTTGAGCTTCAGCGCGCCTTCGAGCGCCAGCGGATAGCTGGTGCCGCGACCGAGATACAGCACGTCCTTGAAGCGCGAAAGCTCGCGGGACAGCGCCTCGATCTGCGGCTGGATCTCGTTGAGCACCCGGCTCATGATGCGCGGCATTTCGGCGAGATGCTTGACCATCGCCTTCTCGTCGGCCGCTGTCACCGTACCGCGGGCGCGCCCTGCGCCGATTGCAAGCGCGGCAAGCACCGCCAACTGGCAGGTGAAGGCCTTGGTCGAGGCAACGCCGATTTCCGGGCCGGCAAGGATTGGGTAAATCGCATCCGATTCACGTGCGATGGTCGATTCCTTCACGTTCACCACCGCACCGATCTTCAGCCCCTGCTCCTTGCAGTAGCGAAGTGAAGCCAGTGTGTCGGCCGTTTCGCCGGACTGTGAGATGAACAGGGCTGCCTGCGACGGCGACAGAGGCAGCTCGCGATAGCGAAACTCGGAGGCAACGTCGATCTCGACCGGCAGGCGCGCATAACGCTCAAACCAGTATTTGCCGACGAGGCCGGACAAATAGGCCGTGCCGCAGGCCGAGATGGCGAGACCGGAGACAGCACCGAAGTCGATATCGCTTTGGTTC
>Ga0065721_10001152_pt1 | contig 58262 bp, 39 predicted proteins | sample Mesricmetagenome_FD_59108 | JGI IMG/M metagenome (GOLD analysis project Ga0065721, IMG submission 59108) | Mesophilic microbial community from rice straw/compost enrichment Sample: eDNA_1 v2 (version 2) | ecosystem: Engineered > Solid waste > Grass > Composting > Bioreactor | place: USA: Davis... | reverse complement strand
GGGCTGATCGGCGGCGGGAGTGAAGGTGCCGTTGGCGCTGCCGAGGAAGAGCGTGCCGGCCTGGCCGCAGGTGCCGGAGACGAAGAGGTCGGCGTGGCCGTCGCGGTTGACGTCGGCGGTGGCGAGGACGGGGCCGAGGCCGTTGAGGCGGCGTGGGAGGAGGCGCTGGCGGGTGAACTCGTCGAACGGGCGAAGGTTGGCGACGTGTTTCAGGCCGCGGGCGGAGGCGGATTCGGTGAAGAGCGCGTTTTCGAGTTTTGCACGAGCGAGCGCGGGGGCGGGTTTGGTGTCGCCGAGTTCGGGTTCGGTGATGGTGAGGAGCTGGTTGGCGGGGAGGTTTTCGAGGACCTGGACCTGACCGCGCGGCCAGCGAATGGTGAGCTTTTGGATCGTATCCGTTTCGCCGAGACCGAAGTGGAGCAGGGCGGGTTCGGAGGCGGTGATGCCGCGCTCGGTGAAGAGCTGGCGGATTTGGGTGCCGGTTTCGGTTTCGAGGCGGACCTCGGCTCCGAGCGCGTCGCGATTGGGCGCGCGGCCGGCGAGTTTGATGACGGCGCGATGGCCGGTGGTGGAATTGTTGCGGATGACGGTGGGCGGCGCGTCGTAGTTGCCGAAGACGATGTCGAGGTCGCCGTCGCCATCGAGATCGGCGAGAGCGGAGCCGAAGCTGACGCCCTTCTGGTCGAGTCCCCAATCTTTGGATACGTCGGCGAAGTTCAGGTCGCCGAGGTTGCGGAAGGCGAGGAGGGATTCGTTGCGCGGGCCGGAGTTTTTCCAGACATTGGCGCGGGCGGTGAGCGTGGGGGCGACGTTTTGTTTGTCGACGAGGTCGGCGTCGATGAAGTTGCGGATCATGCCGGCCGTGGTGAAGGCGTCGAGGAGGCCGTCGTTGTCGAGGTCGGCCAGGCGGGTGGCCCAGGTCCAGCCGGTGGCCTGCATGCCGGTGAGGTGGGCGATTTCCTCGAAGCGGTCGGTGCCGGTGTTGAGGTAGAGGGCGTTCCACATGTATTGCGGGATGAGATCGCTGACGCGTTCCATTTCCCAGAGGCCGCGGCCGATTTCCTCCATGCCGGTCATGAACTCGGCGTGGGAGCGGTCGCGCATGTCGGCGACGAAGAAGTCGATCAGGCCGTCGTTGTTGATGTCGCCGTGGTCGGCGCCCATCGAGAAGTAGGTGACGTGCGGGAGGCGTTCGTCGACGACGTCGGTGAAGGAGCCGTCGCCGTTGTTGAGGTAGAAGCGGTCGGGGGTTTCGAAGTCGTTCGCGACGTAGATATCGGGCCAGCCGTCGTGGTTGGCGTCGAACCAGATGGCGGTGTGACCTTGCGTGAGACCCCAGACGCCGGCGTCGGAGGTGACGTCGGTGAATTTGCCGCCGTCGTTGCGGAAGAGGAAGTCGCGGCGGCCCGTGGGGGGCTTTGGAGAAATCGAGGATGTTGGTGACGAGGTAGACGTCGAGGTCGCCGTCGCGATCGTAGTCGGCGAAGGCGGCGTGGACGGAGGCGTCTTTCACGTCGAGGCCGTATTCGGCGGCGCTTTCGACGAAGCCGCCGTTGGTGTCGTTGATGAAAAGAAGATTGGGGGCGTCGTAACGGCAGACGTAGAGGTCCATCCAGCCGTCCGTGGTTGATGTCGACCGCGGTGGCGCCGGTTTTGGAGGACCCGGGTTCGTCGCAGGTGACGCCGGCGGGGATGGCGACATCGAGGAATTTGAAGGGTGCGACCTGGCGGTAGAGGGCGCACGGGCCGTTTTTGGAGACGGCGAAGATGTCGGGCATGCCGTCGTTGTCGAAGTCGGCGACGACGATGCCGGTTTCGACGGCGCCGAGGGTGAGCTCGCGGAAACGTTCGCCCCACATGCGGGGGTCGTTGAAGACGTTGGGGACGGTGAGGTTGGCTTCCTCGTTGGGGATGACGGTGAAGAGCTTCGCGTCGGCGGGCGGCGTGGGGCGGGGGCGCAGCGGGAGGGCGTGATAGGCGGGGGCGGCGGCGAAGGTGACGGAAGCGGCGAGGAGGGTGGTGGCGAGGGCGGTGGATTTCAGCATGTCGGGAAAGGTGTGAGGTTCAGTTCAGGCGGCCGCGGGGGAGAAGGAGGAGAGGTTGTCGCGACGAGGTTTCGCGAGCAGGACGGCGAGGGCGAGGGGGGCGGTGTAGCTGCCGAAGCGCTCGATGAATTCCCAAATGGGCGCGCCGGCGACAAGGAAGAGACTTTCGGAAGCCATTTTCCAGAGAGCGACGCCGACGAGGAGAGCGGGAAAGGGACGGAGGAGAACGGCGGCGGCGAGGGCGAATTCGAAGGCGCCGATGATGACGACGGTGCCGGCGGGAGCGGCGGACCAAGCGGCGGAGTAGTGGTGGGTGAGGCCGGCTTTTTGCGTGAAGTAGCCGAGACCGGCGTGGCCGGCGAGGAGCGTGGCGGTGGTGAGACGGAGCGACCAGGCGAAGCGGTGGCGCGCGAGATCGGAGAACGGCGGCCACGTGGCGGGCAGACGGGTCAACCACGGCGAGCGGAAACCGAAGGCGACGAGCAGGGCGAGGGGGACGCCGTAGTTGCCGGCGCGTTCGAGGGTTTCCCAGAACGGTTCGCTGGCGAGCGGGCGGCAGAGGGCGGTCCAGATCGCCCAGAAAGCGGCCCAGACGTAGAGCGCGCGGGTGGGCCAGACGAGGGCGAGGAGGCCGATGGCGATGTCCATCGTGCCGACGACGGGCATGAGTTTCCACGCGAGCGGTTCGGAGATGCCGCCGACGGCGAAGTAGGGAACCCAGTCGGCTTTGGTGATGATGCCGAAGGCGCCGTGGCCGATGAAGCAGCCGGCGACGCCGATGCGGAGAATCCAGGCGAGGGTGAGGTCGGGGGTGAGTTTGCTGGAGAGGGAACTCATTGCGGGGGGCGAAAGCTGGAGGCCCGCCAAGTGAGCAGCGTTGAGGGGGAGAGGAGGGCTGCGAGGGATCGGGGCAAACGGGAAGCGGGGTTAGGCGGAGGAGTCCCTGTGCTTACGCGCAGGGATCTGCGGGCAAGTGAAACGGGACGGGGGCGATCACTTTTGGGCGACGGCGGTTTTGTCGAGGGGTTGGAGGGCGTTTTCGAAGACCCAGTCGGCGATCTTGATGCCGGCTTTTTGGCCTTCGAGGTTGTCCTGCATGACGTGGATGCCGCCCCAGACGCGGCTCATGCCGACTTCTTCGCGGGCTTGGGAGAAGCTCTTGTAAGTGCGGACGGCGCCGGGGAGGCCGTCGGAGGTGGCGGTGAACTCGATGTCGTCCTTGCCGAAGAAGCGTTCGAGCAGGCGGGTGGCGGCGGCGGAGAAAGTGCTGTGGCCGGAGGTGTAGGACGGAAACGCGGGCGAGGCCATGTTGGGGATGAAGTCAGGGCGCGTGACCATGATGGGGTTGAGTTCGGTGCCGAGTTCGCGGAGGGCGGTTTCGGGGCGCCAGGTGCTGTAGAAGAATTTCGTGTCCCAGCAGGAGATGGCGGCGTCGGCTTCGGCGATGTTGAGCAGAGCGAAGAAGCGGGCGGTGTCGGGAACGGAGAGGTTGAAGCGGCGGACGATGTCTTGCGCGATGACGTTCCAATGGCCGGGCGGGGTGGCGGTGCCGAGGTCGTCGGACCAGAACGGCGTGCTCATGGTCTGGTATTCGGTGCGTTCGGCGTCGTCGCGGGCGCCGACCTTGGCGACGAAAGCGAGTTCTTCGGCGTGTTCCTTCGCATCGATCGGGTGAGGCGGCGGAGCGCGGAACTGATCGGGCGACGTCATCACGTAAGGTTTGACCTTGCCCCAGTGTGGAAGGACGGGCGGGCGGAAGCCGGACGGTGTTTCGCGCCATTTGCCGGGCTCGGTGCTCGAGTAGACGCCGGGGATGGGCTTGTTGAAGCCGGATTTGGAGCGCTCCTCGATGATGCGTTCGGCGACGAGTTTGCCCCAGGCGATGCCGTCCTCCTTGGACTGACCGTCGGGGATGTCGGCGAGGGCTTTGTCGTAGGCGACCTTGAGGTTTCGCGGATTGCTGGATTGGGCCCAGTAGGTCTTCAGCACCGTGTAGGCGGCGCTGGCGATGGCGGCGTCCATGTCGGCTCCGGCGGGCGCGGGGTCGTTGACGAGCCAGCCTTGGTGGGTGCGGGTGATGCCGTTGACGGCGTCGAAGATCGCGACGTGGAAGGCCGCGAGGAACATCGACGCGGGCGGCGGCGGGTTGCGCGAGAGGCGGGTGGCGTTGAGGACTTGGTCGTTCCAATACAGAACGGAGTTGGCGGAAGCGGCGGGGGTGAAGGCGCCGACGATCAGGGCAAGCAGCAACGGAACGGTGAAGCGGGGGGAGGACATAGCGGGGAAAGGGGAAAGCGACGCGCGGGCCGCCGCGGGGGGCGCGTATGAAAGGAGACGGGATCCGCAGAGGCAAAGCGCTTTGGGGTGAGTTGCGCGGAATTGGGGGCGGACGGCGGGACGCGGCGCGAGCAGGTCAAGGGGCGGACGCGGAGGTGGGGGAGATGTCTTTCAGGGTGATTTGGAATATGAGCGGCATGCCGCGCTGGAGACCTTCGGGCCAGGGGGTGTGGTCGAAGGAAAGGTGGGGCGGGAGGACGAGAAGTTGGGAGGAGCCGAGGGTGAGCATTTGGACGCCCTCGGCGAGGCCGGGAAGGAGATCGTGGACTTTGATGCGGGCGTCCTTGCGCGAGAGTTGAGGAAGCTCGGTGGAGAGGTCGGGCGCCTTGGCCACGATATCAAGAATGACGGTGTCGGCGGGGCGCGGGCGGGGGCCGACGCCGCCGTTGATGAGGCGGTGGAGGAGGCCGCTGTCGGTTTCGTGGAGATTCAGGCGGGCGCGAATCTCGGTGAGGTAGGTGCGGAGCGGATCCTGTTTCGCGGGGGGCGTCGTGGCGGCGGACTCCTGGAGCTGGCTCACGCGCTGGCGGATGGTTTCGAGGATCGTTTCGGCCTCGGGCGTGAGGGAGGGCGGCGGGTGCTTCGAGCGGAAGCGGCGGATGCCGTCGATGAAGGCGTCGAATTGCGCGTCGGTGAGGCGGAGTTCGTCGAGGCGGACGTTTTGGGCGATGACGATGCCGAAGGTGGCGTAGGCGACGGCTTCCGGGGTGGAGTCGGAGAGGAGTTGGGCGGAAGCGAGCGGGGCCGAGCAGCAGGGGAGGAGGGCGAGAAGCGAGGAGCGGAGTGAGAGCATCATCGCGCGGCGAGGTGGGAGGGCGTGGCGGGCGCGGCGTGGGCGTGATGGTGAGGGGAAGCGTCGCGAAGAGGGAGCGGGAAGCTGCGGAGGTTGACGGCGAGGGCGGAGGAGGCGTCTTCGCGAATGTGGTAGGCGTGGTCGGGCTGGAGGCCGGTGATGCGCTGGGTTTGGCCGGTGACGGGCCAGAAGATTTCGGCGTGGAGAATGGCGGTGGCGTCGCCGAGGCCGATTTCCTGGCGGAGCGGCGAGGCGCCGAAACTGCCGCCGCTGGAGACCTCGCGATGGAGGGTGCGCTGGCCGGAGGGCGTTTGGAGGACGAGGGTGATGCGGGCGCCGCGGGCGTCGCGGTTGGACTTCACGCCTTCGAGTTGGAGTTTGAGCCAGCGGTTGCCGTGGCCGGGGTTGGCGAAGAGTTGGTTGCGGTAGGTGTCGCCGGAAACGGCGCCGCCCATGTCGGCGAAGACGTCTTGGTCGCCGTCGTTGTCGATGTCGCCGAAGGCGATGGCGTGGCCCTTCTGGAGCTGACCGAAGCCGCCGGAGGTGGTGACGTCTTGAAAGCGGCGGGCGGCGTCGTTGCGGAACATGCGGTTGGGAAGGAGCGTGGCGAGATCGGGGTCGCCGGTGCCGACGTAGAAATCGAGCCAGCCGTCGTTATCGAGATCGCCGAAGTTGCAGCCCATGGTGTGGAGCAGCTTGAAGAGGCCGACCTGTTTGGTGACGTCGGCGAACGTGCCGTCGCGGTTGTTGCGGAAGAGGCGGGCGCGGTGACCGGCGTGGGGGAGGCCGAGGTAGTCGGCGGCGATGTCGCCGGCGTCCTGGATGCCGTAGCCGTTGACCATGAGGTCGAGCCAGCCGTCGTTGTCGTAGTCCCAGAACCAGCAGGAGAAGCTTTCGTAGGGTTCGGTGACGCCGGCTTCGGCGGCGACGTTGGTGAAGCGCCAGGGGGCGCGCGAGGAGGGCACGTCGACGGCGGGGCCGTCGTTGCGGAAGAGGACGTTCGGGCCGTGTTTGAGCGAGAGGTAGAGGTCGGGTCGGCCGTCGTTGTTGAAATCGCCGGCGACGACGGCTTTCACGAAACCGACGAAGGCGACGCCGCTGGCGGAGGCGCATTCGGTGAACGTGCCATCGCCGTTATTTCGATACAGTTCGCAGGGGAAGGGGTCTTTTTCGCCGGGGGTGGTTTCGTTGCCGATGAAGAGGTCGAGGTGGCCGTCGTGGTTGAAATCGAACCAGGCGGCGGTTTGGGTGGGGTTGAAGCTGAGGAGGCCGGATTCTTCGGTGACGTCGGTGAAGGTGCCGTCGCCGTTGTTGCGAAGGAGGGAGTTGGGGTAGCGGCCGAGGGAGCCGAGCCAGGCGCCGCGGAGGACGAGGACGTCGAGGAAGCCGTCGTTGTCGTAGTCGGCGTGGATGAGGTTGAGGCCGCCGGTGAGGCCGAGGAGGCCGGCTTCGGCGGTGCGTTCGGTGAAGGTGGCGTCGCCGTTGTTGCGGAAGAAGCGGAGCTGGCCGGTGGCGAGCCAGCTGGACGAAAGGACGTCGAGGAAACCGTCGTTGTCGAAGTCGTCGAGCACGACGCCGCCGGCGAGGCCATCGGTGTCGAGTCCGAGCGCGGGCGCGACGTCGGGGAAGCGTTTGATGTCGTGGTCGGATTCGAAGGTGTCGGGCGGAATCAGCAGGTGGGCGGGGACCTTCGCGGGATATTCGCCGAGGGTCATGTAGGCGATGTTGAGGAGCCAGCGGGCGCGGAGATCGCCGGGGAATTTTTCGAGGAGCGGAGTGAGTTCGGCGATGGCGGCGCGGGAGCCGTCGGGGAGTTGGTGGACGCCGCCGGGGCGGATGGGGAAGAGGCAGGAATCGCCGTTGTGGTTGAGGAGGCAGTTGTCCTGTTCGCCGATGCGGAGGTGCGAGAGGGCTTTGAGGGTCTGGAGGCGGACGAAGAGATGGCTGGGCAGATCCGGGGAGCGTTCGCGGAGGGCGGCTTCGTAGTGTTGGAATTGGGCGAGGGCTTCGCGCGGGGCGCCGGAGCGAAGGAGGGCGTTGCCGAAAGGGAGGCGGATCTTGAATTTCCCGGCGGGGTCGTTGGTGGCGGCGAGGGTGGCGCGAAGAAGCTCGGCGGTTTCGGCGGAGCGGTAGGGGTTTTCGAAAGGCGCGGAGTCGGAGGCGATTTTCTGGAGCATCGCGACCATGCGGCGGGTGCTCTCGGGCTGGTTCGGCATGGGGGTGCCGGGGATCGCGGCGGGAGAGCAAAACTCGGGGAGCGGAGGCGTGGCGGCGAGCGGCGTGGCGGCGGGAAGCAACGCGAGCAAAGAGAGGACGCGGAGTGAGGCGGGCGACGGGCGGGAAAGGAAAAGGCGCCCGAAGGTGGGGGAGGGCATGCCGCCAGCGATGACCAGAAGGAGCGGCGAGCGGAATGGCGCGGGGTTGAGCGGCTGAAAAACGGAGGTCGGATGCCGAAAGGTGCGAGGGAACGCGGGAAGTTGAACGGGAAAAGGGGGCGGTGCGCGGAGGTGTTGTGCAGTCTAGAGCATATGCGGGAGGAAGCGTTCGAGGCGGCCGCGGTAGCTGCGGCTGAGCGAGAGGCGCTGACCTTGGTGAAGGACGACGAGATAATCGCCGTAGGTGGAGGGCTGGAGTTCCTTGACCTGATCGACCTGGACGAGGGCGGAGCGGTTGATGCGGGCGAAGCCGGCGGCGCCGAGGCGTTCTTCGATGGCAGAGAGGGTTTCGCGCAGCATGAGGCGGCGTTTGTCGTGGAGGTGAAGGACGCAGTAGTTGTTGGCGGCTTCGACCCAGACGATTTCTCGGTGTTTGAGGAAGACGACGCGGCCGTCGGTGCGGACGGCGATGCGATCGGGCTCGTGGCCGCGGCGGGCGAGCAAGGTTTCGAGACGGGCGCTGAGGTCGTTGGCGCGGCGGGCGGCGAGGGCGTCGCGGGCGCGTTGGAGGGCGAGGGCGAGCCGTTCGCGGTCGAAGGGTTTCAGGAGGTAGTCGGTGGCGTCGGCGGCGAAGGCATCGACGGCGAAGCGGTCGTGCGCGGTGACGAAGATGATGATGGGGCGTGGGGGAGCGAGGCGGGAGACGACTTCGAGTCCGGTGCAGCCGGGCATCTGCATGTCGAGGAAGACGACGTCGGGTTGGAGGTTGGCGATGGCGTCGAGCGCGTCGGCGCCGTTGGCGGCTTCGCCGGCGATTTCGAGCGAAGGATCGGAGGCGAGGAGGGCGCGCATGCGGTCGCGCGCAAGGGGCTCGTCGTCGACGAGCAGAATCCGCAAAGGGGTCATGGAGCGTTCCGGGGGAGGGAGATGCTCCGCCACGGTGGAACGCTGCAAGGGGTTGGAAACAGTTCTGGGGTGGGAAGCTGTTGACGGATGGCGAGGCGCCGGAAGGCGGGGGTGAGGGCGGCGGCTCGGGGGCGTGGTTAGTCGGCGATGAACTTGGCGAAGTGGCCGCGTTGGGTGCGGCTGAGAGGGAGGCGCGTGGCGCCATCGCGAAGGATGACGGTGTAGTCGCCGTGGAAGGTGGGCTGGAGTTCGCGGACGAAATCGAGGCGGACGATGGCGGAGCGGTTGACGCGGGCGAATTCGGTGGAGCCGAGGCGTTCTTCGATGGCGGTGAGCGTTTCGCGAACGATGAGGCGGGAGGCGTCGGTGAGGTGGAGGAGGATGTAGTTGTCGGCGGCTTCGACCCAGACGATTTCCTCGGGTTTGAGGAAGACGACGCGGCCTTCGGATTTGAAGGCGAGGCGGGAGGGTTTTTTCGGGGCGGTGGCGGAGTCGGCGAGCAGTGATTCGAGGCGGGCGCTGAGGTCGCCGTTGCGGCGCTGGCGGATGTATTCGGCGGCGCGGGCGAGGGCGGTTTTGAGGCGATCGCGATCGAAGGGTTTCAGGAGGTAGTCGATGGCGTCGACGCTGAACGCGTCGACGGCGAAGCGATCGTGCGCGGTGGCGAAGACGATGGCGGGGCGGCGGTTGGGCGGGAGTTGTTGGACGACTTGGAGGCCGTCGAGACCGGGCATCTGGACGTCGAGGAAGACGACGTCGGGCGGGTCTTTTTGGATGGCGGCGAGGGCGTCGGCGCCGTTGCTGCATTCGGCGGTGATTTCGACGGAGGTGTCGCCGCGCAGGAGGGCGCGGAGGCGTTCGCGGGCGAGGGGTTCGTCGTCGACGATGAGGAGGCGGAGTTTGGTCACGGGGGTAAACGAGGTTTAGTTCAACCACGAATGGGCACGAAGAGACACAAATGGAAGGGGGCGGAACCTGTCCCGTGAAGGAGAAGGGATGGTCTTCGATGCGTTCGCGTCCTTCGCGAGAGAGCGGAGAGAGGATGGATAGGGAAGACGGTTTATGTGGCGAAGGGGAAGGTGAGGCGGACGTGGAGGCCGCCTTCGGGTTGGTTGAACATTTCGAAGCGTTGGTCGTCGCCGTAGAGTTCGCGGAGGCGGGCGCGGGAGTTGGCGGTGCCGATGCCTTCGCGAGTGAAGCCGCCGGGCGGCAGGCCGGCGCCGTTGTCGATGACGGAGAGGACGAGGTTTTCGTTGTCGCGGGTGGAGCGGATGGTGATGAGGCCGCGGCGGACGTGGGGTTCGATACCGTGGCGGATGGCGTTTTCGACGAGCGGTTGGAGGATGAGATTGGGGACCTGGGCGTCCTGGGTGGCGGGATCGATTTCGAAGCGGACGTCGAGGCGGTCGCGGAAGCGGATTTGTTCGATGCCGAGGTAGCATTCGAGGACGGCGATCTCGGTGCGGAGCGGGGCGAGCGGCGTGCCGGTTTGCGACATGGTCATGCGGAGGAGCTCGGCGAGCTTGATGAGCATGCGGTCGGCGGCGGCGACGTCGGAATACATGAGCGACGAGATGCCGTTGAGGGCGTTGAAGAGGAAGTGGGGTTTGAGCTGGCGGAGGAGGGATTGGAGGCGGGCTTCGGTGAGGTGTTTCTCGAGTTCGAGGGCTTGGACGGTGCGTTCGTGATATTTGCGGTAGTAGTCGAGGGCGTGGCTGACGGAGACGATGACGCCGTAGATGAGGAGGTTGAAGGGGAAGGTGCGGACGAAGAGCGGTTGGAAGACTTCGAGGAAGGTGGTTTCCTCGCCGATGAGCGCGCTGTGGGCGACGCCGACGGCGGCGCGGAGGAGGACGTAAAGGAAGGCGAAGAGGAAGGCGGCGCCGAGGTGGATGCCGGCGGTGCGCCAGGGGACGTTGGCTTCGGGGGGGAAGCGGCGGGCGAGGCGGGCGATGGGGAGCGAGAGGAGCGCCCAGACATACCAGTCGGCGAGCGAGTAGCTGATGGCCTGGCCCCAGGTGATGGCGCGGCCGAGCATGCTGCTGGAAAGATAGAACTGGCCGGCGAAGGCGAACCCGACGAGAGACCAGAGAACGAGAAAGCCGATCGCACCGAGAATGCGGCGAACAGCGGGACGGGGGTTCGGCATCGGGGAAAACGGTTTACAGCGCGGTTGCGGCGCTGGTTCAATCGGGTCGTGCGGTGTTGCGCAACGAGATCCTGATGAGCGAACGCGGAACAGGCAGCGTGTTGGAGCGACGGGTGGAAAAGCCGGCGGGGGCGTTGCGGGAAAAAGTGGGGAGAGGGGCTGTCTTGCGGATGTCGGCGGTGCCGCCGCTCGTGCCGGTGTTGGTGCCGGTGGTGGTGGCGGCGATCGTGACGGGGGTGTTGTTCGCGTGGTGGTTTCCGCCGCCGGCACCGGGAACGATTCCGCCGGAGGTGAAGTTCACGGACGTGACGGCGGAGTCGGGGTTGGGCGCGTGGAGTCCGGTGGCGACGGACGAAGCGCCGACGACCTTGGGGGGAGGCGTGGTGTGTTTCGATTACGACGGCGACGGACACGTCGACGTGTTGTTGGTGGGCGGAGGGACGTGGCCGTGGGAGGAGGATTTGGCGAAGCGGGTGAGTCGGGGGAGTCTGGCGTTGTTTCACAACGACGGGACGGGGAAGTTCACGGAAGTGACGGCGAGCGCGGGGTTGAACGTGGAGCTGCAGGGGATGACGGCGGCGGCGGGCGATTTCGATGGGGACGGGCGGCCGGATTTGTTCGTGACCTGCGTGGGATCGAACCATCTGTTTAGAAATCTGGGGCGCGGGCGGTTTGAAGACGTGACGGAGCGGGCGGGGCTGGCGGAGGTGGAGAACACATGGAGCACGGGGGCGTGCTGGATCGATTTCGACGAGGACGGGCGGCTGGATCTGATCGTGGCGCACTATGCGCGGTGGCCGCGCGAGGTGGAGTTGAGCGCGGCGTTCACGATCGCGGACGTGGGGCGGTCGTATGGGGCGCCGGCGGGGTTCGTGGGCGCGTTTCCGTCGGTGTATCGAAATCTCGGAGACGGACGGTTCGCGCTGGTGACGGACGGGGCGGGTTTGCGCGACGTGGATCCGGAGACGGGTTTTCCGAAGGCGAAGACGCTGGCGGTGGTGCCGGTGGAAGCGAACGGGGACGGGCGGGTGGACCTGTTGTTCACGTATCATGTGGCGGAGAGCGCGTTGTTCGTGAACGAAGGCGGGAGGTTTCGGCGTTGGGCGGGTGGGCGGGAGCGTCGGCGTGAAGGCGGGGCCGCGGAGCTGGCGCTGGCGGGGTCGTTGCCGCTGGCGGCGCCGGACACGGACGGGCGGTTTGGCGCGCTGCGGTGGTTGACGGAGAAACGCGGGGGCGAGGAAGGGCAGTGGGTGGCGTTGGGCGGGAAGCTGGGGGTGGCGCTGCTCGATTACGATTTGGACGGGCGGCGGGATGTTTTGGGCGGAAACGGGCGGGCGGAGCCGGATACGAATCGATTTCGCGAGGAGCGGGACTTCGCGGCGGCGCCGGCGTTGTGGTGGAATCGGGGCGGCGAATGGGTGCTGCGGGAGGCGAAGGGCGAACCGTGGGCGGCGCCGCTGGTGGCGCGTGGGGTGGCGGCGGCGGATTTGGATGGCGATGGCGATCTGGATATCGTGATCGCGCAGAACGGGGGAGGGCCGCGGGTGTTGCGCAACGAGCAGAAAGGCGGGCAGTGGCTGGGGATCGACTTGGTGGCGAAACGTGGCGTGCGCGAGGCGCACGGAGCGCGGGTGGAGGTGCACACGCCGCGGCGGGTACATGTGCAGACGGTGGTGCCGGAGGTGATCTACATGGCGCAATCGGCGGGCGGGCTGACGTTTGGGTTGGGCGACGATGCGCGCGTGCGGCGGGTGGTGGTGCACTGGCCGGATGGAACGAGGCAGGAATTCAGGCCGGAAACGGTGAACCGGCGGTGGGTGATCGAGCAGCGGTAAGGGCCAAGCAGTCGCGGTGGCGGCAGATGCGGTGTTGACAGTGGAGAGAAAGTTCGGCGAATTCTGCCCCCTTTCACTCGANACCGAGCGGTTCTGACCGCCGCGGCTCGACTCCGAATTTCAACCAACTCGTCCCATGGCCCTAAGCGAAATCCTCCTCGTCAAACCCGTCGAAAACCTCGGTGGCGAAGGCGATCAAGTCAAAGTCCGCGCCGGTTACGCCCGCAATTATCTGTTGCCGCGCGGCATCGCGGTGCCGCTGACGTCGGCGAACCGCAAGCAGGTGGAATCGCTGAAGAAGCGTCGGGCGGAGCGCGAGGCGCAGGAGCTCGGCGGCGCGCAGGAGTTGGCGAAGAAGCTCGAGAAGAAGAGCCTGGCGTTCGCGGTGAAGACCGGCGAAGGCGGCAAGATGTTCGGCGCGATCACGGCCAACGACATTCACGAGAAGCTCGCGGCGGACGGGCTCGAGATCGACAAGAAGCGCATCCACCTGCACACGCCGGTGAAGACGCTCGGTCAGCACAGCGTGAAGATCAAACTGCACGCGGACGTGACGGTGGAGTTGAACTTCGACGTGGTGTCCGAGAACCCGATCGAGGCGGCTCCGGAAGAAGCCGCAGACAAGAAGGCCGAGAAGAAGAAATAAGCGGCCGCTTTTGGCTTTTGAATGAAGGCCGTGCTCGGGGACGAGCGCGGCCTTTTTTGTTGCGAGCAAGCCGGTGTATAACTTCCGCATAAGACATCGTTGCCGGAACCAAGTGTTCCGGGCTCACTCGCGCGTTCACGATGTCTGAAGAAGCCACGATTCCTTTTCGTAAACTGAACGGCGGCGCGCCGGCGGCGGTCGCCGGCCGCACGATGCCGCATAGCATCGAGGCGGAGGAATATCTGCTCTCGTGTTGTTTGCTGGATGGCGCCGATGTCGTATCGCGGTGTCTCGAAGCGCGGATTCGCCCCGAGTCGTTTTATGTGAGCGCTCACGGCGTGATCTACGAAAAGCTGCTCGAGCTCTACAACCGACAGGTTCCGATCGACGTTTCGGTCGTCGCGGAAGAGCTGAAGACGGCGAAGCGATTGGACGAGGTGGGGGGCTATGCCTTTCTCGCGCAGGTGAGCAGCCGGATCCCGACGACGGCGCAGGCGGGGTATTTCATCGAGAAGGTGCGCGAGCTCGCGCTGTTGCGCGAGATCATCCGCGCGGGGACGTCGGCGGTGGAGGATTGTTATAATTTCTCCGGCGGGATCGACGAGTTCGTCGACCAGGTCGAAACGAAGCTGTTCACGGTGACGCAGAATCGCGTCAGCGAGAGCGCGAAGCAGATGCGCGAACCGACGCGCGAGGCCATGAACGTCATCAATAAAATGATGATGAAGAAGGGCGAGCTCACGGGCATCCCGTCGGGCTTCAAGGACCTCGACCAGATGCTGTGGGGGTTCCAAAAAACGGAAATGATCATTCTCGCGGCGCGTCCCTCGATGGGAAAGACGTCGCTGGCGTTGAACTTCGCCGAGGCGGCGGCGCTCCCGAAGCGCGGCACGCCGGCGGGGGTGTTGATCTTCTCGCTGGAAATGGGCGCGTCGCAGCTTGCGCTTCGTATGCTTTGCTCGCGGGCGCGGGTGAACATGAAACTGCTGCGCGACGGCTTGTTGTCGAAGAACGGCGACGAACAGAACCGGCTGCTGGCGGCGGCGGACGAGTTTTCGAAGGCGCCGATCTTCATCGATGATTCGAGCGCGATCTCGATCATGCAGCTCCGGGCGAAGGCGCGGCGAATCCATGCCCGCCATCCGCTGGGGTTCGTGATGGTCGACTACTTGCAGTTGTTGAGTCCGACCGATCCCCGGGTGCCGCGCGAGCAGCAGGTGGCGGAGGCGTCGCGCGGATTGAAGGCGCTTGCGAAGGAACTCGACGTTCCGGTGCTTGTATTATCCCAGCTCAACCGTTCTTCCGAGAAGGACAACCGCACCCCGAAACTCTCCGACCTGCGCGAATCCGGCTCGATCGAACAAGACGCTGACGTGGTCCTCATGCTTGCCCGCCCGAAAGACGCCGATGAAAAATTCCAGGTCGCTGCCGACTCGGCGGAGTTAATCGTTGCAAAGCAACGAAACGGCCCGGTAGGAGATTTGAAGCTTACGTTCCTACGAGACATCACGCGCTTTGAAAACTTTACACAGTAACCCGCTGGCTCGGGTCACAGGATTTTTGTTTCTCGTTTGCTTGTTGCTGACCGTGAGCGCACGGCCGGCATGGGCCCAGATGGGGGGGCGTGACGATCCCGGCTATCGGGTGGGCACGATCACCGTGAAGTTCATCGGCACGGCCGTGGTGAACGAGCAGGTCGTGCGCGTGAACATGCAGGTGAAGGAGGGCGGACCGCTCGACGACACGATGCTCGACCGCGACATCCGCACGCTCTACCGCACGGGATTGTTCGAGTTCATCGAGATCAAGCGCGAGGACGTGGGCAACCGGACGTTCAACCTCGTGGTGGAGGTGACGCCGAAGTATCGGGTGCTCGCGATTCGATTCGAAGGCAACGAGCGCGTGCGTTCGCGCCGGCTGGAGAAGGAAGTGAAGACGAAGCCGAATGCGGCGCTGGACGAGCGGCAGGTGAAGGAGGACGCCGAGAAGATCCGCGAGTATTATCAGAAGACCGGATACAACCAGGTGTCGGTCTCGTATTCGATCGAGCGGGACCGCGCGACGAGCTTCGGCACGGTGATCTTCAAGATCCGCGAAGGCGCGCGCGTGAAGATCGACGAGATCCGTTTCGTGGGCAACGAGCACGTGAAGGCCCGCCGGCTCCGGAAGGAGATGGAGACGAAGAAGCACTGGATGTTTTCCTGGCTGCTCGGCACCGGGCGGTTGAAGGACGAGGAGTTCGAGGACGACTTGGAAAAGCTGCGCGACTACTATCGCGAGCAGGGCTTCCTCGACATCGAAATTCCGCCGGACCAGGTGGTGTTCGACTATCCCAAGCCGGACCGGCTCGTGATCACGATCGGGATCAACGAAGGCCGCCGCTACCGGATCGGTGAAGTGTCGTTCAGCGGAAACAAGCTGCATCCCTCGTCGATCCTGCGTCGCGTGGTGCGGCAGCGGCAGGGAATGGTCTTCACGCCCTCGTTGCTCGACAAGGACCTCGAGCGGTTGACCGACTTCTACGGTCACGACGGTTATCTCGACACGGACGTGCGACTCCTGCGCAAGCCGAACATCGAGACCGGCGACATCGACATCGAGTATCAGGTGATGGAGAGCGAGCGCTTCAACGTCGAATCGATCACGATCGAGGGGAACACGAAGACGAAGAGCACGGTGATCGTGCGCGAGCTCGTGCTCGGGCCCGGCGACGTGTTCGACACGGTGCGGATGAAGATCAGCAAGCTGCGCCTGGAAAACACGCGCTTCTTCGAAGACGTGAGCGTGACGCCGCAGGAGACGAACATCCCCGGGCGCCGCAATCTTCGCGTCGCGGTGAAGGAAGGCCGCACGGGCAATCTTTCGTTTGGCGCGGGTTTCAGCTCGCTCGAGCGCGCGACGGTGTTCGCGGAAATCTCGCAGGGTAATTTCGACCTGTTCAACCGCCGCTCCTTCTTCCAAGGCGACGGCCAGAAGTTCCGCCTGAAGATGTCGGTGGGCTCGCTGTCGAGCGAAGTGTCGCTCGCGTTCGAAGAGCCGTGGCTTTTCGAGCAGCAGCTGGCGCTGGGCTTCCACCTCTTCCGGCAGACGTCCGAATACAACAGCACCTTCTATACGGAGGTGGATACGGGCGGTGAAATCTACCTGCGCAAGCGGCTCTTCGGGTTGGTGGAAGGCCGGCTGTCGTATTCCTACACGGTCATCAGCATCCAGGACATCGCGCCGAACGCCTCGCCGATCCTGCAATCGATCGCGGGCGACAACCCGGTTTCGCAGATCGGCTTCCAGCTGCTCCGCGATACGCGCGACAAGATCATCAACACGACGAGCGGCAATCGCATCGAACTCAATACGGCGCTCGCCGGCGGTCCGCTGGGCGGACAGGACAATTATTACCTCTTCGAAGTGCGCGGCGCGCAGTATTTCCCGGTCTTCGAAACGCAGACGCAGGTGCTCCACTTGCTGGCGCGTGCGGGCGTGATCCAGGAATTCGGCGACAGCCCGGACGTCGCGCCTTACAAGCGTTGGTATCTCGGCGGTCCGACGACGCTGCGCGGTTACGAGTTCCGCGAAGTCGCGCCTCGCGACCAGTTCGGCGAAGTGGTGGGCGGCAAGAGCTATGCGTTCTTCAGCGCGGAGTATTCGCTGGATATCGTGAGCCCGGTGCGGTTTGCGGTGTTCTACGACGCCGGCTTCGTGAACGCGGACGCCTACGATTTCAACCCGGCCAACTTCACGGACAACATCGGCGTGGGCGTTCGTCTTTTCGTGGCGGGCTCGCCGCTCAGCCTCGATTTCGGCATTCCGCTCACCAGCGACAAAGCGGCGCGAAAAGGGAATCAGTTCAACTTTTCCTTTGGCACGCGCTACTGATTCCCTTTTGCTCGCCGGTCACCCAACTTACCCTCCCTACAATCATCCATGAAAAAAACCATCCACTCCTTGTTCGCCCTGGCAGCGTTTGGCGTGACCGCGCTGATCGGCCAAGCCCAGCCGGCGCCCAAGATCCTCGTCGTCGACATGGCCAAGCTTTACGACAGCCACTACAAGACCGAGGAGCAGAACAACAAGCTGCGCAGCGACGAACAGAAGGCGCAGGAGGAACTCGACAAGCTCAACAAGGAGGGCAACTCCCTCGTCGAGCAATACAAGGAGTTCGCCGACCAGGCCAACAACCCGACCGCGACGGCCGAAGCGAAGTCGAAGGCGCAGAACGAAGCGCAGCGCCTGCTCGAGGAGATCCAGCGCAAGCAGCGCGAAGTCGCCAGCTTCCAGCAGAACACCCGCAATTCGCTGCAGCAGCGCATCCAGAATTTCCGCAGCCTGATGATCGAAGAGATCAGCAAGACGGCGGTCGAGATCGCGAAGCGCAAGGGCGCCACGCTGCTCCTCGACAAGTCCGGCCCGTCGCTGATCGGCGTGTCGAACATCCTGTATTCGGATAACGCCTACGACATCACCGACGAAGTGCAGCGCGAGATCGACAAGGGCCGTCCGGCTTCCGCGACCTCGAGCTCGACCTCGACGCCCGCGGCTCCGGCGGCGAGCGACACGAAGAGCGATTCGCCGGCGATCACGTTCCCCGGCACGAAGAAATAAGCGCGAGCGCTTTTCCTCGATTTACGAACCCCGCCGAACGGCGGGGTTTTTTGTTGGGCGGATGCGCCGTTATTTCTTCGCGGTCTTCTTCCGGCCGGAGCCCGATTTTTTGCCGCCGCCGCTCTGCTTGTTGACGGTGGCCCACGCGCGTTTCTTCGCGGTGGCGGTGGAGGTGCCACGCTTCTTGTATCCGTCGGCGATGTGCTTGGCTTTCCGTTTTTGTTTGGACGTGTAGCTCTGCTTGCTGCCTTTGGCCATGGGGAGGTGGGGTTGAGTTAACGTCGGAGCCGGCGGGGGATAGACCGCGGACGCGGGGCGAGTTCCCTCGCGCGGTAGGGCGAAGGCGGATACGCGCGCGCGAAGCGATCAGACGCGGGGCGTCGCGGCGACGTTGCGTTCGGGCGACGGAGCGGAGTCGGCGAGCGTGCGATGAAGCTCGGCGAGTTTGAGCGGTTTCGAGAGAAAACCGTCCATGCCGGACGCGAGGCAGCGGGTGCGTTCCTCGTGCAGGGCGGCGGCGGTGAGCGCGATGATGGGCAATGCGGCGGCGGCGCGACGTTGCGCGTCGGGAGACGAGGCCCAGGCGCGAATGCGCGCGGTGGTTTCCCAGCCGTCGAGATTGGGCATGTGGCAGTCCATGAGCACCACATCGGGGAGCGGAGGCTGGCGCAGGGCGTCGAGCGCGAGGGCGCCGTCGGCGGCGAGAGCGACGTCGCAGCCGAGTTGGGCGAGCTGGCTCGCGATGATGCGGCGGTTGACGGCGTTGTCTTCGACGACGAGGACGCGAAGGCCGAGCGCGTGTTCGACGGGCGCCGGGGCGAGAGGCTCGTTCGTGATGGCGCTCGCGGGCGGCAGCGGAAGGGTGAAGTGGAACGTCGAGCCGGCTCCGGGCGTGCTGTCGACGGCGAGACGGCCGCCCATCATGTCGACGAGACGCGAGCTGATCGCGAGGCCGAGGCCGGTGCCGCCGAAGCGGCGCGTCGTGGACGAATCAGCTTGGGTGAAGCGTTCGAAGATTCGCTGTTGCGCGGCGGCGTCGAGGCCGATGCCGGTGTCGCGCATCGCGAAACGAATCAACGGGCGCGAGACGCTGTCGGGCTCGGGTTCGACGATCAAGTCGACGCGGCCGCCGGCGGGCGTGAATTTCACGGCGTTGGAGGCGAGATTGAGCAGGATTTGGCGGAGTCGGTAGCTGTCGCCTTCGACGAATTCGGGAAGCTCGGCGGCGATCGAATGCGCGAGCGTGACGCCGCCGGCGGTGGCCTTGGGTTGGAGGAGCGCGAGGACGCCGGCGACGGTGCGGCGCAGTTCGAAGGCGTGTTGTTCGAGGACGAGTTGCCCGGCTTCGATCTTGGAGAAATCGAGGATGTCGCCGAGGAGGTTGAGAAGAAGATCGCCGGACTCGGAGATGAGATGCACCTGTTCGAGGGCGGAAGAAGGCAGGTCGGGGCGGCGGGCGAGAAGGTCGGAGGAGGCGATGATGCCGTTGAGCGGAGTGCGGATCTCGTGGCTCATGTTGGCGAGGAACTCGCTTTTGGCGCGGGAGGCGGTTTGCGCTTGTTCGGAGGCGAGGGCGAGGGCGGCGGTGCGCTCGGCGACGAGGGCTTCGAGGTTGTCCTTCATCGCGCGGGTTTCGCTGAGAGCCTGTTCGCTGCGCCGGTGCGAGGCCTCGATCATGATCATGAGCGCGTAGCCGATGCCGAAGGTGAGGCCGAGGGCGAGGAGGCCTTCGCGCAGCCAGCTCGTGCGGTAGAAATCGCCGGTGAGGCCGGGTTGATCGAGAAAGAGAAGGTGAAGCGCGAGATGTCCGGTGACGACGGCGCCGAAGACAATCAAGGCGACGCGACGGGAGGCGAACGTGACGGCGATGAGAAGAAAAACGAAGCTCGAGGCGAGCAGCTGCATGCCCATCGCCAGAGGAAAATACGGGCGAAAGACGAAGCCGACGGCGGTGATCGGCGCGTGGCAGCAGAGCGGGAAAGCGAGACAGAAGCCGTTGCCGGCGCGTTGGAGGCGACCGCGGAACAACTCGCGAAGCGTCCAGAGGACGGCGACGCCGAGGGCGAGATTCACGACGATGCGGATCTCGAAGTAAGGCGTGTCGACCCAGAAAAATTTGATGAGGTTGAGCGGGATGGCGACGAGGATGAGCAGCGCAATGCCGGCGAGCAGCCGGGCCTTCAGCTGCGCGAAGTGCGGCTGGTCACGGTGAGCGGCGTCGAGACGGGAGAGATACTTCGCGAAAAGGGAGAGCTTCACGGAACGCTGGAAGGGCGGGGGCCCGGGAGCAGCAAAGTGAGAAATTTGCTGAGATGCACGTCGTAAACGGTCAGAAATGGAACGCGTTAAGCGGAAGATTTCAGGGAGTTGGTCGATCGCGGAGCCGCCAGTAACCGGCGAGAAGACTGCCGATAATCGAGTGGGCCACGGCGGCGATGGCGCAGGGGACGGCGGTGAAAGGATGAGCGAAGTGGGCGCGCGCGAGCGCGGTGCCGAGTCCGGAGTTTTGCATGCCGACTTCGATGGAGACGGTGCGTGCGGTGACGATGTCCCAGCCGGTGACTCGGGCGGCCAAGTAGCCGAGGGCGAAGCCGCCGGCGTGAAGCGCGAAGACGGCGCCGAGGAGCGGGAGGGCGGCGGTCTTCACGGCGCTGGCGCTGCTGCCAATGACGCTCGCGCAGATCAGGGCGATGACGATGACGGAGAGCAGCGGGAGCGCGAGTCGAGTGCGGCGCACGAGCGCGGGCGCGCGGTGATTGAGCCAGGCGCCGATGAGCACGGGGGCGACGACGACCTGGAGGGTGGTTTTGAACATGCCCCAGGCGTCGACCGGCACGAGTTTGCCGGCGAGCCAGGCGGTGAGAAGAGGCGTCATGAAGACGGCGGCGAGCGTCGAGCACATCGTCATGACGACGGAAAGGCAGACATTCGCGCGGGCGAGGTAAGTGACGACATTGGAGGCGGTGCCGCCGGGGCAGCAGCCGACGAGGATGAGTCCGACGGCGAACGGCGGATCGAGCGCGAAGAGTTTGCCGATGCTCCAAGCGAGGAGCGGCATGAGGGTGAACTGCGCGACGAAGCCGAGGGCGACCGCCTTGGACATGCGGGTGACGCCGCGAAAATCCTCAAGCGTGAGCGTGAGGCCCATGCCGAGCATGATCACGGCGAGCCCCCACGTGATCCACGGGCCGGAGAACCAGGTGAACCAGCCGGGTTGAAGGAGGGCGATGGCCGAGAGGACGATGATCCAGAGCGGAAAAGCATTGGTGAGTTGGGTGAGCGCGCGGGCCATTTGGGGGAGGGCGAATGAAGTGGGGTTGGGGCGAAAGAGGCTGATGATTCGGCGGGTGAAGAAGGAAAGTGCGCGCGAGCGGAAGGAGTGATGACAGGGATTAAAGCCATTTCATGGCGAAAGTTGTCGTGTCGGTGCGCGCCGCTGTTGAAATGGGCGTCGCATGAAAACCCCGATCATTCCAGCTCTGATCCTTGCCCTGGGAAGTTTCGCGTGCGCGGTGAACGCCGCAGAGCCGCCGGCCGCTCCGCCGGCGGAGAAAAAGGCGAAAGAGAAAAAAGAGAAGAAACCGCTCGCGAAAGGGATGACCGCGGAAGAGGTCATGCAAATCGTCGGGAAACCGGCGGAGGTGAAAGCGGTGGAGTCGCCGGAAGGCAACGGCGAGATGTGGTTGTATCGGCGGGTGGCGAAGCGCGACACGACGCAGGTGGCGACGAGCGTGATCGATGTTCCGGTGTTCTCGCCGATGTCTCCGAACCTCGAAGGGACGATGAAGGAAGTGGTCTACAGCACGCAGAACGTGACGTATTATCAGGTGACGGCGCTGCTGATGGTCGAAGGGAAGCTCGTTTACGCGAAGCAGTGGGTGGAGAAGGACGGCGGCGGCTTCGACAAATAGCTGGGGCGGGGCGGGCGCCGGCGCGGGGCGATGGGGCGGCGGAGGAAAAGGGGCGGCGGGTTTCGTCCGACACCGAAGATTCCATGAAGGGCTCGGGAACGCGCTCGATGGCGGGCGCGGGGTGGCGCGGTAGATTCCGCCATGAAAGCGAATCCTTGCGTGCGTGTGTCGGTGGGTTTTGGCGGGGCGGTGTTGGGGATGATGGTGGGCGGGTGTTCGTCGACGTCCACGTTGCCGGAGCCGGTGGTGGTGACGGCGGCGCCGCCGGCGCTCGAGGTGGCGGCGGAGTTTCCGCATCAGCAGGTGACCGGCGTCGCGGTTTCGAGCAGTGGGCGGAGGTTCGTGAATTTTCCGTATTGGTCGGATGGACACACGGTGTCGGTGGCGGAGTTGGATGAGGACGGGCGGTTGCGGCCGTTTCCCGACGAGGCGTGGAACTCGAAAAACGGGCCGGCGGAAAATCGCTTCGTGTGCGTGCAAAGCGTGCACGTGGATGACGAGGATACGTTGTGGATCGTCGACGCGGGTTCGCCGAAGCAGACGGGAGTCGTCGAAGGTGGAGCGAAGCTGGTGCGGGTGAACTTGGGAACGAATCGAGTGGCGCAGGTGATCCGGTTCGCGCGGGACGTGGCGCCGGAGCGCAGTTATTTGAACGACGTGAGAGTGGATACGAGAAACCAGCACGCGTTTCTCACGGATTCGAACATGGGGGCGCTGGTGGTGGTGGACCTGCGCACGGGCGCGGCGCGGCGGGTGCTCGACAACGATCCGTCGGTGCAGGCGGAGGCGAATCTGGCGTTGAAGGTGCAGGGGAATGTTTTGATGGATCCGGAAAAGCAGCGGCCGCTGGCGATCGCATCGGACGGGATCGCGATCGATCCGGTGGGCGGGTGGCTCTACTACAAGGCGCTGACGGGGCACACGCTGTATCGGATTCCGCTGCAGACGCTGGAGACGGAAAGGATTTCGGAGGCGGAGATCGCGCAACGGATCGAGCGAGTGGGGCGGTTGCCGGCGTCGGATGGCCTGGAGTATCGCGATGGCAAAATCTACGTGACGGCGATCGAGGAGGATGCGGTGGTGGCGTATGATGTCGTGACGCGGGAGTCGGAGGTGATCGCGCAGGACGAGCAGTTGCGCTGGCCGGACAGCCTCGCGTTCACGCCGGAAGGCGACCTGCTTGTCACCACTTCGCAGATACATCTCACGCCGAAGTTCAATCGCGGGCAGACGAAGGTGGAGGAGCCGTATCGGGTGTTTCGGGTGAGCGTGCCCGAGACGACGGTGGCGGCGGAGTAGGTGTGGCCGAGTGGTTTGGAGGTTGAGCTGAGCGGAGGAGGCCGGTTGGCTCCGGCCGCCGCTCAATGTCCGTTGTTCGCGTCGCCTATCTTTTCAGTCTGGCTGCGTCCGCTGTCGCGGCCGCGATCCTGGTGCTGGGGGGCGTGAATGCGATTCGCGATGCGGCGGGACCGAACCGGCTCGTGGTGCCGCTGCGGGTGGAGCGGTTGACGAACGCGCAGCTGTTCTACGATCGCGGTGAAGGGATCCGGGCGGAGGATTGCGCGACGGCGATGGTTCGTGGCGGGACGGCGTTGCGCGAGGTGGCGTTTCGCGTGCCGCGGGTGGCGTTGCGGGAGTTGCGGCTGGACCCGATGCCGCACGCGGGAGAGTTCGCGGTGGGGGCGCCGTGGTTGGAGAGCGCGTCGGGTCGGACGATCGCGAAGTTTCCGCTGTCGGCGGTGAAGCCGCGCGAGCAGATCCAAGTTTGGGAGCGGGAGGGCGAACGCTGGGTGGGGCGGACGGTGGCGGGGGCGAACGATCCGCAGGTGACGCTGGAGCTGGGTGCGCCGCTGCGCGTGGGGCGTCCGCGGGTGCCGTGGATTGAAGCGATGATTTTCGGTTTGTTGTGGGGCGGCGCGGTGTGGCTGAAGCGGCGGCCGGAGAATCGCGAGTGGAGCGGGTGGGGGTTTTGGAAAACGAAGATCGAGACGTGGGAGCGCTGGGGCGAGGCGCGGCCGCTGGCGGTGCTGATCGGATTTGTGGGCGTGGCGGGGGTGGAGGCGTGGCGGTTGTGGCCGTTGCATCGCACGTTGGACTGGCCGGTGTGGGATGAACTGAACTACGCGGCGGCGGGGGCGGCGTGGCAGCAGCACGGAGGAATTTTGGGGGAGATCCACAGCGCGCCGCTGTATATCTGGACGTATGCGTGGCTGTCACAGCTTGGCGGATACGTGGAGACGGTGTTTGCGCAGCATTATCTGCTGAAACTCGGGACGGTGCTGCTGTTGTATCTGCTGCTCGTGCGATGGTGGCGGACCTGGGTGGGCGCGGCGGCGGTGGCGCTGGCTTGGGGGGCGGCGCAGTTTCACCTGGAGATGCCGGTGCTCGTGTATCAGGCGGCGTGGCTGTGGTTCCTGGCGGCGCTGGTGACGGTGGATCGTTGGCCGCTGGCGGGGCTCGGGCTGGCGGTGGCGGCGGCGTGCGTGCGGCAGGAGTATCAGTTTGCGGCGGTGGTGCTGGCGGGGTGGCTCGGGTGGCGGATGTGGAGAGAGCGAGGCCGCGGAATACGCAAGGTGTTGTGCGGGGAGGGGTGGGCGGGTGTGGCGCTTGGGGTGGTGGTGAGCGCGGGCGTGGGATTTGTGATGGCGCGAACGGAGTTCAGCGGGAGCACGGGGCGGGCGTGGTTTGCGTTTCAGCAGCACTATGCGTTGCGCGAGGTGGCGGCGGGGAATGCGAGCGGGTTGAACGCGTGGGTGGATTACCGGCAGATCACGGAGGCGGATTTCGGCGAGGCGGCGTCACTGCGGGAGGCGTTGCAGGCAAATCCGGGGGCGGTCGCGCGGCATGTCGGGCACAATCTGCTGCGCGCGGGGCCGGAGGCGGCGAGCTTGTGGAAAGCGCATCCGGAGCTGGGGACGAGTGTGCTGCTCGCGATCGCGGGGCTGGTGTGCGCGGTGGCGAGGCGGGGGCGGCCGGCGGTGGAAAAGCGCGAGTTGACGGGGAGTGTCGTGCTGGCGGCGTCGGGTGTGTTGGCGATCGGTCCGGGGCTCGTGGTGCTGGCGAAAGATGCTTATCTGCTGCCGGCGGTGCCGGCGATGGTGGGGGCGGTGGCGTGGCTGCTGGGGCGGGGCGGACGACGGTGGGTGGGCAAAGGCGTGTGGGTGGGCGCGGCGGGAATGACGGCGGTGGTGGTGGTGATGGGGATTGAAGTGGCGAGCGGGCGACGGGTGTTTGTGCCGGAGGAGCGCGAGCGTCCGGTTGCTGAGACGGTGGCGGTGCTGGCGGAGCGCTGGCCAAGCGGGCGGCGGGAGGTGTTGTTGTCGGTCGGCGCGGAGGCGTATGCGCGTTATTTGGGCGTGGAACGATGCGCGGGGGTGGAGGCGTTGCCGGAGGTCGCGGGCGTGGCGGGGCCGAACGAAAGCCTGGCGGAGAAAGTGGCGCGGCACGCGCCGCGCGCGGTGCTGGTGACGCGGGAGTGGCGCGAGTCGTCGCGTTTCGACGAACGCGAATTTGCGGAGGTGCTGGCGGCGCCCGAGTGGACGGCGTTGGAGTTGCCGGCGGGGCGGGTTTACTGGCGCAAATAGGCGCGAGAGCGCGCGCGAGCGGGATGTGGCGGAACGCTGATGCGTTCCGCCACGAGCTTTAGGCTTAGTGCAGCGGGTGGCGTTTGAGTTCGGCGGCGATGGCGGGTTCGGCGCCGAGCGTGCCGACGAGTTTGTCGAGGTAGTCGGGGCTGCGCGCGGCGCGGGCGAGCTGCGAGACGCGTTCGAGTTTGGCGCGGATCTTCAGTTCGCCGGCGACCTCGGCGTAGTTGGCGCGCTGGAGGAATTTCTCGAGGTAGCGCGCGTGGCGTTCCCAGAGCCAGGCGTCGATTTGCCGCTGGGCCTCGAGGCGGGCGCGATACCAGTCGCTCTTGAGCACGGCGTCGCGCGAGAAGAGCGCGCGGAAGGCGGGGTCGTCGGGGCCGCGGCCCTCCCATGTGCCGTCGCGCATGATGTGAAGGAGCGCGCGGAGCGGGGGGCAGGCGTGTTCGATCGAGCCGTCGTTGAAGTAGTGCGTGGCGGCGGTGCGCATCGCCTCGACGATGTTGGCGACACCGTCGACGAAGACATCAAGGTCCTGCTGCTCGGGACGGAGTAGTTCGGATTCGAATACGGTCGTCGGATTGCTGAACACGCGGCCGCAGAAAGCCTGGACGAAGCGTTCGGTGATGCGCCAACCGAGGCGGCTGGCGAGGACGCGCCGGCCGTTGTGATCGAAATCGGCGCAGCGCTCGAGGTAGCCGTGATCGATGAGGAACTGCGGTTCGCGTTCCTCGGGCGTCATGCGCGCCCAGATTTCGGGCACGAGGAGCGAGACGTCGTGATCGATGCGGAGCTTGGGGCCGAGCCAACCGGCGGCGGACGAGAAGATCGGCAGGCCGGTGAGGATGTAGGAGACGAGCGCGACGTTGAGGTCGTAGATCGGCGGAAGGGCGTTGAACGGGCCCTTGGTGAGCGCGCCTTCGGAACCGGCGCCGGTGGTCGAAGGCGACTTGCCGGTGAGGCTCGCGATGAGGTCCATGAACGCTTCGGGGAGTTCCTGGTAATGGATCGGGCCGAAGACGCAGAGGGAGCGAACGCCGGGCTCGGGCGGATTGAGGCGGCGGCCCATGAGGACGGCGCCGACGGGGAAGACGACGGGCGAATTCGCGGGGAGGCGGCGGTAGAGGCGCGCGCCGGTTTGCGCGAGGTAGGTCGCGCGCGGGTCTTCGAGATCGGGACGATACTGGAGGTATCGAGGATTCTTGGACGGCTTGCCGTCGACGACGCGCGGGTGCGCGGGGGAGACGAGGAATTTGGGTCCGGGATTTTCGAGGTAGTCGCGGAAGATTTTCCGGATCGGGTCGGTGAACGCGTCGAAGCCGAGCGTGTCCTCGACGATGGCGAGGGCGGCGGCGCGATCGAGCGGTTCGTAGTTGGAGAAGAAGTTGCCGGGCTGGCCGAAGTCGCGTTCGGTGCGTTTGTCGTAGCCGCGGACGATGGCGTCGTCGGGGCGCTGGAAGAGGCGCGTTTCGCAGTTGTGGACGAACTTGAGCGCGGGCGGGCGGCCGGGGGCGCCGGGGGCGATTTTCGAAGCGGGCGTGGCGCCGCCGCTGGAGCCGGGCGCGCCCTGGACGACGCAGTGAGGCGCGACGGTGGACGCGGTGATGTCGTCCTCGGCCTGGATTTTTTCAGCGGGGAAGAAGTCCTTGCGCAGGGTGAAGGTGCGCCAGCCGCCGTCCTTGGTGTAGCCGACGCGGAGGTAGTGGGTGAGCAGGCGGTCGCGCTTGTATTTGAGCTCGTTGCCGGGGCGGCCGTTGATGGTGTCGACGCCGTAGAATTTGCGCCAGTCGTCGCCCCACTTGGGCTTGTAGGCGCGCTTCAGGATGAGGACGAGGTCGCGGATGTTGCCCGGGATGGTTTCGAGCCAGGCGTTGTATTCGTCGGTGTAATCGCGCGAGACGGAGAGCAGCTTGACGACGGAGCCGAGGGAGCGGCGCGGGTCGAGGATGTGCCGGCTGGTGGGGCGGTTTTTGGACGGATCCTTGTAACGCTTGGTGTAATCGTGGCGGAGGATTTCGTCGACGCGATCGAGGTCCTTCCGGAGATCGGCGACGAAGACGGGGCCGGTGAAGGTGGCGTCGGCGATGGATTTGGAGATCTCGGATTTGCCGCCGCCGGAAACGGTGCAGGGCTTGTGGCACAGGATGCCCTCGGCGGTGGTGCCGCGGAGGCGCCAGCGGCGGCCCTGGTCGGGCTTGTTCATCTCGACCTTGTAGCCGGAGGGCAGGACGTAGGTGATGCGTGGAAGGAGTTTCAGCGATTGCTCGGTGCCGTCGGCGGCCTTCCAGGTGATGCGCTGCGTGCGCAGATCGAAACGCGAGTCATGCGGGACGTAGTAGACGTCGGGGCGGGTGCGGTCCTTGGCCCAGCCGCCGGGCTGGAGTTCGGCCTGTTCGCCGAGGAGCTGCATCGCTTCTTCGAAGGTGTGATCGACGATCGGGACGTAGGTGTTGAGCTGGAAGTCCTCGCCGAGGTCGTAGCTGGGGAAGACGAGCGCGCCGCCGGCGTGTTCCTCTTCGGCGCCGCCGAGGAGGTTGGCGGCGAAGCTGATCTGGGTCTTCACCTCCTTTTTGCAGTAGCCGAAATAGTTGTCGGAGATGAGCGTGACGATGACGCCGGAGGCGTTGCGCGCGGTGATCTTGAAAGCGCTGCCGTCGTTGTAGAGCTCGTCGGGTTTTTTCCAGCACATGCCATCGCGGCGCTGGCGCTCGGTGGCGGCGTCCCAGGAGGGGAGGCCGAGGTCGATTTTTTTCAGGCCGTTGAGGTGCGGAGCGAGGATGACGCAGCCGGTGTGGCCGGTCCAATGTTCGGGATCGAGGGCGGCGTCGTTTTCGGGAAGGTGGGGATCGCCGGCGTTGCCGAAGATGCTTTCGACGAAGTCGAGGTTGGCGACGAGGCTGCCGGGAACGAAGAAACGCGTTTCCATCGAGCGCGCGGGCGTGAAGCCGGGCACGGCGGGGACGACGGTCGGACGGAGATAAAGCGAGACGAAGCACTCGGCCTGCTTGGGCTCGGCGGCGGTGAAGGGCAGGCGCGCCAACTCGGGCGGCGGTTGGAGGGCGATGCGTAGCAGCCGGCCGAATACGGCGGGCGGAACGGCTTTTTTGTCGTCGGGGATAGGCAGGCCGCCTTCGGTGACGTGGAAGATGCCCTGGGTGGTGCGGCGGTCGGATTTGGGGTTGTGGAGAACGCCCTGGCGAACGCGGCGCGACGTGAGGATGGGGCTCTGATGTTCGTCGCGCGACGGCGGGAGCGAGAGGATGCGGGCGAGCCCGGGGCGGTCGAGGACGAGGGTGAGCGGCGGAAGGCGAGGGGTTTCGACGTGTTGTTCGAGGTAGTCGAAAAGGAAGTTCTGGATGCGCTGGTCGACGGGGCAGAGGTGGCGGGAGAGGGCGCGGTCTTTTTCGCGGCTGAGGGCAACGAAGTTGCTGACGAGATCGCCGAGGGCGTCATCGCCGTGCGCGACGCCGGGCTGGGAGATTTCGCGCAGCTTGAGATTGAGATAGGCGATCGAGCGGGGATCGGTGGCGGCAGCAGGAATCGGCGACGACATGGCAGTGGGATCGGAATACGAAAGCAAAGTTGGGGCCGACGAGTGAGCAAACTAATAGGCTGCGCAAATTCTGCGGAGATTTGCGCGCAAAAGGTGCGGGGTGCGGCGCTGCTTCGGCGAAAAGGCGCGGCAAGAAAAGGCGGGTCGGAGACCCGCCCTACTTGAGGGATCAATCGATCTTGATCTGGAGGTCGGTGGTGACGCGGTGACCTTCGCAGTCGAAGTGAAAGATGTGGCGCGTGGCGGACTTGATCGCGGCGATGGAGAGCTTGTGGCCGCGGACGATGGCGGGGAGCGTGAGCTTGCAGGGGTAGCCCATGTCGCAGAGCGTGTTTTTGAAACCGCCGACGGTCATGTTGGTGATTTCTCCGATGGCGTCGTGGATGACGTCGTTGCCGTGCATTTCGACCTCTTCGGCGGTCATACCGAGGATGCGGGAGCAGGCGATCTTGCTGAAATCTTCCGAGAGGCAGAGGTAGATGAGGCCGTTGGCGGCGCCGATGAAGCCGACGCTGGCGACGATCATGCTGGAAGCGAGGGGGAGTTTGATCGAGTCGGGCGGGGCGGCTTGGACGAACGTGGCGTCATGTCCGACCATGGTGCGAAACACGCTTTGGACCGAGCGGATGATGCACTCCTGAATGAGCAGATCGGTGATGGGCGAAGATGCGGCCGTCATGAAAGTAAACGGCCCTCTGATTCGGACGGGTGGAAGGGTTCCTGAAGGCGAGTTTTCGGCGATGTGTGCGGGTGAGGCAGTTAGAAGAGAAGAAAGTTGAGAGCGATGAGGCGATGTGAGGGAAACAACCCTTTTCGGGCGCTCGTGCGTCGTTAGGGTGAAACCATGCGACCTTTCCTCTGCTTCACCTGTTTCGTCTTGTCGTTTTGCGCGGCGGCGGCCGAGTGGTCGGTGCGGGATTTTGGCGCGACCGGGGACGGGGTGACGCTGGACACGGAGGCGATCAACCGCGCGATCGAGGCGGCGGCGGAGGCGGGCGGGGGGACGGTGGTGTTTCCGGCGGGGGAGTATCTGAGTTATTCGATTCGGCTGAAGAGCCATGTGACGCTGAAGCTGGGGCCGGGTGCGACGCTCGTGGCGGCGGAGCCGCCGCCGGCGGGGCAGCCGGGCGGTTACGACGCGCCGGAGCCGAACCGGTGGAATCAGTATCAGGATTTTGGACACTCGCATTTCCGGAACAGCCTGATCTGGGGCGAGAAGCTGGAGAACGTGGCGATCGTAGGGCCGGGGCGGATTTTCGGGCGGGGGTTGTCGCGGGGAAATGGCCGGCGGGTGGCGCTGGGCGTGGGCGAGTTGCTGCCGGTGGAGGCAGGCGAGGCGTGGCCGGATGTGTTGAAGGCGGAAGGGCCGTTCGAGCCGGAGCCGCGGCCGGATCTGGTGCCGGGGCCGTTTGGGTATCCAAATGCCCGTGACGCGCTGCCGGCGGGCGTGGGCAACAAGGCGATCGCGTTGAGCGAGTGTCGGAATGTGACGCTGCGCGATCTGGAGATTCTGCACGGCGGACATTTCGCGATCCTGGCGACGGGCGTGGACAATCTGACGATCGACAACCTGTTGATCGACACGAACCGGGACGGGATCGACATCGATGCGTGCAGCAATGTGCGCATTTCAAACACGAGCGTGAACTCCCCGTGGGACGACGGGATCTGCCTGAAGTCGTCACATGCGCTGGGATACGCGCGGGTGTGCGAGAACGTGACGATCACGAATTGTTTCGTGAGCGGTTACGACGAAGGGACGCTGCTGGATGGAACGCGGACGCGGAAGACGCAACGGTTTGGCGGCGTGATGGGGCGGATCAAGCTGGGGACGGAGGCAGGCGGCGGGTTTCGGAACATCGCGATCAGCAATTGCGTGTTCGATTATTCGCGCGGGATCGCGCTCGAACAGGTGGACGGCGGCGTGCTGGAGGACATCGCGATCTCGAACATCACGATGCGCGACGTGCAGAACGCGCCGATCTTCATCCGGCTGGGTGGGCGGCTGCGGCGGCCGGGGGCGACGGAGCCGGGCGTGGTGCGGCGGATTTTAATCGAGAACATCGTAGCGTCGAATGTGGCGCCGGATCATGGGGTGTTGATCGCGGGATTGCCGGGCTTTCCGGTGGAGGACGTGGTGTTGTCGAATCTGCAGTTTCACTACGCGGGTGGAGGCACGGCGGAGCAGGCGACGCGGGAAGTGCCGGAGTTGGAGAAGGCGTATCCGGATCCGGATGTGTTTGGGGTGATGCCGTCGTGGGGAATGTTCGCGCGGCACGTGAAGAACCTGCAGGTGCGCGATGTGGAGTGGCGTTTGTTGAGCGCGGATGCGCGGCCGGCGGTGACGCTGGAGAATGTTGAAGGCGGGAGGCTCGCGAATGTGCAGTTGACCGGAGCGACGACGGAGAGGTCGGCGACATGGACGCTGCGGGGCGTCAGCGGCGTGAAGGTGCGAGAAGCGGTGGGGCTGGACGACGGCGTGCTGAACGCGGGGAAAAATCGGCGGTGAGGCGGCGGCGTTTCAGCTCTTCGGGGTTCGCGGCGTGAGGTAGTAGATCACATAGTAGGTCGCGGGGGTATCGGGCGGGCGAGGCCTTCGGAGGTAAGGAAGGTCGTCGGGTTGGGAACTGCTGCCGGATGGGGCGATGAGGAGCTGGGGCCGGCCGGCGGAGGGTGTTTTCGTGGGTCGAGATTTCGAAGCGGAGCGTGGGAGCGGAAAAGGGGCGTCACGTGTCGCGGGGTTGCGGGGGGCGGGTGAGGAAGGGCGGGCGGGTCGGAGACGGGACCTACTAACGTGGGGTGGGGGCCACAATTCCTTTGCCGGCGGCGGGCGGGCGAATTCTGTGGCGGCATGCTCAAACCGACTTCGGTGAAAGAGGCGCTGCACAGCGAGGCGGCGCGGGACGAGATTCTTGTGCAGGGCTGGGTGCGGACGCGGCGCGACGCGAAGACGTTTTCGTTCATCGAACTGAACGACGGGTCGTGTCTGAAGAACCTGCAGGTGATCGCGCCGTCGACGCTGGCGAATTACGCGGCGGTGCAGCATCTGACGACGGGGGCGTCGGTGAGCGTGCGGGGAAAATTGGTGGCGTCGCAGGGCGCGGGGCAGAAGTGGGAGGTCGCGGCGGAGGAGGTGAACGTGATCGGGACTGCGGATGCGACGTATCCGCTGCAGAAGAAAGGACACACACCGGAGTTTTTGCGGGAGATCGCGCATCTGCGGCCGCGGTCGAATCTGTTCGGCGCGGTGTTTCGGACGCGGAGCAAGCTGGCGTTTGCGATTCACCGGTTCTTTCAGGAACGCGGTTTCGTTTACGTGCACACGCCGATCATCACGGGCAGCGATTGCGAGGGGGCGGGGGAGTTGTTTCGCGTGACGACGCTCGATGTGGCGAATCCGCCGAAGCGGGAGGATGGATTGGTGGACGACGCGAAGGATTTCTTTGCGCGGAAAACTTACCTCACGGTGAGCGGGCAGTTGGAGGCGGAGGCGTTCGCGTGTGCGTTGGGGAAGGTTTACACGTTCGGGCCGACGTTCCGTGCTGAGAATTCGAATACATCGCGGCACGCGAACGAGTTTTGGATGATCGAGCCGGAGGTGGCGTTCTGCGATCTCGCGGGCGACATGGATCTGGCGGAGGAATTCGTGAAGTATCTGATTCGCGAGGTGCGGACGAACTGCGCGGAGGATTTGGAATTGTTCAGCAAGTTCGTGGACAAGGAACTGTTGAAGCGGCTGGACTTCGTGCTGGAGCGGCCGTTTCAGCGGGTGAGTTATACGGAGGCGGTGGAACTGCTGAAAAAGAGCGGGAAGGAGTTCGAATATCCCGTCGAGTATGGGGCGAACCTGCAGTCGGAGCACGAGCGGTATTTGACCGAGGAAGTGTTCAAGTGTCCGACGACGGTCTTCAATTATCCGAAGGAAATTAAGCCGTTCTACATGCGGCTGAACGATGACGAGAAGACGGTGACGGCGATGGATGTGCTGGTGCCGGGAATCGGGGAAATCGTGGGCGGGAGTCAGCGTGAGGAGCGGCTGGACGTGTTGGAGGGAAATATGCGGCGACACGGGTTAAGGCCGGAGGATTATGGGTGGTATCTGGATCTGCGGCGGTATGGGACGGTGCCGCATGCGGGGTTTGGGTTGGGGTTTGAGCGGATGCTGATGTTTGTGACGGGGGTGCCGAATATTCGGGATGTGATTCCGTTTGCGCGGACGCCGGGGAATGCGCCGCCGCGGAGCGGGGGCGCTTGAGGGTTGAGAGTTGAGGGTTGAGGGAATGAAGAAGCCCCGGCGTTTTGGGGCCGGGGCTTCGATGGGGGCGGTGAGCGGCGCGCTCGGAGAGCGCGCCCTACCTAGAAGCTGACGGTGGTGGAGAATTTTATGTTGATGCCGGGGGCGGTGGTGATGCCGGTGCCGGAGACGCGGCCGCCGGCTTGTTGGATGTAGCCCTTGTCGTCGAAGATATTGTCGATCGTGAGGCGGAAGAGCCAGCGGTCCTGGTAGCGATAGGACGCGCCGACGATCGTCGTGTAGTAGGGCTCGAGGAAGAAGCTGGTTTTGCCGACGACGTTGTTGAAGGGCGCGGGCATGTAGTTGACGGGGGTGTCGCCGGCGCGACGGCCGCTGTAGCTGACGCCGGCGGTGAGGGAGAGGCCGTTGGCGGGGCCGGAGGTGAAGCGGTAGCTGAGGAGCGCGCTGGCGTTGCGGTCGGCGACGGCGCGGACGTGACGGCCGAGGCTGTCGCGCATCTCGAGATCGCTGTAGGTGGCGATGATCGAGAGGTTTTCCGTGAGGCCGCCGATGAGCTCCACTTCCCAGCCCTTGTTGCTCAAGTCCTGAACGATTTGTTCGGGAGCGGTGGGGTCGGTTTGGCGGGCGGGGTTGGGGACGGTGACGTTGGTCTGCGAGATTTCGAAGTAGGAGAAGTTGAACGAGAGGCGCTGGTCGAAGAACTCGGTCTTGAAGCCGATTTCGTCCTGCTCGCCGTCGCGCCAGAGCGGCTGGTTGTTGGCGATGGCGGGGGCGGAGTTGGTGGAGCGGCTGTAGTAGACGGCGAAGTTGGGGAGGACCTTGTAGAGGAGGGAGGCGGTCCACATGTTTTTCGCGTCGTCGAGGATGCTCGGCGCGGCGCCGGCGGTGGCGTGATTGCGCGCGTAGGTGTAGGTATCATAATGGAGGACACCGCCGGTGACGAAGAGGCGGTCGTCGAGGAAGCCGAAGCGCTGGTTGATGTAGGCCTGCCAGTTGGTGAACTGGTTGATGTTGTAGAAGGCCCAGTCGGTGCGCCAGACGGGGATCATGATGCGATCGGGCTGGCTGAGATCGATGCCGGCGGGGAAGTCGCCGGTGACGCCGCGGCCGTAGGCGAGCTGGCGGGAGAGGGCGAGGCCGGCGACGGTTTGGGAGGTGAGGCCGTTGAAGTCGTAGCGCATGACGCCGTCGGCCTGAAGGTTGGCGGTGCGGCGACGGGTGGCTTGTTTGTCGCCGCGGTGCGGGATGTTGCCGGGGTTGAAGAACGGCGTGGGCGTGCCGACGGGCACGCCGTCGACGATGGTCCAGACGATGTCCTGCGTGAGTTCGCCGGTTTGCGGGTTGTAGCGGTTGTTGAGGTTGGGCGTGGAGAGGAAGTCCTGCGTGGAGTCTTCGAAGTAGTAGCGGCCGTTGGCGGCGAAGCGCAGGCTGATGTTTTCGTTCACCTGATGCGTGATGAGTGCGAAGAGGTCGGCGGTGGCGGTGCCGACGTGGCTCCAGGGTTGGATGCCGTTGCGGCTCTTCTTGCTGATGCCGGGCGCGAGGAAGGGTTTGTCGGTTTGGGCGTTGACGGCCGGGTGGATGATGAGGAGCGGCTCGCGGAAGATCCAGTTGTCGGCGAGCATGAGCTTCACCGTCAGCATGGTGCGGTCGGAGATCCGGTAGGAGAACATCGGCGCGAGGGCTTTGCGGCGCATGCGGGCGTCGTCATCCCAGTAGCGACGGGTGTCCTGCCAGGAACCGATGAGGCGGTAGGCCCAAGGGGCTGTTGGCGGAGAGGGCGCCGGTCATGTCGAACGAGAGCTGTTGGGCGTCGTAGAGGCCGACGAGGGCGGTGACGCTGCGCTGCGTGCGATAGAGGGGGGATTTGGTGATGACGTTGAGCGAGCCGCCGGGGGCGCCGGCGGGGGCGAGAATGGCGTTGGGGCCCTTGGCGATTTCGATGCGGTCGATGAAAGTTTCGTTGATGTTATCGGCGTCGCCGGGCTGGAGGAAGTTGTCGACGGTGCGCTGACCGGTGACCTCGAAGCCGCGGATGATCATGCGGTCTTGGAACTGGATGCCGCGGCCCTCCTGGACGCCGGCGGCGAAGCGGGCGACGTCGAAGATGCGGGTGGGCGAGAGATCGTCCATGATCTCGCGCGTGAGAACGGTGATGGAACTCGGAGTCTCGAGGAGTGGAGCGCGGACGCGGACGGCGGAGATGGCGTCGGCGGCGCGGTAGCGGTCGACGGCGCTGTCGGAGACGGTGAACTCGGGGAGCTGGACGACTTCGTCGTCGGCGGGGGTGGATGAGGTCTGGGCGCTGGCGAAGGAAGCGAAGGAGGCGAAGGCTAGAGAGCAGAGCGCGGCGCGGAGGCCGGTGGGAGCGAGGCGACGCGGGTGCGTGGCTGCGTGATGGGTGGGGTTCATTGCAGTTTGTGTAGGTTGGTTCGCCGGTGGTTTTCGCGGCCGGCACTCTACGACGCTGCAAAGGGGAAAATGGGGGAGGACGGATGAGAGCTGAGGGTTGAGAGATGAGGGTTGAGAGGAATGGAAAAGCCCGGCGGGTGGGCCGGGCGGTGGAGGCGAATGAGGCGTGCAGCGGCGCGCTGGGGACAGCGCGCCCTACCTAGAAGGTGAGGGTGGTGGAGAGTTTCAGGTTGAGGCCGGGGGCGGTGGTGATGCCGGTGCCGGAAACGCGGGCGCCGGCTTGCTGGATGTAGCCGGATTCGTCGAGGACGTTGTCGAGGTTTAGGCGGAAGAGCCAGCGGTCGTCGGGGCGGTAGGAGAGGCCGAAGGTGGTGACGTAGCAGGGTTTGAGGAAGAAGCTGGTTTGGCCGACGACGTTGAGCGGGGTGAAGTCGATGGGGGTGTCGCCGGCGCGGCGGCTGGAGTAGCTGACGCCGGCGGTGATCGCGAGGCCCTCGAGGGCGTGGCGGAAGCGGTAGTTGAGGAGGAGGGCGGTGGAGCGGTCGGCGACGGCGCGGACGCGGCGGCCGAGGCTGTCGCGCATGCGCAGGTGGCTGAAAGTGGCGATGACGGAGAGATTGGGCGTGAGGCCGCCGACGAGTTCGAATTCGAGGCCGCGGTTGCCGAGATTGGAGATGAGGGATTCGGGGGCGGAGGGATCGGTCTGGCGGGCGGGGTTGGGGACGGAGACGTTGGTCTGGGAGATTTCGAACCAGGCGGCGTTGAAGGAGAGCCGCTGGTGGAAGAATTCGGTTTTGAGGCCGACTTCGTTTTGGACGCCGTCGCGCCAGAGGGCGGTGTCGTTGGCGATGATGGGCGAGGAGTTGGTGGAGCGGCTGTAGTAGAGGGAGAAGTCGGGACGGGGTTTTACGAGGACGCTGGCCATCCACATGCGCTTGTCGTCGTCGAGGACGCCGGGCGGCGCGCCGGTGATATGGTTGCGGATCCAGGTGCTTGTATCATAATGGAGGATACCGGCGGTGGTCTGGATGCGGTCGTCGAGGAAGCCGAAGCGCTGGTTGAGGTAGGCCTGCCAGTTGGTGAAGCGGTTGTCGTAATCGATCGTGGGCGTGCTGGACCAGACGGGTTCGGCGCGGAGGTGAGGGCGGCCGAGGTCGATGCCGGGGAGGGTGCCGGGGACGGCGCGGCCGCGGCCGAGGCGGCGGGAGAGGCCGAAACCGGCGATGGTTTGCGAGGTGATGTCGCCGAAGCGGTGACGGGCGGAGAGGTCGGTTTGGAAATTGGCGAGGCGGCGGCGGGTGGATTGTTTGTCGCCGCGGACGGGGATGTTGGCGGGGTTGAAGAACGGCGAGAAGGTGGAGACGTAGGTGTTGGCGGCGGGGTCGAAGGCCCAGACGTGGTCCTGGGTGAGTTCGCCGGTGAACGGGTTGTAGCGGTTGGAGAGGGTGGGCGTGGAGAGGAACTCCTGGACGGAGTCTTCGTAGTAGTAGCGGCCGTGGGCGGCGACGCGGAGGCTGATGTTTTCGGCGAGGTTGCTGGTGAGGAGTGCGGAGACGTCGGCGGTGTGGGTGCCGACGTGGCTCCAAGGTTGGATGCCGTTGAGGGCGCGGTGGGAGAGGCCGGGGGCGAGGACGGGATCGGGGGTGGAGGCGTTGACGGCGGGGTGGAGGATGAGGAGCGGCTCGCGGAAGATCCAGTGGTCGGCGGCGACGAATTTGAGCGTGAGACGGGTGTCGTGGGAAAATCGATACGACAGCATGGGGGCGACGACGCGGTTGCGGAGACGGGCGTCCTTGGACCAGTAGCGGCGGGAATCCTGGAAGGAGCCGACGAGGCGGTAGGCGAAGGGGCTGTCGGGCGAAAGGGCGTCGGTGAGATCGAAGGAAAGTTTTTGGGCGTCGAAGAGGCCGAGTTGGGCGGTGATGCTGCGCTGGCGGCGGTAGAGAGGGGATTTGGTGATGACGTTGATGGAGCCGCCGGGGGCGCCGGCGGGGGAGAGGATGGCGTTGGGGCCTTTGGAGATTTCGATGCGCTCGATGATGACCTCGTCGATGTTATCGGCGTCGTCGGGCTGGAGGAAGTTGTCGACGGTGCGCTGGCCGTTGGATTCAAAGCCGCGGAGGATCATGCGATCTTGGAACTGGATGCCGCGGCCCTCCTGGACGCCGGCGACGTAGCGGGCGACGTCGAAGATGCGGGTGGGGGCGAGGTCGTCGATGTGGTCGCGGGTGAGGACGGAGATGGAGCTGGGGGTGTCGATGAGCGCGGCGCGAACGCGGACGGCGGAGATGGCGTCGGCGGCGCGGTAGCGATCGACGGGGGTGTCGGAGACGGTGAATTGAGGGAGGATGATGAGGTCTGGGGTGGAGTTGGCCGCTCGCTCACGCTGGTAGCCCCGCGAAGGTAAAAGGGAGAGGTTGTCGGGGTGACGGGAGACGGTCATGGGACCGTCGGGGCCGGCGCGGTGGACGGTGAGCGGGGTGCCGGCGAGCATCCGCTGGAGGGCTTCGGCGGGGGTGAACCGGCCGTGGACGGAGCGAGTGGTGTGGCCGCGGACGTTGTCGAGGAGGTAGACGAGTTGTTCGCCGGACTGGCGGGCGAAGGCGGCGAGGGTTTCGGCGGCGTCGCCGGCGGGGAGATCGAAGGATTTGGGGGCGTCGGCGGCGAGAGCGAGCGAGGTCGCGGCGAGGCCAACGACGGCGAAGACGCGAAGGAGTGGACGCGAGACGTGGGCGAGGAAAAAGGTCGTCCGGAAAAAAGTGTGGGTAAGCGACGACGACACGGTGGGGCGGGCGTGATCCAGCAGAAGGGCGACGCGGATGCCAGCGCAAGGTTGCGCTCGGAGTGGCGCGGGCGGCGTGCGCGTGGCGCTGAGGTTACCCGAGACTCGGGGAAGGTTGCTCAGGGCGAGGGCGCAGAAGGTTGGGGCGGAGATCCGCCCGACCGAAACCTAGCGGGCTTTGTGGAGGAGGACGCGGTCGGGGGAGACGCGCTCGATGCGGACGTCGCCGGCTTTGTTGAGAAGATCGATGAAGGCGTCGGCGTTGTCGGCGTCGAAATTGCCGCCGACGCCGCGGGCGGCGAGTTCGGGGTCGGCGATTTCGATCTGGATGCGGCTGTAGCGGTTGAAGCGCTCGATGACGTCGGAGAGGGGCGTGTTGTTGAACATGAGGCGCGGCGGGCGGTCGGCGGCGCGTTCGGTGGCGGGAAGCGAGGCGGCGAAGGCGGCGGCGGCGAGACCGTCGACGAAGGCGCGTTCGCCGGCGACGAGGTAGATTGGTTCGGGCGCGGCGGCGTCGGTGCGCGAGACCTGCACCTTGCCCTCGGTGACGAGGACTTCGACGCCGGCGGTGTGGCGGCGGACGTTGAAGGCGGTGCCGACGGCGCGAACGGAGACGTCGCCGGCGCTGACGACGAACGGGCGCGCGGTGTCTTTGGCGACGTAGAAGTGGGCTTCGCCGTGCTGGAGGTGGACGCGGCGTTCGGTGGGGACGAAGGCGACCTCGACTTGGGATGCGGAGCTGAGGACAAGCGTGGAGCCGTCGGGGAGGTTGAGCGATTGGTGCTGGCCGGCGGCGGTGGTGTAGGTGGCGTTGGCGCTTTCGAGCGGTTGCGGACGCGGGTGGAAAAAGGCAAAGGCGATCGCGGCGGCGGCGGCGAGACCGGCGGCGGATTTCCAGAGGGTTGAAAACGGAATGACGCGCGGGCGGGAGGCGACGAGAGCGTCGACTTCGGCGAGGAGCGCTTGGGCGGACGGCGACTCGGGGAGGCGGGAGAGGAGACGTTGCGTGGCTTCGGCGTGGCGGAGGGCGGCGGCGTGGCGCGGATCGGCGTCGCGCCAGCGTTCGAAGGCGGCGGCTTGGGCGGCGGTGAAACCGGCGTCGCGTCGAGCGAGCCAGGCGGCGGCGGCCTGGCTAAGGGCGTCGTCGCCCGGATCGGTGAGCTGGCTGGAGCTATCCTGCATGATCGGAAAACATCCGGCGTTCGTCCAGCAGGCCGCGGGCCGCGAAGTAGTCGCCGCAGAGTTTCACTCCTTTGGCCATGTGCGTCTTCACGGTTTCGGTGGAGATGCCGAGCGTGGACGCGATCTCCTTGTAGGAGTAGCCTTTGAGATAACGGAGCATGATGACCTGGCGGCAGCGGTGCGGGAGCGTCTGCACGGCGTCGGCGAGGATCTGAAGTTCCTGTTGTTGGCAGACGGCCTCGGCGACGTGGGAAGACTCTTCAACGACGCTGGCGGCCTCGGAATGGGTGATGGATTCGGTGGGCGCGTGCTTGCGGCGGCGGAAGAAATCGAGGGCGGCGTTGCGGGCGGCGGTGAAGAGGAAGGCGCGTGGGTGACGGATGCGGCCGGCGTCGTTTTCGCGGAGGAGACGGCGGTAGGTTTCCTGGATGATGTCGTCGGCGTCGCGGAGAAGAGGAAAGCGCGATTGGAGGTAGGCGCGGAGCGCGGGTTCGTGCGGTTGGACTTCGAGGGCGAACCAGCGGGATTGCTCTGTTTCCTGCAGCGGAGGCATGGTTTGCGCGGGGTGGGGTGGCGCTTCTGATAGGCGCGGTGTTGCGTCGGTGACAAGTGCGATAACCGCGATCGGACGCGGTGGACGGGAAAATTTTCAAACTTGGCGATCCCCCATTTCGGGCGGAGAAGCGTCGTCGACACGGCGAGAAGTCGATGGGCGAAGCGGAATAAATTTTATGAGTGTTGAAACGATCCGGATGGCGAAAACGTGGAGCACGGTGCGAGCGATCGCGGGCGCGGCGATGCTGGCGATCGCGATGAGCGCGGGCGCGGCGGAGACGCGGATCGATCGCGAGGCGCTGGTGCGGCGGCATAATCCGGTGCTGCGCGAAGTGAACTACGAGGCGCCGCTGACGGTGGGGAATGGCGGGTTCGCGTTCACGGTGGATGCGACGGGGCTGCAGACGTTCGAGAAGGCGTATTACGAGAACGGCATCCCGCTCGAGACGATGGCGCGCTGGTGCTGGTTTTCGGAGGAGAATCCGGACGCGTTCAAACTCGAGGACGCGAATCGGGATTACACGACGGCGGACGGGCGCGTGGTGGGATTTCCGACGCGGATGGACAACGAGGCGGCGCAGTGGCTGCGGCGGAATCCGCGGCTGCATCCGATGGCGCAGCTGGCGTTGGCGTGGGACAAACCGGATGGGAGCGAGTTTGTGCCGGAGGATGTGAAGGAGTTGGAGCAGACGCTCGATTTGTGGCGCGGGGTGGTGANGAGCCGCTATCGGCTCGGCGGCGTGCCGGTGGAGGTGATCACGGCGTGTGCTCCGAATTCGGATACAATCGCGGTGCGGGTGAAGTCGGAGTTGGTGCGCGAAGGAAAGCTGCGGCTGCGGCTGGCGTTTCCGCGCGGGCACGATCCGAAGGTGAAGAACACGCCGGCGCTGGACTGGAGTTCGCCGGAGAAACATGTGACGCGGCAGACGTCGCTTTCGACGATCGATCGGAGAGTGGGCGGCACGACGTATAGCTTGAACGTGGCCTTCAGTTGGGAACCGCGCGTGCATTCGCAGGAGGAGATCGCGCAGCGGCTGGTGCATGCGGGGACGCACAAGTTTTTGTTGAGAGGGGATCGCGGGTGGGACGAGTTGGGGGTGGCGATCGGGTTTTTTCCGGGCGAGTCACGCGAGGCGCCGCGGAGGCCGCCGGAAGAGATCGTGGCGGCGAGCGAGCGGTATTGGCCGGAGTTTTGGCGGAAGGCGGCGGCGCTGGATTTGAGCGGGAGCACGAATCCGCTGGCGGAGAAGTTGGAGAAGCGCGTGGTGCTGTCGCAGTATTTGACGGCGGTGCAGTGCGTGGGCGACATGCCGCCGCAGGAGAGCGGGCTGACCTGCAACACGTGGTATGGGAAGCATCACACGGAGATGATCTGGTGGCACACGGCGCATTTCGCGCTGTGGGGGCGGTCGGATTTTCTGGAGAAGAATCTGGAGTGGTTTCTCGAGCGGCTGCCGGAGGCGCGGGCGCTGGCGCAGAGCCGCGGGCTGCGCGGGGCGCGGTGGGCGAAGATGGTGGGGCCGGACGGACGGGAGAGCCCGGGCGGGAATCCGATGATCGTGTGGAACCAACCGCACCTGGTTTATCTCGGGGAGATTTTGTATCGGGAAAAACCTACACGGGAGACGCTGGAGAAATATCGCGAGCTGGTGCTGGAGACGGCGGAGTGTCTGGCGTCGATGGTGTGGCTGGATCCGAAGCGCGGCGAGTATGTGCTCGGGCCGCCGTTGTGGATCGCGCAGGAGATTCACGATCCGGCGGAGAGCCAGAATCCGTCGTTCGAGCTGGCGTATTGGTAAATGGGCGCTGACGGTCGCGCAGACGTGGCGCGAGCGGCTGGGGATGGAGCGCGAGGCGCATTGGGATGACGTGATCGCAAAGCTGTCGCCGCTGCCGGTGGACGCCGGAAAGTATGTGGCGCTGGAGTCGGTGCCGGACACGTGGACGAATTTCGCGAGCCGGCACGATCATCCGCAGATGTTGATGCCGCTGGGATTTTTGCCGGAGGCGCCGGGCGTGGATCGGGAGATCATGAACCGGACGTTCGATGCGGTGATGAAGGAGTGGGATTGGGAGACGAAGATCTGGGGTTGGGATTATCCGATGATCGCGATGACGGCGGCGCGGCTGGGGCGGGCGGAGGAGGCGGTGGAGGTGTTGTTGCGCGACGGACCGAACAACCGGTATGCGCCGAACGGGCATTGTCCCCAAAGAAGCGATACAGCGAGCGGACAGACGGGACCGGGACGACGGGAGATCGCGGTGTATTTGCCGGCGAATGGCGCGTTTCTCGCGGCGGTGGGGTTGATGGTGGGCGGATGGGATGGAGCGGAAGGCGAGTTTCCCGGGTTGCCGAAGGATGGAACGTGGCGGGTGAAAGCGGAAGGATGGCGGGGATTGCCGTGAACGGGCCGGTGGGTGAGCGGTGTAACTGAAAACGAGAATCGAGGGCGGCGCCGACGGAGCGGCGCCCTGCAGAAGGCGAAAGGAGAACGGGATCGACGGGCCCGCGGCTTGTCAGAGGGGAAGGGCGTTGCAGATTCGACGGCCCCTGCTCATGCGCATCTCCCTTCTCGTGCTCTCGTGTCTTTTCATCGGTAGCGACATTCTGGCGACAAGCGTCGGGCCGGCGCCGGCGATCGCGGAGCGGTGGTCGAGCCAGCCGTGGGCGGCGCGATGGATCACGCATCCGGACGCGCCGAAGGAGGAGTTTGGCGTTTTCCTGTTCCGGAAGGAGATCGAGTTCGCGGCGGCGCCGGAGAAGTTTGTGGTGCATGTGACGGCGGATGCGCGCTACCGGCTGTTCGTGAATGGCGAGTCGGTGAGTTTCGGGCCGCAGCGGAGCGACCGTTGGGTGTGGCATTACGATACGATCGACCTGGCGCGGTGGTTGAAGCCGGGGAGGAATGTGATCGCGGCGCGGGTTTGGAGTTACGGCGAGCACATGTCGTATTCGATCGAAAGCGTGCGCACGGGATTTTTGCTGCAGGGCGACACGGAGGCGGAGAGCGGCGTGGACACGAATGGGACGTGGCGGGTGTGGCGGGATGAATCGTGGTCGCCGGTGCCGGTGACGCTGGAGTCGTATATCGTGATCGGGCCGGGGAATCGCGTGGAGGGCGCGAAGCGGCCGTGGGGATGGATGGGGCAGGAGTTCGATGCGAGCGGATGGAGCGCGGCGAGGGAGCTGCAGCGCGGGACGCCGTATGGCTGGGGCGCGGACATGAATCACTGGCTGAGTCCGCGAACGATTCCGGCGATGGAGGAGCGCGAAACGCTGTTTGCGCGGACGCGGCGCGTGGAGGGCGAAGGCGTGACGGAGAAAGGGGGCGGCTTCGTGGTGCCGGCGCGGAGTCGCGCGACGGTGTTGCTCGACAATGGCGTGGAGACGAATGCGTTTCCGCGGCTGGTGTTGAGCGGGGGTGAGGCGAGTCGTGTGCGCGTGACGTATGCGGAGGCGCTGGTGGACGAGAATGGACGGAAGGGGAATCGCGATGAAGTCGACGGANGGAAAATCCGGGGGGTGACGGACGAGTTNGTGACGGANGGCGGGGAGCGGCGGGAGTTTGGCGCGCTGGATTATCGCACGTATCGCTATGTGCAGCTNGAGGTGGAGACGGCGGACGAGCCGTTGCACGTGGTGGAGTTTNGGAGCGGGTTCACGGGNTATCCGTTCGAGGAGCGAGGGGCGTTCGCGAGCGACGACGCGTCGCTGCAGAAGATCTGGGAGGTGGGCTGGCGGACGGCGCGGCTGTGCGCGTTCGAGACGTATATGGATTGTCCGTATTACGAGCAGCTGCAGTATGTAGGTGACACGCGGATACAGGCGTTGATCTCGCTGTATGTGAGCGGGGACGACCGGCTGATGCGGAATGCGATCGAGCAGTATGACCGGTCGCGGATCGCGGAAGGACTGACGCAGAGCCGGTATCCGTCGGTGGTGCCGCAGGTGATCAACACGTTTTCGCTCTACTGGGTCGACATGGTGCACGACTACTGGAGGCACCGGCCGGACGAGGCGTTCGTGCGCGAGAAGCTGACGGGCGTCGATGCGGTGCTCGGATGGTTCGAGCGGCGGATCGACGAGAAGACGGGGCTGCTGGGGCCGTTGAAGTATTGGACGTTTGTCGACTGGGTGGATGACTGGAGATGGAACCGCACGAAAGGACGCGGGGGCGAGCCGCCGGGCGTGAACTCAGGCGGTTCGGCGGTGGTGACGTTGCAGCTGGCGGGAACGCTCGGACGGGCGGCGGAGTTGTGGCGGGCGTTTGGGGACGAGGCGCGCGCGGAAAAATACGAAGCGCGAGCGGCGGCCTTGAAGAAGGCGGTGATGGAGCGCTGCTGGGACGAAGGGCGTAGGATGATTGCGGATACGCCGGAGAAGCGGACGTTCAGCCAGCATGCGAACACGTTCGCGGTGTTGTCGGGAGCGATCGAAGGAGAGCGGGCGAAGGATTTGATGAAGCGCGTGGCGGACGATCGCGGGATCGCGCAGGCGTCGACGTATTTCGAGTTTTACGTGTTGCGGGCAATGAAGCACGCGGGGTTGGGCGATGAATATCTGGCGCGTCTGGGGCCGTGGCGGCAGATGCTGGCGAACGGGTTGACGACGTTTGCGGAGAAGCTGGATCCGACGCGGTCGGATTGCCACGCGTGGAGCGCGTCGCCGGTGTATGAGTTTTTGGCGACGGTGGCGGGCGTGGAGCCGCAGGCGCCGGGGTTTGCGGCGGTGCGGGTGGAGCCGCATCTCGGAAAACTGAACGAGGTGACGGCGGTGGTGCCGCATCCGAAGGGGGAAATCAAAGTGGAGCTGCGTCGCGACGGGGCGGCGGGGATCCAGGCGAAGGTGTCGCTGCCCGAAGGCGTGACGGGCGATTTTGTGTGGGGAGCAAAAACGCGTCGCTCTGAAAGGCGGGACGCAGACGATGCGGGTGGAGTAGCGCGTTTATTGGCGGAGACCTTTGATCTGGCGACCGGCCTGGTGGAGGACGAGGTGGGTGACGGCGCCGTCGGCGTTTGTGAAAAACTCGATCTGGGCATCGACGACTTTGAGGAAGAACTTGGTTTCGCTTTCAGGGAAGACCGGGAAGATGGGCCGGCCGGTGAGCTGCGTCGTGAGCTGGCCCGCGTCGAAGCGCATGGTGAGGGTGAGCTGCGGTTGCCCACGGAGTATATGGAAGACGCGGAAAACGGGGCAGGGGAAATCCATGAACCGCGAAGGGCGCGAAGGGCGCGAAGGCTTGGCCGGTTGGGGGCGCGGCAACGGGGCAGCGGGACGTTTTATTCGAACTGCTTTTTGAACTCGGCGAATTCGGCGCGGAGGGCGGCGAGATCGCGTTCGAGTTGGGCGATGCGGTCGGCGTCGGTGGGGGTGGACAGTGACGGCGAGGGCGAAGGATTAGCGGGTGGGGGCGAAACGCTCACGCGTTCCGCTGCGGGCGGCGGCGGCGGGGAGAGGAGTTGGGCGAAGCGGGATTCCTTGGTGCCCGGTTGGCGGGGGAGCTTCGTGACGAGCGGCTCGGGGGTGTAGGTGATGAGCGACTCGAGGGTTTGCTCGGTTTCGGCGAGTGTATCGAAAAGATAGAGACGCTCGGTGCGGGTGCGGAGTTCGCCGGCGGTTTGGGGGCCGCGGAGCATCAGGACGCAGAGGATGGCGATTTCGGCGGGAGTGAGGACGAAGCGGTCGGGGAGCGTGTGCTTGTAGCGGGCGACGCGGGAGTCGGCGCCGTGATAGAGTGTGGCGAGGCGTTTTTCGCGGAGGCCGTCGAGGGCGCGGGTGACGGTGGTTTTCGTCGTAGGAGACGACGGGATCGCGCGCGGTGAGTTGATTGCAGGCGTTGACGAGCGCGTTGAGGGAGAGCGGGTAGTTGTCGGGCGTGGCGATGGATTTCTCGACGAGGGCGCCGAGGACGCGGAGTTCTTCGGGGGTGAGGGAGAAGTCCATGGGAGGGGTGTGAGTCGAAGCGGCGCGCTCGGAGAGCGCGCCCTACCGGCGCTGCCGCGCGACGGGTTTATTTCGACCAGGTGTCTTTGAGGGTGATGGTGCGGTTGAAGATGAGTTTGGAGTTGAGAGATGAGAGTTGAGAGTCGGGATCCAAGGCGAAGTAGCCGAGGCGTTCGAATTGGAAGCGGTCGGCGGGTTTGGCGTCGGCGAGGGAACGCTCGAGTTTGGCGGTGACGATCTCGAGGGAGTTCGGGTTGACGTGCTTCAGGAAATCTTCGGTGGCGCCGGGTTCGGGGACGGTGAAGAGGCGGTCGTAGAGGCGGACTTCGGCGTCGATGCAGTTCGTGGCGCTGACCCAATGGATGGTGCCTTTGACTTTGCGGGTGGCGTTGGGCTCGCCGGCGCGGGTGGAGAGGTCGGCGGTGCAGCGGAGTTCGACGAGGGCGCCGGAGGCGTCTTTGACGATTTCGTCGAGTTTGATGATGCAGGCGTATTTGAGGCGGACCTCGCCGCCGGGTTTGAGGCGGAAGTATTTTGGCGGGGGAACTTCGGCGAAGTCGTCGGCTTCGATGAAGACCTCGCGGGTGAGGGCGATTTTGCGGGTGGTGGGATTTTCGTCCTGCGGGTTGTTGGTGGCGTCGCACTCGATCGTCTCGCCGGCGGGGATGTTGGTGAGGACGACCTTGATGGGTTTGAGGACGGCGAAGCGGCGCTGGGCGAGGGCGTTGAGCTCGTCGCGGATCGCGTGCTCGAAGAGGGCGATGTCGGTGGAGCTTTCGTATTTGGTGACGCCGACGCCCATGACGAACTTGCGGAGGGCGCTGGCGGGGATGCCGCGGCGGCGGAGACCGGAGAGGGTAGGGAGGCGGGGATCGTCCCAACCGGAGACGATCTTCTCGTTGACGAGCTGGATGAGCCGTCGCTTCGAGACGATCATGTAGGTGGGGACGAGTTTCGCGAATTCGTATTGGCGAGGGAGCGGGCGCGGGAGATCGAGGGATTCGAGGATCCACTCGTAGAGCGGACGGTGAACTTCGAACTCGAGCGTGCAGATGGAATGGGTGACGCCCTCGATGTAGTCGGAGAGGCAGTGGGCGAAATCGTAGAGCGGGTAGATGCACCATTTGTCGCCGGCATGATGGTGCGGGATGTGGCGGATGCGGTAGAGGAGCGGGTCGCGCAACCAGATGTTGGGCGACGCCATGTCGATCTTCGCGCGGAGGGAGCGGGCGCCGTTGGGGAATTCGCCGGCGCGCATGCGCTGGAAGAGGTCGAGGTTTTCCTCGACGGAGCGATTGCGGAACGGGGACTCGCGGCCGGGTTTGTCGGGGGCGCCGCGGTAGGCCTCGGTTTCCTCGGGGCTGAGGTCGTCGACGTAGGCTTTGCCACGGCGGATGAGTTCGAGGGCGTAGGCGTAGAGCTGTTCGAAGTAGTCGCTGGCGAAAAACGGCTCCGCTGGCGCGGAGCCGCCGGAGTTGAGAGTTGAGGGTTGAGAGTTGAGAGAGCCGAGCGGGACGGGGGCGAGGTGGTAGTCTTCGCGGCCGTTGATGAGCTGTTTGGTGGGGATGGCGCCCTTGGGTTTGAAGCCGAGGGTGTGGTCGGCCCAGCCGTCGATCAGCCAGCGGACGTCGTTGGTGATGGATTCGACATACTCGACGTCTTCCTTCGTCGGGTTGGTGTCGTCCATGCGGAGGTTGCACTGGCCGTTGTTTTCGCGGGCGATGCCGAAGTTGAGGCAGATGGATTTGGCGTGGCCGATGTGGAGGTAGCCGTTGGGCTCGGGAGGAAAGCGGGTGACGATCTTGGGGTAGCGTTGTTCGGCGACGTGGGCGGCAACGATGTCACGAATGAAATCGCTGGGAGCGGGCGGGGCGGAAGGAGCGTTGGACGCGGCGTCGGCGGACATGAGCGGAGAGAGTGAACGGTGAAGGTGGGACGCGCGGGGCGATGGCGCAACGATTGGTTTTTCGTTGCGAGGTGACTAAAAGTTCACGCCCTGCTGCGGGGCCGTGGCGGCTATTTCCGTTTTTTGCGGAAAGGGGGCTGGGAGGCGGGGGCGGAGGGGGAGGCGCCGTCGGAGGCCATTTCGCGGAGGACGCTGGTGAGGTAGGGGATGAGCTGCTTCTTGCGGCTGACGACGCCGGGGAGGTCGAAGATTTCGTCCTTTTCGACGTGGGCGTAGGAGATGCGTTCGATGAAGCCGGCGTCGCCTTTGACGAGGAGGAGGGAGTTTTGGGTGTTGATGTCGGTGACGAGGAGCGCGGCGAAGGCGAGGCGTTCTTCCTCGCGGAGGGCTTGGAGGGCGGCGGCGATGGGTTTGGCGTTTTGCCAGAAGTTGCCGAAGCCGAGTTCCTCGACTTGGGAGACGGCGAAGCGGACGCCTTCTTCCTCGTAGATTTTGTAATCGGAGCGGACGACGGTTTCGGGCGGGTTGGCGAGGATGACGGAGCCGGAGTTGAAGATCTCTTCGGCGAGTTTCTTGGAGTTGACGCCGGCGATTTCGGCGAGCCAGGCGAGGAGGATGGCGTCCTTGCGCGTGGTGGTGGGGCCGTTGAGGTGAAGGGTGTCGGAGATGAGGCCGGACATCATGATGCCGGCGATCTCGGGAGACGGGAGGATGTTTTCGCGGCGGAAGAGGTCGGCGATGATGGTGCAGGTGGAGCCGACGGGTTCGTTGATGAAGAGGATGGGCTGCTGGGTGTTGATGGCGCCGAGGCGGTGGTGGTCGAGGATTTCGGCGATGGTGACCTCGTCGGCGCCGGTGACGGCCTGCGACATCTCGTTGTGATCGACGAGGACGAGGCGGGTTTGGGTGGGGCGGAGGAGGTCGGTTTTAGTGAGGATGCCCTCGAGTTTGCCGTCGTCGGTGGTAACGAGGAGTGCGTGGGGCTGGTTGGCGGAGAATTTGCGGCGGACGTCGGCGATGCGGGTGTCGGCGTTGATCGTGGCGAATTCGGTGTCGACGACGCGTTCGAGGGTGGACGCGGTGCGGACGATCCAGGAGGTGGTCGCGGAATCGTAGGGGCTGATGATGATGCTGGTGCCCTTCTCGCGGGCGAGGGCGAGGATGTTGGGGGCGACCTCGATGTTGCTGGTGATGACGAGGGCGCGGACGCCGATTTCGATGGCGCGCTGCTGGATGTCGGCGCGATCGCCGACGATGATGATGGACTGGGCGGCGGGGATGTTTTCGCGGATGGAGATGCTCCAGAAGGAGCTGATGTCCATGGTGCCGAGGCGGACGTAGAGTTCCTGGATGGATTGCTCGTCGACGAGGTGAAGGGCGCGGCCTTCGAGGGTGCGGGTGATGTTGCCGAGGGAGGTGCGAACGAGGCGGAGGAGGCGGGGTTCGCTGAGGCGGGGAATGAACACGCCGCCGAGGGTGGAGAGGGAGATGGTGCCGACGATCTTGCGATCGGCGGAGGTGACGGGGACGACGCGGATGTCGTGGCGGTCGAAGATGGCGAGGGCTTCGGCGCAGGTGGCGTTTTCGTCGAGGGCGATGACGTCCTTGATCATGAGATCGCGGACGCGGGGGCTGACGTCGCTGAGGTAGAGTGGGAGCGGTTGGCGGAAGCGGGAGAGGATGGTGTCGATGCGGGCGTTGGAGTTGCCGCAGCGGGCGGCGATGTAGCCGCGTTCGCCGCGGGCTTCCTTGAAGGCGGCGTAGGCGATGGCCGAGCAGATCGAGTCTGCGTCGGGGTTTTTGTGACCGATCACGTAGGTGGGAGCGGGGGAAGGCGTGGCGACGGGCGTCATGCGGGTCGGTGAGCTTGGTGAGGAAAGTGCGCGGTGGAAGAGCAATAAAAAGGCCCGGTGCGGGTGCGACCGGGCGGAAAGGGACAGAGGGGGAGGGGAGTTGGTTCGGTTAGTTGTCGGGTTGGGCGGGGGTGCCGTTGGGCGTGCCGATGGTGGGGCCGGTGGTGGTGGCGGTGGCGTAGATGCGGGCGGTGGGGGGGATGGCCTGGCGGATATCGGTGACCTTGCGACCGGTGGTGGGCGAGGTGAAGGCGTCGACGGTGGAGTTGTAGAATTGGACGTTGCCGCCGAGGAAAACGACGAAGCCGCCGGTGTCTCGGTAAACGCCGCTGTTGATATCCCAGGAGCCGTCGGGCTGGAGGCCGCGAGTGAAGGCGATGGGAGTGCTGGGCGGATCGCTCATGCGGACGCCGCCGATGAATTCCCAGGAGAGGGAGGCGGTGGTGAAATCGCCGGCGAGCTGGCGGCGGGTGGGGTCGTCGGGGTTGAGGATGGAGGCGGGGTAGGCGCCGTTGAAGAGCGGGTCGTTTTTGGCGAGGTAGAAAGAAGCGTCGGTGAGGAGGTTGTTTTTCGCGAGGATGCCCGGCCAACGGTGGACGGGGCTGCCGCCGGTGACGAGGGCGGCGAGCGCGGTGGGGTCGGGGAGGCGGTCGTTGTTGTCGCCGGCGTAGAGCAGGGCGGCTTTGTGGATTTCGCGGAGGTTGGAGGCGTCGACGGCGCGTTGGGCTTTTTCGCGGACGGCGCCGATGGTGGGAATGAAGATCGCGGCGAGGATGCCGATGATGGCGATCACGGTCAGCAGTTCGATGAGCGTGAAGGCCGCACGCGTCGAACGACGAGAGAGAGTGCGCATAAGGGAAGCTGGGACGGGGCGCACAGTCGGATGCAATAATGCAAGGCACAAGCAGAAACTCCCGGGTGGGAGCTGGACAAAACTTTCGGTGCGCCGCTACGTTGATCCGAGCTATGAAGATTTACCTCGATGGCCAATTCGTCGACGCCGCTGACGCGAAGATTTCCGTGTTCGATCACGGACTGCTCTACGGCGATGGGGTCTTCGAGGGCATCCGGTTGTATGGCGGGAATATCTTCCGCTTGGATGAGCATCTCGAGCGGCTCGAATACTCGGCGAAGGCGATTTTGTTGAACATTCCGTTGACGCGGGCGGAGCTCGCGGAAGCGACGTGCGAGACGTGCCGACAGAATAATCTGAAGGATGCGTATATCCGGCTCGTGGTGACGCGCGGCGTGGGCGATCTCGGGCTGGCGCCGTGGCTGTGTCCGAAGCCGTCGGTGTTCATCATCGCGAGCAAGATCTCGCTTTATCCGCAGGAGCACTATGACAACGGGCTCAGCATCGTGACGGTGCCGACGCGGCGGATCAATCCGGCCGCGCTGCCGCCGACGGTGAAATCGCTGAACTATCTCAACAACATCCTCGGCAAGATCGAGGCGAAGCAGTTCGGCGCGCTCGAAGCGATCATGTTGAACGATCAGGGTTACGTGGCGGAATGCACGGCGGACAACATCTTCATCGTGCATAAAGGGGAGATCGTGACGCCGGCGGCTTCGCAGGGAGCGCTGAAAGGCGTGACGCGCGGAACGATTTTCGACGTGGCGAAGGAGCTCGGGATTCCGATCCGCGAGGCGAATATGACACGTTACGATGTGTGGTGCGCGGACGAGTGTTTTCTCACGGGCACCGGTGCGGAGGTGATTCCGGTGGTGAAGCTCGACGGTCGCGAGATCGGCACGGGCAAGCCGGGGCCGATCACGCAACGCGTGCTGGCGTCGTTTCGCCGGCGCGTGCTGACCGAAGGGACGCGCATCTGAGACGGTGCGGGACGAGCGCGTCGGATTTCCGTCGCGCTCTCAGCGCGGAGGTGTGCCGCGCGTGCGACGGAATGCGCATGAAGTGTGCAACTGCGTCGCGGCGAAAAAAGCTCGGGCGAGAGTTTCCCCGGCACTTGCCAGCGAAGGAGGGCGTGGCATGTTTGGTGCAAGAACTCCTTCGACTGATCATGGCCAACCCGCTCAAGTGCGATCTCTGTTCGAAACCTGCGACGGTTCACCTCACGCAGATTGTGAACAACAAAGTTCACAAGGTGGACCTGTGCGAAGAATGCGCGCAGGCCAAAGGCGTGACGGACCCGAGCGGGTTTTCGCTGGCCGACCTGTTGTTGAAGGCGTCGTTGAATCCGGAGCCGACGACGCTGTCGGGCGTGCGTTGCGAGCAGTGCGGTTTCACGCCGGCGGATTTCAAGAAGCACGGGCGGTTCGGCTGCCCGGCCTGCTACGAGACGTTTACCAGCATGGTGGAGCCGATGCTTGACAGCATGCACAAGGGGACGACTCACACGGGGAAGGTGCCGCAAAAGGCGCTCGCCCGCAAAACGCTCCACGAACGACTTTCCAAACTAGAACTCGACCTCACCGCTGCGATCAAATCGGAGCGTTACGAGGACGCCGCGCGTTGCCGCGATGAAATCAACCAAGTCAAACAGACCTTTGGGCAAAAGCCGTCGCGTTAAGCCCATGACGATCGCCTCGCTCATCGACTCGTCTTCGGAGCTGACCGATTCGGCCAGCAGCAAGACGGCCGTGGTGCTGATGACGCGGATACGTCTCGCGCGGAATCTCGCGGGCACGCCGTTCCCGGGCTGGGCGAAGCCGGCGCGGCGCGGGGAAATTTTCGGCACGTGCCGCGACGCAGTCATGACGACATCCGCGATGAAACGCGGACTGAGCGTCGCGGTGGACGAGTTGAGCGATCTCGAGAAGCAGATTCTCGTCGAGCGCCACTTGATCAGCCGCGAATTGAGCGGGGCCAAAAGCGGCTCGGGCGTGGTGATCAGCAAGGACCAGTGCTTTTCGGTGATGATCAATGAAGAGGATCATCTCCGCATTCAGGTGCTGCGCGCGGGCTTTCAGCTGAAAAAGGCGTGGAACTCGATCAACGATCTCGATTCGGCGATCGAGGATCAGCTGGATTACGCGTTTTCGCCAAAGCTCGGTTATCTGACCGCGTGCCCGACGAATCTCGGCACGGGCATGCGGGCGTCGGCGATGATGCACCTGCCGGCGTTGGTGATCGCGAACCAGATGGAGAAAGTCGTGCGCGCGGTGAACCAGCTCGGGATGGTCGTGCGCGGTTTGTTCGGCGAAGGATCGGACGCGAGCGGAAGNNTTTTCCAGATCTCGAATCAGACGACGCTGGGCGAATCCGAGGATGAAATCATCAAGCGGCTCGGGAGCGTGCTGACGTCGATCATCGAACACGAATTGAATGCGCGGCAGCGGCTGCTCGAGGCGGATCCGGGCAAGCTGTTCGACAAGATCGGCCGCGCCTACGGCATCCTGCAAAACAGCCACGTGCTGAGTTCGAGCGAGGCGATGAACCTGCTCTCGCTGCTGCGGCTCGGCACCGATTTGAAAGTGTTTCCCGAGGAAAATCGGGCGACGATCGACCGGCTGTTCATCGAAGCGCAGCCCGGACATTTGCAACACGCGCAGAAAGGCGAGTTCGAGCCGGGGCAGCGCGACCTGTTGCGCGCCGGGCGGTTGCGGGCGGAGTTTGCGACTTTCCCGAAGCCCAACTTTACTTTCACCGCGGACGGGTCGAATTAACCCTTTAATAAACAACACATGTCCCAAGAACCCATGAACAACTTCACGCCGCGCGCGCAGCAAGTGCTCGCGTTGGCACGCAAGGAGGCGGACCGGTTTCACCACAATTATGTGGGCACGGAGCACATCCTGCTCGGGTTGATCAAACTCGGCCAGGGGGTGGCGGTCAGCGTCTTGCAGAAAATGGGTCTGGACCTCGAGACCGTCCGCTCTGCCGTCGAAAAGCAGGTCGGCACCGGACAAGAGACCAAGACTCAGGGCAGCATTCCCTACACACCGCGCGTCAAGAAAGTCCTTGCCCTCGCGGGCAAGGAAGCGAAGACGCTGAATCACTCTTACGTCGGCACGGAACACATCCTTCTCGGCCTGCTGCGCGAGGGCGAAGGCGTGGCGGCTCGGGTGTTGAAGTCGCTCGACATCGACATCGAACGCACGCGCAACGAGATCCTCCGCGAACTCGATCCGCAGTTCTCCAGCAGCCAGAGCGGCGACGTTCCGGGCGAGGAGGCGACCGCGGGCACGCCGCAGCGCGGCGGCGCCGAGGACAAGAAGGAAGTGAAGACGCCGGCGCTGAAGGCGTTTGGCCGCGACCTCACCGAACTCGCGCGCAAGGGCGAGATGGACCCCGTCGTGGGCCGGAAGAACGAGATCCGCCGCGTCATCCAGATCCTCTGCCGTCGCACCAAGAACAATCCCGTCCTGATCGGCGAAGCGGGCGTGGGCAAGACGGCGATCGTCGAAGGCCTCGCGCAGGAAATCGCGAGCGGCGCCGTTCCCGAGATCCTGCTCGAAAAGAAAGTCATCACGCTCGATCTCGCTCTCATGGTCGCGGGCACGAAATACCGCGGTCAGTTTGAAGAGCGGATCAAGGCGGTGATGGACGAGATCAAGCGCGCGAAGAACATCATCCTGTTCATCGACGAGCTGCACACGATCGTCGGCGCGGGCGCGGCCGAAGGCGCGATGGATGCGTCGAACATCTTCAAGCCGGCCCTCTCGCGCGGCGAACTGCAGTGCGTGGGCGCGACGACCCTCAACGAATACCGGAAGTATATCGAAAAGGATTCCGCGCTCGACCGCCGTTTCCAAGCGGTGAAGGTCGAGGCTCCGTCGGTCGACGACACGATCCTGATCCTGAAGGGCATCCGCTCGAAGTATGAGGATCACCACAAGGCGGTCTTCACCGACAAGTCGATCGAGGCGGCCGCGAAGCTTTCGGATCGCTACATCACCGGACGTTTCCTGCCCGACAAGGCGATCGACGTGATGGACGAGGCGGGTTCGCGCGCACGCATCGGTGCGCTGAGCCGTCCGCCGGACGTCGAGAACCTGACGAAGGAAATCGAGCGCGTTTGCGCGCTGAAGGAGAAGGCGATCAGCGAACAGCACTTCGAAGAGGCCGCGCGTTATCGCGACCAGGAGAAGCAGCTGCGCCTGAAGCAGGATCAAATTACCGAAGAGTGGAAGAAGGCGCGCGAAGAAAAACGCGTGACCATCGACGAGGACTTGATGATGCAGGTCGTCGCCGATTGGACCGGAATTCCGCTGAGCCGCATGGAGAAGAAGGAGAGCGAGAAATTGCTCTCGATGGAGAACGAGCTGCAGAAGGCGGTCATCGGTCAGGACCAGGCGGCGGTGGCGATCGCGCGCGCGCTGCGCCGTTCGCGGGCGGACCTCAAGGATCCGCGCCGTCCGATCGGTTCGTTCATGTTCGTGGGCCCGACGGGCGTCGGCAAAACGATGCTCGCGAAGCAGCTCGCGGCGCAGATGTTCGGCAACCAGGACGCGTTGATCCAAATCGACATGTCCGAATACATGGAGAAGTTCGCCGTCTCGCGTCTCGTCGGCTCGCCTCCGGGCTACGTCGGCTATGACGAAGGCGGGCAGCTCACCGAAGCGGTGCGGCGCCGGCCTTACTCGGTCGTGCTCTTCGACGAAGTCGAAAAGGCGCATCCGGACGTCGTGCAGATTCTCCTGCAGATCCTCGAGGACGGTCGTTTGACGGACTCGCTCGGTCGCACGGTGGATTTCCGCAATACGATCATCATCATGACCTCGAACGTCGGCGCGCAGCTCTTGCAGCGTCAGACCTCGATGGGCTTCGGTGCGATCGGACAGGCGGCGAACGATGCCGACAAGATGCGGGAAAAGGTGCTCGAAGAAGCGAAGCGCATCTTCAAGCCGGAGTTCCTGAATCGTATTTCGGACATCATCTTCTTCCGTCCGCTCACGAAGGACGATCTCGTGAAGATCGTGGAACTCGAGACCGCGAATTTCGCGAAGCGTGTGGCCGAGCGGAAGATCACGCTCGAGTTCACGCAGCCGGCGAAGCAACTGCTCATCGAGAAGGGCTACGACGAGAAGTATGGCGCGCGTCCGCTGCGCCGTGCGGTCGAGCACTATCTCGAAGATCCCCTGGCCGAGGCGTTGCTGCGCGGCGAGGTGAAGGATGGCGAGCCGTGCATCGTCGATCGCGAAGGCGACAAGCTGGTATTTAGACAAAAGGCCCCCGCCGCGGACAGCGGCGTGGCGCCCTGACAAAACAACGGCGACCACCCGCCGCCAAAAAGAAACCCCGCTCCCCGAGAACAACGGGAGCGGGGTTTTCTGTTGGTTGAAGCGGGAGCTGGCGGGGCTATCTCACGGCACTTCGTAGACTTCGGCGAGGGCGATGCCGGTGGAGGAGTCGGCGCCGGAAACGACGACGGTGTAGACGCCGGGATCGAGCGTGACGAGGAGCGCCGCGTCTTTGGAACCGTTGGCGAACGGTTGGGCGCCGACTTGAGCGGCGAGTGAGGCGAGCTCGTCGGCGTTGGACGCGGTGCCCCAATCGTCGTTGGTGGCGATCGGCTCGACGACGCCGTGACGGTGCAGCGCGATGCGCGGGTCGGCGAGACGCGTCGGAACAGAAGTGAGCACCGGGCCGGCGCCGCGGACGAGGACGCGCGTGGGCGCCTGGGTGACGACAAAGCCGGCGATGAGGACTTCGTTGCCGCCGCCGACGGTCGAACGGCCGGAGATCGCGAGGAGGCGGGGCGCGTCGTCGTCGTCGTCGCCGGCGTAAACCTCGACCAAGGCGATGCCAGTGCCGTTGTTCTTGCCGCTCACGACGGCGGTGTAAGGGCCGGACGCGAGGTCGGTGAGGTAGACGGCGGCGTCGGCGCTGTTGTTGGCGGCGAGCGGTTGCGCACCGAGCGCGGCGCTGGCGGTGAGGACATCGTTGTCGCCGGACCAATTATCGTTGGCGGCCGTGGCGGAGAATTCGCCCATGCGCACGATGGACAGTTCTGGATCCTGGAGCGTCTGGTTCGCGGGGATGCCGAAGTTGGCGAGGGTGGGGCCGACGCCGCGGATCAGGAGTGGAAGGGAACCGTTCCCGCCGCCGGTGGCGAAACCGGCGATGAGGATGTCGTCGCCCTGGCCGACGAAGGCCCGAATCGAAAGCGCCGAGAGGCGTCCGTAGGTCGAAGGCGAGAGCAGCGTGAGTGTGACGGAGCTGCTGGTGACGGTGCCGGCGGAGTTGGTGATGTCGACGGTGTAGGTGCCGGCGTGGGACGATTGGATGTTGGTGAGCGTGAGTGTGGCGCTGGTTGCGCCGGCGATCGCCTGACCGTTGTGCTTCCACTGATACGTGAGGCCGGTGCCGCTCGCGGTGACGGTGAACGTCACGGTGCCGCCGGTGGCGGTGGTTTGCGACTGGGGCTGGGCGGAGATGGAAGGAAGCGTCGGTTGCGGATCGGAGTCGCCGCCGCCGTTGTTGTCACCACCGCCGTCGTTACCACCGCCGTCGTTGCCGCCATTGTTGTTATTGTTGTCGCCGCCGTCATTGTCGCCGCCGCCGGTGTGACTGGAGTCGAGGAGGCTGATGGGGCCGTAGAGGAGGGCGGCTCGCTGGATGCTGTTGTGAACGGCGCCGACGTTGAAGAGCACGAGGTCGCCGGAGAATTGGAGGTCTTCGAGGTCGCGCGTGTCGATCGCGGCGAAATCCGGATGCGTGGCGAAGTTGATGACCTCGGTGGCGCCGGTGCTGCCGTCGACGGGGACGCGGGCGAGGATCGGCTGGAGGCTGGAGTTGGTGGCTTTGAAGTAGGCGTAGTTGCCGTGCAGCCAAAGGCCGGTCGGGCTGCGAAAGTTTCCGGGGACGCCGCCGCTCTGGACGAGCGTGATCTCGCCGTCTTTCGCGCGGTAGATGCCGGTGGCGTTCATGCCGCTGGCGTAGAAGAGAAGCGCGCCGTCGTTCGAGACGACGCCGCTCATGATGGTGAGGAGCGGGTTGCCACCGACGACGGCGGTGTTGTCGACGACCTTGGTCACGACGCCGTTGGCGTAGCGATAGATGCCGTGGCGCTCGGTGCCGTCGTAGTCACCGTTGCCGCCGGTGAAGAGCACCTGCGAGCCGTCGGGGCTGAGAAGGAGATGGTTCTCTTCGCCGAATTTGAACTTCGTCGAAGTGCCGGGAACGGTCGTGGTGTTGTCGACGACGACGGAGACGGCGCCGTTTTCCTCGACGTAGATGCCGCGGCGAAATTCCGGCAGGGTCATGTTCACGCCGTTGTTCGCGAGGAAGTAGAGCCGGTTGCCGTCGGGTGAGAGGGCGGCGGCTTCGAGGCGGTGGAATTTTCCGTCGCCGGTGCCGTTGGGCTGAGGGGTGATGCCTTTCGCGACGACGGTGGTGAGAGCGTTGTTCTCGTAGCGGTAGAGATAGCTCGTGGCGAAGCCGCCGCCGCCGATGAGTGCGACGCGGTTGCTGGCGGCTTCCTGGACGACGAGCGAGGAGTAGGTGAAGCCTTCCTTGTCGGCGATGACGGTGTCGGAGTCGGCGATGAGCGTGGTGAGCGAGCCGTTTTCGTATTTCAGCAGCGCGGCGCGGGTGGCCTCGAAGTTCGTGGCGGTGCGCGGCGTGATGAAGACGCGGGTGCCGTCGCTGGCCAGTTCCATGGAGTGGATGGCGGAGTCGCCGGGGAAGCCGGTGGACGAGCTGAGCAGCGTGGTGAGTTGGTTGTTCTTGTGCCG
>Ga0065721_10048942_pt1 | contig 58302 bp, 46 predicted proteins | sample Mesricmetagenome_FD_59108 | JGI IMG/M metagenome (GOLD analysis project Ga0065721, IMG submission 59108) | Mesophilic microbial community from rice straw/compost enrichment Sample: eDNA_1 v2 (version 2) | ecosystem: Engineered > Solid waste > Grass > Composting > Bioreactor | place: USA: Davis... | reverse complement strand
GCAGGTCCTCGTACTGGCGCTGCACCTGCTCCAGCAGCGTCTGGAAGTTCCGCAGATAGTAGTCCGGCGGCAAAGGTGTACTGGCTTGGGACATGGGCAAGAGGCTGGGAAAAAAATCAGCAGTTTAGGCGAAATCTGTATTTATATACAGCCAGAAAAGAGGGCCCGATAGTGGATTCCGACAAGAAAAACGGCAAGCAATCCGGCCCGCAGTGGGGCCTCGGCATCGCCATGGGCATTGCCATAGGGGCGGCAATTGGGGTTGCCATGGACAATATCGCGGCGGGTATAGGCAGCGGCATAGGGATCGGCATAGCCCTGGCGCTGGCCCTGGGCGAGAGCTGGGGCAAATCTGACCGGTAAAGCGGGTGCCGCGAAGGCGCCGCTTGGGGTATAGTCGGCGCCACTGTCTGGCAGGTGCAGAGGTTCCGACGCTTTAGAGCGGTGGTTGAAGGAGGGCTTAGCGGAAAGGGAAAACTTATTGCCTTTGTGCCGGTCCAGAGAAGGTCTTCAACTTAACCATGACAGGATCAAGATGCGCGCCCAGAGCCTGAGACTTAGACCCACCCTGTACACCCTGCTGGCCGGCCTCGCGGCTGTATTCCTCTCCCTCTCAGTTCACGCCGCCGATGCGGCCAAGCCGGCCGGCGAGCAGAAGACCATCAAGTCCCATGCCATCGCCATGCACGGCGATATCAAATACCCGGCGGATTTCAAACATTTCGAATACGTCAATCCGAATGCGCCCAAGGGCGGCACTCTGCGTGATTTCGCCATAGGCACCTTCGATACCTTGAACCCGTTTATTACCAAAGGGACACCGGCCAGTGATCTGGGGCTGATTTATGAAACCTTGATGACAGCATCAGAGGATGAGCCTTTCACCTTCTATGGGCGGGTCGCTGAATATATCGAGTATCCGGAAGGCGAGCGCGACTGGGTGATTTTTCATATCAATCCCAAAGCGCGCTTTCATGACGGCAAACCCATAACCGCCGATGATGTGGTATTCAGCTTCAATGCACTGATGCAAAAAGGCGCACCTCAATATGCGCAGTATTACGCCGATGTCGCAAAGGTAGAGGCGCTGGATAAGCAAAAAGCCAAATTCACCTTCAAGACCACCGAAAACAAGGAACTTCCATTGATTGCGGGACAAATTACCGTGTTGCCCGCGCATTTTTGGAAGGACAAGGACTTTGAAAAAGGCGGTCTGGACCTGCCGCTCGGCAGCGGCCCTTATCGCATAGCCAGTGTGGATGCCGGCCGGTCAATCACCTATGAGCGCGTCAAGGACTATTGGGGCAAGGATCTGGCGGTAAATGTGGGAATGTATAATTTCGACCGTATCCAGATCGACTATTACCGCGACGACACCGTCATAGTGGAAGCCCTTAAGGCGGGTCAAATCGATTTTCGCTGGGAACGCTCTGCGGCCACCTGGGCAAAAAGTTATGACGTCCCGGCTGTTACACGCGGCGATTTGGTCAAACAGGAGGTGCGCGATTACAGTCCCAAGGGTATACAGGCATTTGTTATGAATTCACGTCGCCCGCCTTTCGACAATATCAAATTCCGCGAGGCGATGAATTATGCGTTTGATTTTGAATGGTCCAACCGCAATCTTTTCCACAATAGCTACACGCGCTCCAACAGTTATTTCTTCAACTCGGATTTTGCATCCAGCGGTCTCCCGGAAGGGCGTGAGCTGGAGATATTGACGCCTTTCAAGGATCAATTGCCGGCATCGGTCTTTACCACTCCATATACCAATCCCAAAACCGATGGCACTGGCAACAACCGCGACAATCTGCGCAAAGCCCAACAACTGTTGAAGGAAGGTGGCTTCACTTTGAAGGATGGCAAGCTGATCAATCCCAAAACTGGCAAACCTGTCGTCATAGAATATCTCGAGCGCGACCCGGCCTTTGAACGCATCGTCAATCCCTATATTCAAAACCTGAAACGCTTGGGGATTGACATGAATATCCGCACGGTGGATATATCCCAATATATCAATCGAGTGCAGGACTTCGATTTTGATATCACCACTCTGGGTTTTGGACAGAGTCAATCGCCCGGTAATGAGCAGCGATATTATTGGTCCTCCTCAGCAGCAGATACCAAGGGTTCCAGCAATTATGCGGGCATTAAAAACCCGGTTGTGGATCAGTTGATAGAGAGTTTGATTCTTGCGCCCAACAGAGAAGAATTGATTGTGCGGACCCGCGCCCTGGACCGTGTTTTACTGCATAACCACTATGTGGTGCCGCAATATGCCGGTTTGGTGCACCGTCTGGTCTATTGGAATAAATTCGGTCAGCCCGAAATTGCGCCCAAGTATGACCCCGGCTTTTCTACCGGTTTGATGACCTGGTGGATCGATCCTGAAAAAGAGCGCCGTCTGGCCAAACAACCTGCTGCGAAAACCAAAGCCGAATAAAAAATCGTGGGCAGTTACGTTCTCCGTCGTCTGCTATTGATGATCCCCACTCTGTTGGGGATCCTGGTGATCAATTTTGCCGTTGTGCAATCTGCCCCCGGCGGGCCGGTGGAGCAGATGATCTACCGCATGCAGGGGCACGGAAGCGAGTCGGCAACGGCACGCTTTACCGGTGGCGGCAGCGAAACCAGCGACAACCGCTACGGCGCCCGCGGCCTGTCGCCGGAAATCATTCAGCGCATAGAGGCCATGTACGGCTTCGACAAGCCCGCCCACGAGCGCTTCTGGGAAATGCTCACCAATTACCTGAGGTTCGACTTTGGCGAAAGCTTTTATCGCAATGCCACAGTACTCGATCTGATTCTGGAGAAAATGCCGGTATCTATCTCCCTGGGGTTGTGGAGTACGCTGCTGGTCTATTTGATTTCCATTCCTCTGGGTATTCGCAAAGCGGTGACGCACGGCAGCCGGTTCGATGTGGCGAGCAGTACCATCATAGTCACGCTCTATGCGATTCCCGGCTTTCTGCTGGCCATTCTGCTGATCGTGCTGTTCGCTGGCGGCACCTATTTCCAATGGTTTCCGCTGCGCGGATTGACCTCCTCCAATTTTGACGAGCTGAGTTTGCTGGGCAAGATCAAGGACTATTTCTGGCACTTGGCCTTGCCGCTGACCGCCTACACCATAGGCAGTTTTGCCACGCTCACCATGCTCACCAAAAATTCCTTTCTCGACGAGATCAACAAGCAATATGTGCAGACCGCACGCGCCAAAGGATTGGATGAAAAACGCGTGTTGTACGGCCATGTGTTTCGCAATGCCATGTTGATCATCATTGCCGGCTTCCCCAGTGCGTTTGTGAGTATGTTTTTTGCCGGTTCGCTGTTGATCGAGGTGATTTTTTCCCTGGACGGTCTGGGACTGCTGGGCTTTGAAGCAGTGGTGAACCGCGACTACCCGGTATTTTTTGGCACTTTGTTTATTTTTACCTTGCTCGGCCTGGTCATGAAGCTGATTTCCGACCTTGTATACGTTCTGGTTGACCCCCGCATAGATTTTCAGAGCCGGGGGCATTGATGAAACTGAGTCCCATCAATCAGCGCCGTCTCGCCACCTTTCGCAGCAATCGCCGCGCCTGGTGGAGCTTTTGGATTTTTACTGTGATCTTTGTTCTGTCCCTGGGGGCGGAACTGATCGCCAATGACAGGCCCTTGCTGATCCGCTATCAGGGCGAGTGGTTTTTCCCGGTATTCGTGGATTACACAGAGACGGATCTCGGCGGCGACTTTGAAACCAGCGCCGACTATCACGATCCCTGGCTGCGCGAGCAGATCGAAAGCAATGGCTGGATACTCTGGCCGCCGGTGCCCTACAGCTACTACACCCATATCAACAACCTGCCCGGGCCCGCACCCACGCCACCCAGCCGTGACAATTGGCTGGGCACCGACGACCAGGCGCGCGATGTATTTGCCCGCGTGATCTATGGATTCCGGATTTCGGTGCTGTTTGCGTTGATTCTGACCTTTGGCAGTGCAGTTCTCGGCGTGCTGGTCGGCGCTATGCAGGGCTATTACGGCGGCAAAGTCGATTTGTTGGGTCAGCGCTTTCTGGAGATCTGGAGTTCCCTGCCGGTGTTGTTTCTCTTGATTATCCTCGCCAGCATTATTACGCCGAATTTCTGGTGGCTGCTCGGCATAATGCTGTTGTTTAGCTGGACCTCTTTGGTGGACGTGGTGCGCGCGGAATTTCTGCGCGGCCGCAATCTGGATTATGTGCGCGCCGCCCGCGCCATGGGGGTGAGCAACAGTCGCATCATGCTGCGCCACATATTGCCCAATGCCATGGTGGCGACCCTGACTTTCATGCCCTTTCTGCTGACTGCCGCCATAGGCACATTGACCTCCCTGGATTTTCTTGGCTTCGGTCTGCCTCCCGGCTCAGCATCCCTCGGCGAACTGGTGGCCCAGGGCAAGAATAATCTGCATGCGCCCTGGCTGGCGCTCAGCGCATTTGGAATCCTGGCCCTCATGCTGATCCTGCTGGTATTTATCGGCGAAGGCGTACGCGATGCTCTCGATCCACGTTTGATCAATAAAGGGTGATGCGCATGTCCGACAATCCTTTATTGCAGGTCAAGCATTTATCCGTGAGTTTCGGCCGCGATGCCAACCGGGCACCGGCCGTGCGCGATGTCAGCTTTCAGTTGAGCAAAGGCGAAACCCTGGCTCTGGTGGGGGAATCCGGCTCCGGCAAATCCGTCACCGCCCACGCCATTATGCGTCTGCTGCCATATCCCTTTGCCTGGCATCCGCCGGAAAGTGAAATTCACTTCGACGGCCGGCAGCTGTTGCAACTGCCGGAAAAAGCCATGAACCATCTGCGCGGCAATCGCATCGGCATGATTTTTCAGGAGCCCATGACCGCGCTCAATCCCCTGCATACGGTGGAAAAGCAAATTGGCGAAGTGCTGCGTCTGCACAATGACATTCGCGGTGAGGCATTGCGCAAAGCGGTCCTGGAACAATTGGAGCGTGTGCGCATTCCAGAACCTGTGAGCAAATTGCGCGCATATCCTCACGAATTATCCGGCGGTCAGCGTCAGCGGGTGATGATCGCCATGGCGCTCGCCAATAAACCGGAATTACTGATTGCCGACGAGCCGACCACCGCGCTCGATGTCACAGTGCAAAAGCAGATCATGGAATTGCTGCGCGATCTGCAGCGCGAGCTCGGTATGGCCATGCTGCTGATCACCCATGATTTAGGCGTGGTGCGGCATTTCAGCGATCGTGTGGCGGTGATGCGCAGCGGTGAGCTGGTGGAGCAGAATACCAGCGCGGAGTTGTTTGCCAATCCGCAGCATGAATACACCCGTCATCTGCTGGACAGCGAGCCGCGTGGCGAGCCTCTACCCATACAGGCCGATGCGCCTATTTTGTTGCAGGCGCGTCGGTTGACTGTGCGTTTCCCTCTGGAGAAGCCTTTCTTTCGCGCGCCGAAGAAATTTCTCACGGCTGTGGACAGTGCCGAGATCGATCTGCCCAAAGGTTCCACCCTCGGCATAGTGGGGGAGAGCGGTTCCGGCAAATCCACCCTCGCCATGGCCTTGCTGCGGCTGTTGAGCAGCAGTGGTGAGATTATTCTCGATAATCGGCCGATCCAGAATCTGTCGCAGCGGGAGCTGCGGCCTCTGCGCAGTCGCATGCAGGTGGTGTTCCAGGACCCCTTCGCCAGTCTCAGTCCGCGCATGACGGTGCAGCAAATCGTCGCCGAAGGGCTGGAGGTGCACAAAAAGCAGAATCCTCAGGCCAGCGAAGCGGCGGTGATCAAAGCGCTGCGGGATGTGGGACTGGATCCGGAAACCCGCCATCGGTATCCCCACGAATTCTCCGGCGGTCAGCGTCAGCGCATCGCCATAGCCCGCGCTTTGGTGCTGGAACCGGAATTGATTTTCCTCGATGAACCCACCTCCGCCCTGGACAGGGCCGTGCAGGTGCAGGTCATAGATCTCTTGCGCGACCTGCAGGCGCGCTATCATTTTTCCTATGTCTTGATCAGTCACGATCTCAAGGTCATTCGCGCACTCAGCCACCATATTCTGGTGATGCGCCAGGGCAGGATCGTGGAGAGCGGGCCTGCGGCGAAAGTGCTGCAGGCACCACAGGAGCCTTATACCCAGGAGTTGATGGCGGCGAGCCTGGCCTAAGTGCCGGGCGTTCCTTTTCACCAATTCGGACAATAAAAATGAATAAATCCCTACAACGTATAGGTCAGTGTGGCGCGGTATTTCTACTTGTTTTCTCCAGCGGCTTTGCCCGGGCGGACAAACCGCAGATGCTGCCCGCTTATCAGGACACCCGCCGCAGTTTCGAGGAGCGCGCGGCGGATCTGGTCTCGCGCATGACGCTCGAGGAAAAAGTCGCGCAGATGCAGAACGACGCACCGGCGATTCCCCGCCTGGGCGTACCCAAATATGAATGGTGGAATGAGGCATTGCATGGCGTGGCGCGCGCGGGCGCCGCCACTGTATTTCCCCAGGCCATAGGATTGGCTGCCAGCTTTGATCCGGATTTGATGCTGCAGATCGCCACGGTTATCAGCGACGAAGGTCGGGCGAAACACCACGAATTTGCCAGCCGCGACGAGCGCAAGCGCTATCAGGGCCTCACCTTCTGGTCGCCCAATATCAATATTTTCCGCGATCCGCGCTGGGGCAGGGGCCAGGAAACCTACGGCGAAGATCCCTATCTGACTGCGCAAATGGGAATTGCCTTCGTCAAAGGCTTGCAGGGTGATCACCCGAAATATCGCAAGACAGATGCCACTGCAAAACATTTTGCTGTGCACAGCGGCCCCGAACACAATCGCCACGAATTCGATGTGCATCCCTCCGAACGCGATCTGTACGAAACCTATCTGCCGGCATTTCAGGCACTGGTACAGCAGGCCAATGTGGCCTCGGTCATGGGGGCCTACAACCGGGTCTTTGGTGAATCCGCTTCCGCCAGTCAGCGTTTATTGCTGGATATTTTGCGGCGCGACTGGGGCTTCAAAGGCTATGTGGTGTCCGATTGCGATTCCATCGAAGATATTTTCCTGCACCATAAAATCGTGGAAACCCCGGAGCAGGCCGCCGCCCTGGGCGTCAAAAAAGGTCTGGAACTCAATTGCGGCAAAACTTACGCTGCGCTTACCAACGCGGTCAAACAGGGATTGATCACAGAGGCGGAAATCGATGATGCATTGCGCCGCCTGTTTTTCACCCGCTTCCGCCTGGGCATGTTCGATCCGCCGTCCCAGGTGCCCTGGGCGCAGATTCCCTATTCGGTAAACCAGGCACCCGACCACGACGCACTTGCGCGCAAGGCCGCGCAAAAATCCCTGGTGCTGCTGAAAAACGAACCCGCAGCAAAGGACGATAAAAAGCCCCTGCTGCCACTGGCGAAGGATCTGCAATCCATCGCAGTAATAGGTCCCACCGCCGATGAAGTCATGTCGTTGCTCGGCAATTATTACGGCACTCCGGCGGATCCGGTCACCATTTTGCGCGGTATTCGCGAGGCGGTTTCTCCCACCACTCAAGTGCATTACGCCCGCGGTGTCGACTTGGTGGAAGGTCGCGAGGAGCCGCGCGCCGCGCCTGTGATCGAATCGCAATATCTGCGGCCCTCCGCCAATTCCCGCGAGCAGGGATTGAAAGGTGAATATTTCCGCGGCGCGGATTTGAAAGGTGAGCCGGCATTGACGCGCATAGATCCGCGCATCGCATTTCGCTGGGACAGGGGTGCACCCACGGATGATCTGGTGGCGCGCGGCGAGATGCATCAGGACAAAGCGCTCGCGGGCGATAATTTCAGCGTGCGCTGGAGCGGGGAAATATTGCCGCCGGTTTCCGGTGAGTATGAAATCCACGTCAGCGCCAACGATGGCTTCCGCCTGTTTATCGATAACCGCCAGGTGCTCGACGCCTGGAAGCTGGCGGAGCGTCTGAGCGGACAATCGGTGAAGGTCAATCTGCAAGCCGGCAAAAGCGTGCCCATTCGCCTGGAATATTTCGAGGATATACGCGATGCGGAAGTGCGCCTGGCCTGGCGCCTGCCGGGCGTCAAACCGCCCTATGAGGAGGCGCTGGATGTCGCCAAAAAATCCGATGTCATCGTATTTGTCGGCGGTCTTACCGGCGATGTGGAAGGCGAGGAAATGAAAGTCAATTTCCCGGGGTTTATGGGCGGCGATCGCACGGATTTGCGTTTGCCCAAACCTCAGCGCGAATTGCTGCAGGACTTGGTGGCTCTGGGCAAGCCGCTGGTATTGGTGCTGACGGGTGGGTCTGCGCTCGCCGTGGATTGGGCGGATCAGCATGTGCCGGCGATCTTAATGGCCTGGTATCCGGGCCAGCGCGGCGGCACAGCCGTGGCGGATGTGCTGTTCGGCGATGTGAGTCCCTCGGGTCGACTGCCGGTGACCTTTTATCGCGCCGATGCAGAACTGCCCGATTTCGAAGACTATGCCATGCAGGGGCGCACCTACAGATATTACGAGGACAAGCCTCTCTATCCCTTTGGTCACGGTCTTTCCTACAGCCGTTTCGCTTACGAAAATCTTGCCGTCGATAAAAAGGCGCTGAAATCCGGCCAGCCTTTGAACCTGAGCCTGAATATCCGCAACCAGGGCGATCGCCCAGCCGCTGAAGTGGTGCAGGTTTACGTGCGTCCGCTGAAACGCGGAAAATTCGACGTCATCAAAAATCTGCGAGATTTCCGCAGTGTGGAATTGCAACCCGGCGAAAGCAAAACCCTGCAATTCGCCCTGGCGGCGAATGGGGATTTCACCTACTACGACGAGAAGAAAAAGTCCTACCGCGTCAAACCGGGGAAATATGAAATCCAGGTGGGGGCATCGAGTGCGGATATCCGCCTGAAGCAAGTGGTGACCGTCAAGTGACGGTCACAGGCCCTTTGTGATTGATCGAACGCGGTGCCAGCGACCGCGTTTCCGTAAGCTCGCGGCCAAATCCGAAAACTGGCCCGCCAGACGGATCACCCAGGGCGATGCCTGCTACAAAAATCTGATCCGCTCGGCTATTGCGGGATTAAGGGCCGAGACTACAAATGCCTAGGTAAAGGTGATTGAAGGTCGCGCGTAAATCCAAAATGCGGGTGAGCTACTCAGATCGCAGCATCGCACTGCTCCTCCAGAAGCCTATTTAATTCAGCGGCTTCCATACGAAAATCAAAATGCAGTGGATCTTTTCCGCCTGTCACCAAATACTTGATCTCGGCTTTATAGAAATCCTGCGGACTGGTGTTGTGGTATTTTACGAGTTTATTGGCGAGGTTGATGATTCTGTTTTTCGCCAAGGCTTCTTGAGAAGCCAGTCCGCCTGTTTGCTTGTCCGCTTCGGAGAGGATCCAGCGGTAAACGGCGCAGTGTTCGGGATGAACAGTAAGATCCGGTTTGCCTGCAAGCCAGTCGGGGGTCGTCATGGCGGTGGTGGTATAAAACGCAAGTGCGATAAGCGGGTAAGTTACAAGTCCAAGGATCTTTGCTTTCACGGCTTTTCCTGATGCGATCGAGATTTATAGATTTTTAGTTCGTCCTTTTCGATGGCTCTGCAATTTCCACTGCTATTGCGGCGTTTGGAATGCACTAGCATCCACCTTTCTTGTCGGGCTCCGACGGCTGCCAACTGAGGACTTTATAGCCGAATTTCAGATGCACTATGCCAAAGGTATTGCAAACCCTATCCAGGGTTTTGCCATCGGCTTTGAGTCTGTGGACGCCTAGGGTAACCAGCGTATAGTCTTCGATCTGCGCCCGGATCTTGGTGCTCTCTATAACGTATTTCGCATAACCCTGCTCGACCAACTTCTTCTGCAAATCCCGCACATAATCGCTGGCATCGACAGAGGTGTCCGGGATATGAATATGATGGCCAAAGATAAACTGCGGCCGCTCGACAAAATAGCTGGAGAGATCCGCATTTTTATCGAGATCTTGAAGATATTTCTCGATAAAGGGTTGAGCCTCGTGGGCGAGGCTGACGGTTGAAAATAGGAGTATTAGGGCGGCTGTGGTGGTTCTTTTCATTTTGGATGTGCGAGAGCTGCTTTATCTAAGGTATTCAATGTTGATCTGAAACCATTTCCCATTCTTCTTCATAATCAGAAGATCGGAAATATGCCATCAATGTCACTATGATTTTCTCAAGAATGTATTCGCTGCTTTCATGCTTTGATTGATCTTGAGTGTTGGATTCGTCTACCACGCGCCAGAAAAAATCAGCACAGTGTATAGCTTCTTCTTTATCACATTTTATCTTTGGCTTCCAGCATAACCCCATGTCTCTCCTGGGGTAATAATGCAAATGAGACATTTTCCGCCCGCAGATCAAACGCAGCGCTATATCATGCCGCCATTTTCGAATGGGACTGAGCAAACTGCGGGTTGGTCAAGAACTCCAGGGCCCAGCTGCACAATATGGCCCAGATGCCGTTTATCCATCAATGGATTGCGGTGATGCCGGATATGCATTTGGGGAAAGGGGCCACCATCGGCAGTGTGATACCCACATGGGGCGCGGTGATTCCGGCGGCGGGCAAGGATCCCGATGTGATTGACGAAACGCTTGCGGCCTACAAGCCCATAGACAAGGTCATGGCCGTTCAGACGGATCTGGTGGAGATGGTTTATACGCTGAAGCAGGCGTTATGTGTGAAGGGTTGACAGGATACCCCTGAAGAGCCTGCTCATCGGCCGGGTTCCCGGCCGCCCAGTCCTCTAATGAGGTCATCGGGATTCTGAATACCTTTTTATCTGTCCAGTTCGCATTCGTTAACCGCTGTTTCCACCCGAGCTTAACCTGTGGTGGAAAATTCATTCAGTGTTTGAGCCAGATGGACTTTTTATTGAATGAAACTCTATAACCTATTCTCAATCCGCCGTATCTGTGGCTAAATCCAAGCGCGCCACGAGTGTTGGATATTTGTTGAAAAATTGTACGGCGGCGCACCTCGTTTCTCAGCACAGGCCGCACCGGAACCTCCGGCACAATTCAGAATTTTGTCTGGATTTTGCGCAAAGGTGTCCGGGGCATCTCATTCAGAAACATAATGAAAAAAGGTGTATTTATGAAAAGAAGAACACAGAGCCTATATAGGACCGGAGTGTTGGCCGCAGCGCCTTTAGTCGTTGCCGCTTGGGCACCAGCGGCTTTGGGGCAGGCGCAGCCGATACCTGTGTCGTTGAAAGTAGGGGGATTCGTCAAACTCGATGTGATCTCCAGCGGGTATGAAAACAGCGATCTGTCCGCCGGCAATCTGGGGCGCGATTATTATCTGCCCTCGTCCATACCGGTCAGTACGGCTTCCAATGAAAGCCGCGATATAGATTTCCACGCGAAGTCTTCGCGCATCAACTTCGAAATCGCGTCCCAGATCAACGACAAAAGAGTCGCAGGCTTTTTTGAATGGGATTTTATGACCACCACCGGCGACGAGCGGGTGACCAATGCCTATTCACCGCAATTGCGACACGCCTATTTCACCTATGACAACTGGTTGTTCGGTCAGACCTGGTCCACCTTCCAGAATGCCGGCGCCCTGCCGGAAGCCCTGGATTACATAGGTCCATCCGAAGGTACTGTGTTCGTCAGACAGGCCCAGGTGCGCTATACCATGGGTCCCTGGCAGTTCTCCGTGGAAAACCCGGAAACCACAGTGACCGAATATGGGCAGAACAACCGCGTAGTGACCGACGATGCCACGCTGCCGGATCTGGTAGCGCGCTATAACCTTAATGCCGATTGGGGCAATTTGGTGTTTGCCGGTTTGTTGCGCGATCTGAATTACGAAGAGGGCGCCGCCATAGACGATAACGAAATCGGATTCGGCGTCAGCGTTTCAGGCAAGATCAAGGTCGGCAGCCGCGATGATCTGCGCTTTATGGTGACCGGCGGTAGCGGTATCGGCAGATACATAGGTCTCAATACTTTCAACGACGCCGCATTGAATACCGACGGTAATCTGGAAGCCATAGACGGTCTGGCCGCATTTGTCGCCTATCGCCACGTGTGGACCGATCAGTTGCGTTCTTCCTTCTACTACTCCGCGTTGCAAGCCGACCACGATACTGCGCTGGTTTCATCGGCTGTGACCAAACGGGTTCACAGTCTCCATGCCAACCTGCTTTACTCGCCTGTTACCAAGGTAACAGTGGGTGTGGAGGTTATGCACGCGGAGCGCGAACTGGAAAATAATTCGGATGGTTCCATGAATCGCATCCAATTCTCTGCTAAATATGATTTTTAAGATGTAGAGAAATGTGCCGATATGGGGAATGAGGCGGATCGACCTGTCCGCTTCACTCCCTATAACCGGCCATATCACAGGATGCCGAATGTATGCCTTTTTCTGAATATAGGAATTTCTGGGCGTTATGTGTTCTGGTTTTGATTCAGGTTGTGCTGGTTTTTTTGGAAGCCCCCACCTGGGTTAACCTGTTGATGGTGACCGCTGCTGTTGCCGCTTGGCTGTACTGGCCGCGCACCAACGTCGATGTGGAGGAAAGGCTTGCTGAGCAGAATTCGGCTATCAATGAAATGGCGGTGGATATTTCCAGAGCCACTTCAAAAATGGCTACGGGGGCAGCGGAGGTATCTTTTTATATCGATGGCCTGGTCAAGGACATCAAACACAGCGGCGGTGAATCGGCGGAAATCGTCGATGCCAGTCGCAAACTCACCACCACCAGCGGAGAGCTCGCTGGCAATCTGCAGACCATCAGTAAAACCATCGATCAGACCGCCACCGCTTGTCAGGCGGCGGATGCGCGCCTGCAGGTGGGCGTGTCGGATATCAATCGTCTGGCCGTATCCGTCAGCCACGCTGCGGATCAGTTGCAACAATTGCGCGCCAGTGCCGACAACATTCAGCGCATCACAGATGTCATCAACAGCCTGGCCGGACAGACCAATCTGCTGGCATTGAATGCTGCCATTGAAGCGGCCCGCGCAGGGGAGCAGGGGCGGGGCTTTGCCGTGGTGGCAGATGAAGTGCGCGCGCTTGCTGGCAAAACGGCCGAGGCCACCCGGGATATAGCCAATATGCTCGCCGATATCCGCGACCAGAGTCAGAAGGCGTCCGGACTCATGTCGGATCTGGAAAAAGCCAGCGACCAGGTCAAGTTGGAGTTGCAGCAGGTCGCTGGCGGTTTCAACGAAATCAATTCTGAAATCAACCGCTCCTCATCGGCCATCCGCCAGATAGAGGAGGTCAGCACCGGGCTGGAGGAAACCAGTGGCCGTATCAGCCAATCCATCAGCCGCATCAATCACGCCCTGGGGGCCATAGAGGAAAAAACCAAAACCATAGGCGAGCGCGCCCTGGGAGTCTCCCTGGAGACCGAAACCATTTATGCGGACCTGTCCCATGTCAGTGAGGATCTGTTTTTCGTCCCTGTGCTGCGTGAGGCCCAGCAGGCGGCCAGCACCATAGCCGCCTTGTTCGAGCGGGCATTGACGGACGGCAGCATGACCATGGAGCAGTTGTTTTCCGAAAAATATACGCCCATCCCCAATACCAACCCGCAGAAATACCACACGCCTTTCGACAGCTTTACCGACACATGGCTGCCGCCGATCCAGGAGCCGATTCTCGAGCGTCACACCAATATCCTTTACGCCGGTGCCGTGGATCGCAAAGGCTATTTCCCCACTCACAACAAGAAGTATTCACAGCCGCTCACCGGCAAATATGAAGTGGACCTGGTGCACAATCGCGGCAAACGCATATTTGGCGATCGCACAGGTCAGCGCAGCGGTGCCAATACCCAGCCCATGCTGCTGCAGACCTACAAGCGCGATACGGGCGAAATTCTCCACGACCTGTCCGTGCCCATCATGGTCCGCGGCCGCCACTGGGGCGGCTTCCGCATAGGTTTTACGCGGGAGTGATCTAAGCTTTCACAAGCGCGTATGCCGCAGCAGACCGGCGAGTGAAACCTTGGTGCTGCGGGTCTGGGCCAGCAGCAGTAAGGCGCAGCCGTAGGCATCTTCCAGCGCGTCGTGAGGTCGCCCCTCGGGCAGGCAATGGCGACGCAGACAGGCCTCCAGGGACAGGGCTGCGGCCTTGGGGGCTATTCCCTTCTTTTGCAGCCATTCGCTTTCCACCGCCAGTGTGTCGATGAAATGCAGCTTGGGTGTGCAGCCGAAACAGCGCTGCATGGCCGTCTGCAGAAACGCGTGGTCCAGGGGGGCGTGATGGGCCACCAGCACATGGCCGGCATAGGTTTCCAGCAGGTCCGTCAACACTGCCTCCAGGCTGCGGGCATTCTGTAGACGGCTGTCCGTCAGCCCGTGGATGACCGCGCTCTGACCCACGCTGACGGGGCTTTTGATCAGGTGATGACGCGCCTCCGTCAGCAGGATTTCCCGCCGCCGCACCGGCACCCAGCCGACGCTGACTATGTGATCCTTGCGGGGGTCTAGCCCGGTGGTCTCCAGGTCTATGGCGAGCAGTGGGCAGTCGCCTATGGACGTGCGCGTGTCTGGGATGGGGGTTGCGTTGAAGCGGGTCACCAGCGGATGGGGGCTTTGCCGCCAGCGACTCAGCCAGGAGCGGATCATGGGTTCACACCGCACATGATGGACTCACCTAGAGGGTGCGGCAGAAGCGGTTTTTCAGGTGGGCCTGGGCCTCGCCGATCACCTGAAAGCCATCCTTGAGCTGATGGCGCTGCAGTACATGCAGGCCGCCCGGGTCCACCAGATTGCTCATATGCTGTCTGGCCGCGAGATCCCGCTGATGCTTTTCCCAGCGCACCTGGGCGATCACATCGAATGCGTCGCGCAGGTTCTGTCCGTCCTGATGATCGATAAAGCCGGCTTCCGTCAGCTTTTGCAGGCGCAGCCGGGTATTGACTTCGTCCACCCCGTGAGCCAGCGCGTAGACGCGCACCAGATCCGTGATCAAGCTCAGTCCGCGCTTTTTCAGATCCACACCTATTTCTCCCTGGGCGGTTTTTTCCAGCACGAAATTGCGCAGCATGCTCAGAGGCGGTGTGCGCTCCAGGGCGGCTCTCGCCAGATGAAACAGAAACAGATCGTTGTTGCGGGTTTTCTGCAGCAGGTGCTGCTGCAGGCGTTCCGCCAGCGTGTTGTTGCCGTAGATGCAGCGCAGGTCGAAAAAGATACTGGAGCCCAATATGGCGGCGGGATCCGGGCTCTGCACGAAGTGACTGAGTTTCTGCTGCCAGCCCTCCAGGCTGAGGCGCAGTTCGGAGTTGGTGGCCATGATGTTGCCTGGGCACAGGGGGATGCCGCAGGCCGCCAGACCCTGGCAAACCCACTCGGCGAGTCGGGCGAAATAGGACTCGGCAGCTGTGCCCGGCTCTTCGGCGAGCACCAGGGCGTTGTCCTGGTCGGCATTGATGCTCTGGTCCATGCGCGCCTGGGAGCCGAAGGCGATCCAGGCAAAGGCGCAGGGCGCAGATCCCCAGCGCTGTTCTCCCAGGCGGATCAGGCTCTGGGTCAATGCGTCTGTCACAGAGGTGATGATGCGGCCGACTTCATGGGCGGGCACCTGCTGCTGGGCCAGGGACTCCAGCAGGCGGGGGAGCTGATCCGCACACTGGCGCAGGCCGGACTGTTCGGTCTGGCGGTGGATGTCACCGATGATGTAGACCGGGTGGTTCTGTTGCGCCCGCATCAGATCCGACAGGGTGATCATGCCGCGCACTCTTTCCCGGTCCTTCACCGGCAGATGGTGAATGTTGTGCTGGCTCATCAGCTGGATCGCCTCGAACAGGTAGGCGCGTATGTCGATGCAGCGGGGCGAGGGGCTCATAACGTCGCGCACCTGAGTGCTGGCGGGCAGCTCGCGGGCCAGCACACGGCTGCGCAGGTCGCGGTCCGTCAATATGCCGACGAGCCGCTCTCCCTCCTGGACGATCAGGGAGGACACGCGTTTTTCGGTCATGAGGCGCGCCGCTTCGACAATGGTGCTCTCCGGCTCTATGGCCACTGTGCCCGGCTTCAAGAGATCCCTGATTTTCAGAGTGAGGCGCGCAGGCGCCTCCGGCTGCTGGTACTGGTGCAGCCGGCGGCGGGCGAGTCCCTGGAAGTAGCCGGCCACATGGGGATTTTGGTCGCAGCACTGGCGCACAACATAGGTGGGCAGCCAATAGATGAGTCCGTCCTCTTCACAGAGCAGGTCGTCGGCAAGGGCCTGGGGATCGGTCAGGGCGGTGTAACCATAGCAGTCGCCCGGCTGCAGTTGCCCGGTGGTGGAGGATTGCAGATTGGCCGGGACAAACAGCCCGGAGCGCACCAGCAGCATGCGCTCGGGGGAAAGGGAGAGGGTTTCCTGGGCGGCGCAATAGTAGACGCTGATCTGTCCGGCCAGCCGGTTGCGGCTGTCGTCATCCAGATAACTGAACGGCGCCGTCTCCGCTAAAAACTGCTGAACTTCAGAGAGAATCACGGCCGGAGTTTCCGGTTTTCAGGGCCACGGCCTGCTGGCAGACGATGTTGAGAATAGGGTCGTCCGCGGTCAGTTTCGACCACTGGGCACCGGGTTCGGCGCCGGGCTCGGGAATCTGCAGATCCTCAGTAAGTTCCGCGCGGGCGCGCATGCCGCAGTGGAAAACCTGATGCATACGCTGGGCGGAGAGGCGGCGTTCAAAGAAGTAGATTTCTGCGAGCACCAGCTCCGGATTGATACGATTGATCGCGCCTTGTCCCAGGCGCACGGCAATAAAGCGGACCGTTTGCGGCGCCACCAGGGTCCAGGGTCTCCAGGCGACGGATTCCTCAAAGGCTTCAGCCACTTTCACGTCGCTGGGCAGCAGGCTTTTCTGGTGCGAGAACCAGGTGTATTCGCTATAGATCTGAAAGGCGATCATGGCGGCACCTGCGCTCATGGGAATGGCCCAGCGCGGTATTTTTCCCCGGGTGGCGAATCTCAGAATCAGCACCAGGCCAGCGGCGCCCAATCCGGCAAAAATGGTGGCGACGAATTCCCAAAACATAGGCGTATTCCCAAATAAAACGGGCTTTCAAAGTGAAAGCCCGTATCTTACTGCGGTGAATGATGGGGTGCTTTAGTGGCCTACGGCCGCTCCCGCACCTTTGGGATAACGCACGCTTTCCACCAGATCCTGAATCTCCTGCGGCGGTTTCTCGGTCATGGAGGAGACCGCGATGGCCACAATGAAATTGATTATGGCTCCCACAGCGCCAAAGGACAGAGGTGAGATGCCCAGCAGCCAGTTATCCGGGGTATTGGCGAAGGAGGCAGTGTCGGGGATGAAGAACCAGCCCAGGTAGAGGAAGATGTACACCAGGGTGGAGATCAGACCCGCCAGCATGCCAGCCACAGCCCCTTTGCTGTTCACGCGTTTGGAGAATATGCCCAGCATGAGCGCGGGGAATATGGAGGCGGCGGCAATACCGAACGCCAAGGCCACCACCTGCGCCGCAAATCCCGGTGGCTTGATGCCCAACCATGTGGCTATGACGATGGAGACAGCCATGGAGATCCGCGCCGCGATCAGTTCTCCCCGGTCGCTGATGTCCGGTCTGATCAAGCCCTTGATCAGGTCGTGGCTCACCGCAGAGGAGATCGCCAGCAGCAGACCCGCCGCCGTGGACAGAGCTGCCGCCAGACCACCCGCCGCAATCAGACCCACCACCCACATGGGCAGATTGGCGATTTCGGGGTTGGCCAGCACCAGTATGTCGTTGTTCACGGTCATTTCGTTGCCCGCCCAGCCGCGCGACTCGGCGACCTCCTTGAATGCAGGTACATCGTTGTAGAGCTGGATGCGGCCGTCCTGGTTTTTGTCCACGAACTGGATCAGCTTGGTTTTCTCCCAGTTTTTGATCCATTCGGGTCGATCCTCATAGGCGATTGCCGATTGCGCAGTGCCGTCTGGATAGATGGTGGTGAGCAGATTCAGACGCGCCATGGCGGCCACTGCAGGAGCGGACAGGTACAGGGCCGCAATGAATACCAGTGCCCATCCGGCGGACCAGCGGGCATCGGCCACTTTCGGCACTGTGAAGAAGCGGATGATCACGTGGGGAAGACCTGCGGTACCGATCATCAGCGACAGGGTGAAGAGCACCATGTTCAGCTTGTTGGAGACGTCGGCGGTGTAGTCCTGAAAGCCAAGTTCACGCACCACACTGTCCAGTTTGCTCAGCAGGGCGACACCGGATTGTGTGTGTTCGGAGAACAGACCCAGGGGCGGGATGGGATTACCGGTCAGCTGCAGAGAAATGAAAATGGCGGGAATCGTATAAGCGATGATCAATACCACGTATTGGGCCACCTGAGTGTAGGTGATGCCTTTCATGCCGCCCAGTACCGCGTACACGAACACCACCACAGCGGCGATCATCAGTCCTGTGGTACTGCTCACTTCCAGGAACCTCGAGAACGCCACCCCTGCGCCGGTCATCTGGCCGATTACATAGGTGATGGAAGCGATGATCAGACAAATGACGGCGACCATGCGGGCGCCGGAGCTGTAAAAACGATCGCCAATGAACTGAGGTACGGTGAATTTACCGAATTTGCGCAGATAGGGCGCGAGCAGCATGGCCAGAAGCACGTATCCACCGGTCCAGCCCATGAGGTAGGTCGAGTTGGCGTAGCCGCCGGCGGCGATCAGGCCCGCCATGGAGATAAACGAGGCTGCGGACATCCAGTCGGCGGCGGTCGCCATACCGTTGATCACCGGATTGACGCCGCTGCCGGCTACATAGAATTCCTTGGTGGAGGCGGCGCGCGCCCAGATGGCGATGGCAATATAAAGCGCGAAGGAGCCCCCGACGAAAATCAGATTGATAGCAAACTGGCTCATGGCATCAATCCTCGTGAACGTTGAATTTCTGGTCGAGCTTGTTCATTCGCCAGGAGTAAAAAAAGATCAACGCAATGAAGGTGAGGATGGATCCCTGCTGGGCGAACCAGAAGCCGAGATCGGTTCCGCCCACTGTGATGCCGACCAGAAACGGGCGCAGGAGAATGGCAAATCCATAGGAAACCAATGCCCAGACAATCAGGCACCCCAAAATTAGGCGCAGGTTCGCGCGCCAGTATTGTTCAGCACTACTCTTATTTTTATCGTTCACGGTTGGCCCCTTATGGTTGAGGAATTTTTGCTCAGACATGGGAAGGAAATCAGCCGGATCAGACTACACATCCGCCCCAAACTTTTTGCCGGTGCCGGGTTGGTTATTATTAACAGGGTAATGGCTATCCGGACAAAGGTATGAATCCGGAACCGGGCAATGCACTTAGTTTAGATAAGCGCTACCTTCCTGACAACGACGCCAGTAGGGGTTTTTACAGACTTTTTTTGACGAAAATCCGCCCTTTGGAGGCACCGTAATAACATTTTGTCTCTAGGCTGGCAGTTTTTTGCTTCCGGAATGATAAGGCCGGTAATTCATACTCCAGTGGAGTCATTCATCCGATCAATTGGCCATGGATCCCTTTTGTTCAAATGCCACAGACGACACTTTATGCGCTTGTCCTTTGAAGAATGGCGAACAATTTTTTTTGCAGTCAGATATTGAAAGCTAAAAGGAGTACGTGGGGATTGATGAGGAAGGAAATTGGATGCGCGTCACTTCTGGAAAAAAATATCTACACCATCAGCGATGTGATTGCGGGTCGCCGGACTCTGTTCACATCAGAGGAAGCGGGAACATGGTAAGGGGAATACTGAGAGCAGACAGGGGATGGAATCCATCCCCTGTCTGTGGGTTAGAACGCGTACTGCGCGCGGAATATTATGGATTCGCCACTGCCATTTTCGTCTTCTTTCGGGCTTTCGATATCGGCCTTGGCGTAGTTGAGCATCAAGCGCATACGACCGGTCGCGTAGTAGTTGACCCCGATCAACAGATTGTTTGCCCGCACATCGCTGGCGGTATCACCCAGATCTATATCGCTGTAACGCGCCACCAGTTCCCAAGCGCCGCGTTCGCTATTGGGTTTGGTGCCGCGGAAAGATCCTTTTTTGTAGGAGCGTGATTCACCGGTCAGAAAATAACTGGCGAGCACGTAATAGCCGGAGTAGGTGATGTCCGGTCCCGGTTCGGCGCCGCCGCTCGCATACTGCTTGAGAGTCTGTTCCATCCATTCCGTCTGAATGGAAAAGGCTTTGAATTTATAGGCGGCCTCCAGGGAGTACTGGTCGATACTGTCGGTGCGGATGCGCCGGCTTTCGATGACGCTGGCTGCTGGCTCGACCTCCAGAGCCTCATTGATGCGGTGTTCCGAACCCTGCATATCGCGATTCGACAGGCTCACACCCAGATGTACCAGGTGGGTCTCGGTGTTGATCGGGTGGAAAACGCCGCGCCCGGTCAGGGCATAGCCGTCGAGACCGTATTCATCCTTGCTGGTTTGAAATCCGCCGAATTCCACCGTGTAGAGATCGCCGAAGGTGGAGAACATCAAGCCGTAGTTTCTGCCGGCTTTGAAGGATTCCGTCACTACACTGCGCTCGATGGTATTGATGCTTTTCGAGCCTGTGAGGTTCTCGAGACCGAAAGGTTCTTTCATTTTGCCGAAGGTCACTTCGCCAAAACTCCAACCGGTATAACGCACATAGGCGTCGGTGATGCCGACAGTATCTTCCTGAGCATCTATGTCGATTTCGAACTCGCCCTCCCAGCCTTTTTTGGATTCGTGCTTCAAACCCAGGCGCGCTCTGCGCACGTAGTAGTCACTGCCGCGCGCATGGTCGTTATGCGCGCCGTCGAAAAAGGCGGCATCCACCTGAATCGCACCGCCAATGTCGAAGTCCGGAGGTGTGGCGGCTGATGTCGAGAAGCAAACGCCGGCCAGGGCGCCGATAGCGAGATAAAGTTTGTTTTTGAGCATAGTAAGTCGATGTCGTGGGTGAAGTCCGGGAGTGGAGGAGTGTGAGACCCTGGTTCTTGTTTGTGAAGCGGGTTTCGGGTGGGACTTTAAACGCATCCCTGTCATGGGGCCTGATAACCGGGTCACACATGACAGGATTGTAATGTTTGTCGTTATTGGGTTGAACCCCCTCAGAAATGGTGGGGTCAGGGGGATTCGAGGGTTTCTATCAGCCGCACAGGCGCCAGACGGACTTTGACGGTCTGTGCGCCTTCGGCCGGTTCAAGAGGCTCCAAGGTCAATAAAACCTCGCCCGATCGCTCCACCTTCCCTTGGGTAGCCACTATGAACCGTCCGGGATTGTCGGCGGGAAAGAGCGCAAAACCGCCGAGATGGATGCGCTCCCGTCCTGGAGGGTGATAGTGGACGCTGAAGGCCAGTGGAATGGTGTGGGGGTTGATCACTTCCACGATTTCGAACAGCAGAAATTTGTCCCCGGATGAGCGGTCGAGATCTTCCGCGTCGTAACGAGTTGTCGGGTGCGCCGCATCCACCGTTTTCATCTCATCCGCCATCGGTGGCAACCCGCCTCCCGTCGTATGCAAACCGTAAAACAGACCGCATAACAACAGCAGGAGGCGTTTCATGGACTAATCCCGGCGTTTGATGGTGACGGGGCTGACGATAAAGGCCAGTTCCCGCAGTTGCAATGTCGTGTCCGCCCGCAGGGGTTCGCGTCCTTCCGGAATGGCCACCAGTTGGACGGAGATGGGTTCGCCGCTGCGCAGTTTGCCGAGTCGGCGCAACTGCCGCAGTGTATCCGTCACATTGATGAGAAAACCCGGCTGATGCTGGTGGTGGTGCGGTGGATTGCCGGTTTCCGTACCGAAAAACGAGAAACTGCCAGCGTAATGTTCGCTCTCGATCGAGGTGCGCTCATCGGCTTCGGGCAGGTTGATAAAGACGCGCACGAAGAAATCGTTGCGCACCGGCAGGGCGGCGTAGTCGAGGCTGAGAAATACCCGGTCCGCATGGGTATCCGCATCGACTATGGTGGCGAAATCCGCTGCGGAAACATCCGCTTTCACTTCGCTGGGTCGATTCACCAACAGGCGTTGGCTGCGGCTGATGGAAATTCGTTTCTTGATATCGAAACGCACGGATGCCCCCGCTTTTACCCGCGCTTCCAGTTTTTTGAATTCGGCGGCGCTCAGGCTTTCGAGATCGAGAGGACAGCCGAATTTGCCCACCGGACTGCACTCATAGCGATAGCTCAGCAGCGGCATGAGCGTTGTGGCTGCGGCTGAAATCGTGGCCGGATTTCCCTTGCCATCCACAAAATGATTCCACTCGGTGCTGTTCCAGCCGGAATCGTTGGTGTTGTCATTTTCCAATTCCAGATTCCATTTCGCCCAGCAGTAATCCACCATGCAGTGGTGCATCCAGAAAAGTGGATCGCGGGCCGAACCGAAGCCCCCCAGTGTACCGCCGATGTGGGTATGGGCGCGGTTGTGCGGTGTGCCTTCGATCTGGGTGCTGAAAGTGAAAAAGTTGGCGTCCTCGAAAATGGGGTTGAGCGTCGAGCTGAAAAAATTGCTGACGCCAGCGACGCTGGTGTTGATGCGTGAGCCATCAAACAGCGAACTGGTACTGTCCAAAAATGCCGGATGCACGGCCGAATTCTGGTTCCAGTTCCAATAGGGCAGGGCGAAATTCGCCTCTCCGGTGAGTTCGCGGCAGATCTGTTCGAAGTAAAACAGATAGGCTCTGTGCCAGGAGAAAAAATGCGGGGTGTTGTGCTGACAGAAATTGAATCCAACGCCTGCGGTACCGTGTATGGCCGCCTGTGCGGACCAACTGCGCGGATCGCTGGCGGGCAGGGCTTTCATGAGGGAAACCGCCTGGCGGTAGATGGCTATGTCGTTGTCCACCGCTGCGGAACCCGTGCGCAGACGGCGGCGTACAGGGCGGTTTTTGATTTTTTCGATCAGCGATTCGCAGCCACCGAACAGGGTGGCGCCAATCAGACTCAAGCCCACTGCACCCAGACCTTTGATGACTATGCGGCGCTCTTCGTTATGGGGTTTTTCGGGAATAAAACGGCTCATATTTTTCTCCTTGAAAAATAGGCGGATTTTTCTGTCAGCGGAAAATAACGAATATTTTTCGCGCCCGGCTGCCAGGGGCAGTTGGCTTGAACTTAAACGGCGGAGAAATGTGAGGCGGTGAAGGATTGCCGCAATTGCTGTGAGAAATTCACGGAAAACTTAGGGCGTGTAGGGTTCCACCAGATCCTGTTCGGCGGGGTGATTTCTGGCCACCACGGCGCGCGCCGGCTCCGTGGTGCTGAGATTGATGGCTTCGTGGGGCACGCCCGGAGGTACAAACAGAAAGTCGCCAGCCTCGCTGATGATTTCCTGTTCCAGCGATTGTCCCCAACGGGTGAGCACCCGGCCTTCAAGTACATAGATGCCCGTTTCGTAGCCCAGATGAATATGCGGCGCGGCGCGCCCGCCCGGCGGTATGACCACCAGGTGCATGGACAGACCCGTGGCATTCACCGTGCCGCCGGAAATGCCCACGAAGTAGGGCAGTTGCTGGCGCGTCATCACCTCGCGGTCTGGGCGCACAGCTTGCAGTTTTGGGGATGAGTGACCTATGTCCGCCGTCGTCATTGAGGGTTCGCCGCGCCCTCATCCAGAACCTTGCGCACCTTTTCCGCCACTTCCTGCCGGCGATAGGGCTTGCTCAGCAGATGCACACCTTTATCCAGACGCCCGTGGTGAACTATGGCGTTCTCCGTGTACCCCGAGGTGAACAGCACTTTCAGATTCGGACGTATGGTTTTGGCCGCATCGGCGAGCTGGCGGCCGTTGAGACCGCCGGGCATGACTATATCGGTAAACAGCAGATCCAAGTCGGGCAGGCGGCGGATCTGCTCCAGTGCGTCCGGGCCATTGCTGGCGTCCGAGACTCTGTAGCCGAGGCTGGTCAATTGCGTGATCAGGTGGGAGCGCACCAGCTCGTCGTCCTCCACTACCAGTATGTGCTCGCGCCCGCCGACACTGGTGTCCACGGCTGGGCTGTCCGTTTCCGCGGTCGCATCGGAGGCGGTGCGGGGCAGATAGAGTTTGATGTTGGTGCCGTGCCCCTCTTCGGAATAGATCTTGATCTGGCCGCCGGACTGTTTGACGAACCCGTACACCATGGACAGGCCGAGGCCGCTGCCTTTGCCCACCTCCTTGGTAGTGAAAAAGGGTTCGAATGCGTGGCGGACCACCTCCGGACTCATGCCGTGTCCCGTGTCGGAAACAGAGATCAGCACATAGTCCCCGGGCACCACCTCTTCGTGCTGCTGGGCGTAGTGGCCGTCCAGATGGGTGTTGCGGGTTTCTATGGTGAGGCAGCCGCCCCCCGCCATGGCGTCCCGGGCATTGATGGCGAGATTGAGCAGGGCCACTTCCAGCTGGCCGGGGTCCACATCCGCCAGCCACAGATCCTTGCCGCAGATCAGTTTTATGTCGATGTTCTCCGCCAGGGTGCGGCGCAGCATACCGTCCATTCCGGTCAGCAGCTGATTGAGATCCACCCGCTTGGGCTCCAGCGCCTGACGCCGGGCGAATGCCAGCAGCCGGTGGGTCAGCTCGGCGCCGCGCTCGGCGGCGCGTATGGTCATGTCCACCATGGCGCGCTGTTTGGGATCATGGTCCACACGCTCCCTCAGCATCTCCGCATTGCCGAGAATGACCGTGAGCAGATTGTTGAAGTCGTGGGCCACGCCGCCGGTGAGTTGGCCCACGGCTTCCATTTTCTGCGACTGTCGCAGGCGTTCCTCCAGATGCAGGCGCTCGCTGATGTCGATCATGCTGCCCAGCATGCGCACAGCCTTGCCTTCACTGTCCCGTATGACGAAACCCCGGTCGATCACTGTGACCGGCTGACCGTCCGCGCGGGTGAAACGGTAGGTGTCCGTCCAGGTGTTTTTATTGCCTTCGACGGCTTCGTAAAGGCTGTGCAGGACCCGGTCGCGGTCCTCCGGGTGTATATGATCGATCCAGGATTCCGGCCCCTGCGGCAATTGCGCCGGATCGTAGCCGAACAGTACGGTGAAGTTCTCGTTCCACCAGAGGGTCTGGGCGCGAACGTCCCAGTCCCAGATCACATCCGTACTCGCCCGCGCCACCAGCCGGAAGCGCTCCTCGCTCAGCTTCACCGCCGCTTCCGCGCGCTTGTGCTCGGTGATGTTGTGGAAATAGATCGCCAATCCCTCCGGCACTGGATAGGCGTTGATTTCAAACCATTTATCGAGGGGTGGATAGAACTCGATGAAGCGCACGGTCTGTCGCGTCCTGACGGCGCGTTCATATTCGACCTGGAAACGTGAGCCCACCGCTTCCGGGAAGACATCCCATATGGGCTTGCCGATCAATTCGGAGCGGGAGCGGTCCAGCAGGGCTTCCGCATGGTGATTCATAAAGGAGAAGCGCCACTGGTCGTCGTGGGTGTCTATGACCATGAAGGCGTCGCTCATGTTTTCCAGGGTGCGCGTCAGGCGGGCGTCCGCCTCCACCTGCTTGGTGATGTCCTGGACTACGCCCGTGAGCACCTTGCCTTTGGGGGTCTGGGTCAGTTCGCCTACCCCCCGCACCCGCACGATCCTGCCCTTGCCGCCGACTATGCGGTGATCGAACTCGAAGTGGCTGGCGCCGGAGGCCTCGAAGTGGGCGAACTGGGCGGCCATAGCCTCCCGGTCCTCGGGGTGTACCAGGCCCAGGTAGGCCTCGTAGGAGTTGCCGAACTCTTCCCGTGTCAGGTCGAAGATTTCGTAGATATTGTCCGACCACGCCAGATGGCGGGTGGCCACGTCCAGCGTCCATATGCCTATGCCCAGCAGGCGTTGGGCCATGCGCAGATTGGCCTGCTGCTCCTCCAAAGAGCCAGGGGCCGGCGTGCCGGGTGCCTCGGTATTGTCGTTCATACCCTCCCCCAGGGTGTGTGTTATGGGTGTCCCGGTCGGTCGGCGCGCGCCTTCTCCACGGATGCTCTTCTACCCCGAATCCAGTCCCGCACCACAGCGCCCTCCATAGGGCGGGCTATGGCGTAGCCCTGGGCTGCGTCGCACTGGATGTCGCGCAGGAAATTCAACGTCCAGTCGTCCTCCACCCCTTCCGCAGTCACATGCAGCCCCAGCGCGCGGGCCAGCTCGACTATGGCCGAGGCAATTTTTTGCGATTCTGCCGAGGTGGCCGCCGTGGTGACAAACATTTTGTCTATTTTCATTTCGGAAAAGGGTAGCCGCGCCAGTTGCACCAGTGAGGAATAGCCTACGCCGAAATCATCGATGGACAAACCAAAGCCTTTGATGCGCAGCTGGGTCAGGATCTCCACCATGGCCACAGGATTCTGCATGCTGGCGGTTTCGGTGATTTCCAATATCACCTGTTCGGGCGCCACGCCGAAGTGTTTGCACTGTTGCGCAATCCATTCCGGCAGCTTGGGATCGGAGAGCACCTTGGCGGACACATTCAGGGCGATGCTGACATCGCTGTTGTGAAAATACCCGCCGAACCAGCTCAGGGCATGTTCGAAGACTTGGCGGGTGAGCGGATGGATCAGTCCGGTTTCCTCCGCCAGGGGAATGAAGTTGTCCGGCCGGATCATGCCGACGCCGGGCTCGTACCAGCGCGCCAAGCCTTCGAAACCTATCAGGGTCCCATCGTCGCAGGCGATTTTGGGTTGGTAATGCACCTGTATATGGCGGTTGCGCAGGGCCTCGTTGAGGGTCTGCTCGGTCACCTGGAATTCGGCGCTGGCGCGCGGGTAGGCGGTGATGGTGGGGTCCTTGCGGGCGCTGTCGCGGTTGCTCTGCAGCAACTGGCGCAATTGACGGGGTGTAAAGGGTTTGCTCAGGGTACCCAATACATTCAAACCGTTCTCCGCCGCCGCTCGCGCCGCCGCCTCCAGTATGCGCGAGCCCAGACCGCTGCTGACGATGATCGCGGCTTTGGATTTCTGTGTCGCCAGGTGCTGGAGGGTTTGAATGCCATCCACCTCGGGCATTTGCAGGTCGATCAGCAGATGGGTGGGATGCCAGGTTTGCAGGTGGTGCAGATATTCACGATGTGTGGTGGCGGAACGAGCTTCGAAGCCGATCTGCTCGGCTATGGCACAAATGGTGAAACAGACATCGGGATTGTCGTCCACCGCCAATAGACGGGAGGAGTGCGTCATATAAGTGCCGTCCTTAACCAGACGGTACGCTTTGCCCTGGTCCCGCGTCAGACCCCGCGCCGTCCGGTCTCTCTTGTAAGGGAGTGCTAATGATTAACCATGGTTGAGAATGGTCGATTTATCAAGCGCCCCAGGATATGGATTCCAATACGTGAAGCACAAAATCAGCCACTGCAACGCTTGCCCGAACTCCTGGTCTATCCGACCAACTCTGCCAGCAAGGCCAGATCCACCGCACCGGTTACCGGCCGTCCATTGATCGCCTGATAAGCCTTGACCGCATTCAGCGCCCCATTGCCGAACACGCCATCCGCCCGCACATCCACGCCCCTTTGGGACAGACCCAACTGCAGCAGGCGCACATCCAGCCCGCGCAACATGGGGGATTGCAGCGAGAGCGGGCGGGTACCCGGTTGAGGGCCGTCGTAGCAGCCAGGTGGGGTGGCGCACAGAGTCGCGGCGGAAATCTCCTGTCCGCGCACCACCAGGGGCAGCTCCAGGCCCCACAGATTCAAATCGATCAGCCGTTGAAAGGCCTCCATGCGATAGACGGCGGGACGCAGATCCTTGCGCGGATGACTGCCCAGCCATTGGCGGCGAGTCTTGACGTAGGCGGCGATCCAGGCGCGCTCACCCAGGTTTTTCACAGTGCCGGCGGTTTGATTGGTTCTGTCGCGGATCAGCTTGATGGAGCCGTGTACTGTGCTGTCGTAGATCACCGCAACGCCCAGCGGCGTGCTGATACCGGATTGCTGCGCCGTCCGCTCCGCCGGCAACCAGTACACCTGATCAAAGAAGCGGTCCTGGGTTTCGCGCATCACAGGATCATCCGCTGATGCGCGCAGAATGTTGTGCAGATGCTGATCCTTGTCCAGAGAGAAATCCCGCGCCGCGAAGCGCTGGATATACGGCTTCAACATGGCGCCAAACCGCGCCCCGGGATTGTTGCAGTATTCCACCAGCAGCTTGTGCAGATTGCCCGACCCCAAGGTGGTCTGCGATCGACCGAAAGTGAGATGGCCCGAATCTCCCTCGATCAAAGTGACCATACCGTAATCGCCTAACACTGAGCCGGTTTCAAAAATATTGACTATGGCTTTGGCGGTTTGCTTTTGGGTGGGGGTGAGCATGGTTTATTCCCTCTTTCGTAGTGGCATCAAAAATTCCGGTTCGACTGTTTGAGTTTTTCAATAAGGCAATCCCGCCACATCCAACTCCAGCTTCCAGACAGCACCGGCACCCGTAATAAACAGGGTTTTGCGCTCCGGTCCGCCGAATGCGGCGTTGGTGATATTCGCATCCACTTTGATTTTCGCGATTTCCTCTCCTGTCGGTGTAATCACGCGGATATGTTGCAGAGTGTGTTCGGTGACGTAGAGATTGCCGAGGCAGTCCACGGCCATACCGTCGGGGGTGTTGACGCTGAGAATATCGCGGCCTTGGCCGATTACGCCGTTTTCAATGGGGTAGGCGCGCACGACTGTGCCGCCGGCCACGTAGAGGGTTTTCTGATCGGGCGATAAGGAAATGCCGTTGGGATTTTGGATGGTGTCGTCGATCAATGTGACGGTCTGGCCGTCGAATTGATAGACGCTGGTTTTTTCCTGGCCGCCGGGCGCGGCGTCGCGCTGATAGTCGGGGTCGGTGAAATAAATAATGCCACTTGCGGATTCGGTCAGGTCGTTGGGAGAGTTGAAGGCATTGCCGTTGAATTCATTGACCAGAATTTCGCGCTCGCCGGTGTTGGGGTTGTAGCGGGAAATGGCTTTGCGGTCATGGGTGGCGGCGAGCAGGGAGCCGTCTTTACCCGCGGCCAGTCCGTTGCTGCCGCTATTGTCTATGGCGGTGACTATGCTGCCATCCGGACGCAGGGCTTGAATGCGCGACGGAAATCCCTGACTGAATGTGAAATCGGAAAAATACAAACTGTCGCCGAGCCACACAGGGCCTTCGTAAAGGCCGGCTTCGCCGCGAGTGCTCTCGCTGCCGGGCACGCGCTGCGCCACCAATTCGCCGCTGGGCGCGGTGCCGGGTTGTGCAGGACAGGTCCAGGCTGCAGTACTTTCAGAAGTCTTGTCCGCTTGTGCCGGGACCGGCTTTGCGGGCGCCGGAGTGTTTTCGGCCGCAGGGATTTCATCCTTATTGCAAGCGGACAGGGTCAGCAGCAGAGAGGCAGAAAGCAGAAGGGCGCGGGAGTTATTATTGAAAGTCATGTTATTCGCCGTGTTGTTGAAAAAATGGTCCAAAAATAAAAAAGGTGCGACGCTTCGCATCACACCTTCAGGGTTTTATTGACCGGCAGATCGCGCACCCGCACACCGGACGCGTGATAAATCGCGTTGGTAATACTCGGTACTACCGCCGGCAGCCCAGGTTCGCCCACGCCGCCAGGCGCTTTGTCGGATTCGACCAGGTGCACGAACAGCGGCGGAACTTCCGGCATGCGCGCCACTTGGTAATCGTGGAAATTCGATTGCTCTATGGCGCCGTCTTTAATGGTGATCTGGCTGTAGAGCGCCAGGGAGAGTCCCATGATCATGGCGCCTTCCATTTGCGAGCGCACCCGGTCCGGGGTTACCACCAAGCCGCAATCTATGGCGGTGTGCATTTCCAGCACTTCGACCTTGTTGTCTTTTACGCGCACCTTGGTGGCCGCCGCGCTGTAGGAATTGAAACTGTTGGCGTAGGCGAGGCCCCAGGCTTCGTTCTCCGGCAGCTTTTTCTCGACACCGGCTTTTTCCGCCACCAGATTGATGACGTCTTTCATGCGGCGGGTATCCACCGCGTAGTCGTCTGTGAGCTGGTCGTAATTTTTCCAACCGGTAAAGCCGTCCTTGCGCGGGTCGATGATGCGGTCTTCGCCCAATAAATTCAGCCACATCTGCCGCGTGCTTATGCCAGCTTTGACGGCAAGCTCATCGACGAAGCTGCTGATGGCAAAAGCGTTATGCAGGTTCTGCACGGCGCGGAACCAGCCTATGCGCACATGGGCAGGAGCTTTTTGCGTTTCGCAGCTGAAATTATTCAGTGCAAAAGGAATATCGGCGAACGATTGCGCCAGCAGCATATCGTTGGGCACATCGGATTTGCCATCAAAAGTCCAGATGATGGGCGGATGCGCCACACGCTGCACCCAGAAGTCGGCCGTTTTTTTATCGGTGATTTCCGCTTTGCAATAGTTGGCCGCGATGGAATGGTAATAGCTGTGCTTGACGTCGTCTTCCCGGGACCAGATAACTTTCACCGGTTTGCCGGTGGCCACCGCCAATTCCACCGCTTCCAAGGCAAAATCATTTTTGCCTTTGCGGCCGAACGCGCCGCCCATCATGGTGGTATTGATTTCCACCTTGTCGCCATCTTTTGCCGGGTCCAAGCCCAATTCGGTAAGTACCAGGCTTTTACACCATTGCGGCGTTTGCGTGCCAGCCCATACCGTGCATTTGCCGTCTTTGATGACGGCTGTGGCCGCCGGCGTTTCCATGGACATATGGTGGTGGTAGGGCATGGTGTAGACCGCTTCCACGGTGCGTTCCGGATCGTATTTGTGGTCCTTGATTTTGCCTTTTCCACGCACCACAGCGCCGGGTTTGCGCACTCGCGCCGCCAGTTCCTCTTTATAGGGTTCGGAATTGTGGCTGGCGTTGCTGCCCAGGTCCCATTCCACTTTGAGTTTTTTGCGACCTTCCAGCGCAGCCCAGGTATTGGTGGCGAGCACGGCAACACCGGAAACCGGATTCATACCCACGGGTATTGAACGATCTTTCAAACGCACCACGGCTACTACGCCGGCGACTTTTTTTGTTTCCGTGTCGTCGAAGGATTTCACCTTGCCGCCCACGGTCGGCGGGCGTTCGATGGTGGCGATCAGCATGTCCGGCACTTGCACGTCCTGAGCGTAAATCGCTTTCCCCTGGACGATATTTTCGTGGCCGGTCAATTTCACGTCTTTGCCGATCAGGCGGAATTCACTGGGCTTTTTCAAACGCACTTTGGCGGGATCGGGCATGGGCAATTTCGCAGCATCCGCCGCCAGATCGCCAAACGCCAATTTCTCGCCGGTTTTGCTGTTCACCACAAAATGCTGCTGAGCTTTGACGGTGGATTTATCCACCTTCCAGCGATTGGCCGCCGCCTGTTCCAACATGTCCCGCGCCACCGCGCCCATCTGGCGGATGTGCGCAAAAAATTTGCGGATGGAGGCGGAGCCGCCGGTGCTCTGGTCGCCATAGCGCGCATCCGCTTTGCCCAGGGTGACTTTCACCCGCGACCAATCCGCTTCCAGTTCATCCGCGATAATTTGCGGCACGCTGGTGTTGATGCCCTGGCCCATTTCCATACGGTGGCAGATGATGTCCACTCTGCCGTCCGGGGCAATACTGACGAAATAGCCGAGATTGCTGCTTGCGGCGGTAGAGGCGGGCGCGTTTACCGCCGCCAGGGCAGTCCTGGGGAGATGGCTGCCAATGACCAATGCGCCGGCGCCCAGGCCGAGTTTGGCGAGAAAATCCCGTCGGTTGATGTGAATGATCGCTTCCATTTACACGCCCCCCTTCGCTGGTTTGACTTCCTGGATCATCACGGCTGCCGTCTGTATGGCCTGCTTGATCCGCGGATAAGTGCCGCAGCGGCAGATATTGCCCTGCATGTAGTTTTCTATGTCCTTTTCCGTGGGCTTGGGATTCTGCTTGAGCAGAGCGGCGGCGGTCATGATCTGGCCGCACTGGCAGTAGCCGCACTGGGCCACCTTGTGCTCCACCCAGGCCTTTTGCAGCGGGTGCAGATCGCCTTCTGGAGCAAGCCCTTCGATGGTGGTCACTTGCTGGTCACCGACCACCGAAACCGGAGTGATACAGGAGCGTACGGGCACGCCGTTGAGGTGTACAGTGCAAGCGCCGCACAATCCCATGCCGCAGCCGAACTTGGTGCCGGTCAGCTGCGCCACATCGCGCAGAGCATAGAGCAGCGGCATATTGGGATCTATATCGAGGGAGAGGGTTTGGCCGTTGACCTTAAGTTGCATCATGGGTGCTCCTATAGGGTTTGACGAGAGCATCTTGGGGCCGATTGCCCGGGCTGAGCATCGAAACGGGCTGATTATGGTGTATTCCCCGACCCGTGAACACTCCCCGGGCAGGGTTTTTGGCGCTAAAGTGTGCAAACCATAGAAATAAAGTGGTGCATTGCTCTAGTAGCGGAAGAGGGTAGCTCGGATTTCAGGAGTTTGTTATTACCGGAAGGGTCTGCTGCTTTCCTGAATTGAAAGACCTATGTAATATTCAACTCGCATCGTAGTCGTGCGATGAGTCATCTTGCGGTCGGTTCACGGAATCGGCAAAGGCAAACCAAATGCCCGGATCAGAGAACGAGGGAATGCATATGAAAACATTTACGGACTATGCCGAAGAAAAGCTTTTTGATTTATACAAAAACCATGACCATGAGGTTGGTAGTGAGCTTAAAAAATTAGAGCCAGAAAAATACAAGCATCTCAAATCTACTGATTGTATTACCTATGCTCTAAACGTTATTAGTTACGCTTTTAAAAACATTGCAGATGAGAGTTCCGCTAAGCGGGTTTGGGCTCTAGGAAAAAAGGGTTCTGACCTTGCGCGGTATTTGGTAAATAATCATGGATGGAAAGGTATTTATATTAATCCTGATTTGAAGCATCCTCTTGATGCAAGTGCTGAGCATGTTTATACAGGGATTCTGGCAGAGAAAAAGTGTCAGTACTACGACATCCCCCTTTCTTTTAAAGTTGTCAATTATTTCCCAACTCCTACCAACCATCCTGCGTTTAAAAAGCTAAATAAGTCAGTGGGGCCACTCACTTAAATACACTAGACATTACTAGCTTGAATTCTGTTCGGTTTGGCTTTGGCCTGTCTCGGGGTGGAAGACATACTTGGATTTTTTCAAGGGGAAATGTCTATGAGGTTCACTGGGCCGCAGTGGGTAAAGATTTGTATGAGGAAACTCCGCTTAACAATTTTGGTTGGTTGAGTGGGGCTATGGTTATCCCTGTTGACCAAGCCGCTATGGTCTCTGCGTCAGCCAAGCTTAAATGTGGCAATTAGTATGCATAGGTATATAGCGATAGCAATTCTTTTGCTTGTGTCGGCTTGCGCTTGTACGAGTTCGATCCATCGTCGCCTAATGGTGTTGGACTATGCGGATTTCGGCCCGCAGGTAATCGCTCGCGAAATTATCGGTATGGAATGGTGGCAGTGGCAAAGAAGCGGTGATCCCGATCCCTGGGAGTACCCCATAAAAGTTGTTGTGTACAAAGATCTACCGGAAGAAAAGGTTAAACGTGCTTTTCCGGTGGATCCCGAAAAGCAATTGGATTATAGATATGTCGAATACGACAGCGCTCTGGAGTATCTGAATGAGAAAATCGAGGATGATGTTGTGGAGGCAGTGACAGATAAACTAAAAGACACTCGTAACGCAATTGTTCAGTATTTCAACTGATGCTTCTAGTTGAAGAAGATCAATACATTTATGGATAAACCTTATGCGTCTGATCGGTATGCTCGATTCCCCCTATGTGCGCCGTGTGGCCATTTCCTTGGATGCGCTGAATATTCCGTTTGAGCATGAATCTGTTTCGGTCTTTCAGGCCTATGAGCGGTTTCGCAATATCAATCCCGTGGTCAGAGCGCCCTCACTGGTGTGTGACGATGGCACTGTACTGATGGATTCGTCATTGATATTGCAATATGTGGAGTCCGCCGCCGGCCGCTCCCTTTGGTCACAGGATGCGCAGGAGCGGCAGAAGCAATTTCGTTGCGTCGGGCTGGCGCAGGCTGCCTGTGAAAAAAGTATCCAGTTGATCTATGAGCGCAATCTGCGTCCCAGGGAGTTTCAGTATGAACCCTGGCTGGCGCGGGTGACGGAACAATTGCTGGCGGCGTATGGTGAGTTGGAGCGGGAAATTCACAGCGGATCTGGCGATTGGTTTGGGCAACTCAATCCGGCGACCATCGCCATAGCGATTGCTTGGCAGTTGACCCAGTCGCAACGCGCATCCCGCTTGCCGCAGGAAAGTTTTCCTCTGGTGGTGCAGCTGTCGGAGACAATGGAAGCGACACCCATTTTTAAAAAATATCCCCCGGTGGGACCGGGGGTGTGAGTCTATTTGGATGGATTCTGAGTGCGAGAAGGTTTTAGTCAAAAACTCAAACTCAACTGTGTATTGCCCCCATGGGTTTCCCAACCGCCGCCCAAAGCTTTGTAGATGGCGATCAGGTTGAGCAGCAATTGGGTTTCGCTCTGGGCGAGTTGCGCATTGACTTCCAGTTGCGAGCGCTCGGCGTCGAGTACGCTGAGAAAATCGCCATCGCCGATTTCGAATTTCTGACGGGCGAAGCGCGCCGCTTGTGAACTCGCCGCTGCCGCCTGCTGCAATCGCAGTCGGCGCTCTTCCTCGCGGGAGAAATTCTGCAAGGCGTTGTCGGTTTCCTCCAGCGCGCGCGCCACTGTCTGCTCGAATTCCGCCAGTCGCGCCTGAATGCGGGCGTCCGCCGCATGGATTTGCGTGTGCACGCGTCCCAGGTTGAACGCGGCCCAGCGGATGCTGGGTGCGAACAAAAAGGTTTCCGTCGGCGTCTCGCCCAGGCGCGACCAGTCAGTGGACAAATAGCCCAGACTGCCATTCAAGGTGATGCGCGGATAGAGGTCCGCGACACGCACATTGTATTCGGCCACTGCGCCTTGAAGCGCGAGTTCCGCATATTGTATATCCGGCCGCCGTTGCAGCAGTCCCAGAGGATCGCCCACGGCGAGTGTGGTGGGCAGAGAGGGCAGGGCGCTGTTTTCCGTCAGCATTGCCGCCACCTGCTCCGGGCTCTGGTGGGTCAGAACCGCGAGGCGGTTTCGCGCTGTGCGGATCTGTGCCTGATAGGTCGGAATGCGCGCACGTGTCAGTTCCAGTTGCGCTTGGGCGCGGCTGATATCAAGCTGATCGCCGCGGCCCACTTCGGCAAATTTCTGCGTGAGCTGGAAGGACTGCTCCTGATTGAGTGCGCTTCTCTCGGCGACCTGCAACAGATATTCGCCGCCGCGCAGAGCGATGTAACTGCTCGCCACTTCCGCCGCAATGCTCACCTGCACCGCGCGCAGATTGGCGGCGCGCGCCGCCAATTGCGCCTTGCTCAACTTGACCTGCTGGCGCACGCGGCCGAACAGGTCCAGTTCCCAGTAGGCATCGAATCCGGCTTGATAGGTTTCGCTGATGGCCTCAGTTCCCGGCGGTAATAAATCCGCGCTGGTTTTTTGTCGGTTGGCGGATACATCAGCCTCCACCGTGGGAAACCAGTCGAAACGGCTGTTGCGCAAAAGCGCACGCGATTCTGCCAGTGACGCCTGGGCCACATGTATATCCCGGTTGTGGATCAGGGCCAGTTCCACCAGCTGTTTCAGTGATGCGTCATCCAGTTGCTGCCACCAGGTGGCTTCGGGTTCTGCTTCCTGCAATCGACCCTCCAGAGAAAAATTGGCGGTCATCACCGGCAATTGCGCCTGCTGCGCAACCTTGTCCAGACTTTTGTAACTGGTGCAGGCGCTTGCGAGCAGGGTCAAGGCCAAAAAACCTATGCGGGAAAATGTCATCACAGCATTCATAAAGTGACTCCCGGTTGGACTGATGTGGAAGGCTGGGGATTGTCTGTTGCCGGCCGGTAATAGCTGCCACCTTCGAGCTTGCGCAGCAATACATAGAAAATCGGCGTAAAGAACAGCCCGAAAAAGGTCACGCCCAACATGCCGGAGAACACAGCTATCCCCATCACATTGCGCATTTCCGAACCTGCGCCTGTGGAGAACACCATGGGCGCCACACCCATGATAAAGGCGAAGGAGGTCATCAGAATCGGGCGCAATCGCAGGCGGCTGGCGGTGATGGCGGCCTGATAGGTTTCCATGCCGCGCTGCTCCAGTTCGCGGGCGAATTCCACAATCAGAATGGCATTCTTGCTGGCGAGACCGGCGAGTACGAACAGACTGATCTGCGTAAAAATATTGTTGTCGCCACCGCTGACCCACACACCGAACAGAGCGGAGAGAATGGAAAGCGGCACTATGGAAATCACGATCAGCGGCAGCGCCAGACTTTCGTATTGCGCCGCGAGCACCAGAAATACCAGCAGCAGACACAACGGGAAAATATAAATCGCCGTATTGCCGGACAATACCTGTTGATAGGTGAGATCGGTCCACTCGAATACCATACCGGGCGGCAGTGTTTCCGCCAGAATTTCACTGATGGCATCCTGCGCCTGACCGCTGGAATAGCCGGGTGCGGCATTACCGTTCAGATCCGCGGCGAGATAGCCGTTGTAATGGGTGGCGCTCTCCGGGCCGTAGCTCTCCTGCATCCTGAGCACCGATCCCAGCGGTACCATATCGCCCTGGTTGTTGCGCACTTTCAGATTCATGGCATCCGCCGCGGTTGCGCGATAGGGCGCATCTGCCTGGGCGATCACCTGATAAGTGCGACCAAACTGGTTGAAGTCGTTGATGTAGAGCGAACCCAGGTAGATCTGCATGGTGTCGAATACCTCCTTGATATTCAGCCCCAGCTGTTTGGCTTTGATGCGATCCACATCCGCGTAGAGTTGCGGCACATTGATTTTGTAGTTGGAGTACACGCCCACCAGTTCCGGGCGCTGCCAGGCTTTTTGCTGCACCTGGGCGACCACTTCCGCCAGTTTTTCGTATCCCAGACCTGCGCGGTCCTCAATTTGCAATTTGAATCCGCCGGTGGTGCCGAGCCCGCGCACAGGTGGCGGCGGGAATATGGCGATAAAGGCTTCTTCTATGCCGGCATATTTCGCCTGGAGTTTGCGCGCTATGGCACCGGCGGACAGTTCGTCTCCCTTGCGTTCACTGAAGGGTTTGAGGGTCAGAAACACTATGCCGGCGCTGGCGCTGTTGGTGAAACCGTTGATGCTCAGTCCGGGAAATTGCACCGAGCTTTCCACACCTGGCTCCGCCAGGCCGATTTCACCCATTTCGCGAATCACCGCCTCCGTGCGCGCCAATGTGGCGCCGTCGGGCAGTTGTGCAAAGCCGATGAGATATTGTTTGTCCTGGGGCGGCACAAAGCCTTTGGGAATCGTATTGAAGCCCACCACAATGATCGCCAGCAGCACCAGATAAATACCCACTGCCAGGGATTTGCGCCCGAGCATTTTGCCGACGCTGGTGGAATAGGTGCCGGAGGTGCGGCCGAAGCTGCGGTTGAACCAGCGGAAAAACCGGCCGAATATTTTATCCATAAGCAACGTCAGCCGATCCTTGGGCGCGTCGTGGCCTTTTAATAACAGCGCGGCGAGCGCCGGGCTCAGAGTCAATGAATTGACCGCGGAAATCACGGTGGAAATCGCAATGGTCAAGGCAAATTGTTTATAGAACTGGCCGGTCAGACCGCTGACGAAGGCGATAGGCACGAATACCGCCACCAATGTCAGGGAAATCGCGATGATCGGCCCGCTCACTTCCTGCATGGCTTTATAAGTGGCGTTAAGCGGGGAGAGTCCTTCTTCGATATTGCGCTCGACGTTTTCCACTACGACGATTGCATCGTCCACCACTATGCCTATGGCGAGCACCAGGCCGAACAGCGATAGCGTATTGATGGAAAATCCAAAAGCCCACATCAACGCGAAAGTGCCGACAATGGAAACCGGAACCGCCAGCAGGGGAATAATGGAGGCGCGCCAGGTTTGCAGAAATACCACCACCACAATTACCACCAGAGCCAGCGCTTCCAGCAGGGTTTTGATCACGGCTTTGATGGAGTCCTTCACAAAAATGGTGGGGTCGTAGACCACGGAATAATCCACGCCCTGGGGAAAACGCTCCTTCAATTCCGCCATGGTTTTGCGCACACCTTCGGAAATCTGTATGGCGTTGGCGCCCGGTGCCTGGAATATAGGAATGGCAACGGCGGGCTGATTATTGAGCATGGCGTTCAAACTGAATTCCGCTGCGCCCAGTTCGATGCGCGCAACGTCTCTCAAATGGGTCACTTCACCATTGCTGCCCGCGCGCAGAATGATTTCGCCGAATTCCTCCGGCGAGTGGAGTCGGCCTTTGGCGTTGACCGGCAGTTGCACTTCGACAAAATCGCTGGTGGGGGCGCCGCCTATAACACCTGCGGCCACCTGCACATTCTGTTCGCGTATGGCATTGATCACATCGCTGGCGGTAAGGGAGCGCTCGGCGATTTTTTCCGGGTTCAGCCAGATGCGCATGGCGTAGTCACCGGAACCGAACAACCGGACCATGCCCACACCCTGAACCTTGGCCAGTTCGTCCTTCACATTCATCAACGCGTAATTGCGCAGATAAAGTTCGTCGTAGGTTTTATCCGGCGAAATCAAATGCACCACCATGGTCAGATCCGGCGAACTTTTGACGACGGTGACGCCGGTCTGCCGCGTCACATCCGGTAGGCGCGGCAGTGCCTGGGATACGCGGTTTTGCACCATCTGTTGGGCAAGATCCGGATCTGTGCCGATTTTGAATGTGACAGTGAGCGTCATGCGTCCATCGGTGGTGGCCTGGGAAAACATGTACAGCATGTTTTCCACACCGCTCATTTGTTCCTCCAGCGGGCGCGCGACGGTTTCGGCTATGACTTTGGGATTGGCCCCTGGATAAGAGGCATTGACCACCACCGAGGGCGGCGAGACTTCCGGATATTCGGAAATGGGCAGTTGAAACATGGCGAGCAACCCGGCGATGAAAATCAGCAGGGAAATCACACCGGCGAAAATAGGTCGGTCGACAAAAAAGCGTGAAATATTCATAAAGCGCTCCCAGCGCGCTGGCTGATCGATGATCGATGATCGAGAGGGAGGGGAGGGCGGCCGTTAGTGGGCCGCCACCTGGTTGTCAAAGGTGGTCACGGGCACTGGATTGACCGTGGCGTTGGGGCGCAGATGGGCCAGGCTGTTGACGGCGACGCGCTCGCCGCTGCTCAGTCCGTCCTCCACCACACGGTGGGACTGGTAGTGGCCGCCGAGCCGGACTTCCCGGTACTGCACGGTGTTGTTGTCATCCACCACATAGACGAACTTTTTGTTCTGGTTGGTCCCCAGGGCGCGTTCGGGTATCAGCAGCGCGGATGTGGTGGTGGCGGACCCCAATTGCAGGTCGGCGTACATGCCCGCAGTGAGCAATCCGTCGGTGTTATCGAAGATCGCTCTGGCGCGGATGGTGCCACTGCTGATGTCCAGCCGGTTGTCGAAGGCATGGATGCGGCCTTGATAAACCTTGCCGCTGCCGTCCCCCAGAGTCATTTCCACCGGCATGTCCTGCTGCTGTTGCAGGGTGCGCACGGATTGCAGGTAGGTCTGTTCATTGACGTTGAATTCTGCGTAGAAGCGTTCATCCGCCACCAGGGTGGCCAGCACAGGCGCGTTGGGACCGGCTTCCACCACATTGCCGACGGTGAGTTCCGCCCGGCCTATGCGGCCGCTGATGGGTGCGCTGATATGGGCGTACTCCAGATTCAGCTGGGCCCGCTGCAGGGCGCTCTCCGCGGCCAGCACCTCCGCCTGGGCAACCTGGTGGGCGCTCTGGGCGGCGTCAAAGATGCTTTGGGAGATCAATTGGTCGTTGAGAAGTTTCTGGGCGCGGACGAATTCGTCCCTGGCCAGGGCGGCTCGGGAGCGGGCGGTGGCCACCTGGGCACGGGCGCGCTGCTCTTCGGCCTGGTGGGGGCGCGGGTCTATGACAAATAGAGGATCGCCCTTATTGACCCGCTGGCCCTCCTGAAACAGCACCTGCTGCAATGTACCGCTGACCAGAGGCTTGATCTGGGCGCTCTCCACGGGAGTGAGGCGACCGGCAAAACGGGACCAGGTGCGGATTTCCACGGGTTGCAGTTCCACCACCTCCACCTTGAGGGCGGGGGCGGCCTGTGGGATGGATTCGGAAGCTTTGACGCTTTGTGCGTAATAGAGGCCGGCGGCGGCGATGAGGATCAGTGCGGCCACAAGGGTGGAGATCCCCTGGGCCAGGGAGGAGAGTCGGGCTTGCATGATCAGGCTCCTATGCCAGTAACCAATGAGGTAGGTAGAGAGGGTCAAATCCGTTCAAGTTCACGGGATGGGTGGTATCATACATACCGGTCGGTATGTAATGCAAGCCCCTATTTTGGGGCACGGAAGGAAGAAATTTGTGAACGACTGGCCGTATTAAGGATAAAATTTGAGCTGTGCGCTGTCATATGAGGCAAGACCTTGCCAATTTTTTGTACAGAAGGTACGTTTGGCGCCGCTTACAGACCAAGGTGACTGTTCAGGCAGGAAGATTCGTACCGGTCGGTATCCTGGCATACACCTCACCCTTTTTGCAACGAGAGATCCATGTCCGCTGAAGAAACCAAAATTCGTCTACTGGAAACAGCCCTGGAGCTGATCTGGCAAAGCAACTACAACTCCGTGGGAGTGAACGAAATCTGCAAGCAGGCGGGCGTCACCAAGGGCGGCTTCTATCACCACTTCGAATCCAAGGCGAGTCTGTTCTGTGCCGCCAGTGAATACTACTGGAACGCCATCAAACGGGATCTGGACAGCCTGTTATCCCCGGTGAACACGCCACTGGAACAGCTCGAAAATCTGATCCACTTCATTTTCCGCATCAAGTTTGGCGATGATCCTTCCTGCATTCGCGGCTGTCCGTTTTTCAGTGCCGGTCTGCAGACCGGATGCGAGGACTCGGCGATCAATGACAATCTCTTTCAAATGTCCCAGAACTGCGTGAAGTACAACCTGGCGTTGGTGCGCGCCCTGTCCGCCGCCGGCTACCTGGAAGGGGAGCCGAATGTGGAGCGGGTGGCACGCCTGCTGAGCCAGTATGTGCAGGGCGTATCCAGCTACGCCCGCGTCAGCCGCTGCCAGTGCATGGAAACCGTCAAGCTGGACCTCGCCGAAGCCTTCTACCGCTTGCTGGGGCTGAAGCGCGAGTACTGGTTTGCCGCCAAACCCACCTGGGGTGTGACTGCGGAGCTTTCAAAAGCCGTCGCCGGCTGATTGCTTCCCGAATTCCTTACTGAACCTGGCTCCTGGCAGATTTTTCTGTCCGGAGCTCAGGTTCCATCCCCAAGCTCTGGCGAAAATCGGACCAGAAAAGAGCAAAAATCTGTCGATCTGCTTTACAGGAGTGTCTCCCGGAGGCTGCGGACCGCAGGTGCCCTCGTCCGACGAGCCGATCCAGAAAGCCTGATTTTTCGCGCTTTCAAGGCGCATTGCAGGAACAGAACTGCTCCAACTGGCGCAGATTTTGGAAAATGGCCCGGCAATTGCTGTGATGCCTGAGAATTTAAATGAATCGCTTAAAGCTGACGGCTGATGCGACATGTAAAGGGCCCTTGGGGCCCTTTTTTTTGTTCGTGAGACCGGACTTGAGCCATGGTATCGCCCAAAACTGTGATGCTGTATTCAGGGACTAAGGCCGCCGCGTGATAAGTTCCCCCGCATTTGTCGACGACTGCGGGGGAGCTAATGAGGACAATACTGCGTACTAAAGCGGCTTTGTTGGGGCTGTGTGCTGCCATGGTGTTGAGCGCCTGTGGTGGTACCCAGGGGGCATCTTCCAGCAGCTCATCCGCTAGCAGTGCGTCTTCAAGCAGCTCTTCCTCAAGCAGTTCGTCCTCCAGCACCTCATCGAGTGCCAGTTCATCCAGCTCCGGTTCATCCTCTTCTTCCGGTTCCGTGTACAAGCCCGGCGATCCCATCGTGGGTATGGACATTTCCTATTGGTCCGAGCAATTGGCCGGTGGCGCTCGCTATGTGGATACGGATGGTCAGACCAAGGATCTGCTGGATCTGTTGAAGAACCATGGGGTGAATTTCATCCGCCTGAGAACCTTTGTCGACCCCTGGGTGGCCTATGGCTACGCCTCCAATACCAACGGTTGCCCGGGCAAGAGCGAACCCTTTGCCGGCAAGGAGGACACTGTGCGCACCGCCCAGCGGATCAAAGCGGCGGGCATGGGGTTGCTGCTGGATTTCCATTACAGCGATACCTGGGCAGATCCGGGCAAGCAGATGATACCCGAGGCTTGGCGCGGCGCGCGCAACATAGACGAACTGGCCAATCATGTGCGGCTTTACACCTTGGACGTGCTGGAGGCGCTGCGCGCCGCCAACGCTCTGCCGGATATGGTGCAGGTTGGCAATGAAATCACTCCCGGCATGCTGATTCACCGCCCGTCCGCCAATACCGACTGCTGGGGCAACAATTCTGCAGTTAATACGGCGCTCAACGGCCAGGCCAATAACAACAACTGGGGCAATCTGGCGCGTCTGCTGCGCGCCGGTCTGGAGGCGGTCAAGCAGGTGAGCCCACAGATCAAAACCGTGCTGCATCTCGAAAGCACCGGCAGACCCAGCGATGTGGAGTGGTGGGTGGACAGCGCTCTGCGGCAGAACCTGCAGTTCGATGTGCTGGGCTTCTCCGCCTATGCCGCCTTCCAGGGGCCTGCGTCCAACTGGTCGGGGTACTTCCAGCGCTATGCGTCGCGCTATGCCAACCATGAGCTGCTGGTGGTGGAGTACAACCCGGAGGCGCGCCTGCTCAACGACATAATGCGGGCGTTGCCCAACCGCCGGGGCCTGGGGACCTTTCTGTGGGAACCCACGGAATCCGGCTCCTGGGGTCAGGCCTTGTTCACCCGTTCCGGCAACACCTATACCGCCATACCGGGGCGCTTCCAGGAATACGACGCCATTCGGCGGGACTATGGCTTGTAGAGCCGCTGGGGAGGGTGGTTTCCAGGCAGATGACCGCCCCAACGGCCGGATTTGCGAGGCGCGTCATCAGGGGAGGGCGCATTTTCCGATAATCTCTTTGAGCGGTAACGGTTTACCTATAAATCCCAATAAAAACACAGCTCAGTCAACTCAGGGTGTTCTCCATGAACAGGTCTTTGCTCCCCGCGTCCCTCGCCATTTTGCTGTTGGCGGGTTGTGGCGGTAATACGTCCACCTCCAGCAGTTCGTCTAGTTCCTCCAGCAGCAGCGCCTCCAGCACCAGCTCGGCGAGTTCCAGCAGTTCCAGTTCGTCCACCAGTTCCTCATCGTCTTCCAGCAGTTCCTCCTCCAGCTCAAGCAGCGCCTCCAGCGGCAGCCCCAACGCCAAGCAGATGGAATGGCTGGATCGCGGCGTGGTGGCAGTGAAAGTGAACAACGGTGTTTTCGTATCCTGGCGCCTGCTGGGCACTGACCCTGCGGATGTGGCCTTCAACCTGTACCGCGACGGCACCCTGGTCAATAGCACGCCTCTGACCACTGTGACCAACTATGTGGACCCCGCCGGCGGCAACGCCTCCAGCTATCAGGTGCGCCCGATCATCAATGGCCAGGAGCAGTCGAGTCAGCAGACGGCCACCGTCTGGGGGCAGCCGTACCGCACTGTGAACCTCAACCGTCCCTCCGGCGGCACCACACCCGATGGTGTGGCCTACACCTATTCCCCCAATGATCTGTCCGTGGGAGATGTGGACGGGGATGGCGAGTACGAAATCTTCGTCAAATGGGATCCGTCCAACGCCAAGGACAATTCCCAAAGCGGTTACACCGGCAATGTGTTTATCGATGCCTACAAGCTCAACGGCCAGCGCCTGTGGCGCATAGACCTGGGTCGCAATATCCGCGCAGGTGCCCATTACACCCAGTTCCTGGTGTACGACTTCGACGGCGACGGCAAGGCCGAGATGGCTCTGCGAACCTCCGATGGCACGCGCGATGGCGCAGGCACTGTCATCGGCAATGCCAACGCCGACTACCGCAACAGCTCCGGTTACATTCTCACCGGGCCGGAATATCTGACCGTGTTTGAGGGCGCCACCGGCCGCATTCTCAAAACCATCACCTTCCCCATAGCGCGAGGCAATGTGGGCGACTGGGGTAACAACGAGACCTATGGCAACCGCGTGGACCGGTTCCTAGCGGGTGTGGCCTATCTGGATGGCCTGCGGCCCAGCATGATCTTCTCCCGGGGCTACTACGATAAATCCGTCATCAGCGCCCTCGACTGGCGCGATGGCCAGCTGACCCAGCGCTGGTTGTTCACCGCCGACGGCAACCAGAACCAGAGCTACCGCGGTCAGGGTGCCCACAGCCTGAGCATCGCCGACGTGGACAATGACGGCCGGCACGAGATCATCTTTGGCGCTGCCACTATCGACGACAACGGGCGCGGCCTCTATACCACCAACCTGGGCCACGGCGACGCGCTGCACGTGGCCGACATAATTCCCAGCCGCCCGGGCCTGGAAGTGTTCATGGTGCACGAGTGCCCGTCCTGCTACGGCAATCACGGGGTGGAGGTACACGACGCCCGCACCGGCCAGATTCTCTACAGCGGCAACGGCAACGCCCAGGACGTGGGGCGCGGTCTGGCGGCGGATGTGGATCCGCGCTACCCCGGCATGGAAGTCTGGGCCTCGCGCAACGGCCTGTTCACCGCCTCCGGCCAGGAGCTGTCCACCAAACCCAATTCCATGAACTTCGCCATCTGGTGGGACGGCGACCTGCTGCGTGAGCTGTTGGATGGCACCACCATCTCCAAGTGGAATTACCAGGCGGGGAATTTGACCACGCTGCTCAATGCGGGCAACAACGGCGCCGCCTCCAACAACGGCACCAAGAGCACCCCGGGCCTGTCCGCCGATCTGTTCGGCGACTGGCGCGAGGAGGTGATCTTTCGCAACAGCAACGACGCCCAGCTGATGATCTACACCACCACCACGCCGACCAATCACCGGCTCTACACCCTGATGCACGATCCCCAGTACAGGGTCGCCATCGCCTGGCAGAACGTCGGCTACAACCAGCCGCCCCATCCGAGCTTCTTCTTGGGGGATGGCATGGCGGCTCAGCCGGTGCCGGATATAAAGACGCCGCGGGTCAGATAACCGAACTGCCCCAGCTGCGATGCGCCCCGGTTCGGACGGGGCGCCTGACATAACAATAAAATCTGCGGTGTTCTATGAAAAAAATCGTCTTCCCGGCTTTGATGGCGCTGGCGCTTGCCGCCTGTGGCGGCAACACTTCTTCTGGCTCATCCAGCGCCAGTTCGTCCACCTCAAGCTCATCTTCAAGTTCAAGTGCATCCAGCACCTCTTCCAGTGCTTCATCCTCGTCGAGCACTTCGTCCAGTTCGTCCGGCGCCACCTCAGTCACGACATTGATCGAGGAGACCGACCGCGCCTTCTGCCCCTTCAGCGGCTTTGTGGAGAGCGAGCACGGCGGATTCACTGGCGCCGGCTACGCCAATGTGGTCAATGCTGTGGGCGCCAAGCTGACCTGGGCCCTGTCCGTTGAATCCGCCGGTCGCTACAGGGTGGCGGTGCGCTATGCCAATGGCGGAACCGCCGCGCGTCCGGGCGTTCTGGCACTGGGCCAGCGCAGCGCAACCCTGGACTTCTCCGTGTCCGGCGCCTGGACCAGCTGGCGGGAGGAAACCCTCGACCTGGATCTGGCAGCCGGGACGCACCTTCTCACCCTCACAGCCACGGTCTCTGAGGGACTGGCCAACATAGACTCCCTGGCGCTCACCGGTCCTGGCGCCATAACTGCAGGCTTATGCCCGGACAAGCCGCCCATTACCGTATGGCTGGCTGGAGATTCCACTGTGGCCAACGGCAATACGCCCTGTCCTGTGGGCTGGGGCAAGGTGTTCGGCGCTTTATTCAATGACAAGGTGACCGTGCAGAACGCCGCCGCCGGCGGCCGCAGCGTGCGCACTTGGTTGTATGACGTTTATGAGCAGTTCGGCAATGACGGCGAGTGCCGCATAGCCACCAATGGCGACGGTTCGCCGCAGTTGCAGTCCCGCTGGACCTCCATGTTGGGACAGATGCGCTCCGGCGATTACCTGTTCATACAGTTCGGCATCAATGACGGCGCTACCACCTGTCCGCGCCATGTGGGAAGCAACGCCTTCAGGAACGAATACACCTACATGGTCAACGAGGCCAGAAAGCGCGGGGTCAATCCCGTTCTGTTGACTCCGGCACCGGCGCTCAGATGCAGCGGCAGCACCGCAGTCGCCAGTCGCGGATTCCTCAATGAGACCTTTGCCGTCGGCAGCCAGCTGAATGTGCCGGTGATCGATCTCCATAAACTCGGCACAGATCTCTACAACCGTTTGGGCTTCTGCTCCGTGGCCGGAGGCGATGTCTCCGCAGGAACCACCGGGCCCGTGGGGGAGTTCTTCTGCGACGACCACACCCACTTCGATACGCCGGGTGCACGCCAGATAGCGCGCGTCATAGCCGAGGCGCTGCGCGCCCAGTCCGTTCCATTAGCCGATTATTTGCTGAGCGAGTAAGCCATGGGAGCCATGAATATCTTTCGCCCTAGGGCAGCGGATGGCTGCAAAAACCGCTGGGTTCGCCTGGCGGTGCTGAGCAGTGTGCTTGCAATCCTGTGTGGCTGCGGTGCGGGGGCAGGCGGTAGCAGCTCTTCCAGCTCCAGTGCCAGTTCCTCTTCCAGTTCCAGCGCCAGCTCATCATCCAGCAGTTCCTCCTCCAGCAGCGGCATTGTGCCGGATACAGGCACCCTGACCTTGCAGGAAGGGGACGGCGGCGTCTGCTATTTGCGCGGCGTGGTGGAATCCGAGCACGCGGGTTTCAGCGGCGCCGGCTATTCCAACCCGGAGAATGCCCCGGGTCTGGCACTGGTGTGGCACGTGCACACCACCCAGCCGGGCAATTATCAATTGGTGTTGCGCTACGCCAACGGCGCTGCCGAGACGCGGCCGGGAGTTTTGAGTATCAATGGTCGGGATCAGGCAAATGTGGTTTTCAACCCCACAGGCGCCTGGACCAACTGGCAGGAATTGGCGACCGATATAGCGCTCGCCTATGGCAATAACACCCTCACACTCACGGCCACGGGCTCTACGGGATTGGCGAATATGGATTTCATCCGCCATGTGGGGCGGGATGTTCGCGCCGGCAACTGCGCCACCGCGCTCATAGTCGCGCCGGCCCAGGCGGTGGCAGGTGCAGCGGTGGAATTCAGCGCCCAGACCTTTTCCAAGGGCGGTAATCTGATCACCGCATTCGACTGGAGCTTCGGTGACTCCAGCGCCGCCACAGGTTCGACTGTCAGCCACAGTTACACCTCCACTGGCCGCAAGACCGTCACCTTGACCCTGACCGATTTCAGCGGTGGCCAATCTGCAGTGGAGACCAGTATCGAGGTCAAGCAGATGGCGACGGGGCCCATCAAGGTGTATATCGCCGGGGATTCCACGGTCTCCACCTATGCAGACACCGCCAGCCCCAATGATCAGGCCGGTTGGGGGCAGATGCTGGCTGAGCACTACACCTCCCAGGTTTCTGTGGACAACCGCGCCCTCGGCGGTCGCACAGCGCGCAGGTTCATAGACGAAGGTCATTTGGACGGCATATGGCGGGATATTCGCGCGGGCGATTATCTGCTGGTGCAGTTCGGTACCAACGACGGCCACACCTCCGCGACCTATACACTCAACGGCCAGACCATTCCCTACTATCTGGAGCCGCAGACCGCTTTCAAATCCTGGCTGCAGCGATATGTGGACGGCGCCAAAGCGCGCGGTGTGCAACTGGTATTCGTGACGCCGCCGCCGCGCAACTCCGCCTATTGTACCGGCGCCAATGGCACAGGCGCCCACGCTCAGGCCATGCGTGAGTTAGCGGCCGCCAATGGCGTGCCCCTGGTGGATCTGAACGCGTCCATGGTGGAGTTGCTGAAAAATACCTGTCCTGCCCCTGTGCCGGAAAGAATCTATCTGGTGCGCGCCGACGGCAGTATAGATGGCACTCACTTTCAGGAATACGGCGCCCGCGTCATGAGTTCCATGGTGGCGCAGGCCATGGCCAGGGCGGGATTGTCGATCGCGCAGTTTGCGCGCTGAAGCGCCGCTATCTATTGACAACGGCCTGCGATATCAACGGCATCGCGGGCCGTCGATTTTTTGAAGCCAGCGATTGCAGGATTTACAAAACCTTCTCCTCCAATCTCCTGTCCTGAGTTGTCAGGACTTTTTACAACCTGCCGATTTATTCACATCTTAAATTTTTCAAATTTGAATCCCATCCCGTTCCAGCCCAATAAATCCGGGTATCTGTGCGTCAGCTAACAAATTATCGAGTCATCGGAGCTGTGTGGGCATGGCGGTTGCTTAGTAGCTCTCGCTGATCACTAAGCTACGCCTGCACCTCGTGTTCCTCCGCTGGTCGGCGTCAGCTTTATAAAAATATACGGTTGAATAAGGCAGTTACCGATGCAAAAGCTTTCCGCCCCGTCTTTTATGAACACCTTCAGAATCAAAGCCCTGGTATTGGCAATCGCTTCCCTGTCGACAACAGGCATTCAGGCTGCACCCGCAGGCGGCGTTGTGGTCGGCGGTTCCGGCAATATTTCGCAATCGGGAACCGATACCACAATCAACCAGAATTCCGAGCGGCTCGCGTTGGAGTGGGACAGCTTCAACGTCAATGTCAATGAACGTGTGCAATTTATTCAGCCCGGCAGGGATTCAGTGGCACTCAACCGGATACTCGGCAACAGTGGTTCGCAGATATTGGGACGCATAGACGCCAATGGCCATGTGATTCTGATGAATCCCAACGGCGTATTTTTCGGCGCTGATGCCCAGGTGGATGTGGGCGGTCTGGTGGCCACAGGTCTGAATATCAATGCCCAGGATTTCATGAATGGTGACCTGGTGTTCTCCGGTGTGGATGGCACATCCGGTGTGGTGATCAACCAGGGACTTATTCAGGCGGCGGTCGGTGGCAATGTGGCTCTACTGGGAAAATCCGTCGTCAACGAAGGTTTGATCAGCGCTCACTTGGGCCATGTGGCTCTGGCATCCGGCTCTGAAGCGGTGGTGACCTTTGACAGCGAAGGCCTGATAGGTGTGCGCATAGATCAGGAAACCCTGGCGGAAGAATTGGGCAGCGCCTACGCAGTAACCAATGCGGGCACATTGGAAGCCAAAGGTGGAAAAATTCTGCTCAGCGCCAGTGTCAGCAGTGACCTGTTCAGCGAGGCGGTCAACCATGGAGGTTTGAACAGCGGTACCGAGGTTGTGTTGCATGACGACGGCAGTTTCTCCTTGGGCCGCGGCAATGATTTGCTCAACACAGGTGTGGTGGATGTGTCAGCAAGCGATGCATCCGGAAACGCAGGTTACATAGTGCTGGCGGCTGAAAATATAGATCAGAGCGGCGCCTTGCTTGCCAACACTACCAATGAAAGTGCCGCCGGACAGATTTATCTGGAATCCGATAGTGAAATCCGTCTGACGCAGGACAGCCGCATGGAAGCCTTGTCCGCCGGTGTCGGTGGCAAAGTGCGTTTGGTGGCCGACATCATCACAGGTCATGAAGATGCCGTCGTAGATACCAGCGGCAATGTTCTGGTCACAGGCTATCTTGATGTTGAATTGCCGCAGATCAATGCCAACCATTTTTATCTGAACAGTATCGGCACGGTTACCCAGAACGGCGCTGCGCAAATCAGCGGCAACACCCACATAGAAATTTATGCCGGCGCGGATGTGCTGCTGGATGCTGACAATGATTTGAGCAGTCTGTCTGTGGACGCCGGCCACACCAGCCAGATCCAGGTGACCGAACGCGATGGTTTGGTGCTGAAATCCATTGATCTGCAGGATTCATCCCTCAGTGTCACATTGATCGGTGAAGACGCAACTCTGATTCAAGAAACCGGCAGCGACATTATCGTGGACGGCAGTTCCCTGTATCTGTCTGCGGATCATATTCGTCTGGGCGAAGGCGACAGCCGCATCCGCGTTTATATGGGAGAGCTGCATCTCGAATTCGGTCGCAGCATAGACACCAACGGTTCCATCGAACTCGAACCTTTGAGTGATGACATCGCCGCTAACAGTGCGCGGGTGGTGGGTCGCGATCTGCAATATGGCGATGAATTTTTGCATCTGGAGGGCGACCGGGAGATAGATATCAAGGTCGCGTTGGAATCCAACCTGGTGGATCTGGCGATTCACCGCATGACTGGAAGCAACGCGGCTCTGCTCGGCTATGTGGAGTCCTACCAGACCGGCCCCATTCGCTTGAGTGGAACCCTGACCTGGAATTCCTACGCCGCCCAACTGGACCATCCGGAAAACGATGTGGCTATGCTGGAGGGAACTGGCGGCTGGGCGTTCGGCGGTCTGGAATATGTGGATAAAAATGATCTGATCCTGGGCGACCTGATCACCGGCAGTGAAGTGTCCGTCGATATACGCTCCGTCGGTGCCAATGCCACTTTGCAACAAGCTGCCGGCACTATGCTGAAAGCGGATTTCATAGATCTGCAGGCGCACAATATCAACCTGGGTGCGGAAGGCGAGAGCGAGCTGAAGGCAGGTTATGTGCTGAATATCACTTTCGGCGGCACGCTCGATATCAATGGTCCCTGGCATGTGAGTTCATATGCCCCGGTATTCAGAGTGTTCGGTAACAATGACAACAATCGGTTGATATTCGGTCCCCACAGCACCAACACCACATTCCTGCTAGACAACATGGGCACGCTGCATATAGATCTGGGCGGCGGCAATGATCGAGTGATATTCAACAGCGCCTTTGTGCTCCACCCCAGTGAATATGCCTACTATCTCCTGGATCTCGGCGCAGGTGCAGATTGGATTGATCTCGACGAAGACATGTATATCCCGCTGCTGTTGGGCAGCGGAAGGGATCGGGTGCGCCTTGGAAATGCGGCGATCCACTACGAGGCGATCGATTATGATCCGAGTGAGGATGTGTTGTACGTTCGGCCGCCCGCCGGTTGACAGACGATAGGAATCGAGATTTCGGCCCAGGCGGGACCTGTATTTTCAGACAGTTTTCATCCGCCGCGCTGAGGGCGTGTGGCGCGGACAGGGAAGTTTTGTTCAGATGAATCGCAGCAGTGCGGAATATTCGTTCAGTATTTGAAGTTGGCGCATAAATTAGGGATTTAAATGAGCATGCTGGCGCGCGTAACCTTGTGCCGGGGTTGTGAAGAGGATTTTCAAACCCTATGATCATCCACTGAATTTTTCACGCGTCGTATGACCACAACCTTTGCAACTCGATTTGTACCCTGTGTCTGCTGAGGAATAAATAATTCCGCAATTTTTTCTCTATAACATCGGTTGCGTTTGCACGCGCAAATGCAGAATGTCCGGTGTTCGGGCCGGGGTGAGTGTCATTTCAGTAGGGATGGGAGTATGAACAGAGATTCCACAATCATATCCATGGCTTTGATCGCAACCGGTGTTGCGACCTGTCTGCTGCTGGGCAATCCACAGATGGACGGCTGGGGTGCGCTGCAGCAGAGCGCAGCGGAGAAATCTCTGCAACCACCGGTTTACCGGCCCGAGGAAAACGCCGCGCAAAAGCTGGAACAGATTGAAGCCGAAATGGCGATGCTGAAGGCGCAGATGGATATGCTGTCGAAAAGATTGGCCGAATCCAGACCGACGCTCGTCTCGTCGGATCTGCAAAAGCGCGAAGAGGTCAATCGCGGGATCGTGTTTGACAAAGGCCCTGCCATTCTGCGCGAAGGTGACGGGCTGCTGGCGCCGGTTGCGGAAGTGCTGCCGGACAATTTGTGAACCAGTTGAACATCTGTCTTTCCTGCAGTCGACGTTTTAAAGCGTCCTGGTCTTCCAAGGATTAAATTTCTCGTTGCCTTACGGGGTGGCGTTATTCTGCAACATGCATATCACTCAAGTGAGAGGGAACAGATCATGCAATTACAATTGACTTTGTCAGCCTATAAAAAATTCCTGAAGGAATTCCGCGCCGCAGATATCGCGAACGCAGGTTCAGGTGCGGAAACCAGGGTGGATTATCCTGGTTGCAGCTTCTTTTTTCAGTCGCCGAATTTCAAATTGGTGGCTTATCAGCGCAATGGTCAGCAGCGGATAAATCTGACCAACTATAATCACGTCAACAATCTGGGGGTCAAGGATCTGGCGGCTTTTACCAGTGCTTTGGCGGTGGGAGGTAATACTTCAACCATAATGACAGCCGCCTTGAGTCTGGTGGTGATCATCACTTCCGAAGCGGCGCGCTCCCGGGTAGTGGAAGAGGCCATGTGCAAGGTCATTACCGGGACCCCTGTGAATATCGACAATTATGAATTTCTGTTCAAAGCCTATAATCAACCGGCGCGTTATAACGGTTATCTGAAACCTAATTCAGATTATTCCGAATACTGGCGCCCCCTGAGAAAAGAAGACTACGACCGCTTCTTCAGTTCCGGGGAATACACAGGTGATCTCAAGGGCATCAAATCAGCGTTGGCTTTGGTTTAATCGGGTGATTGCATTAGATGTGGAACAGGGGATGCGAAGGGCATTCCCTGTTCATTCATTCACTGATCTCCGCCTGTAAAGACGCATAGACACAGCGCAACACATCGTAGTCATAGGCCCCGCCCAGCTCTTCATAAACCGGTTTGAGTTTGAAGGCTTCGCCGGAGTGCGCGAGCAGCACATCGACAATGTTATCCAATTCCTCTTGAGGTAGCTGCACCACCTCTTCCAATTGCAGGTGCCCCTGTTCAATCAGTTTGGTGATGTGGGAATACACTGTGGTTGTGGACAGTCCCCTATGCCGGGCGATCTGCGGAATATCCATGCCGGCGCGCACTAGGCTGAAGGTTTCGTGTTCGGTGGCACTCACCTGGGTGGGGTCCTGGCTGTAATTGCGTATCTGCTCCAAATGTTCGCAAATGGCGGCGAGAAAAGGCTCGCCGTAGCGGGCGAGTTTGCCTGCGCCTATACCGGAAATATGTTCCATGGCGGCCAGAGTCGTGGGGCGCAGACGCACCAGTTCCATCAGCGTGGCATCGTGGAAAATCACATAGGGTGGCACGCCCTGCTCCTGGGCGAGTTTGCGGCGCAACTCGCGCAGGCTGTTCCACAGTGCCTGATCCGGGCCGCTCAGCCCGTCCGCCGATACGCGGCTGGCGCTGCGGGTTTTGGGGAGCGTGGTTTTGCTTTCGCGGCGCAGTTGGATGGATTCCTCTCCCTTGAGCAGCGGGCGGCATTTTTCCGTTAATTGCAGACCGCCAAAACCCTCCAGATCCGTTTGCAGATATCCGCGCGCCGCCAGCTGACGAAACACAGAATGCCACTGGGCCGTGTCCAATTCCTTGCCTATGCCGAAGGTGCTGAGCTGCTCGTGCCCGAATTGCGTCACCTTGGTGGTGGCTTTGCCGAGCAATATGTCGATCAGGTGATTGACGCCGAATTTCTGTCCGCTTCTGTAGCAGCAGCTCAGGGCTTTCTGCGCGACCGTGGTACCGTCGAAAGTCTCCACGGGATTCAAGCAGGTATCGCAATTGCCGCAGGGTGGATGATTGTTTTCGCCGAAATAGGCCAGTAGCGCCTGACGGCGGCAGGAGGTGATTTCGCACAGACCCAGCATGGCGTCCATGCGGTGGCGTTCTATGCGCTTGAATTCCTCATTGGCCGGGGACTGGGCCAGCATCTGTTTGAGCTTGAGCACGTCCTGCACGCCGTACACCATCCAGGCGGTGGCGGGCTCGCCGTCGCGGCCGGCGCGACCGGTTTCCTGATAATAGGACTCGATGCTTTTCGGCAGATCCAGGTGGGCCACGAAGCGTACGTCCGGTTTGTCTATCCCCATACCGAAGGCGATGGTGGCCACCATTATCAGACCGTCTTCCCGCAGAAATCGGTCCTGGTGCTGCTGCCGCTGCTGGCTCGAAAGGCCAGCGTGGTAGGGCAGGGCGTTGAATCCCTGTTGCACCAGCCAGTGGGCCGTCTCTTCCACTTTGTTGCGCGACAGGCAATAGACAATGCCGGCATCCGTGGGATGCTCACGGCGCAGAAAGCGCAACAGCTGCGCGCGGGCGTCCTGCTTGGGTTCTATGCGGTACTGGATATTGGGCCGGTCAAAGCTCGCGACGAATTGCCGGGCGTTTTCCAGTTGCAGGCGCTTGATGATTTCACTGCGGGTGCGGGCATCGGCGGTGGCGGTGAGGGCGATGCGCGGCACCTGGGGAAATTGTTCGTGCAGCAGGCTGAGCTGCAGATAATCCGAGCGGAAGTCGTGCCCCCACTGGGATACGCAGTGGGCTTCATCTATCGCGAACAGCGCCAGCGGCACCTGATGCAGCAATTCCAGCATACGCGCTTGTATCAAGCGCTCCGGCGCTATGTACAACAGCTTGATCTGCCCGCGCCGCAAACGCTGCTCTATGGCCCACTGCTCATCGGCGCCGAGGCTGGAATTCAGATAGGCAGCGGCAATGCCCAACTGTGCCAGGGCATTGACCTGATCCTGCATGAGCGCGATCAACGGCGAAATCACCACCGCCAAGCCCTCGCGGGCCAGGGCCGGGATCTGGTAACACAGGGATTTGCCACCCCCAGTAGGCATCAGCACCAGCGCATCCGATCCTTCGCAAAGGCTTTGAATGATCGCTTCCTGCTGACCGCGAAAGGCGGGGTAGCCAAAGGTGTTTTGCAGAATGTGCACAGGGGTGTCGGTCATGGCGGGGCAGTTTACCGACTTGATGGGGGCAATGCACCCAAGCCCGGAATGGCGACAGCAAATATATTTCATCCATCTTCATTCATGCTGTGCGGTAAGGCGTCAGGGGGTTGAAATAAAAAGGCCGGCATTCATGCCGGCCTTTGGGGGCTGCTCGCTGGCGTCAGCGATCAAAGCGCCGCTCGATTCTCGGCTGTTCAACCCGTGGAGTTGAGTCGTGGCGCGGTTGGGATTGGGGGCGGTGGGTTTCGAATCTGCGCGGCGGTGTTTCGACTCTCTCCCTGGGCCGGGTTTCCTGGCGTACGGTTTCATTGCGGCGGCCTGTGTCGCGGTTCTGCCAAGTGTTTTCCCGATGCTCGGTTTTCACTTCCCGCTGTTCTGTGCGTTCGGCTTTCACCTCACGACGCGGCTCGGTGCGCTCGATTTTCACTTCCCGGCGCTGCTCTGTTCGTTCGGTATTTTGCGGGTGTATCCGCTGGACATCATCGCGGCGGTTTTCGCCGGTGCGCCATTCCGCGGGGGGGCGGCGTTCCTGATCTTTGCCATCTGTGCGCGGAGACTGACGGGGACGGTTGTCGTCACCGCGGCGCTCCCGATCGCCGCCGTCACGCCGGTTCTCAAAGCGCGCTGTGGATTTGGTGTCCTGCTTGGCTCCCGCGTCGGGCTGGCGCTCGCGTTTGCTCTGGTCGTGGCGCTGATTGAATGTGGTGGTGCCGGAATCGCGGCGGCCCTGGTGGCTCTTGCCGTCCTGGTCGCGCTTGTGGCGGTCGACATCTGGGCGGTGCGGTTCGCGGCCTTTTGTTTCGGCGCGGCGATTGTCCCGGTGGTTGTCGGCGCGCCAATCGCGGCTGAAGCGCCCGCTGTCGACCCGGGGCTGATATTTGTTGTGCACATGCTCATGGCGGTAGGCGATGTTGCGGCGATGTTTGGGGTTGTGCTGCCAGTGGTGCGCTCCGTGATAGTGGGCGATCTTGGGGGCGCTGTAGTATCGCGGGTGGTGATGGTGGTGGTAGTCGATCACCACCACGCGGCGTTGGTGCCAGTGGGGTGAGCTGAAGAAAAAGCCGGCGGTCAGAATGGTGCGGGGACCCCAGTAGAAGGTGCCCACCCGGACAAAGTGAGCCGGGCGCGGCCAATAGACGGGAGGGTAGGCGTCCCACCACCAAGAACCGTAAACCACGCGGGTGTCGTAATAGGGGATATACACCACCCGCTCCACCACCGGCTCAATCACTATGATCTTTTCCTCGCGCACCACCTTGGTGTACTCGGTATCGCGCAGATTGCCGGAGGCATAAGCCTTGTCGCGCAGCGCCTGTATGGTGTCCATCACCAGCCCTTCATCGGCGAGGAAGGCATCCCCCAGACGCTGGGTCCAGTCCAGATCCTCACTCATGCGTCGCAGTATGTCGGGGAAAGCCACCAGGGCTGTGACACTGGGGTCCCAATCCTCCAGCTCGGCGGCGTTGACCGCATCCTCACCCTTCAGGTGGGGGTTGGCCCTCACCCAGCGGTCCGCCTGTACCACCTCCAGGGGATAGGTGGCGGCGATGAGTATGTGGGACAGCACCGTGTCCGGGTAGAGCGCTATAGGCGCGAGCATCTGGTCCAGCTCAGCGCGGCTGAAGCTAGACGACTGGCTGTGGCCAGGGACGGAGAAGAGTGCCAGCCAGAGGCTGAGCAGAGCGGTGGTGAGGGCTTTCATAGGCCACTCCTTCAAGCGATGGTCGGAGAAAATCCGTGGATTTCACGGTTCTGACCTCAGTTATAGGCATCCGTGCCTTAATTGCAGCTGAATTGTTCCGCCATCAACGCAGTTGTTGCGCCAGCAGTTGCAGTGGATGGGGCAGCTTCATGAAAGCTTCGCGCTTGACCTGGGAGCGGCAGGAGTAGCCGGTGACGGCCAGTTTGCCCTGGTTGTCCTGGGCCATGACCGCACCGCGCCAGCTCTGCAGGAAGATCTGGCTGGACGTCTCCCGATGGGCGGTTTCGTGGCCATAGGTGCCGGACATGCCGCAGCAGCCCGTGGGCACCACCTCCAGGCTCTGCCCCAGGGCGGCAAATACCTGCTGCCAGGCGGCTATGGCCGCGGGCGCATTGGTTTTTTCCGTGCAGTGGGGCATGAGTTTGAAGGCGCCGCCCTCGCGGAACAGGGATTTGCGCTGCTGCAGGTGTTCCTGCTTGTCCAGCAGCCACTCCTGCAGCAGCTGCACCTTGGGCGTCGCGCCCTTGCCCAGCGCCTGGACATACTCGCTGCGGAAGGTGAGGGTCATGGCCGGATCTATGCCCACCAGGGGGATCTGCTCTTCCGACAGGCGGCGTAGCAGCTGTGCTTGTTTGTCCGCCACCTTGCGGAAGCCGTGCAGAAAGCCGTGCACGTGCAGCGGCTTGCCGTTGGCGCGGAAGGGCGCCACCATCGGCTTGAAGCCCAGCTTGCGCAGCAGCAGGGCTATGTCCAGCACCACCGGCGCCTCGAAGTAGCTGGTGAAGGCATCCTGCACCAGGATCACCGTCAGCGGCTTGTCCAGGGCGTTGAGTTTCTTCAAGCCCGCCTCCGTGGCCAGAGGTATGTCGTTTTCCTTGAGCAGGCGCTTGAGGGGGCGGGGCGACATGGCCGGCGGATCTTCAAACCCCAGGCCGCGGGATAGCACCCAGCGGCTGAGCTTGTTCTGGGTGAGGGCGTTGTAGATCCCGGGCGCCACTGCCGCCACCGGCAGCACGAACTCCAGGGCGCCCACCAGATAATCCTTCAGCGGACGCAGATAGCGGGTGTAGTAGAGCGCCAGGAATTTGCTGCGGAAGCTGGGCACATCCACCTTGATGGGACACTGACCCGTGCAGGACTTACAGGCAAGACAGCCGGCCATGGCGTCGTACACCTCATGGGAGAAGTCATATTCCCCGCGCTTTTTCCCGCGGGTATTGCGGAACTTCTGGGGCAGCAGCTTGAGGGACTGGATGGCGCTCAAGGGTTGGGCCAGGGCGGCCATGGGGTCATAGCCGCGGTCGCTCAACTGTCTCAGCCATTCACGCAGCAGAGATGCCCTACCCTTGGGGGAGTGCACGCGCTCGCGGGTCACCTTCCAGGAGGGGCACATGGCGTCGTGGAAGCTCCAGTTGTAACACAGGCCGTTACCGTTACAGTGCACAGCCTCGCTGAAGCCGTTCCAGGTGCGGACCTCTATGTAGCGATCCGTCTGGCCGCGGGTGGGGACACCGTCGATCTTGAGCAGATCCTGATCGGCGGAGGGAGTGGCGATCTTGCCCGGATTCAGCTGGTTGTGGGGGTCGAAGGCAGCTTTGATGCGTTGCAGCTGTGGATAGAGTTCGCCAAAGAACTTGGGGGCATATTCCGAGCGCACGCCCTTGCCGTGCTCGCCCCAGAGCAGTCCGTGGTACTTGTAGGTCAGCTCCGCCACCTGGTCGGAGATCACCCGCACCAATTTCTCCTGCTCTGGGTCTTTCATGTCGATGGCGGGGCGCAGGTGCAGCACACCCGCGTCCACATGGCCGAACATGCCGTAGGACAGACCGTAGTCATCCAGCAGTATGCGCAGCTCTTCTATGTAGTCGGCCAGATGTTCCGGCGGCACTGCAGTGTCTTCGATAAAGGGGATGGGCCGCGCCTCTCCCTGGGTATTGCCCAGCAGTCCCACGGCCTTCTTGCGCATATTCCACAGGCGGTTCAC
>Ga0065721_10048941_pt1 | contig 58314 bp, 43 predicted proteins | sample Mesricmetagenome_FD_59108 | JGI IMG/M metagenome (GOLD analysis project Ga0065721, IMG submission 59108) | Mesophilic microbial community from rice straw/compost enrichment Sample: eDNA_1 v2 (version 2) | ecosystem: Engineered > Solid waste > Grass > Composting > Bioreactor | place: USA: Davis... | reverse complement strand
AAGAGAAACCTGGGACTGATCGTAGGGCTTGAAAACTACAGCTGTTGATCGTTTTGTTCCCATGACCAAATTTAACCAATCAACTCCCAATAAACAAAAAGAGGTTGACCTTTTGAGACAACCTCTTTTTATTCAGCTATAAAGCTCTATTACTTCAATTCAAGGAACTTATTGTATTCAATTTCCTTTTGCTCCAGCTTTACAAGGCCTTTTACGAAATCGAACACCTTCTGCGCTTTAACTTCATCAAACAACCTGTTAGCCTGCTCTTTATCGCTCAACAGCTGAACCGCAAATTGTGCCAGTTGCTGATCAGTCACCTCTTGTCCGGGATTATACATCTTGATCTGAGCCGAAATACGGTCTTTGGCCAGCGAAAGCACTTCTTCGTATTTAACCTCTAAGCCATTCTGGGTGATGATACGGTTCTCGATCAGGGTCCACTTCAGGTTCTTCAGGAAATCTGCAAAACCTTCTTCCAGCTCATCGTCCTTGATTTCGGGATTCGTGGCCTTCAGCCACCGCTTCAGGAAAGCTTCCGGGAATTCAACGTTCACCGCGTCCAGTCCCTTCAAATAAATATCGTTCTGAAGCTTCTGCGTAGCGTTCTGCACCAGCATGCTTTCAACTTCTTCCCTGACCTTGTTTTTGAACTCTTCTTCAGTCGTTACAGTACCTTCACCGAAAAGCTTGTCATAGAAATCCTGGTTTAGTTCCGCTTCTTCCAGCCGGTTGACATTTTTGACGCTTAACTTGAACGTTGATGGCTCAATAGCCGCAACGTCCTCATCCTTTACGGCCAATAACCGGGCAATCTGCGACTCCTCCTTAAAGGCCTTTTTGATGTCGACGGTCACTTCATCGTCCTTCTTTAATCCAATAAGAGATTTTTTGATCTTCTTGTCATCCACCAGATCCGTGCGCACGGAAGCGGTATTGACGATACCTCCTTCGATAGCGTTGCCTTCAGCATCGACCTGAACCAGTTCTGCGTATAATACATCTCCGTCTTCAGAAACCTCCGGATTGGTCATTTTGCCATAGCTACGGCGAAGGTTTTTGATGCGTGATTCCAAAGTTTCCTCATCCGCCTTAATTACATATTCGGTAAACTTTGTCTTTGCGGTAAAGGGAACATCGAACTGGGGTGCTAGCCCGATCTCATAGCGGAACGAGAAGCTGTCCTGAAAGTCCCAGTTGTATTCGTTTTTATCGTCTTCCTCCGGCAATGGCTGACCGAGAATCTCCAGTTTGTTTTCGCCGATGTAGGTATTGATTTTGTCACTTACCAATCGGTTGACTTCATCGAAAAGGATGGCTTTTCCGTATACCCGCTTGATATGCGAGGTCGGCACCATACCGGGCCGGAATCCCGGCAATTTTGCTTTCTTGGCTTGTTCCTTGATGGCCTTCTCTACTTGGGGATTGTAGTCCTCGGGAGCGAGATCTACCGTGATTACGGCATTGATTTCGTCGATGTTCTCGTGTGAAATGTTCATACTCAATTTTAAGCGTTTATCGCATTCATATAAAAAATCCTCCCGAAAACATCGGGAGGACTCAAGTGCGGAAGAAGGGACTCGAACCCCCACGCCTTTCGGCGCCAGATCCTAAGTCTGGTGCGGCTACCAATTACGCCACTTCCGCATAGGACTTTTATTTTGGACTGCAAAGGTAACGCTTATTCCTGAAAAAGGCAATAGGTTTTTTCTTTTTAATCATTCCGCCGGCCAAATACCGAGAAATGCACATACTTTCCCGGTCTGGCTTTCATATCTGCGATAAGTTCCTCCAGATTTTTAGATGCTTGGTTCAGATTATTATACAGTTGTTCGTCATTGAGCAGCATTCCGATGGACCCCTCCCCCTGATTGATCCGGTTGGTGATCGACTGGAAGTCGGCCATTGCCCGGTTTGCGCTGGTGATGGTTTCGGCAAAGTTAGCCCTGGCAACCTGATCGGTTATGCTGTCCAGGTTAACGAGCACCTTAGCGATACGTTCGTTATTGTCTTTCAGGTTACCCGTAATCGATTCTACGTTGGCCACAATATGGCTGATGCGATTGCGCTCAGAAACAACCAGCCCATCCAGTTGTCTTGTTATCCCTTCCAGGTTCTGAAGCGAATTGGCTATACTGCTGATGCTGCGGTTAAAATTCCGCTGGAAATCCGCATTAATCGTATTATTAATGGAGCTTAGAACGGAATCCAATGCCAGTGCTATATCCTCTGCCTTTTTCTGGATTGGCTCTACCTGTTCCATGATGTTCTTTTGGATGCCCGCCTGAAGCTCGTCCCCGTCTTTTGCATACTGCCTACTGTCACCCAACTCAAAGATGATTGCCTTTCCGCCAAGCAAATCGGTACTGGCGAGACGGGCCACCGTATTAGCGGGAATGGCATAGCTTTCACTCACCTTGAACTCCGTGCGGATGCGCCCGTCCTCCTGCAGCTTCATATCAGAAACACGGCCGATCTGATAGCCGTTCACAAGGATCGGCTTGGATTCGGTAAGCCCATCAACCCGTTCGTAGGTCGCATAAAAGGTCTGATCACTACTGAACACATCATTCCCCTTCAGGAAACTGTATCCTAATATTAATATGGCAATGGCTACCACCGCCAGTATGCCTACTTTGGTTTCGTTTGCTATCTTCAAAAGGCCTCCTTTTTTGATTCTGCTTAAAGCAGCAGACGCTATGCTCCGGCGTTCGCTTTCCGTCGCCACCAGAAAAACACAGCCAGCACTCAATTGTTTATAATAGTAATAGCCCTACCACTGACCACCGATCACTGACCACCGATCACCGCTCTACCTGCCGCTTATACGCTTTTATTGCGTCCACCAGATTCTTGACGATCTCGGCCTGTCCTTTATCAGACATCATATAGCGTTCTTCATCGGGATGGCTGATGAATCCGATCTCCGTCAGAACAGCAGGCATACCGGCTCCAGCCAACACTTGCAAACCAAGCTCCTGCACACCGCGGTCTACCCTTCCCGATTTAGCGTATTGTTGTTGAATAAATGAGGCTAAATGGATACTTTGTTCCCGGAATTGGTTTTTCATCAGTGAAAACAAAATATAGCTTTCCGGATCTTTAGGATCAAACCCTTGATAATTCTCCTTGTAGTTTTCTTCCAGCAGAATGTCCGCATTTTCCCGTATCGCTGCGTCTTGCTCGCTTAACCTGTGGAAGCCTGACACGAAGGTCTCCGTACCCCTGACCTGCGACCGCCTCGACGCCACGGCATTGCAGTGCACGGAAATAAACAAGTCAGCCCGCTTCTCATTTGCAAACTCTATGCGTTTATACAGATCCACATTCACGTCAGTCGTGCGCGTATAAAACACTTTAACGCCGGGGATCTGTTCCTCAATGGCCTTACCTAGCTTGAGCACAACCTGTAAAGCAATATTCTTTTCAATAGATAAGGCCCCTCGCGCCCCGGGTATATGTCCCCCATGTCCGGCATCCAGCACAATTGTGCGTACCGCATATATCGAATCTACATACTTATTTGCTAAAGTTGCCGTTGGAATAGTAATGAACAGGGATAAGAAGTAAATTGTATACCGCGTGAAACGTTTATTGATCATCTCGTTTTTATAGGGTCTGTTTTCTATTCATGCACACGTTGTCGCTAAAAGAATACCACACTCGTCTTTTTCAAGGCTGAGACCGTTACGTGAATATTTTTAATTAATTTTGTGCACAATTCCGATTTATTGCAAAAATAATATTCGTTGTCAAATTTGAAGTCTGTTGCTGTTTTTTTTTCGCACATCTTATTCTTTTTAACGGCTTTTCCGGCCCTATCGATATACGGGCAGGAAATTTCAAGGCCGGACAGCAGCCGCAGCACATTGACTGATACTTTGACTGTAGATTCGCTGGCCGCTGACTCGCTGCGTAGCGGTCAGGATACCACAAAGCAGGCTGATAAGGAAGGGCTGCAAGCCATGGTAACCATTGTAGCAGCTGATTCCCAGGTAACTGACCTAAGAACCAACCTGGTCCATTTATATGGAGAAGCAAAAGTCAAGTATGAGGGTTTTGAGCTTTCAGCAGATTATATCCGCGTAAATCAGCGTGAAAACGAAGTGTTTGCTAGCGGCCGGACCGACCACAACGGGAAATACGTAGGCCGTCCCATTGTTATTTTTCCTAACGAAACGCCGAAGGCGGTAGACTCGCTCCGGTATAATTTTAACACCGCTAACGGGATCACATTCGGTATATTTACGGAAGTTGAGGGCGGTTTCATCCAGGCCAGCAGGGTGCGGAAAAACCAATATAATGAAATGTCTCTCTATCACGGCATGTACAGCACTTGTAACCTTCCGCAGCCGCATACCCATTTTGGTATTCAGATCAGCAAAGGCGTGGTCACCGAAAACCAGATCATCTCCGGGCCGGCCTATCTGGTAATGGAAGGCGTGCCGCTGCGCTTCGTCACTGTCCCGTTCGGGTTTTTCCCAAAACCTAATAAAAGGGCCTCCGGTTTTCTCTTTCCGACCTTCGGCGAAGAGTTCTCAAGGGGCTTTTTCATGCGGGATATTGGTTGGTACCTAGCGTTTAATGACTATTGGGACAGCGAAATCCGCGGCACATTGTATTCCAAGGGATCCTATGAGGCTTCTATCCTCTCCCGGTACCGCGTGAATTACAAGTTTGACGGCGGCTTCAATCTCCGCTACGCCAACACCAAAAACGGTGTGGAAGGCACGAGCCAATACCGGTCTACCAAAGACTTCAATGTGACCTGGAACCATAGTCAGCGGCAAGAGGCCAATCCGGGCACCACATTCAGCGCCAACGTAAACTTCGGTACAAGTTCCTATTTTCAGAATACGGCCGCCGGCGCTACCTATGATTATGACCAGCTGACCCGGAACAATATGTCTTCAAGCATCAGTTATGGAAAGACATTTGCTGACGGCAAGGTAAACTTCACGTCCAGTCTGAGCCACCGCCAGGACATGTCACGGGGGGAAGTTTTTCTTGAGCTGCCCACATTCGCTTTAAATGTAGCTTCTTTTAACCCCTTTGATTCGAAAGACCGCGTGGGGGAGCAGAAGTGGTATCAACGCATCACTATGGGCTATTCCCTTCAGGGGAGAAACTCTGTGACCTCCCAGGAAGCCGGTCTCTTCAGCGAGGAAACGCTCAGCAAATTCCAGAACGGTTTCCAGCACCAGATCCCGATCAACCTGTCACTCAATGTGCTAAAGTACTTTCAATTTAACACAAGTGTGTCCTACACCGAGCGCTGGTACCTGCAAAGCTACCGCAGAAGGCTGGAGAACGCGCCTGCAGGGTTTGAGGAAGTCCGCGACACGGTGCGGGGTTTCAACCGGGCCTATGATTATTCCATGTCGACAGGCCTTTCAACCAAGATCTACGGGATGTATCCAAAAATGGGAAAGATACAGGCGTTGCGCCATGTTATCACGCCGTCGGTCAATTTCAATTACAGGCCGGATTTTTCAGATCCCATGTATGGGTTTTACCGCACTTACGTTGATGCGCAGGGGCAGCGGGCCACGTATTCCATCTTTGAAGGCGGTATATTCGGTTCTCCGGGAGGTGGTCGGTCCATGGGTATCGGCTTTTCCATAGACAACAACATTGAAGCGAAGGTGCTGAGCAAAAAGGACACTACTAACGGCGGGGTCAAAAAGGTCCCGATTCTCCAGGGCCTGACGTTTAGCGGAAACTACAACTTCGTTGCGGATTCCTTTAAGCTGTCCAATATCAACTTCTCCGGACGTACAGCATTGTTCAACGAGAAAATAAACCTCAACTTCAACGGTACCTTTGACCCCTACAGCTTTGACGCGGCCCTGGGACGGCGGGTCAACCGGTTTGCCATCCAGGATGGAAAACTGGCGCGGCTGACCAACTTCGGCCTTTCATTTGATTACAGTTTTAACCCGCAGGCGAATCAAAACCGGCAACAGGGGCTGGATTCTCTCAATAACCAACGGGCAAATATGACTCCGGAGCAGCAGCAGGCTCTTGCCCGCATCAGTTCGGATCCCAATGCGTTTGTTGACTTCAATATTCCCTGGAACCTTGCAGGGTCTTTCAGTTTTCAATATTCGAACCAGGGTATCCGGTCAAACGTGACGGCTACACTGAATCTGCATGGCGATTTCAGTCTCACGCCTAAATGGAAAGTGCAGTTTAATTCAGGTTACGATTTCCGGCAAAAGGAGGTGTCACTCACCCGTTTCAGCATTTACCGTGACCTGCATTGCTGGGACATGTCCTTCGGATGGGTACCCTTCGGCCGGTATCAAAGCTACAACGTTACCATCCGCGCCAAGGCGTCTATCTTGCAGGACCTGAAGTTGACGAAGCGGAACGACTCGTTCGGAGGTTTCTAACATTGAAGTCATATCGTATGCAGGCAGAAATTATTACCATAGGCGACGAAATCCTAATCGGGCAGATCGTTGACACGAATTCAGCATGGATCGGCCAGCAACTGAATGCGATCGGCATCAGCCTGAAGCAGATCAGTTCCATAGCCGATTCCGCCGCAGACATCACTACGGCGTTGTCCCTGACTTCCGGGCGTGCAGACCTCATCCTGGTTACCGGTGGACTGGGACCGACGAAAGACGATGTAACCAAACAGGCGTTAGCTGCCTACTTTGGCTGCGGGTTACACCGGGATCCGGAGGTGTTGGCTCACGTGCAGGCAATCTTTTCCCGCAGCGGCAGGCCCATGCTGGAAGCGAATCGCAAACAAGCCGATGTGTTGGATATCTGCGAGGTGCTGTTCAACCAAACCGGCACTGCGCCGGGTATGTGGGTCACTTATAAGCGAAAACACTACATTGTCATGCCGGGTGTGCCCCATGAGATGAAGCATATCATGACAGAACGCGTGTTGCCGCGTCTACAGCAAATGGAGCAGCGCCAACCGATCTGGCACCACACGATGCTTACAGCCGGCATAGGTGAGTCCTTCCTTTCTGAACAGATTGCTGATATCGAGGCGGCTTTGCCCGCTCACATCCGCCTGGCTTACCTGCCCAAACCCGGCATGGTCCGGTTGCGGCTCACAGCAACCGGCGATGATATGGAGCGTTTGCAGAACGAGACCCGATCCATCGTCTCCCAGATCCGACAGCGGATCGGTAAACATTTCATGGGTGATGGTGACATAACCTTGGAATCGCTGATCCTTAATTTCATGAAGCGACACGGACTGACACTTGCCACAGCGGAAAGCTGCACCGGCGGAAACATTGCACATCTCATTACTTCCATACCTGGGAGCAGCTCCGTTTTTGAGGGCGCCGCCGTTACCTATTCTAATGCGGTGAAAGAAAGGTTGCTGGGCGTGAAAACCGAGACCATTGAACTATATGGCGCAGTAAGTGAAGAAACGGTACGTGAAATGGCCCAAGGCGCACAGCAGCGTTTCCAGGTGGACTATGCGGTTGCGGTAACCGGTATAGCAGGGCCTGATGGAGGCACTCCGGAAAAGCCCGTGGGCCTTGTGTGGATTGCTGTGGCCGGCAAAAACGGCGTTACTGTGCAAAAACACCTGTTCGGTCAGGAGAGAAACATCAACATCGAGCGCGCTTCAATGGCAGCCTTATTCATGCTTTGGGAGTGTATGAACGCCGAGCTCGATATACGGTTAATATAATTATTTATGTAACTTAGGCCGGTTTCAAGAACGGCAGCGACTAAAAAGATCTGTTTATGGCGATATATAACTTGCAACTGCCCCGTATGGGTGAAAGCGTATCGGAAGCAACGGTAGTTAAGTGGTTAAAACAACCCGGTGACCACATCGAGGAAGATGAAGCGGTGTTGGAAATTGCCACCGATAAGGTTGATTCAGACGTGCCGTCTCCAGTGGCCGGTACGCTTAAGGAGCAGCTTTTTCCCGAGAATGCGGTAGCTCAGGTCGGCGACATTATCGCGACCATAGAAGTTGAAGGTGAAACAACCGAAAACACATCTGCGGAACCTTTTATAGCCGCGGAGATACCCGGTGTTGATCAACTGGAACCGGTGGAGGAGCCTGACAATCTACCGCAAGGGCGTTTCTACTCACCTTTGGTCCGGAATATCGCCGCTGAAGAGGGCATTTCGGCTGAAGAGCTGGACACGATACCCGGAACGGGAAGCGAAGGCCGGGTGACCAAGCAGGATATCCTGGATTACCTTGCAGCAAAAAAAGCCGGCTCATCAGTATCCGCTCCGGAAACCGGCCCTGTTGTCACCCCGGCACTGAAGGAAGAACCTGCACCGGTTCCCGAACCGGCCTCTCAGGCGCCTTCAGCTACGTTCGCCGTGTCGCCGCAGGATGAAATTATTGAAATGGACCGCATGCGGAAGCTGATTGCCGATCATATGGTGCGCAGCGTGCATACCTCGCCCCATGTCTGTTCGTTTGTCGAGGCAGATGTGACGAACCTGGTGAACTGGCGCAACAAAGTAAAGACGGCATATGAAAAACGGGAAGGGGAAAAAATTACCTTTACCCCTATTTTCATTGAGGCCGTAAGTAAGGCGCTTAAGGATTTTCCCATGGTCAATATATCCGTCAACGGCACGCAGATCATCAAAAAGCGTAATATCAATATCGGGATGGCAACAGCCCTGCCCTCAGGTAACCTCATTGTGCCGGTTATCAAAAATGCCGATCAGCTGAGCCTGGTGGGACTGAGCAAGGCGGTCAATGACCTGGCGAACAGGGCACGGAACAACCGGCTGCGCCCGGACGATACCCAGGACGGCACATTTACGCTCACCAATATCGGTGCGTTCGGGAATATCATGGGAACTCCCATCATTAATCAGCCTCAGGTCGCTATCCTCGCTGTGGGTACCATCACCAAAAAGCCTGCGGTCATCGAAACCGAATTCGGTGATATGATCGGCATCAGGCATATGATGTACCTTTCGCTTTCCTATGACCACCGTGTGGTGGATGGTGCGCTGGGCGGGCGCTTTGTCAAACGGGTGGCCGATTACCTGGAGAATTGGGATATGAACCGGGAAATCTGACTATAGCAACCTTTTTGCCACTTTGCGATAACGCAAATACAGCAGCAGGGAAGAAGTCAGCAGGCCGAGCGTCAACCCGTACCAAATACCCTTTACCCCTATGCCGAAGGCGACACCCATGAGGTAGGCGCTAGGCAGCCCGACAACCCAGTAGGCCACAAAGGTAATCAGTGTGGGTATATTTACATCCCCGACGCCACGCAGAATCCCAAGGCCGACCACCTGTGTACCGTCAAAAAGCTGGAACAGGCCCGCAATAACGATCAGTTGGGCAGCAATCCCGATAACGACCAGATCCTGCGTAAAAATCCAGGGGAGCTGCCGGTTGAATATGGCAAACAACAAGGCACACGCACCCATGAACGCCAGTACAATGTGGTAGCTGGATACCGCAAAGCGTTTCAGCCGCATAAAGTTGCGCTGGCCGAAGCTGTTTCCCGTCTTTATGGTCGCCGCAGACGCGATTCCCCCGGCCATCATGTAGGTCATGGCAGCCAGCGTAATGGCCACCTGGTGCGCCGCCTGTTCATTTGCGCCGATGGTTCCGGCTATCACCGCAGCGGCGGCGAAGGCGCCCACTTCAAAAACATACTGCAGGGCAACCGGCGCCCCGATGCGTAAAATCGCAGCACATCGGCGCAAATCCGCGGAAAACAACCGGAACCGTTCCAGATATCGCTTGAAATTTACTGACCGGAACACATAAAACCCCATCACCACGGCCATCAGGCAGCGGTCAATCAATGTGGCATACCCAACCCCGCTGACCCCCATTGGCGTAATCCCGAACATGCCTTTTACAAACACTATAGCAACCAGCACATTAAGCACATTGCCCCAGATGGTGATGTTCATCGCCTGCCGCGTAAAGCCCAGTCCCTCAGCAAACTGTTTGAAAGCATTGAAAACCATCAAAGGTACGATGGATAAGCTCAGAATGAACAGGTAGGGCTTCGCCTCAGCCACAACTGCTGGATCCTGTCCCAAGTGATCGATGGCCGCCATCGAGCCGAAATAAACCGTACAGAACAATGCCAGCCCAAACGCGATATTGATCCATAAACTGTTGGAGAGCAGCACGCCACACTCCGCATAATTCCTTTTGCCGTTTTCCTGGGCGATGAGGGGCGTAAGCCCATAAGCAATGCCTACCCCGATAATGAGGACGATCATGAACACGCTGTGAACAAGCGAAACGGCCGCCAAGGGTATCGTTCCGGCAAAATGCCCCACCACAATGCTATCGGCGGTATGCACCAACGTATGTCCCAATTGGGAAATGATAACGGGCCCCGCCAGGGCCAGGCTACTAAGATAGTAAGGCTTGTATATTCTGAATCCTTTTCGCGCCACGTAGTCTGCTGCTTAAAATATAGGCGCGGCAAAGATACAAAGATTAACCCAAAGGAGACGGTTAAAGCTCCTGTGCTACCGAGCTTTTTGGCCGTGTACGTTTGGCGGGCCTCTTCTTCATCTTGTTCAGCCAGATCAGTGTTCCAGTGATAGGCAGGGAAGTCGCAATAAGACACGCCAGGAAATACAGCAATTTGGTAAACTGCCCGTATACATTGCCAATGTGAAGCGCCTTGATGGATCCGGCAATACGTTCATTAAAAGGCTTGTCGCTGAACCGGCTCACCTCATTGACCGAAGCGGTTGCGAGATCAACTTTTACCTGATCCCCCGCCGCCGGGGCAAAAAAGCCTACCTTGTTCTTACTGATGCTGAGCACATCATCCCCTGGAGAAGGGAACGTTATGCGATAGTCGCCGCGGTAAGGCAAAGCCTCCTCCGCGGCAGCAACGTAGGTTTCCAGCGGCATCAACACCGGTGGAGCGGTCTCTCCTTTGTCCACGCCTGCGGTTGCGCCCTGCCGGTCTCCGGCCCTCGCCTGGCCCCTGCCGCCACCATGTCCTCCATTACCGTGTCCACCCCGGCCTCCCACGACTTCCTTATAGGTGCCCAACGTTTTCTGCAAACCTTCCCGGTACCATGGAAAAGACCACTGCGGTCCGGTAATTCCCATCAGGAACAGAAAGATCAAAGAATAAAAGGCCAGCGTATTATGCAGGTCATGGTTGAGTCGTTTCCAACCCCCGTGCCATTTTATTTTCAGTCCCTGCTTCCAGCTGCGCAGTTTCTGCGGAAACCAGATAATCAGACCGGTAATAACCCCCAGTGTAAACAGAATAGTAGCCGCCCCCGTAATGTAACTGCCCAGTGTGCGGTTGGGTAAGTCGCCAAAGATGGGTTTTTCGATCTTGTCCAGCAACAACCACCGATGCAAACTGAACATATACCCCATAAATGTCGCCATACCCGTTTCCTCCTTGGACGTACCAAGCAATGCTCCGGTATAAGGATTCATGAAATATGTGGTACCGAAACGGCTGTTGTCACCGTCGGTCCGGACGGTATATTCAACAGAACGTCCCGCATCAGCCGGGATACTGGCTGCCGTGACGCGGCCTCCGGAAAGGTCGGCCACCAGCTTAGCCAACGAGTCTGCAGGGAGCCGGCTGGCACCATCGGGCACGGTGACCCGGTGAAGATGCGGTGCCGCCATCTCACGGAGTTCCGTGTTATACGTATAGATCGTGCCGGTCAGGCACACCACAATGACCACGATACCGCTGCTCAGCCCCAACCAAAGGTGAATATCATTGAAGGCTTTGCGGATTTTCTGCCAGGTCCCCGGACGGCGTTTGCGGCTAACTGAGTTGGACGATTGCATAGTCAGATATTTTTTTCGGTTTTCCGTTGTTCGTATCAGATTATTTCTATTTTTGCTGCGAAGCTAAGTATTTAGATTAAATCTTAATAATAATTGCTGAGCAAATATAAGAGTTGTTTCGATTACGCATGAAATATTGGTCTACTTTTTTGATATTCTGTTTTTATTGGTCACTATGCGCGGCACAGACCGGTACACTGTCAGGACACGTAAGATTCAGCGACGGCACGCCGGTCAACGGAGCTTCTGTCTTTATTGAACAGCTGAATAAGGGCGTCGTGACCGACGAACGGGGATATTACCACTTTACAGGCCTCCCCCAGCGCACTTACCAGCTCGCCGTATCGTCATTGGAAATCAAGAAAACGCTGGTCCGGGTCAGGATTCGCGGTGACCATGAAACGCAGGATATACGAGTTGAGGCCGTAGACCATACTGAACTGGATGAAATCTCCGTGAACAAAAAGTCGGTGAAAAGGGAGATCGAGACCCAGGGATTTGCCGTGAACGTCATCGAAACACAGGAGGCATCACTGAGAAATCTACAGACCAACGAACTGCTGGACAGGACCGTAGGTATCAGGGTCCGTCAAAGCGGGGGACTGGGCTCTGAAGTACAATACAACCTGAACGGAATGACCGGAAGATCAGTCGGCATTTTTATCGACGGGATCGAAATCTCGACTTATGGCTCCTCATTCAACCTGAACAATATTCCCCCCGCTATGATAGAGCGCATAGAGGTCTATAAAGGTGTTCTGCCCGCGCACCTTTCCGGCGACCTGCTGGGCGGGGCGATTAATATCGTGCTGAAAAAAGGAAACGCAGTGAATAATGCCACGGCATCAGTGTCATATGGATCGTTTAATACGTTGCAAGGCGATATCAGCGCCAATTACCGCAACGCAAAAAACGGGTTCACGGCCAAAGTATCGGGGTTTTATGTCGATACTGACAATGACTATGAGCAATGGGGCAAATTTTCGAAATATATTGAGCCTAACGGCATAGTCACCAGAAACTACAGAACTAAGCGATTCTTTGACGGGTATAACACCCTGGGCGGCAGGTTCGAATTGGGCTTTACCGACGTTAAATGGGCAGATATTTTCCTGGTCGGGTACAATATATCTGACTCCTACAATGAAATCCAGCACGGACAGACAATGGGTACGCCTTACATGGGCAGAACTTCTGAAGCGCAGGCACATGTACTGAATCTGAATTATACCAAAAAGAATCTATTCACCGAAGGGCTGGGGCTCACAGTAAACGGGGTGTATAGCAACCGAAACACCTATATCCAGGACACTATTCCGTGGGCTTATAACTGGGATGGCAACATCCGTGTCGACCTTAACGGCAATCCGATACGCAGATCGGGTAACGCACAACAGGGGTCGGCGCCGACCATGACCGATATTGACCGGCAGATTACGAACATCAGAACAAATCTCAGTTATGATGTTCTGGCAGGTCACCGGATCTCATTGAACCATATCTACTACACCATTGATCGGCAAGACCAAGATTTACTCAACCCCGTTGGGAACGGCGCCCTTAGAAATTCAAATGACCTTTCGAAAAATGTACTCTCCTTCAACTACGAAGCGCAGACCTTCAGTAATAAACTGCGAACAAACCTCTTTGCAAAAATATATCAGCAATCGCTAACAAGCACCACCTACAACGGATCCCTCATCAATGACCAGGTTGTTGTTTCCAAGGACGTTGTGCGGGACAACCGGTCCAACACCGGATTTGGGATAGCCGCGTCCTATTCTCTCACTCCCCAGGCCGTTATCATAACATCTGCGGAACGTGCCATCCGTATGCCGGCAGACGATGAGATATTCGGCAGCCCTGATCAGAACGTATTGGCCAGTCCCTCCCTGCAACCTGAGCGGAGCGACAACTACAACGCCGGGTTCAGACTAGGTACCTACGCGTTTGATCGGCATAGGCTTTCGTTATCCGGAAACGTTTTCTGGCGCAATATAAAAGACAGGATCATGCCCCGGACCAATGAATTACTGAACAGCCAGGAAATAGAAGAGACCCAATACATCAATCTTGGTGTGGCACAATCCCTGGGTTTTGAGGGAGAGCTGTTTTACAGCTATAAAAATGACCTGACCGTCATGATTAACTTTTCCAAGTTCAACTCCTTATTCAAACAGGAATTTGACCCGGCAACGGGTCAACGCATGACGTACTACAATACGCAAATCCCGAATGAACCCTTTTTTACCGTTAACGGCAATGTGCAATACAGGCTTAACAATGTAATCCAGAAGGCTTCTGAACTCAACCTGTTCTACACATTAGGCTACGTACACCCGTTCCGCACAATATGGCCTGAGTCCGATTGGTTTATTACTCCCGCACAATACGCGCAGAACATCGGTGCCAGTTATACCTTCCCCCATCGCCGGATCATTGCCAGCCTGGACGTCAAAAACCTATTCAATGCGGAGGTCTATGACAATTTTGGTGTACAGAAACCTGGCAGAGCATTTTATCTGAAACTTACATATACCATTAACAACTTTAAATAAATACGACAGACATGAAAAAAGACTTGATCAAAATCGCACTGTTCGGTGCTGTCACCACGGCATTCTCATTGGCAAGTTGCAGTAAAAGCGACGGCCCGGATCCTGATAACCCAGGTGAGGCGGACCGCTGGATCACCGTTTCCGGAGCATTGATGGATGAAGAAGCCGGCGACGGCAATGGCGGTACCATGGTATACAGTGTCTCAGCCGAGCAGGCAAAAGACCCAAATGTCTCGATCAACGTGTTCGATAACGGCATGCACGTGAAATCACAGCGCACAGCCCGCCTTCAGGCTTCTGCCGACGGAAATTTCCTCTATAATATCCAATATACCGGAGATGATGGGGGCATTTTTAACAAATACAGCGTCCACGGAGGCAAAGACTTCAGGCCGGAAGGACCGGAAGTGGAAACAGCTACTTATGTCGGAACCAACCCCCGATGGCTTAAAGCGGCTGAAGGAGTTGGCGTAGCCGTGCGGGCGACCGCCAATGATGCCATATACACGGGCACCAGCCCCAATTTTGTCTTTAGCTACAGAACTGCAAAAATCGAAGCTATTACATTGGACCTCAACGACCCCAAAATCACCAAAACGACTTCCTTTGAATTAGGACTTTCGGAAGAAGAACAAGCCGCAGGATACTACGTGTCCCGCATAGACGTGCCGGTAATCAACAAAGCAGGGAACAAGGTCTTTATAGGTGCGGCAGTGAGCAAGGTTGACCCGGCCAACTTTACACTGGAGGATGGGATACCCGTCTTCGCTAATGACAGAACCGGCGGGAAAAGCTGGGCAAAGACCTTGGTATTGGATTACCCGTCCCTTGAAAACCCTGCAATCATCACTTCCACACAGACCAGGGGAAACACCAACGGGTATCGGAGTACCATGCAATACGTGGGCACCGACGGGCATGTATACCAAGCCACTTCAGGCGAAGCAGTGGGTACAGGAGGTTCCAAAATACTAAGAATCAGTTCCGCGACCAATGACTATGATAACAGCTATGTGTTCAGCCTTGACCAAGCGTTAGGCCTGACAGACACCTACATTGAAACATGGAAATACGCAGGAGACGGCATCGGCTTTGTGGTCTATAGCCTGGTCAATAACGCCGGTGAACGGACCGGCGGCTACATTGCCCGCGTAGATCTGAATAACAAAACCGCTACCAAGTATAACCTCCCCAACGAAACGTCGTTGAATTTCCGTCAAATCCAGAATATCGCTATGCACGGCGACGACGTATACATCGCTGTCGCCCCCGTAGGTCAGCACGGCAATATCTATGTCTTCAACAAGGAAACCGGAGAAATGACGGTAGGCGCGAAGCTTATCAATAAAACAGGGAACCAATACATAGGCCTTTACTAAACGCGATATGCCGGACAGTCCGGCACTAAACAGCCTAAAAAGCGCTGGCCTTAGTTGGTCAGCGCTTTTTTTCAAACTAATACAACACAAATAAATATATAAACATTGTATGTTATCGTATTCATGTTATTATTTTTCATCAAACATGTAAAATTATCGATAGAGAACATTAATAAATCCCAAAAACCAGTTTATATTTCGTTAATTGCTTCCAAAACCTCTCAACTAATCAGCATCGGTTTGCGAAGTTCGATGAAAAACACATCAAAAGATCCTTCCAGTCTACTGCACCGTATCGCTACCGACGATAGCTATGCGTTTGGGCAGCTGTTTGACATGTATCAAGACATGATTTACAGTTTTTCACTCCGGCTTTCCCGCTCCGAAACAATTGCTGAAGAAATGGTACAAGAAGTTTTCCTAAAGCTGTGGATAAAGCGCAAAGTTCTTATCGAGGTTGAAAACTTTGATGCGTACTTAAATACCATGGTGAGAAATGTGGTTTACAATACGTTGCGCAGCTTAGCCGTCAAATCCGCATTCTCTGAACAGTTGCAGCCTCTACATGAAAATACATATTGCCAGGAAGAGACTTATGACAAGGTGGCTTTTCAAAAGCTACTCGACCGTGCTATGGAGCTGCTGACGGCTCAACAACACCGCGTATTCACGCTTTGTTTTCTTGAGAACCAAAAATATAGTGATGCAGCTAAAATATTAAAAATATCTCCCGGAACCGTACATTCCCATATGAAATCCGCGTTAAAAACCGTACGTGAACACCTATCCCGCAACATTGACTTGATTTCCGCTATATTTATCATACCATTGAATCAATTTACTTAAGTAAACTCTGTTTTTATATAAAAAACATCTATCAAAAACTGAAAAAACATATCATTTCCAAAAAAATATAATTTTTACTGAAATATATATACCCATTTTTACCCAGTGAGGTGTCATACATATAGAACATGAACGACACCCGCATCATATTTTTATTTGAAAAACTATGCAATGGCCATCTTTCAGCTTCAGAAGAGTCTGAATTATCGCAATTCTTGGCCGATCCGGACAACGAAAGCCGCTTCAAATTATTGATCGATGATGCTATTGCAAGAGAAAAAGGTGAGTATCGGCTAGCACCGTCTCAACGCGACCGGATTCTATCATTCATCGGAAGCCAACCAAAACCACGGCCTTTGACGTTTAGTAAAATAATACTTTGGCATGCCGCTGTCGCCTGTTTTGCGTTCTTTTTGTTGGTGTATGGAGCCTATTGGAGTCCCGATCCTGCGAACCATGGACCGCATGCAAACGCTACTTATACTGTACTGACGGTTAGTCCGGAGTTCAGGGAGGACATCGTGAGCATCCGCACAAAAACAGGAAAAATAAATCTTGATTCGCTACCCGTAGGACAACACCTGAAAATAGACGATTTGGAGGTGGTTAAGATAGGAGAAGATGCCATTCAGTATCTCAGCTTGTCCAATGATCTATCGCTCCATCACCGTGTCACCGTGCCGGTTGGCAGACGATATGATGTCACGCTGACAGACGGCTCATCCGTGTCACTGAATGCGTGTTCCATATTAACCATCTATCCTGTCAATAACGCCAATCACCGGGCAGCATCTTTGGTTGGAGAAGCCTATTTTGACATACAAAAGGATCAAGCGGTAACCGCTCCCCCTACGGGACTGCCTTTTACCGTGAAAGTGAAAGGCCAAATAGTTAAAGTACTGGGAACGAAGTTCAATGTCGCAGCATATGCCGATGAACCGGTCATAAAAACGACATTGGTCGAGGGACGGGTTCATTTCAATGGCATCCTGCTTCACCCAGATGAACAACTCAGGTTTGTCAACCGGAAAACTACCATCGAAAAAGTAAATACTGAACAGGCCGTGGCGTGGCGAAATGGCTATTTCACCTTTCACAACGAAGATATCCGCTCCATTATGCGTCAAATCGCACGGTGGTACCGGATCGATGTTTCCTTTGCAAACGGCCTGTCCAACGACACATTTGGTGGCGTAGTCGCAAAGTCATCCAATCTGCAGGATGTCTTGGATATATTGACCGAACTGGGCGGCATGCGCTTCTCCATTACCACCGCTGAACCAGCAAAAAATGAAAGGAGGGTTCTAGTAATGCCTTAACAAATCCGTTATTGGCGCATTGAAAAAGCCCCGGGGTGCGGGAACATACCGGGGCTGAATCAAAGTCGCGTCTTTATTTTACCCAACACAAAATGGTATAAACTTTACAAGTAAACACGAACCAGACTCAACTACAAATGTATGAATAATAGTTTGATTAATGGACAATTTGTGTCCATTGGCACCATCCGCCCACCCCGGCGGCAAAAAACAGTACCCGCTACCAGGTGGCTGTTGAAAAACAAATGGCTAATGCGATTTAATGCAACTTTACTACTTTTAACAGTGATCTTTCTGCAACTAGGTATAGCTGCAAATGCACAAAAAATAACCTTGGATGCCAAGAATCTGGCAATGGACAAGGTTTTTGAACAGATCCAGCTCCAAACCGGTTTTTCTTTCATTTACCGGGTGAGGGACATCCAGCAGTTGCCAGCGCTGACCCTGGATGCGAAGCAACTCCCTTTAAACGAGGTTATGGACGCCGTACTAAGTAGAACAGATCTCACCTATGTTATCAAAAATAGGACTATCATTATCAGACCAAAACCAGACGCAGGACCTGCCATCACACCGGTACACCGGAAACAGCAACGCATAACAGGTGTCGTTGCAGATCAGAATGGTGACCCGCTGGGAGGCGTTACAGTCCAAGTAACCGGCACCGCCTATAACACCGCAACAGACGCCCAAGGACGCTTCACGATTGAAGCTTCCACATTCCCAGTCAAGCTGCATTTCAGTTATGTGGGTTACCAGCAGAAAGATCTTGACGTTGAAGAGCCTGGGGTCATTAATGTAGAATTGCTATCGGATGAAAAACTGCTTGAAGAAGTGGTCGTCACTTCTTTAGGATTCCGAGAGGTCAAGGACCATTTAGGCTCTACGTCATCCAGCATCAAGGCCGCGGATATGACCAGATCAGGAGAGACAGGCTTGATCACAGCAATGGCAGGAAAAGCAGCGGGCGTACAGATAAACCGTTCATCAGGCGATCCCGGCGTAGGCGCAAACATCCAGATACGCGGACAAAATACCATTACGGGCTCTAATCAGCCCTTAATCATCATAGATGGTGTGCCGGTGAGCAACAGCACTATAGGCGACGCCCGGGGCGGCGTTGCACAGCAATCCAGGCTGAACGATATTAACCCCGCCGATATTGAATCCATGCAGATACTGAAAGGCGCTTCAGCCGCCGGACTATGGGGTTCGCGTGCCGCTAATGGGGTCATTGTCATCACGACAAAACAAGGCAACAACAATAATAAGCTTAATGTAGACTTCAGCTCTACCCTATCTCTTGACCAACCGAACCGGCTCCATCCGCTACAGGAAACTTATGGACAGGGTATAAACGGCCGTTATGATCCGACCTCCCAATATTCTTGGGGAGACAAGATAGCAGACCGGACAGGAGGTGAAGACGAGGTAAACCTTAACGGGCCCAGATTCGAGGCTTATAACGGACCAACCTATTACCAGATTATCAAGAAAAACTCACGTGAAACTTATAACAAACTTCGAGAGGAAGCGCTTTTCCGCACCGGGATATACTCAGACAATTTCCTGAGCTTAAATGGCGGAAACGAAAAGGAACGTTTCTACCTGGGTCTCGGCAATCTGAGTCAAAAGGGTATCTACAGTGGACAAAGCGATTACGACCGCACAACGGTCCGCCTGAACGCTTCGAGGAAATTCAATGATGTGATCAGTGCTTCGGCACGGGCGAACTATATCAAGAGCTCGTCGAACCGCGTCCAAAAAGGAGACAATGCGGGTGGCCTGTACATCGGTCTTTTACGTTCATCACCCGACTTTGACAGCCGGTACTGGAAAGGCGACTATTTCAGTTCGCCGGATGCAGCCGCTGTGCCGAATCGCCAGCGTTCCTACCGAAATTATCTGGGAGCCTCCGCAAATCCCGGCTATAACGACGCTTTGTGGACCGCCCACGAGGTCACCAACTTAACGGAAACAGAACGTTTTCTAATGAGCGGCGAGCTGGTGGTTTCTCCTACGGGCTGGTTTGACATTACCGCACGCGGAGGCGTAGATACTTATAACGACCGCCGGGTCACGGACAATCCCGTAAACTCTGTGACAAATGCGGGCAGGGGCAACTACCAGGAATCCATCATCAAAGAAACCGAACTGAATTTCGATATTATCGGTAAAGCTACCGCTGAAATCAACGAAGACTGGAGCGGATCGCTGATTGCGGGATTCAACGTAAATGACCGCAGATCGAACGAGCTTGGTGGTGTGATGAACGATTATATCCTTGCCGATGCCCCACCGAATTTCACAAACTCCGCATATGAGACCAACTATCCTTTTAACAGCCTTGAACACCGACGCACAGCCCGGCTTTACGCGACGGCCAACGTGGCATTCAGAGATCAGCTGTTCCTCAATGTATCCGGAGCTGGAGAAGCCGGTTCCACATTCGGCAGCGAATCGCAGTCAACGTTCTACTACCCGTCAGCCGATCTGGCTTGGCTGTTCACTGAACTACCAGGAGTCCGCAACAGCTGGTTGTCGTTCGGCAAACTACGGGGGTCATACGGTATCGTAGGCATACAGCCTGACCCTTATCGCAATTCGACGACGTTTGTTACCGCCAGTTTCGGCAGTTGGGCAAATGATCTGAATGGAGCTGGCTACGGTGGCGCTTTCGTAGAAGACAATCTGCAGGGTGATCCCAACCTAAGGCCTGAACGCAAAACCGAATGGGAGCTTGGGACTGACCTCAGGTTCCTTGACAATCGCTTATCACTGAGTTATACATATTACCAAAACCGGATTGAGGATTTGCTGCTAAATGTCTCTTCAGCCGGTTCGACCGGGTTTTCCCAGCGCTACACCAATGCCGGTTCCATGGAAAACAAGGGAATGGAGCTGGAGCTGAACTATAACGTACTCAGTAAAAATGACTTCCACTGGGATGTTTATGCCAACTGGAGCCGCAATATAAATCGAGTGCTTGACTTGGCCGGCACTGATATGATTACCTTTACCGGTGGCGCACTGGCTACTGTGGCCCGCGTGGGCGATGCCATGTCATCTTTGTATGGAGGAGGCTATCTACGTAACGATGACGGTTCTCTCCAGCTGACGGAATATGGGTTTCCCCAGATTACTACGGAAAGTATCATTCTGGGCAATCCAAACCCGGATTGGCGTGGGGGTATCGGCACGAACGTTTCATACAAAGGATTCAGTCTGAATTTCTTATTGGAAACCTCCCAAGGTGGTGAATATTACGAAGGCACCCGGGGCGCGCTGTACGGAAACGGGACTCACGCCGACGTGGCACACGAGGTCACCCTGTCACAGGACCTATATAATTACGCCGGCACCCGCGTGCCGGCGGGAAGCACAGTCCGAGGCAATATCGGAGATTTCGGAGCCGGACCCGTGTTGCTTGATGAGTCATTCTATCGCACCTTGGGCAGCCACGCCGGGCAACTAGTCGAGCAGTTCGTTTCAGATGGCAGCTGGACAAGGATCCGTGAGATCACCCTCGGATATAACTTTGCTACCGAATCATTCCGGAAATGGTCCCAACTTAAAGGAATCAGTATCTCCGTGACTGCGCGCAACCCAATTTTATGGACAAAAATCAAAGGCATCGACCCGGAAACAAACGTTGCCGGTGTAGGCAATTCAAGGGGAGTTGACTATTTCAACAATCCCAGTACGCGGTCGCTGCTATTCAGTTTGAAAATTAGCTATTGATATCAAAAACATGGATATAACAAAATTATTGCAATGGAAACGGCTACCATTCATGGTACTGTTACTGGGGACGATGTCCTGCTCGAAAATCGTTGAAGATCTAAACACCAACCCAAATGAGGCCACCTCTGCAACGGCGGAATACGTGTTTAAAGGTGCCCAGATTGCCACGATGGCAGCGCAGGAAGGTATGGCAAGCCGCTTGACCTTTGTCTGGAACAGTTACGGCAGAGGTATTGCCCTGCAATTCGGGAACTGGGGATTATACCAGATCACCGCCTTTCACTTTGATGGTGACTGGAACCTTTACTATACAGGTGCCAACAAAAACCTCTTGATCGCCATAGAAAAAGCACAGGAACTGGAAAACTTCCGTATGGTAGGAGCAGCTATGGTCCTCCGCGCATTGGCTATCGGTTCAGCAAGCGAACTTTGGGGTGATGTGCCTTTTACCGAAACGAGCGATCCTTCCACCTATCCAAATCCCAGATTTGAAAGCCAGCACGAGATTTTCGCCACCCTTCAGACCTTGTTGGATCAGGCTATTGATCACCTACGCAACGGGCCAGGATCACTTGGTGAGGAAGATCTTTTTTTCCAAGGGGATACTAACAAATGGATAGAGGTGGCTTATACCTTGAAATCTCGTTTCTATATGAACACCAAGGAATACGAAGAAGCCTACCAAGCCGCACAACAAGGTGTCAGCTCATTCGGAAATTCACTTTATACGCCTCATGGCACCACTGTAAACGGAAATCAGAACATGATGTTCAGCTTCCTGACGTCGGTCCGTACCGGAAGTATCACCGGCGAGGAGACGTACAACGCTCAGTTGTTGGACCCGGGGCACGAACGCTATCGCGGGAACGTCAAAACGAACGAAACAGCAAGATTCGGATTCTATTATCTCCAAGATGGCGTGAATGCGCCCGGCGTTATTGAGCCTAACACGTTGACAACCGGTGCAAAACGTGGATTCTTTGCTGAAGACGCGTCATTCCCCTTGGTAACTTTCCAGGAAAACATCCTCACTCTGGCCGAAACGGCACTGCGCAGTGGTAAAGGAGTATCAACTGCGCTCGAACACTTGAACGAATACCGGGCATTTCTCAACGAAGGCAGTTATCTAGACCCGACCTATCTGGAGCCAGGCACTTATGCTTATTTGCCATATGAGCTAGCCGATTTCGCTCCGGGCGGCATGGAAAACAGAGACGGCCTCTCCGAATCCGACGCATTGCTCAGAGAAATTCTTGAGGAACGGTACGTCAGCTTCTATGGGCAACACCTCGGATGGAATGATGAGCGTCGGAACAGGGGAACAATTTCAGGCATTCAATTGACGCCTACCAACGGTACAAGGCTACCGTCCCGTTTCATCTATTCACAGAACGAACTGAATTCAAATACAAACAGTCCCGCCGAAGCGCCAAGCCTCTTCGATGTGATGGAGATATACCGTCCCCAATAGCATGACACGACACATTTCAATTAAATCACCAAACAGTTATTAATCATGAATATTACAACTAAATACCTTTCCACCGCCGCATTAGCTGGTTGCCTGTTACTCGGCATGGACAACGTGCGCGCCCAGGAACCGACTGCAGCCGACAAAATCAATTCATTGGAACGGCAAATAAGCGGTATGCAACATACCTTTCAACAGATCACCAAGCGCATCGACGACCTATCCTGGTATGAGCAACTGAACGGATATGCACATATCGACAAGATCAAAATCACCGGCCCGCCACCAGCGGTCATCAGAAACCCTACCGGTCAAGGCGCGACAAATCCAGTAGAATTCATGGCGTACGTGTTTATGCCGATTGACATTGACCCAAGTAGGCAATACCCACTTATTGTTCTGCCCCATGGCGGAGTTCATGCCAATTTCGAAACCTCCTATACACATATCATCCGCGAATTGATGACACAAGGGTATGTTGTTGTGGCCCCCGAATACCGGGGAAGCACCGGATACGGTGCCGGGCTATATCGGCTAATCGACTATGGCGGGCTTGAGGTGGATGACGTGAAGGCGAGCCGCGATTATATGGTGGAAAATTACCGCTTCATAGACAAAAACAGGATCGGCATTATCGGATGGAGCCACGGCGGAATGATTACCCTACTGAACCTGTTTAACCATCCCGATGCATACACCGTAGGATATGCAGGGGTCCCGGTGAGCGATCTGATCGCACGCATGGGATATAAATCGCAATCATATCATGATTTATATGCTGCCGACTATCATATCGGCAAATATGCTTCGGAAAATGTCAATGAATACCGCAGACGTTCACCCGCCTGGAATGCCCACAAACTAAAAACTCCCCTCCTTGTACACACCAATACGATTGACGAGGATGTCAATGTACTGGAGGTGGAACACCTCATCAAATCGCTGAAAGCAGAAGAGAAGAAGTTTGAATATCAAATTTATGACAGCATTCCCGGTGGGCACCATTTTGATCGTATAGACACCTACAAAGCCAAGGAAATCCGGCTGAAGGTCTATGGATTCCTTGCGAAATACTTAAAACCCAACCGCACCTTCGGCAGCGTGCAGGAACTGATCGAAGCCAGCTATTACCCTTTGATAAAAAAAAGAATATCAAATTGACCCAGATTGCGGACCGGAGAATACGGATCGGATAATCCGGCACTAAACGCTTAAAAACGGGCCGTCTCATAGATCAGCTACGAGACGGTCTCCTTATTATCCGAACATCACCAAAAACACAAATAGAAGAAGTAAAGCATGCAAACAGCACAACAAAAACCAAAAAATATTCAAAAATTTAGAATTCATATAGAGGTTTTTCATTTCTGAGCTGACTTATGGGTATCAGACATAAAAATGGACAACGAAATCCTAGCGATATTGATTGAAAAGTACCAGAATGGCACCATCACGCCGCATGAAGAGGAATTGCTGATGGCTTGGTACAATCAACATGAGCTTAGGACACCTTACACTCAGCGCTTGACAGCGCAGGAAAAAACAGAGCTTTCCGAGGATCTATGGCAGTCAATTCAGCAGGCGGCAGGTCAAAGGGACCATCTGATTATCGGACGGCGCCAACACCGCATGGGCCTGTGGTGGGGTGCCGCGGCGGTTGCTTTGCTAACTGCGCTCGCTCTACCTGTATACTTCCACCTGACAGACGCCAAACGGACCTATGATACCGCTTTCGGCGAAATAAAGACCATTCCTCTGCCGGACGGCTCCAGGGCCATACTCAATGGCAACTCGCGCCTCACCTATAAGGAAAACAATAGCCGGGAAGTCTGGCTGCAAGGCGAAGCATTCTTCGATGTGACGCACACGGCTGATCGGCAGCGCTTCCTGGTACACCTGACGGATACCCTCTCCGTAGAGGTGGTAGGCACGGAATTCAATATCCAAAGGCGGCACTCTGGCACGCAGATCGCATTAAAAAGCGGAAAAATCATTCTCAATAAAGCGAAAGAACGCATTGAAATGCGGCCCAATGAGGTCGTTTACATTGGTAAGTACGTCCCCGGCGGCTTCGAAAAATCGCGGGGTGAAAACATCGGCGCCCACCTGGCCTGGCAACAAAACAGATTGTTGCTTGACGGCACATCTCTGGCCGAACTGCTCGAGCAGCTGGAAGAAACTTACGGTATCAGAACCGTTGTGGAACAGGACAGTGTACTAAGCCGCAGAGCCACAGGTTCCATTCCCGTGGTCGCTGACAATCAACAGTTTTTGAACCACATAGTTGCGCTATATGGATTGGTCATTGCCGGAACCAATGATGAACGGCAATTCGTTCTTGCGGCCCCGTGATTCCGGAAAACGGAGCTGTAGATTCAAGCAGTACGCACGTTAACTAACAAATTCAACAGTTCCATGAAAAGGTATTTTACTCCGTCATGCGGGTTGTTGCTGTGGTCATTGCTTTTGACGCCGCCGCCGTTGAAAGCACAACTGTTGGCACATAGTGCCAATGATGCACCAGCAAAACACATCCGCGCACCCAAAACAGAGCGAATCGCGCTACCGGATGCGCTTCGGTCAATCGAACGAACCTACGGCATTTCCATCGCCTATCGTAGCGGATTGCTCGACGGTTATCTAGTTGCTGCCGATGCCATCGAACGTCCTGACACCGATGTGGAAACCTTGATGAGGCACTTGCTGAGTCCGGCAAAACTGGGATTCAAGCACAATGGCAACAATTTTTACATCATTTACCGTGAGGAAGCCCGTCAACAGCTCATCACCGGCAAGGTAAGCGACGAATCCGGCAACCCCATCGGAGGGGTCAGTGTCACGGCAAAGGGCACCACCGTCAGCGTGGGCACTGATAACGAGGGGCGCTACCAGATTGCGGTGCCGCAGGGCGTGGATTCTCTCGTCTTTCACTTTGTAGGTTATGCCGATGCTGTGCGGGCCATAGGATCGGAGAACGTCATCGATGTACAGCTGACTTCCGGTCAAACGGAACTCAGTGAAGTGGTTGTCACTGCCGCGGGTATTGAACGTAAATCAAGCACCCTCGGATACGCAGTATCAACGGTTTCAGCAGAGAATCTCGCCCAGAAGAATGAACCTGACCCGATCCGTGCGCTTACAGGGAAGGTCGCCGGAGTGAACATTCAGGGTGGCGGCGGCGTGGCAGGGGGCTCCACCAATATCACCATCCGCGGCAACTCTTCACTGGGCAACAACAATCAACCGCTCTACGTGGTTGACGGGATTCCCTTTGATAATTCAACTTTCGGCACACCGGGCGGCACTCAGGGGAACCAGGCAACGGCGAACAGAGCGTTTGATCTGGATCCAAACAACATCCAGAGCATCACGGTACTCAAGGGCGCAGCTGCTGCTGCGTTGTACGGTTCACGTGCGGCCAATGGTGCTATCATTGTCACTACGAAAGCCTCTGCCAAGCGAAGCCGCAAAGGGACAGAAATTACATTGAACACTTCTTACTCCATGGAAGAAATCGCCGGTCTCCCGGACTACCAACATCTGTACGGGCAGGGCACTAACTTTGATTATCGTCTCGGCGTTTACGGTTCTTCGGGATCTGCGTACAGCAGCCGGGATTCGGTGCCGCACCCACTGGCCGGTATTGCATCCCCCATTGATTTTCCTGAGTTTTATCTGGCAGACGGGGAAACGCCCGCTATGGTCCCATACCGGTCGTATGCCGGTAAGGCTCAACGAGATTTTTTCCGCACCGGAGGCGTGCTCGAAACCGCACTGAGCATCAACAGCGGAAGTGAGAAAGGAAATTTTACCGTGGGTCTGAGCCGCACGGCCAATGAAGGTATCGTTCCCGGTAACGACATCACGCGCACCTCGATGAGTGTAGGGGGAAACGTCCGCATGGATAATAAGTTCTACGCCAGCGGGACAATCAACTATGTCATGACGGATCAGACATCTCCCCCACTGGGTAACGGCATGAGCGACGGTAGCATCATGGCTAATCTATACTACCTTCCCACCAGCTATGACCTTTCGGGATTGCCCTATGAGACACCGGGCGGCGACAACGTTTATGCCAGGGCTGGACTTGACAACCCATATTGGTCCGTACAACATAGCCCTTCAACGAGCAACGTAGACCGTTATTACGGCAATTTCGTACTGGGTTTTGACCCACTTGAATGGCTGAATATACAGAATTCCGTGGGATTCAATGCCTATACCGATCGTAGGCTCAGTGTCCTCGGCAAAGGGTCATCGGTCTACGCCAATGGCTCCATGACAGCAGATAATATCTATCGGCAGGAGTTGGATAACACGCTATTGGTGACCATCACCAAGGACTTCGCCGCCGACTACTCCGTGCGGGCCATTTTCGGGAACAATATCAACCAGCGGATGACTCAACGGTCGGTGTTCAACGGCGACAATATCATTACACGTGGAATCCATGACATCAGCAACACATCAACCATTACATTGGGCACCCTACCCAACAACCGCGCAAAGGTCAAGCAACGGTACTACGCCTTCTTTGGAGATATCACGGTTGATTATAAGGATTACCTGTCCGTAAACCTTGTGGGACGCAACGACGTCTCCTCTACCCTGCCCAAAGAAAATCGAAGCTATTTTTATGGCGGCGTCAATGGTTCCTTCAATTTCACCAATGCGTTTGGCATCAGCAACAAGTGGTTGTCATCCGGTACGGTCCGGGCAGGTTATACGAGGGTTGGAAACGAGGCTTCGCCATATCTTACGACGAACGTCTATAACGCCAACCAACCGGTCGGCGGTCTGGGCGCTCCATTTTCAAACGGAGCTGTGTCCAACGTAAGCACCATTACCTTGGCAAACGACCTGACGAACCCGAACCTCAGACCGGAGTTTATTACTGAGTTTGAAGCCGGCACTGAGCTACAGTTCTTTAACCGTCGCCTGGTATTGGACGTGACATATTATAACAAGAGGAGTACGTCGCAGATTTTTACTGTTGACTCGCCTCCATCAACCGGTTACGTATACCGGATTATCAATCTGGGCCAGACATCGAACAAAGGAGTCGAAGTGATGTTTTCCGCCACGCCGTTCCGTTCAGGGACGGGGCTGACCTGGGACATCAACGCCAACTTTACCCACAATGAAAATATGGTTGACGACCTGGGCGAATACGCACTGCTGGTGTATGGAAACAACGTGCATATCCCCGGACAGCCTTACGGCCAGATTTACCGCAGCCGCTATGCCAGGGATGATGAAGGCAATATTCTGGTAAATCCCCAGACCGGAAAACCAATTGCGGCGGGCACGAGTGGTCCGGTGGGCAATCCCAACCCCCGGTTCATGTTCGGTCTCAGCAACAGCCTTTCATACAAGGGCGTCACCATGGATCTGCTCTTTGACTGGAAAGAAGGAGGCGCCCTGTATTCTGCAAACATCGGCGAGGCCATGGCCCGGGGTGTTACTCGTGACACTGAAGACCGTGAGCTGCTCTATATCGCTCCGGGCGTACTTGGAGACGTAAACACGCTGGAACCCCTGCTGGATGAAAACGGGAACAAGATCCCGAACAACACGGCTATACCGGTCATCGACTATTACTTTTCCGGCGGCTATGGTCCGGGAGGGATAGCCGAAGGCAGCGTGTTTGACGCGACTGTATTCAGGCTCCGGGAGCTTTCGCTGGGATACTCCCTGCCGCAGAAACTGTTGGGAAAGACCCCCTTCGGCTCCGTGTTCATCTCAGTCAGCGCACGCAACCTTTGGTACTACGCGCCGAACTTTCCGAAATACATGAACTATGACCCGGAGATCAGTACCGGTGGCGCGAACAACGCCGGCGAAGACTCTTACGGGGTACCGACCACCCGCCGATATGGGGTCAATCTGCGGTTCAGTTTTTAGTGTTCAAGCAATAAAACGTAGCGTAATGAAAAAGTACTCGATATATTTCCATAAGATCAAAGCGGGCTTCGGTTTGGTATTGGCGGCCTTGTTTATGGCAGGCTGCAGCAGCTTCGTGGATATCAACGATGACCCGAATAATCCCACGACTCCTACACTCAGTCTGCTCCTTCCGGCCACTCAGCTTTCCCTCGCGGGGTACTTCAGCGGTGCCGGATCAGGCAGCGGAATCAACGGCCCCGCTTCAACCGTCTCTCAGCATTTTGCTTCGGGCACGCTGAATCGATGGAACCAGACCGGCACGTCGTTCTCCACCCCCTGGGAAGGTTTCTACACCGGTACCATCCCGGATCTGGAGACCATTATCCGGGTTGGCAGCGAACAGAACGAGTGGGGATATGTTGCCATCGCAAAACTGCAAAAGGCCTATCTTTATAGTATCATGGTAGATGTCTGGGGCGACATTCCCTATTCGGAAGCCGGAGGCGATGTCGCAAACCCAAGGTTTGACAGCGGTGAATCCGTCTATGAAGCGCTCTTCGCGCTCATCGACGAGGCGCTCACCGATATGCAGAAAGGGTTTAATGTAGCATCCTCGGCCGACATTTTTTATCATGGTTCCAGTGAGTCGTGGACACGGATGGCAAATTCGCTCAAGCTGAAGCTTTACAATCAGATCCGTTTGGTGGACCCTGCAGGAGCGGCGGCCGGCATCACTGCCATCATTGAAGGCGGTGTCCCGCTTATCGACGATAATAGTCATGACTTCACCTTTCAATATGGAACCACCGTGTCACCCAATGCACGCCATCCATGGTTTGTAGACTGGTACAACACCGGCCGCGGAGGATACGTGAGCATGACTTTGGTGGATCGGCTGAAAGCCCAGGACGATCCCAGACTCCGTTTCTACGTATTCCGTCAGAACGAACGGGTCGGACTGGCCAACTCCATGAATGGCGAGGGTTATTATGGCCGCTATCCCGGGGATGGAACCGCCTCCCCTGCGGATTTGAATACCAGGGCCATTGTCGGCATTTATCCAGCGGGCGGACTATACGACAACGGCAGGATTCCTTCGTTGACCCCGAGCAACGTTTACCTCAACAATGAAGGAGCCGTGACGGGCACGACCAATAACTCCTTCAAAATCGCATTGTTCACCAATGGCGACGGTACGGGAGCCGGCATCCTACCCATGGTCACCAACTTTATGGTCAATTTCATCCGGGCGGAGGCAGCGCTCACGCTCAATACCGGCGAAGACGCCAGGCAGCTGTTGTTGAAGGGCGTAGCAGCCCATCTGCAGTTGGTAAACAGCGTTTCAGCAGCGAATGGAGGACCGGGCATGCCTGACCACACCATTGATGGTTTCACCGAACGAATAGGTAAGCAATTCGATGCGGCCAATGCCGATGGAAAGCTCCGGTTGCTCCTGATGCAAAAATGGATTGCACTGTACGGGAACGGGGTGGAAGCCTACAATGACTACCGGCGCACGGGCCTTCCGGCATTGGAAGATCTGCTGGCTCCCCTGGACGAATATCCTATGCGATTCTATTATTCCGAAACCGAGCTGACGTCCAATGAAACGGTTATTTCCGACCGGGACGTCATCCAGCGTGCCCAACAATTCACTCCCGTCTTTTGGGACATTGAACAATAGTGAAACAGCTTAAAAAAACCGGACCATGAACATTAACAGCATATGCCATCAGAAAAGGTGCTTCCTTTATGTAATCATCACTGTAAGCGCAAGCCTCGCCAATTCCTGCAAGGATGTGGACTACGACTGGGAACAATATAAGATCGCAGCCACGCCGAAGGTAACCATCAATACCGATAAATCGGCATTGCCCACTTACCAGACAGCCAATGTCTCTTTCTTTAACCTGGCCGATCCGGATTTTGCCACCTCCCAGGAATTCGAATGGACCTTGGACTACTACGATGCCGGCGGACGTGTACAGGCCGAATCCATTGAAGTGTACATCAGCTTCAACCGCGCTGAGTCAAGTCCGCCCGCCTACCCCATCACGCTCTCTCTGGCCGGGGTCTGGCCCAATATCCGTCAGTTCCCATTGCCCAGTACCATCCGCAGCACAGACATGCTTTACGAGGTTGTCACAGAGTTCCCGAAGACTTATACGCATACTCCCGTCCAACTGGCAGAAATCGTAGGTATCGATTTAGATACAGTCGAACCAAATGACTACTTTTTATTTAAGTTTGCCATCACCATGTCAGACGGTACCCGGATCGTACAGTTTCAGGATAATGCGTGTGACGAATCAAGGGGCGAACCTTGTGACTGCCGCACCGGTGTTCGCTTTAAGGAACTTTAATAACTTACTAATCAATTCAACGTAATGCAACATGCTTAAACGTCAAACTTCACTTTTAGTGGCCTTGCTGCTGTTTGTGGCACAGGCTATTGCCCAGCAGATCCCATCGCCTAAGGAACACTTTGGATTCAATATCGGAGATGATTATATGCTGGCCAACTACACCCAGACAGAAGCTTATTTCAAAAAGCTCGCCGCGGCTTCTGACAAAGTTAAAATGGTGCTTGCCGGAAAGACCTCTGAGGGCCGTGACCAGTATCTTTTCGTCATCTCCTCACCGGAAAACCTTGCCCGTATAGATGACCTGAAATCCATTTCGCAAAGACTTGCGCGGGCGGAAATGCCGGAAAACGAAGCCAGGAAGCTTTCATTGGCCGGGAAACCGGTCGTATGGATTGATGGAGGCCTACATTCAACAGAAACCGTGGCCGCTCAGCAGCTGACGGAAACCTTTTATCAGCTGGTCAGTCGTACTGATGCTGAAAATCAGCGCATTCTTGATGACGTGGTCATTTTATTGTTCCATTGCAACCCGGACGGACAGGAACTGGTGTCGGATTGGTATATGATGCGCAAAGACACAGCCAAAAGAGCCAAAGACATCCCCGTGCTGTACCATAAATATGTGGGCCACGACAATAACCGCGACTTCTACATGAACAACCTCATGGAGACCACCACGATATCCCGCCTCCAGTACATCGAGTGGATGCCGCAGATTATTTATAATCACCATCAGTCAGGCCCCCCGGGAAGTATCGTGGCCGGCCCTCCTTATCGCGATCCCTTCAACTATGTTCTTGACCCCCTGTTGATCACCGGTATAGACGGCGTTGCCGCCGCGATGATCAACCGTGCCAACAAGGAAGGATGGCCTGGTTACACCCGTCTCAGCGGCTCGGTATTTTCTACCTGGTGGAACGGCGGATTGCGCACCGCCCCCTATTACCACAACAGCCTAGGTATCCTGACCGAGATCGTCGGTGACCCTACTCCCATGAATATACCGGTTGTACCTGCACGCCTGATCCCTGACAATGCCACGCCGAACCCTGTAAAACCGGGTCCCTGGCATTTCCGCCAAGCCATTGAGTACTCGGTGTCGCTCAACTATGCGATATTGGACTACGCCAGCCGATACGGTGACGAGCTGCTGTACAATATGTACAAAATGGGCCGCAATTCCATTGAACGCGGCAGCACCGACTTCTGGACACTGAAACCCAGTTATATCGAGCACCTGGAAGCGAAGTATGCTGCAGACCGGAAAGCTGGTAAAACCGGCGGACAGGCGGACGAAGGATATTACGGCACCCGCAACAATATACCGAAAAGCTACTTCGATGCGGTATTTGAGGATCCGGAATTGCGCGACCCCCGTGGATTCATCATCCCGGCAGATCAAACTGATTTTCCAAGGGTCGTAAATTTCATCAACGCCCTGATAAAATCCGGTGTACAGATCCACCGTGCCACCGCAGACTTTTCCGTGGGCGGCAAATCATATCCTGCCGGGTCGTACGTTGTCAAGACCGCTCAGGCGTTCCGCCCGCATGTGATGGATATGTTTGAGCCGCAGGACCACCCGAATGATTTCGAGTATCCCGGCGGACCTCCGGTACGTCCGTATGACGCGGCTGGCTGGACGCTGGCTTACCAGTTCGGTATTGAATTTGACCGCATTTTGGATGCGTTTAACGGCCCTTTTGAGGTGCTGCCATATGGACAACTGCAATCTCCCCCGAGCCACACCGTGAGCAAATCACCGGGAGGCTATCTGCTGGACGGCCGAGTTAACAATGCTTTCATTGCGGTCAATGATCTGATGGCAGCTGGTGTTCCTGTTTCACGGACCACTGAAACGATCGAGGGAATGCCTGCCGGTTCCTTTTATGTGCCGGCCAAAGGGTTCACCGCGCTTCAGAAAGCTGTGGACAGCCTCGGAGTTGCACCGCTGGCGGTTGCAAAGAAACCCGCTGCATTGACTACCATCCGGCCTAAGCGCATTGCCCTGTTTGATCACTACGGCGGATCTATGCCTTCAGGCTGGGTCAGGTGGATGATGGAGCAGTACCATTTTACTGATTTCAAGGTGATCTTCCCCAAAGAGATCGATGCCGGTGGATTGAAGGATAAGTATGACATCATCCTCTTTATCGGGAGCGGCATCCCCGCCTATAGCGCCGGGGGCGGCGAATACCGGGGCGGAAGGCAGCCGGATCCGGCAGACATCCCGGAAGATTATCACCACATGCTGGGCAGTCTCACACCGGGGACTTCCATCCCGAAATTGAGAGAATTCATGGAAGCTGGCGGTGAAATCCTCACCGTGGGAAGCAGCACAGACCTTGCCTATCACCTGAGGCTGCCCATAAAAGATGCATTGGTTGCGGCCGATTCATCCGGGCGCGAAGTGTCGTTGAAGGGCGAACAGTTCTACGCACCTGGCAGCATACACCGCGTCTTTGCTGATACGACCGACCCGGCCGGATGGGGAATGCCGGCACAGGTAGATGTCATGTCAAACCGGAGCCCGGTGTTCAGGCTCGCTGAAGGAGCTTCTTCCGCCGGAATCGTAAAATTGGCTTGGTATGGGGACGGGAACCCGCTCAGGAGCGGCTGGATCTGGGGGGCTGATTACCTAAAAAATGGAGTAGTTGCTTTTGCAGCGCCTATCGGTAAAGGCAGGCTGTATGCCTTCGGTCCTGAAATCACTTTCCGTGCCCAGCCGCACGGTACATTTAAATGGTTATTTAATCAACTCTATGCGTCCAAGTAACCTGATGGCTATGATCGCCGCGGCGACAGTTGCCGCCGCATGCGGGCAAAACGGGGATCAGCGGCACGTTCCGGAAACGGCGGACAGCCTCGTCATTGCTGATAAGTACCGTACCGAAATCAAGCAGCTCGCCGAGTTACCTAAAGTAAAGGAAGCCTTCAAAACGATCGAAGCGCTCAATGCGCAGACCCGGGATAACCATATCCTGCTTACCGAGATCCCAGCACCTCCGTTCAAGGAGGATGCACGCGCTGCCAAGTTCGCCCAGATGCTCAAGGATATCGGTGCAGATTCCGTATGGATCGATCCGGAAGGCAATGTGCTGGCACTGCGCAGAGGGCAGGAACGTTCTAAAACGGTGGTGATTGAAGGCCATTTGGACACGGTCTTTCCGGAAGGCACCGACGTTACGGTCAAGCACAAAGGAGACACCCTGTATGCCCCAGGTATCGGAGACGATACCCGAGGCCTTGCCATGTTGCTCACGCTGCTGAAGTGCATGAACCAGCAAGGGATACAGACACAGGCCGATATCCTTTTCGCGGGTACGGTGGGCGAAGAGGGTGAAGGCGATCTTCGCGGAGTCAAGTATCTTTTGGAGCATGGGCCGAAGTTTGACAGTTACATAGCGCTTGACGGCGGCGATATCGGAAACATCACCAACCAAGGCATCGGTTCCCACCGATACCGGATCACCTTCAAAGGACCCGGTGGACATTCTTACGGAGCCTTCGGCATTGTGAATCCGCATTTCGCCCTTGCTGACGCACTTGCCCGTTGGGATGAAAAAGCCGGGCAATACCTCAGCAAAGGCGGCCCCAAGACCACTTACAGTGCAGGCATCATCGGTGGCGGCACCTCAGTCAACAGCATTCCCTATGAATCCTGGGCAGTTGTCGACATGCGGTCGGAAGACGATGCCCCCCTGAATGTCCTGGACAGCCTATTGCACAACGCCATCGAAGAAAGCCTGGCAAAGCACAATGCAGCAAAAAAAGACGGGCCGGACTTAACCGTAGAAACCAAGCTGATCGGCGACAGACCTACCGGCACGGCGGCTCCGGAGAACCCTTTGGTACAACGGGCTATGGCTGCAGCGGCCTTCTTCGACAAAGAACCGGAGCTATCCGCTTCGTCAACCAACTCAAACGCCCCACTGGCTAAGGGTCTGCCCGCAGTGACAGTGGGCCGCGGAGGCAAAGGCGGTGGGGGGCATTCCCTGAATGAATGGTGGCTGGATGACGACGGTGATCAAGCGATTCAGTACGCGCTGCTGCTGCTTTTGTCTGAAGCAGGACTCAATTAAAATCTGCAAATACCAAATCAAACTACATCAAATACCAAATAATGAAAAAAAACAAACATCTGATTATGGCCAGCTTGCTGCAGCTCTGCTTTGTGGCGGCTGCCATCGCGCAGTCTGTCCCCTCTCCCAAGGAACATTTCGGTTTCTTTATGGGGCAGGATTACCACTTGGCGAACTACACGCAGACCGAGGCTTATTTCAAGAAACTTGAACAGTCTGACCGCGTGGAGCTGGTAGATATCGGCGAGACCGAAGAGGGCCGCCGCCAGTATATGCTTATTATTTCCTCCCCTGAGAACATCAGCAACCTCCAGCGATACAAGGATATTTCTACCAAACTAGCCTATGCTGAAGGGATCGACGAGGCAGCTGCAAAGCAACTGGCCACGGAAGGCAAGGCCGTGGTATGGATAGACGGTGCCTTGCACTCTACGGAAATGGTGGGAACGCATCAGCTCATCGAAACCGCCTATCAATTGGCCAATAACACCGATGAAGAGACGCTTAGCATACTGGATGACGTTATCGTGCTACTGACCCATGCCAATCCTGATGGACAGGAACTGGTGGCTGATTGGTATATGCGGCACAGCGATCCCGAAAAACGGGCCATGGACATTCCCAGGTTGTATCAGAAATATATCGGTCACGACAACAACCGGGACTTCTACATCAGCAATATGAAGGAAACCGAGAACATGAGCCGGCAGCTTTTCCTGGAATGGATGCCGCAAATCATGTATAACCACCATCAAAGTGCTCCTGAAGGCGCCGTGGTGGCGGGACCTCCCTACACCGATCCGTTCAACTACAACATAGATCCTTTGCTGATGACTGGCATCGATGCCGTGGGAGCAAACATGATCAACCGGCTCAACGTGGAGGACAAACCCGGGTTCACCCGACTGAAAGGATCGCCATTCAGCACATGGTATAACGGAGGGCTCCGCACCACCACCTACTTCCACAATGTGGTGGGTCTGCTTACTGAAATCATCGGCAATCCTACCCCTATGACCGTACCTGTCGTACCGGAGCGCCTGGTTCCGAACGGCAACACCCCGAACCCGGTCACGCCGCAGAAATGGCACTTCAAACAGTCAATCGATTATTCGGTTTCCCTGAACTACGCTGTACTTGACTATGCTGCGCGCCACCGGGAGCAGGTATTGTTCAACATCTACAAGATGGGTAAAAATTCCATCGAAAAGGGCAGCAAGGATCACTGGCAACTTACGCCCAGGAATATTGACCTGATCCACGCGAACTATCAGGCGGATATAAAAGCGGGGAAGATCAAAGCAGATGAAGAAACCAGCTATTACGGACGCCGCAACAACATCCCCTACTCGTATTATGAAAGCGTTTTCGCTAACCCTGACACACGGGATGCACGGGCATACATCATAACCGCTGAGCAGCCTGATTTCCCCACCGCTGTCAAGTTCATCAATGCCCTGATTAAATCTGGCATCTTCATCCATAAAGCCAGTGCAGATTTCACCGTGAACGGGAAGTCCTATCCGAAAGGCTCATACATCGTTAAAACGGACCAGGCTTTCCGCCCCCATATCATTGACATGTTTGAACCCCAGGATTACCCTAACGATTTCGCCTACCCGGGAGGTCCCCCGATACGTCCTTATGATGTAGCCGGTTGGACACTGGCCTACCAGATGGGCATTGCATTTGACAGAATTCTTGAAGCTGTGGATGGCCCGTTTGAGCGGTTGCCGCACGGCGTGCTGGAAACACCGCCCGCGCAAACCGTAACGAATAGCAGCCGGGGATACCTCCTCAGTGCGCAGGTAAACAATGCCTTTATTGCCGTAAATGACCTGCTGAAAGCCGGCGTGGATGTATATCGCATCCGAGACGCCCAGGATGGCGTACCTGCGGGCTCATTCTATATCGACCCCAAAGGTGCCGACCTGCTGAAAAGAGCCGGGAGCGAATTGGGCGTCCCCGCCGCACCCGCATCCCGTAAACCGGCAAATATGGTACAGGTCAAGCCCGCGCGAATTGCGCTGTTTGACGTCTACGGCGGTTCCATGCCCTCCGGATGGGTTCGCTGGATGCTCGAGCAGTATCACTTTGATTTCAGCCTGATTTTTCCTCAGGAGATCGACGCCGGCAACCTAAGGGAAAAGTATGACGCCATTCTCTTTATCGAAAGTGGCATCCCACCCTATGGCAGCGGAGGAGGGTACGGATATAGGCGTAGGATGCCTGAGGCCAGTGAGTTGCCGGAACCATACCGGCATATGGTAGGCAGCCTCTCAGCCGAAAAATCAATCCCTCAGTTGAAAGCATTTCTTGAGGCCGGCGGTTCCATCCTGACTACGGGCAGCAGCACAAGCCTCGCTTATCACTTAGGACTGCCCGTTAAAAACGCTTTGGTTGAGATGGTGAATGGCAAGGAAGTCCCGCTGAGCGGGGAAAAATTCTACGTGCCCGGAAGCGTTCTGCGCGTAAAGGTGAATCCGGCTATCGATGCGGCGTGGGGCATGCCTGACTACGCGGACGTCATCTTTAACAACAGCCCTGTGTTTCACCTGAAACCGGAAGCCAGACTAAACGGCATTGAGGCCCTGGTCTGGTTTGACAGCGCGAAACCGCTGCGCAGCGGCTGGGCTTGGGGACAAAACTACCTGCAGGATGGAGTAGCTGCGTTCAAGGCACCGGTCGGCAAGGGCTATCTGTACGCATACGGGCCGCATATTACCTACCGGGCTCAGCCGCATGGGTCCTTCAAATTACTTTTCAACGCCTTGTATACGCGATAAACCGGAACCGGCAATATAAAACACCTAACGGACACTGCTCCGTTAGGTGTTCCCTTTCTATTAATTTTAGATGAACTTAGGGTTGCATTTATCCGTGCACATCAGTATATTTGTCTAAGTCTAACCCATTATTCCTCATATTAAATTGTCGTTTGGTTTTACATGTTTATCATGAACATAAAACGATGGAAATTAAATTTGATGAGGAAGTTATTTTAAACCGATTGAAGCAAGACGATGGCCGTGCCCTTGAACTGATTTACCGGCACTATTGGGAACAGCTGTTCAATCATGCTTACAACAGGCTGCAAGACGAAGACGAAACCAAGGAATTGATCCAGGACCTTTTCGTGGACCTGTGGCAAAAGCGCAAAGAGGTGGCCATCCGAACGTCACTGACTGCTTACCTGCACGCCGCACTCCGCTTTAAAATCCTTAACCACATAAAAGCGGCCATTGTACGGGAGAGGTACCACTCATCCATTGATCACAACAAATTCAATCCGCGAAGCGATGTGGAAGACACATTCAATTACGCGGAGCTACATTCCGCACTGCATACTGCACTCCAATTATTACCCCCTCAACCACGCCGCGTATATGAACTCCGGCATAACGAAGGCCTGAGCTATGCCGAAATAGCCGATTCGCTGCGCATCTCCGTCAGCACCGTTGAGAAACACATGATCAAGGCGCTCAGGTATATCCGAAAGCATTTAAGACAGTACAACGGGTGAACTGTTCCGGTTCTCATCAGACATTTTTTCGTTCATTTTCTGGAATATCACAAAATTTAGCCCTACCTTAGCGGTTACAAATTAGAGGTATTGCTATGTTGAGTACTGTATTGGCGTTCCTGAATATCGGAACAAGTGAGATGATGCTTATCGTATTTGTTGCCCTTTTGCTATTCGGCGGCAAAAAGCTACCTGAATTAGCCCGTGGACTGGGTCGCGGTATCCGCGAATTTAAAGACGCCTCCGAGAGTATAAAACGCGATATCAGCGATCAAATCAACAACTTTGAGAAAGATCTGGAAGTAAAGGATGTAATTGTGGAGGATGAGCCGAAAAAGCTTAGCCAGGCAAACACTCCTGCTACACCATCAGCCCCCGCCGGCACGTATGAGCATAATCCCGGCCGCGAACCGGATTACTACGGCAGCCAAGGGCCATATTATAATGACAACTACTATTCTTCCGCTGAGGCCCAACCCGGCGATACATCCGGCGCAAGCGACATACCCAGCGCTGATGAAGACACAAAACCGGCACCCCAACAATCCGTCGGCGAAGGAAAAAACGCATAAGTAGCAAACAGCTGCACTACACATGACTCACGAAATCCGCATTTCAAAGGAGCTTGCTTTGTCTGAAAAGCAGGTAAAGACCACATTGGCGCTGCTTGATGAAGGCGCTACCATTCCATTTATCGCACGGTACCGGAAGGAAATGACCGGAAGCCTTGACGAAGTCCAGCTCACGCAGATCCGGGACCGCGCACAACAATTACGGGAACTGGATAAGCGGCGCGAAGCTATTCTTAAATCCTTGACAGACCAAGGGAAACTTACGGCAGAACTTGAAGAACAGATCCGTGATGCGGAAACGATGGCAAGGCTTGAGGACCTTTATCTGCCGTACAAACCTAAACGGAGGACGCGGGCCAGCGTCGCCCGTGAAAAGGGACTGGAACCCTTGGCCCAGCTCATACTGGCACAAGATAGTACAGCCGTACGTGAGGAGGCCCAGGCATTCGTTGATTCCGAAAAAGGTGTCAATGACGTTGAGGAAGCATTGGCCGGCGCGCGGGACATCATCGCAGAGACCGTGGCGGAAGATGCTGCAATCCGCGCACAGGCCCGTCAGGTTTTCCTGGACAAGGGCGTTTTCGCTTCACGCGTCGTTCCCGGAAAGGAAGAAGAAGCATTGAAATACAAAGACTACTATGAGTGGTCAGAGCCGCTCAAATCAGCTCCCTCCCACCGCGTCCTGGCCATGCGCCGCGGCGAAAAGGAAGAACTGCTTTACCTGGATGTCGAGGTTAACGAAGCGGACATACTGCCTATATTGGACAACACTTATGTAAAGGGAGCCGGTGAAGCCAGCGCCCAGGTGCGTATGGCGATCCTTGACGGCTACAAGCGACTGCTGAAACCGGCAATGGAAACTGAGGTGAGGATGATTACCCGCCAGCGGGCCGATGAAGAGGCCATCCGCGTCTTTGCCGAAAACGCCCGCCAGCTTTTACTTGCAGCTCCATTGGGCCAAAAACGGGTAATGGCGATAGATCCGGGCTTCCGGACAGGATGTAAAACGGTCTGTCTGGACGAGCAGGGATCACTGCTGGAACACACCGCCATCTTTCCGCACACGGGCGCGGCGAAAGCGGAAGAAGCCGCAAAAACGCTTCGCTTCCTGGTTGAACGGCACCGTATACAGGCAATAGCCATCGGTAATGGGACTGCGGGCAGGGAGACTGAAGCGTTCGTGCGGAAACTGGACCTTCCCGGGGTGGTCATTGTGATGGTCAATGAGAGTGGAGCCTCCATTTACTCTGCATCTGATGTGGCCCGGGAGGAATTCCCCGACCACGATGTAACCGTGCGCGGCGCTGTATCCATTGGCCGGAGACTGATGGACCCACTGGCTGAGCTCGTCAAAATCGATCCCAAATCCATAGGCGTGGGGCAATACCAGCACGACGTTGACCAGGCCAAGCTCCAAACCGCTTTGGATGACACCGTCATCAGCTGCGTAAATGCCGTGGGTGTTGAGTTAAATACGGCGTCAAAACAGATTTTATCATACGTATCGGGTCTAGGTCCTTCCCTGGCCCAACAGATTGTTGCCTACCGGCAGGCTAACGGCGCATTCCGCAGCCGTGAACAACTGAAAAATGTACCCCGGCTAGGAGAAAAAGCATTTGAACAGGCCGCAGGCTTCCTTCGTATACGCAATGCGGACAATCCGCTCGATGCCAGTGCTGTCCACCCGGAGCGATACATACTTGTGGAGCGCATGGCCGCAGACCTGGGCCATGACGTAGCTGACCTGCTCCGGGACGAACAGCTGCACCGGCAGATCCCCTTGCAGAACTATGTAAGTGAGACCGTCGGAATGCCCACGCTGAAGGATATTCTGTCGGAGCTCGCAAAACCTGGCCGGGACCCGCGGGAACAGTTTGAACAGTTTTCCTTTACCGAAGGGGTCAACAGCATCGGTGACCTGAAAACAGGCATGCGCCTACCCGGCATCGTAACCAACATTACCAACTTCGGCGCGTTCGTGGATATCGGCGTACATCAGGACGGTCTGGTACACCTCAGCCAGCTGGCTAACCGCTACGTAAAGGATCCAAATGAAGTGGTGAAGGTGCAACAGAAGGTTATGGTTACCGTTACCGAGGTTGACGAAAAACGCAATCGCATCAGCCTTTCCATGAAGACCGAAGAACGTCCGGCCCCGAAGCGCAGGGACGCAGGAAAGAAAGCAGGCAAGCCCAAGCGCCAAGAGGACGATATGGCTTCGATGCTGGCGGCGTTGAAAACCAAGTTCGGGTCCTGATTACACGCCGGGCAGCATTTATCCGAACAGATCACTGGACAGGTATCGGTCACCGCGGTCGCAGGCGATAAACACAATGACACCTTCATCGAGTTCGTTGGCAAGGCGGGTGGCACAGGCCATCGCGCCGCCAGAGCTCATGCCCACGAACACCCCTTCTTCCCTTGCCAGCCGACGGGTCATCTCAGTAGCTTCCGCCTGGGAAACGTCCATGACCCGGTCAACACGGCTTGCGTCATAAATCTTGGGTAGGTAGGCCTCCGGCCAGCGCCGGATACCGGGAATCGAGGATTCCTCCGTCGGCTGACATCCCAAAATCTGTATAGCCGGGTTTTGTTCTTTGAGGAACATGGAGTTGCCCATGATGCTGCCGGTAGTGCCCATCGCACTCACAAAATGCGTAATCCGCCCCTCCGTGTCGCGCCAGATTTCCGGCCCAGTGGTCTTATAGTGCGCCAGGTAGTTGTCCGGGTTGGCAAATTGGTCCAGAATAAAGTAATCCTGCCGTCTGCCTTTCTCTTCAGCGTAGTCCCGGCAAGCCTCTATGGAATCCAGCAATGTAACCTGTGCGCCGAATGCCTCCATAGTCAGTGTACGCTCCCGCGTGGAGTTCGACGGCATGACCAGCTCAATTTCCAATCCGTATATGCGCGCTATCATTGCCAGCGCTATACCCGTATTCCCACTTGTGGCTTCAATAAGCTTTACACCGGGCCCGATATCGCCGCGCTCCAGTGCACTCCGGATCATGTTGAGTGCTGCACGGTCCTTGACGCTGCCGCCGGGATTGTTCCCTTCCAGCTTTGCATACAGCTTCACCCGCGGATTGGGATTTAACCGCGTCAGCTCAACCAATGGCGTATTGCCTACACAATCAATGATCGTTGCCATGCTCAATGCGTTGCTTTAGTATCTACAATTTTAACGGTGGGCTGATGATAAACTGTGGAAAATGGCGGTATGCTGCTGGTCAGCCAAACGTTACCCCCAATGATGCTGTCATGACCGATGACTGTGTCGCCCCCCAATATGGTAGCCCCTGCGTAAATCACTACCCGGTCTTCAATCGTGGGGTGTCGCTTGGTATTGGCCAACACTTTTTCCACACTCATGGCGCCCAGTGTGACGCCCTGATAGATTTTCACGGCGCTGCCGATCACGGCCGTTTCGCCGATGACGACTCCCGTGCCGTGGTCGATGCAGAAATGTTCGCCGATGACCGCAGCCGGGTGGATATCGATTCCCGTCTTCGCATGTGCATGTTCGGTCAGAATACGCGGCAGCACCGGTACATCCAGGTTAAGCAATGCATGAGCCAACCGGTAAAGCGATATGGCCTGGAACCCCGGATATGTGCGCACCACCTCAAATTCACTCACAGCGGCAGGATCGCCTTCATAAATGGCGCGGGCGTCCGTATACAGAATACCCCGCAGCTCCGGAAGCGCGCCATAGAACTTTCGCGCTACCGTTTCCTGGTTGCACGCTGAACAGGCCTTGGTGCGGTTGAGGATATTCAGCAGCTCGGCTTCCGACTGGCCGAACTGCGCCTTAAGCTGCTCAATGGTGCGGTCCGGATGTGTCTGGCGCTCCGGGAAAAGAAGGTCCAGTAGTGATTCCGCCCAAGCCGCGATCACGCCATTAGGGGGCACATCGGTTATTTCCCGCTGTTTGTCGTATAGCTGCCTAAAAAATTCGTCGTTCATGTTTGTCGTTTGTTTGACTAAGGAAACAAAATAATTGCAGCCAGGCAACACCTTTATCGATTATTACAGAAATTCAATAAATCAAGACATTACAGCACCAAATCATTGAATAAACGATCCAGGCAGCCGGCAGCGTCACGGCAGAGTCCGGGATGTACAGCTGAGGTCTGTAAGATCGTACTGCGCTTGGCTGTCAGCCAGCGGAACCGTTCAGGGGGCGAAAGCAATGCGATAGGCCCGCCCTCCGGATGTCCGTGACAGATATGCTGAAACGCCAGGAGGTAACCGTGAAGGTCATCAAGGTCAAGCGAAGGCCACAACACCTTTAATTTATCGACGTCCAAAACGTAGCGCATATCCAGGAATCTTTCGCCCCGGCAATAAAGTACCACACCCACATTAAGAAATTCCTCCCGTTGCACCGCGGGCACCACGCGGATCACCGCATACTCAAACAGCTGTTCCTCTTGCATGTTGCGCTTCATTTACGAATACATCCGATGCGGCCAGCCGCATCTCCAAAAACTGTCTATATACGTCCCTTGCCTCCTGTGGTGATACCCCTTCCGTGGAGCGCAGCCAATCATCCGGCACCAGGTTCACGATATCCCTGATCCGATCAGGCGTCAGTATGGATTTAGCATATGCATCTGCTTCATGCAGGTGCGATGCCCACCGCAGGAGCACATGCTCGCTCACCTTCGTGAATGGTCTCACCGCCTGCTCCTGCCAATTGTCCCACGTGTGGTGAAAGTACAGCGAAGCACCGTGGTCAATCAACCATAGCTCCTTGTGCCACATCAGCATATTGGTATTTCGCACCGTACGGTCCACGTTTGTCAGCAAGCAATCCAGCCAAACAATCCGGGATGCCAGCTCCGCATCGACCGTATTGACCACCGGATCGAAAGTAATGGCGCCGGACAGGTAATGTACCCCTAGGTTTAATCCGGTACTGGCACGAAGCAAGTCCTGGATCTCCTCATCAGGTTCCGTCCTGCCGAACGCTTCATCGAGTTCCGCAAATACGATTTCAGGCACCGGCAGCCTTAGCGCCCGGGCAATTTCCCCGCCGATCAGCTCGGCGATCAGGGCTTTGAGCCCTTGTCCTGCCCCGCGGAACTTCAGCGCATATAAGAATCCGTCGTCAGCTTCCGCGATCGCTGGCAACGACCCGCCTTCGCGTAGGGGCGTCACATACCGTGTTACCCGTACTGTACGTATCGTGTTCTCCACCTGCCAAACTTAGCCAACTTGTGCCTCTTTCACAAATGGAAGTGTTCCGGCCCGGTGGGTTATTTGAACGAAACTGGCACTTCTCATACCGATTCCCTATCTTTGCCACTTACAACACGCCATGGACACATCCGCTCAATACGATCAGGTTATTTCACATTGCCGACAGCTCTTTACGAAAAAGACGGCTGACTACGGTACCGCGTGGCGCATCATGCGACTGCCCTCCGTAACGGACCAGCTATACATCAAAGCGCAACGTATACGCACGTTAGAAGAAAAGAAAGTATCTAAAGTGGGAGAAGGCATCACTGACGAATATGTTGGTATCGTCAACTATTGTGTGATCGCCATCATGCAGCTGGAAATGGAACCAGATGCTCCTGAAAACCTTTCTCTTGAGGACGTAACTTCAAAATACGATAAGGCGGTACAGGAAACCAAAGAATTGATGTTCGCAAAAAACCACGATTATGGCGAAGCATGGCGGGACATGCGCCTAACCTCCCTGACCGACCTTATTTTAACAAAAATCTACCGCGTGAAACAGATCGAGGACAATGAAGGTCTGACCACGGTGTCTGAAGGCATTAAAGCCAACTACCAGGACATGCTCAATTATGCGGTATTCGCACTGATTAAACTTGGAATTGCCAACAAAAATGAGTAATACACGCATTAACTACCCCTTGGGCTTCGCCCGGATCTTCACCGGAGTGCTGTTCATTTTCTCAGGTCTCATCAAAGCAAACGACCCCACCGGTTTCGGGTACAAGCTGGAAGAGTATTTCCATGTGTTCCACCTTACCTTCCTGAATGAGTACGCGGTGTTCATTGCGGTTGTGATATGCGGGTTGGAGATCCTGCTCGGCGCATTGCTGCTTCTCGGCTTCTGGGGCCGGACGGTATCCTGGGGACTGCTGCTGCTGATCATCTTCTTTACTTTTCTCACCTTTTACTCAGCTTTTTTTGAGATAGTGACCTCGTGCGGATGCTTCGGCGACGCCATCCCGCTCACGCCCTGGCAGTCCTTTGCAAAAGACCTGATCCTGCTGGCCCTTATCCTGATTATTTTCTTTAACCGGCGGCATATCCGGCCGCTGGTTGCGGACAGCTATACGCGGGTGATTATCACCGTAGCATTGACCGTCATATCATTAGGGATCGGTATTTATACTATTAACTTCCTGCCGTTCATCGACTTCTTACCCTATAAGAAAGGCGCTAACCTCCCGGAATTGATGACGTTGCCGGAGGGGGCGGAAGGTGATCAATATGAGATCATTTATACGTTACGCCATAAGGCTTCGGGCGAAGAAAAAAAGGTCTCCGATAAAGTGTACCTGGGCGAAGAGTTATGGAAGGATGAAAACTGGGAGATCGTCGGTGATCCGGAAAGCAAATTGGTCAAGAAAGGATATCAGGTACCCATTCCGGACCTCCTCATCACCGATGCCAACGGAGAAGACTTCACGCAACAGGTGATCCAGAATCCGTATTACAATCTATTGATTGTAACTTGGGACCTGAATCAGGCAAACATCGCCGCGTTAGATAGTATCAATAGGCTTGTCAGCAAAGCAGCAGAGGCCTATAACATCCGTTCGGTGTTACTCACAGCAAGCAGCAGTCAGGATGCCGAGCGCATCAGCAGTGAGCTGGGCTTGCTGGCGGAAGTCATGTACGCCGATGCAGTGCCGTTGAAAAGTATGGTAAGAGCCAATCCGGGTGTGCTGCTTATGCAGAACGGGGTGGTGATCGATAAATGGCACTACAACACACTCCCTGATTTTGCCACATTGGATAAGCGATATTTCAGCAGGGAAAATTGACGGAGACCATGGGAAACAGCAAAATTACCGGATCTCAAACGGTCTTTATTGTCGGCTTCATGGGCAGCGGCAAGACCACCTGGGGCAAGAAGCTTGCGGAGAAAACGGGACGGTTGTTTATCGATCTGGATGAATACATCGTGAGCAGCGCGGGAATGCCCATTTCCGAGTACTTTAAGGAGCACGGTGAAACCGCCTTCCGGGAACTGGAGAGTCACACTTTAAAATGCCTCCCCTCCTCACAGCCGGCCGTGGTTTCCACAGGCGGAGGCACCCCATGTTATTTTGATAACATGGCATGGATGAACGAACATGGAATGACCATTTATTTCCATTTGCCCGTTAAAGCATTATGGCACCGCCTTATGCAGACAGACATTACCACGCGTCCTGCATTGCGCGGCCTCTCCGGGGAGGAACTGCTTGATCATATCTCAGCTAAACTCGCCGAACGAGAGCCTTATTACCAACAGGCTTCCTACACGGTAAATCAACTGTCCCTGCAACTGGAAGATCTGGTCCGGATGATCGGTTAAATATCAGCAAAAACCCTTATCTTTATAGCCGGTTTTACCACATAGCAGTATTTTCCATATGGTAAAGCGTTCTACGCTATTCGTCTTTTTTTTCGTTGCCGCCACCCTGTTCTGGACCTGTGTCCCCTCGAACGTGGGCAGCGGTGAATTCCGTTATGCAAACCGCATAAACCTTGGAACCCTTGAAGACCTTTACAGATTCCTCACTTACAGCGAAGAAAGCTACCCATTGGTAAGTGCACATCGGGGCGGTCCGTCCGCGGGTTTCCCGGAAAACGCGATCGAAACCTTTGAAAATAACTTCCGTCGGCAGCCGCTTATCATAGAATGCGACGTCCGGATCACCAAGGACTCTGTATTGGTGCTGATGCACGATGAAACCCTTGAGCGGACGACCAATGGGTCCGGAGCGGTCGCGCAACATGAGTGGGCGGCATTACGGAAACTCCGACTGAAAGATCCGGAAGGCCGCTTGACACCCTTCCGCATTCCGACGCTTGACGATGCGTTACAATGGGGAAAAGGAAAGGTGTTATTCACGCTTGACGTCAAGCGCGATGTCCCATATACCAAGGTTATTCAAGCTGTCCGGAAAAGTCGGGCCGAAGCATACAGTATCATCATAACCTATAACGCCGATCAGGCGGCCGCTGTACATCAGTTGGCACCAGAGCTGATGATCTCCGCTTCAATCCGATCATCTCAAGACCTCCTGCGCCTAAACGACCGTCATGTCCCTGACAACCGGCTGGTCGCATTTGTCGGTACATCGGAGGTGGATAAAAAGGTTTACGAAATGCTTCACGGCCATGGCATCCTGTGCATATTGGGCACCATGGGAAATCTTGACAAGCAGGCCGCCCTGCGCGGAGACACGGTATATACCGGACTGATCGAACGCGGCGCGGATATCCTGTCTACCGACCGGCCAACTGAAGCAGGCAGGGCCATCCAGGGTTACCGCAGAACCATAAATTAACAAACGCCTCTCATGTCTATACAAGTCACTGAGCTTCAGAAAGTATATGGCCGCCATGAGGCTCTGAAAAGCATCTCATTTGAAGCCCGGCCGGGAAGGGTACTGGGATTTCTTGGACCCAATGGCGCCGGGAAATCCACCACCATGAAGATTCTTGCCGGCAACCTCTGCCCTACCGGAGGCCATGCATCGGTGTACGGTATCGATGTCGCTTCCAACAGCGTTGAATCACGACGCTGTATCGGTTACTTACCTGAACACAATCCGTTGTATAGGGACATGTACGTGCTTGAGACACTTGAGCTCATGGCTGATATACATCGTATCGCAGACAAGGCAAAACGCATCACCGATGTTACCGAAATGACGGGGCTGGGCCGTGAACGGCATAAAAAGATAAGTCAGCTCTCCAAAGGCTACCGACAGCGGGTAGGCTTGGCTCAAGCCATCCTACACGATCCTCAGGTCCTTATTCTTGATGAGCCTACCTCCGGACTGGATCCTAACCAGCTCCAGGACATCCGCTCGCTTGTCAGGCAGCTTGGGCGCGAAAAAACCGTGTTGCTTTCCACTCACATCATGCAGGAAGTCGAAGCCATCTGCGACGATGTCGTAATTATTCACCAGGGCCGGATTGTGGCAGGCTTCCCTCTTTCGCAGCTGAATGATCTTTACCCCGGCAGCAGCCTGGAATCGTTGTTCATACGGCTCACCACTGACGCCCGAACCGACGCTTTTCGCTGATACTAAACAATATGGCACATTCTGTGTTTATTCAGTTGATAGCATAAGCTACAACACATCAATGTCAAACATTTAAACGAAAAACCATGAAACGTGTAACTTTATTTTCTGCATTGTTTTTGGCAGGAGCATTACTCGCAAATGCCCAGGACGTCAACAAGCCTCAGACTTCAGCCAATGTTGGCATAGCTCCCATTCAACAGGGTAACTGGATCGTAGGGGGAAGCCTGGGCAGCTTGGGTTATAGTTTTGAAGGAGAGAATTTTAACATCAGTGTGAATCCACGAGCTGGCTATTTTATTTCCGATGGCGTCGCCATAGGCTTAGGCCTGATCGGAACACTGGCCACTGTTCCCAACGACGATGACATTTGGGGCTATGGTATTTCACCATTTGTAAGATACTATTTCCCCGAGGGTGCAAGTTCCACAGGACGCTTCTTCGCTCAAGGAGATATCGGGATATCAGGAAGTGATCCCGGCTCCGGCGCATCATTGGCACTTGGGGCAAATGTCGGGTACGCACATTTTGTGACGAACAGCGTTGCATTGGAAGTTTCTGCGGGATATAATTATAGCAAAGCAACGGTATCAGGATCTACAGGTCAAAGCGGCCTCGGTGTCGCACTGGGCTTCCAGATCTATCTACCTGGTCAACGATAAAGCATTTCTATCGAAAAGCCGCTCCTTCCCGGGGCGGCTTTTCTGTTACCAGCATTTTTCCTATTTTCGGTGCTTCAAAACGGAACGGCATTGTTAAGCATCTATAGAAAGGAAATTGCAGCTTACTTCAATTCACTCACGGGTTACCTGGCTATCGGACTGTTCCTGCTCGCGACCGGACTCCTGCTCTGGGTATTTCCGGACACAAGCATACTCACTTATGGCTACGCCTCGTTGGAAGGTTTCTTCCTGTTAAGCCCCTATCTTTTTCTTTTCCTCATACCGGCAGTCACTATGCGCAGCATCGCAGGTGAAAAAAGCGATGGAACCTGGGAACTTCTGACAACCCGGCCACTGCGCACCTGGGACATCATAATGGGCAAATATCTCGGGGGGCTGACCGTAGTAATATTAGCACTCTTACCGACCTTGATTTATTACTATTCCCTGCACCGGTTAGCCCTCCCCGCGGGGAACGTAGACACCGGCGCGGTAATAGGATCTTATATAGGCTTACTTCTTTTGGGGATGGCTTTCACAGCGGTTGGCCTATTGGCATCGTCGTTAACAACGAACTCCATTGCAGCCTTTCTTATCGGATCCGCGGTTTGTTTTTTTCTGTTCTATGCATTTGACGCTGCCAGCGACCTTGACCTGTTATCCGCACACGCGTATGCCGTATCGTCATTTGGCATTGAATCGCATTATAACGCCGTGAGCCGCGGTGTCCTGGACAGCCGGGACCTCGTTTATTTTCTCAGCATTACAGTGCTCTTTCTGTGGATTACGCACCTCCGTTTATCGGCAGCCAGACCCGTCGTCCGCCGAGCTTGGCTGCAGGCAGCCATGGTCCCAGCTCTCGTACTAATGGTCAATGTTGCGGCTCATTATTCTTTCTTTCGGATTGACTTCACTGCGGAAAAACGGTATACCCTTTCTCCGCTGTCTAAAAATGTTGCAAGCAACCTTGAAGCTCCCACGCACGTCACGGTTTTCCTTGACGGCGAGCTACCGGCCGGGTTTACCCGTCTGAGACGGGCAACAGCTGATTTGCTAAGCGATCTGGAAGCCTATTCGGGCGGCAAATTGACGTTCAGTTTCATGAATCCCCTGGATGGCAATGCGGAACAGCGGCAGCAATACACCCTCGCGCTTGCCGAACGGAACATTCATCCGACCAACCTCAATATACGCACCGAAACCGGCATGACACAACAGCTGGTTTTCCCTGCGGCGCTCATCACCCAGGGCGACACAGAGATCCCGGTAACCCTCCTGCAGGGCCGTACCGGACCGTCCCATGAAGATGCACTGAACCACTCCGTCGAAAATCTTGAATATGCATTCATATCCGCATTACATAACATTACCTCGGGCGGCCGGCCGCTGGTCGGATTCACAGAGAACCACGGTGAGCTGGATAATCTTGAGCTCCACGACGCTATCCAAACCCTGATGCATCATTATCAGGTGGGATTCGTTAATCTGGATAGCATAAGCCTTGATGATCTGAATCAATTAAAAGCCCTTATTGTTGCTAAACCCATTACCCCCTTCACGGAGGCTGAGAAATACAAGATCAATCACTTCGTGATGCACGGCGGCAGTGTGCTATGGGCCATTGACCAGACCGATGCAGAACTGGACAGCCTGCGCACAACAGGCGAGCAACTGGTGGTTGCCCGGCAACTCAATCTGGATGACATGCTCTTCACCTATGGTCTCCGGTTCAATTACAATCTGATAGCAGACCTAAACTGTGCCCAGATACCGCTCACTGTGGGGCAGATGGGTGACCAGTCACAGATCGAACTGGCGCCCTGGCTTTTCTATCCCGTGTTCGTTCCGACCACCACGCACCCCATCCTTAAAAACCTGGAAGGAATCCGCAGCGAATTTGCCGGCACACTGGACACCATTGCGGTCCCCGGCATCCGTAAATCCGTTATCCTGCGGTCGTCTCCGTTCTCTCGGCCGCTTAACATTCCCGCTACGGTGTCGCTCCAGCTGGTAGAGGAAGCTCCTGACCCCGCGCAGTTCAGGAAAGAGCCGCTCCCGGTGGCCGCGGTGCTGGAAGGAAACTTTCCCTCGGTTTTTGCCGACCGGCCCGTCCCTGAAGGCATTGCCGGCGGCATAGATCCCGGACGCGGGCAGCCTGCCAAGATGCTGGCCATTGCAGATGGCGATATCCTCAAGGGACAAATCAATCCGTCCGATGGCTCCCCCTATCCGTTGGGATGGGATAGGTATACAGAACAGCAGTACGGCAATAAATCCTTCCTGTTGAATGCTATGGATTACCTCACTAATGGCACGCAAGTAATCGCGCTACGTGACAAAACCGTCGCATTGCGTCTCCTCAACCAAGCCAGGATAAACAGTGAAAAATTCTATTGGCAATTGCTGAACGTCGCATTGCCGCCGCTGCTCCTCCTTATAACCGGCCTGCTGCGGACGTATTTCCGCAAGCGGAGGTATAGCCGCATCGTGTAGTCGTTATTTTACAATGCTGACATCGCGACCGCGAGCTGGGCACCCAGTCTGGCATTATTGTATACCAGCTGAATATTCGCCTCAAGGCTGGCGCCTCCGGTCACCTCCTGGATTTTCGCCAAAAGAAAAGGGGTAGCCTCCTTCCCTTTTATACCACGTTGCTCCATCTGGCCCAACGCATCGGCAATGGCTGAATCAATGCGGTCCGCATCCATGGCATATGATCGGGGTATCGGGTTGGCGATCACTGCGCCTCCGGCAAGACCGAAGGTCCATTTGGCATGAAGCACCCGGGCCAGCTCCGCTGGCGAATCTACCCGGTAGTCAACCCCAAAACCACTCTGACGCGTGTAAAATGCCGGCATTTCATCTGTACCGTAGCCGATCACAGGCACGCCTTTGGTTTCCAGGTATTCCAGTGTCAGACCAATATCGAGTATAGACTTCACGCCCGCACAGACTACGGCTACGCTGGTACGGGCCAGTTCATCCAGGTCCGCTGAAATGTCAAAAGTCTCCGAAGCACCGCGGTGTACACCACCTATGCCGCCGGTCACGAACACCCTGATTCCGGCTGCCGCAGCCAGGATCATGGTGCCCGCCACCGTAGTGGCACCGTCCAAGCCCTGCGCAATCACAAAGGGCAAATCGCGACGGCTGGTCTTTACCACGCCCGCAGCGCTTCCCAGGTAATCGATTTCCTCCGGACTAAGCCCCACCTTGGGTTTGCCTTTAAGCACCGCTATTGTCGCGGGCACGGCTCCCCCCTCCCGGATGATATGTTCCACCTGAAGCGCTGTTTCGACATTTCTGGGGTAAGGCATTCCATGTGAGATAATCGTTGACTCCAGGGCTACCACCGGCTTACCGGACCGGAGCGCATCGAGAACCTCAGGCAATACATCAAACTGATTCGCTAATGGGTCCATCCTGCATTTGCTTATAATTTCATGCTTCCTGTCTCCCGGAGACGGGTGTGCCAGCTGAAGGCCTCTTCCAGGATATGCGGAGTATGCCCTCCCCTGAGGCATGCCCGGTCAAAGTAGGATTGCAGCGCCGGGCGATAATCCGGATGAACGCAACGATCAATAATTACCTGCGCGCGTTCACGCGGCGCCAAGCCGCGCAAGTCTGCCAACCCGACGTCCGTGACCAGGATATCCACATCATGCTCCGTATGGTCCACATGCGACACCATCGGCAGAACATGGGAAATACGGCCTTCCTTTGAGGCCGCCTGCGTCACAAAGACGCTCAGGTAAGCGTTTCTGGCGAAATCGCCGGAACCACCTATGCCGTTCATGATATTTGTCCCCGAAAGGTGTGTTGAATTGACATTGCCATAAATATCGAATTCAATGGCCGTGTTTATCGCAATCACTCCCAACCGGCGGATCAGCCCGGGAGTATTGCTGATGTTCTGTGGCCGTAGCACAATCCGGTCCTTATACCGCTGCAGATTACCGAATATCCTCTCGTAATATGGGGCAGACACCGTGATGGATGATGCCGATGCAAAGCTCATCTTGCCGCTGTCCAGGAGATCAAACGTGCTGTCCTGCAGTACTTCCGAGAACATGCGGAGATCGTAGAAATTACTGTCCTGGAAGCCGGAAAGCACCGCATTGGCCACTTTACCGATTCCCGCCTGCAGTGGAAGCAACCGGTCCGTCAGGTGCCCCTTGTTGACTTCTTCTTCAAAGAACCGCAGCAAGTGTCCTGCAATGGCCGTGGTTTTCGCGTCAGGTGGCGCGATGTCCGCCGGACTGTCCTGGATATCGGTAAAAACAATCGCGGCGATTTTATCAATATCAACAGGTATAGATCTTCTTCCGATCCTATTCTCCGGAGCGACGATAGGAATAACATTCCGATAAGGATAATCTTCCGGCTGGAAAATATCATGCAGACCGTGGATCGCTTCCGGCACTTTGGCATTAATCTCAATGATAACCTTCTTTGCCAAAGCGGCAAAGGTAACGGAATTACCCACTGATGTGGTCGGAACAATGCTACCGTCACGTTCAATGAATGCAGCCTCAATCACCGCTATATCAACCGGAGGCAAACACTGGTTATGGAGCAGCTCCGCGCTCTCGCTAAGGTGTTGATCGATGAACAGTACTTCCCCACTGTTTATTGCTGTCCTTAGCACCCGGTCCACCTGAAATGGCATCCGTTTGGCAAGCGCCCCCGCGCGCGTAAGTTTCGCGTCCGTATTATGGCCCAGCGAAGCCCCGGTCATCAACGTGACCTTCAGTTCTTCACGCTCGGCACGCCTGGCCAGAGCATCAAGCACCACCTTACTGTCACCCGCCTTTGTAAAGCCGCTGGCGCCGACCACCATGCCGTGCTCAAAGAGCCTTGCGGCTTCTTCAGCGGTCGTCACCTTGTCATAAAGACGCGTGTTTTTTATTCTTTCAAATGACATCATACAATATTAAACGATATCCGCCGTTCATACTTATCGTAAAAGGCCATAAATTTATCCAATTTAGACAGCAAACCATATTTTTCAGTAATTTAGCCGCCCGGAAAGATGAACACGGCCCATGCAAGGGATGGAAAATTATGTAAACAGGTATTATATCACGGAAGTTGATCGCTATCCCGATACCATTTATTGCCATCATGCGGTGATGGGAGAGAAATTCATTCCCGAGCATAAGCATGAAAAAGGGCAATTCCTCTATGCTGAGGGTGGTGTAGTTTTCCTGAACGCACTCGACCGATCTTACTTCTTGCCGGCCAGGCATTATATTTGGATTCCTGCGGGCGTAACACACAGCATCCACCCAAGCACACCGGAGGTCATCATGCGCAATCTCTATTTCCCGATGGCCAGTCACGACGATACCTTCTTCGGGCGCACCGCAATTTATCCCGTCAACGACTTGTTAATGGAACTGATGATGTTCACCAATCGGTGGAACGGCAATATCCATCCCGAGGACGATAGCCGCTACAGCATTGCAAGAGCCTTCAAGCTCCTGCTTCCGGAGCTGAGCAGGGATGCCCTGCCGCTGGCATTGCCTTATCCGGAGGATCCCCGGCTCGTTAAAATCGTCGGATACCTGGATGAGCACGTAGCGGACAATATCGGTTTCAAACAAGTGGCCGATTTTTTTGGCATCAGTGAGCGATCGCTTGCCCGTCTGTTTCAAAAAGAACTGGGCATGTCCTTTATTCAATATTTTACTATCTTGCGTATGTTGAAAGGACTAAAACTATTGCTAGATGACAAACTGAGCATCAATGAAGTCGCAACCCGGGTGGGATATAGCAGTCTGCCCACGTTCAGTAATACGTTTACCAAGATTGTAGGGGTGAGGCCCAGCGAATATGTAAAGCACCGGGGCCTTTGGGATAGATAAACACACTAAAACCAAATAGAAATCAATGAAAGCAACTCTCATCATTGCCGCAGCATTGGGCATCGCCGCCTGCGCCTGCACAAGCGCAACTAAAGAAAGACCGGAAGAACTGGAATGGATCCAGCTGTTTAATGGAAAAGACCTGAACGATTGGACGGTAAAAATCTCCAAACATGAGGTAGGAGAAAATTATGCAAACACATTCCGCGTAGAAGACGGTTTGCTGAAGGTCAGATACGACGGGTATAACGATTTTGATTTCCAATACGGTCACATCCATTATAACCAACCTTTCTCCGCTTATCTCCTCCGTATAGAGTACCGCTTTACAGGCGAACAGGCCCCCGGCGGTGAGGGCTGGGCCTGGCGCAACAGCGGGGCCATGCTCCATGGACAGGACCCCAAGACCATGTTGAAAGATCAAGACTTTCCAATTTCAATTGAAGGCCAATTATTAGGCGGAGACGGCACCAATGAACGTACGACGAGCAATCTCTGCACGCCAGGCACCAATGTGCTGATGGAACGTGATGGTGAGCTTTTCACGCCCCACTGCACTAACTCCAGCTCCAAAACCTATCACGGGGATCAATGGGTCACCGCAGAGTTCCTTGTTCTCGCTGACTCAGTGGTACACCATATCCTTGAAGGCGATACCGTGCTTACGTATTACAAACCACAGATCGGCGGAGGGAGCGTATCAAACTTCGACGCCGCAGTAAAACAAGACGGCAAATTACTGAAAGGCGGATATATTTCTCTTCAGAGCGAAAGCCACCCTATTGACTTCCGTAAAGTAGAGTTGCTTAATCTGGAACCGTACATGGACGATCGGCAAAAGCTGCAGGAAGTGCTGGCAACGTTGAGAAACCAGCAATAGCCGTAACAACAAAAAGCCGCTCTGAACAATCAGGGCGGCTTTTTGCAGGATATATGATCTGTAGAATTATGACAAGCTATTTACAAATTTCGTCAGCTTAGACTTATTGTTTGAGGCCTTGTTCTTGTGTATGACATTTTTCTTGGCCAGGCGGTCAAGCATTGAAATGACGCGCGGCAACAATGTCTTTGCTTCTTCCGCGTTGGTTGTGCTACGCAGTTTCTTGATTGCATTACGCGTAGTCTTTGCCTGGTAACGGTTCCTCAGACGCTTCGCAGCGTTGGCCCGGATTCTTTTGATTGCTGATTTATGATTTGCCATCTATTTAGCTAAAAATGTTACTCTTTTTTTCAGACCGCAAAGATACCACCTTTTTTTAATATTCAAAACTATTCCGGCAAAATTTAAGTACTATCCTGCTATATTTGCCCCATGCAGAAATTATCCATGGAGGAATTGCAACGGCCGTCTATCGAGACGTTTAAAGCACAGGACAAACTTCCTGTGGCATTGGTGCTTGACAATGTCCGCAGCATGCACAACGTAGGGTCCGCATTCCGGACATCGGATGCTTTCGCCATAACCCGCATCGTATTGTGTGGGATCACCGGCACGCCGCCTCATCGTGAAATTGAGAAAACGGCATTGGGAGCTACCCAATCAGTAGCATGGAGCCATGTCCGGGACACTGCAGCGGCTATCCGGGAGCTCCGCAAGGAAGGCTATCGCATTGTGGCCGTAGAGCAGGCAAAAGGCAGCATCCCCCTTCAGCAATTCAAACCTACAGAAACCGAAAAATATGCGCTGGTCTTCGGCAACGAAGTACATGGGGTGACTGACGAAGTCATGCAATTGGCGGATACGTGCATCGAGATTCCGCAGTCGGGGACCAAGCATTCGCTTAATATAGCGGTTTCCATCGGGGTAGTATTATGGAAATTTTACGACAGTCTCCACCTTCAAAACACAGTTTCGTCATGAAGATGGTTAATCTTCCCCAAACGTTTCCACATTTCATCGCAAAACCGTAGCTTTGCGATGCAAAAAACCAAAACAATGAGCGTACTAGTAAATAAGGATTCGAAAGTAATCGTACAAGGCTTCACCGGCAATGAGGGCACTTACCATGCTTCGCAGATGATTGAATACGGCACCAACGTGGTCGGTGGCGTCACTCCCGGCAAGGGCGGCCAAACGCACCTCGATCGTCCCGTATTCAACACGGTACAGGAAGCTGTTGACAAAACCGGCGCCAATGTCTCCATCATCTTTGTTCCCCCTGCATTTGCAGCCGACGCTATCATGGAGGCAGCCGCAGCTGGCATTGAAGTCATTGTCTGTATTACAGAAGGTATCCCCACAAAAGATATGATTCAGGTCAAGTCCTACCTGAGCGATAAAAACTCCAGGCTCATCGGCCCGAACTGTCCGGGTATCATCACGGCAGATGAAGCCAAAATCGGCATTATGCCAGGCTTTATTTTCAAAAAAGGCACTGTTGGCATTGTATCCAAATCAGGTACGCTTACCTATGAAGCCGTAGACCAAACCGTAAAAGCAGGCCTTGGCATCACCACTGCCATCGGCATCGGAGGTGATCCGATCATCGGTACCACAACTAAAGAAGCCGTAGAGTTGCTGATGAACGATCCCGAGACGGAAGGCATCATCGTCATCGGCGAAATCGGCGGTGGCATGGAAGCTGAGGCAGCACGTTGGATCAAAGAAAACGGCACCAAGCCTGTAGTCGGGTTCATCGCCGGCCAGACGGCGCCTCCGGGACGCCGCATGGGCCACGCCGGTGCGATCGTGGGCGGTGCGGATGACACAGCCGCAGCCAAAATGAAAATCATGCGTGAATGTGGGATCCGTGTGGTAGAATCTCCGGCCGAAATCGGCAAAGCTATGGCTGAAGAACTTGGTGTCAAAGCATAAACGACTTTATTGCAGGAAATATTAGGGGTTGTCTCAAAAGGTCAACCTCTTTTTGTTTATTGGGAGTTGATTGGTTAAATTTGGTCATGGGAACAAAACGATCAACAGCTGTAGTTTTCAAGCCCTACGATCAGTCCCAGGTTTCTCTTTTACCG